>Ga0207940_1000532_pt1 | contig 12758 bp, 13 predicted proteins | sample LakMenEpi06Jul12_FD_150676 | JGI IMG/M metagenome (GOLD analysis project Ga0207940, IMG submission 150676) | Freshwater microbial communities from Lake Mendota, WI - 06JUL2012 deep hole epilimnion (SPAdes) | ecosystem: Environmental > Aquatic > Freshwater > Lake > Epilimnion/Euphotic zone ... | reverse complement strand
TAAATCAATGATTTCTACATCCACGCCTTCGGAAGCAAGTGCTGCAGCAGCCTTTTGCGCCGATACAACCGTGTAGCCGTAAGTAATGATTGCTGCGTGCTTTCCTTCCTTAACAGTGCGTGCCTTTCCGAAAGGAATTAAAGTATTTTCATCACCAATTTCTCCGCGCACACCACTGAGCTTTTTGTGCATCAAGAAGATAACTGGATCTGGTGTACGCAAAGCGGTCTTAATTAAACCCTTTACATCCCATGCATTTGATGGCACCGCAACTGCTAATCCAGCAGTATGTGCAAACAAAGATTCCAATGAGTTGCAATGGTGTGCTCCACCTAGTGCAGTTCCAGAAGTTGCTCGAATTACCAGCGGAACTGGCTGACCAAACATAAATCTAATCTTGGCCGCCTGATTGATGATTTCATCCATTGCACCTAAAGAAAAGTCAATGAAGTTCAAATCGATAATTGGATGCAGACCATACATCGCCGCACCAAGGCCAGCTGAAACCATGGCAGCTTCTGAAATTGGTGAATCCTTTACATGTCGAGTACCAAATTCTTGGGCAATTCCCTTTACCTGCGCAAAGTGTCCGCCACGTTCAATGAGGTCAGTTCCAAGAATGAAGATGTCGCGGTTGCGATAAATCTCTTCACGGACTCCAGATTGAAAAGCCTCTGAATAGGTTGGGTTTTGATTTTGTGTAGAAGTAGTCACTTACTTTCCTCCCAATAATCCGGAATCGACATCGACTAAAATTGACGCTGTATCTGGCTGAGGTGATTTATCTGCAAAATCAACCGCATCCTCAACCTCTTTCCTAACATCATCGCGGAGCGCAGCTACTTCGGAATCAGTAATCAATCCTTCAGATGTTGTGCGTGCGATAAACATGTCGATCGGATCACGATTAGTTTTCCAATCCAGAATTTCATCCTGAGTTCTGTACTGACCCTTTTCACCAACGTTGTGGCCGTAATAGCGATAAGTAAGGGCGTTAATCAGGGTTGGGCCTTCACCAGCTATGGCTCTTTCGCGAGCCTTAGCGGTGTAGGCATTAACTTCGACAACGTCTTGGCCATTGATTGTGTAAGAAGGTAAACCAAAGCCTTCACCACGCTTAGCGATGTCACCACCACCAGTCACGCGATCAACAAAAGTTTCAACCGCGTACTGATTGTTATCAACGATAACGATCAATGGCAGCTTCCAAATAACGGCCATGTTGATCGCTTCCCAGGTACGACCTGTATTAACGCCACCATCACCGACAAAACCAACGGAAACTTTTGCATCGCCTCTTTGTTGAATTCCAAGAGCAGCGCCCATTGCAATTCCAACACCGGCTCCAACAATTCCATTTCCACCAAAGTGTCCTCTATGAAAATCACCTAAGTGCATAGATCCACCACGGCCTCTGGATACACCAGTTGACTTTGTAAACAGCTCAGCCATGATTTCGCGCGAGGTGAAACCTTTAGCAAGCGTGTGGTGGTGTGAACGGTGGGTTGTTGCAATCACGTCAAGTGGATCCAGCGCAGAGAGAACACCGACAGCAACCGCTTCTTGGCCTGATGAGTTGTGAATACCACCCGGAATTTTTCCGCGCAACGAAAGCTTGTCAGCGGTTTCTTCAAACTCACGGATGAGCATCATTTGTCGTAATGTTGAATGTGCCCACTCTTTATTGATACTACTCATGATTACTCACTTTCCCCTGGTCCTAGAATTACTGCAATGGTGTTACCTGCCGGAACTTCATCATTTACTTGATACTTATGCGCGCCCATTACTCCAGAAGTTTCAGCTGCAATGTCCATTGTTGTTTTATCAGTTTCGATGATTGCAATGACATCACCAGCGTTAACGGTGTCACCCGGATTCTTCAGCCACTCTAAGAGAACCACATTATCCATAGCCATTCCGACTGCTGGTACGAATATTTCTTCCACTTTTTCTTCTTTCTCTTAGTTTTCTATTAGTTGAATGGGCCTGCGGCGAACTTGCCGTTTAGTGAATCTTTACCAGTTAAGAATGTGTGTACATCTGTCAGCGCCCAAGTAACTAAGCGTCGACCTGCACTTTGTGAATACCAAGCAATGTGCGGCGTCAAGATAATATTTTTTGCACTTCGCAGCGGAGAATCTGCTTGCAGCGGTTCTTTTTCGAATACATCAAGGCCCGCTCCATCTAGGTGACCTGAATTCAAGGCATCGCACAATGCGTTTTCATCAATCAAGCCGCCTCGAGAAACATTTACCAAAATCGAACCCTTTTGCATCTTTGCTAACTGCTCTTTGCCAAACATGTGATGAGTAGAAGGCATGTACGGCGCATGCAAAGTAATGATTTGCGAACTCTCGATTAACTCATCAAGTGTCTTAACCATGCGCACACCAGGAATTGGTGTTGTGATGGCAGGATCAAAGCCAACAATTTCTTTAACCATCGGCTTCATTTTTTCAATGAGTGACTGACCGATTCGGCCACAACCCACAACACCTAGCGTTGAATCCTGTAGTGAAACAATCTCTGCAACCTTTGGTGCAGGAATCCATTCAGAGTTTTTCACGCCGTTGCTGGCCGTCATCAAACCGCGGTGCAAAGACATGATCATCGCAATCGCATGATTTGCGACTTCGTTGTAAGCGTAGGTAGGTTGAAAAATCACGGGTAACTTGTTGCTCTTAGCTGCTTCAAGGTCGATGTTGTCTAAACCCACACCTAAACGACCAACACACTTAACTGAATCTGGAAGCGCAGCAATTACTTCGGCATTAACTTTTTGCAAACTTACAACGAGTGCATCCATGCCTACTAAATTTTTCGCTACATCTTCAGGCGTTGCGATAGAGACAACATGTATTTCTAACCCAAGGGCCTTTGCCGCAGGATCTGCCCACGAAAGATCGGCGATCGCCCCTTCCGAGATTCCAATTTTGTGCATGTATCGCTCCCCTACCCGCCTAAATTTTGATTGGGTTTACTGTATACAATCCACGAGCCGAGGGGTAGGGTTTCGCAATAATTCTTTTCCCCGTCGGGGTCGGATGAGAGATGAGGTTCTTATCGTGAGTTTGCCATTGCCAATGCCAGGAAAGGTCATCGCTGTTGGTCTGAATTACAAAGATCACGCAGCAGAAGCCAATGTTCCACTTCCAGAGGCCCCAGTCCTATTTACCAAGTGGACTACTTCTTTGATTGCTGATGGCGAGGCAATCGTCATCCCTAAAGGTGTAATCCAATGTGACTGGGAAGCTGAATTTGCAGTTGTCATCGGAAAGCGCGCTTCACGAGTAAGCGAAGCTGACGCCATGGATTATGTATCTGGATACACCTGCATGAACGATGTCACCGATCGTGAAGCACAAGGCAAAGATGGTCAATGGGTGCGAAGCAAGTCCTATGACACTTTCGGCCCAATCGGACCTCGAATTGTTCCAGCATCAGAAATTAGCGACCCACATAATTTGAAGATCGAAGCTCGTCTTAACGGAAAAACCATGCAAACGAGCAACACTAACCAACTAATCTTCAATATTCCTTACTTGATTAGCTATATCAGCCGCACAATTACTCTTGAAGCCGGAGATGTGATTACCACTGGTACGCCACATGGAGTTGGTCTGTTTTACAAGCCACCAATTTTTATGAAAGATGGAGATGTCATCGAGGTCGAGATTGAAAAAATCGGAATCTTGAAAAACACTGTCGTAGCAGAAAAGTAGTTTTATGAGTTTCAAAGGCTCAACAAAACCGCTGGCATTAATTACTGGTGCTGCTAATGGAATCGGTTTGGCGACGGCAAGAAATCTTGCTGAAAAGAATTACGATCTAGTTTTATTTGACCGTGATCAACCAAACCTAGATCTAGCCCAAGCCGAGCTTGAAAAATTGGGGGCAAAGGTTCAGACCCATAATCTGGATCTATCCAAGAGCCAGGCCCTTGAAGGACAGCTAGAAACCATTATAAATCAGCTAGAAATCGATGCTTTGGTTAATAACGCAGGAGTTGGTTTTGCTCGCACAACTGAGCAAACCACCCTTGAAGAATGGGAATTAACCTTTGCCGTAAACATCACCGCATCATTTCTTTTGTGCAAGATAATTGTCCCGCAAATGATTAAGCGCGGTGGTGGCGTAATTGTGAACGTTGCATCCGCGGCATCTTTGATCGGTTTGAAAAACCGCGTGGCTTACGGTGCATCAAAGTCAGCAGTCCTTGGTTTAACCCGTTGCATTGCGGCAGATCACGCTGCCGAAGGTATTCGGATTAACGCAATCGCTCCGGGAACTGTTGATTCAACGTGGATTGCCCGAATTCTTTCGGATGATCCAGATCCGGTTGCACGTCGAAAGATGATGGAAGCGCGACAACTAGATGGCAAGATGGGAACTCCCGAAGAAGTTGCACACGGAATCGCATTTCTATTAAGTCCAGAAGCACGTTTTGTTAACGGAACAGTTTTTTCCATGGATGCCGGATTGACCGCGGTCTGATGACGAAAAATGATTCAGGCGTTGTCGCCGTAATTAGAACCGACAGCCCAGAGATTGCTTACACCCTTGCAAAAGCCTTTGATCGCACAAATGTTTCTGCAATTGAAATCACCATGACGGTACCTAACGCCCTTGATGTCATTAAGAACTTGTTAAGCGAAGGAGTCGAAAGACTGGGAGGCGGAACTGTCAGAACGTTAGATCAAGTCAATTCACTAGCTGCCATGGGCGCAGCCTTTGTTGTTTCACCGCATTCGGATGAAGCATTGATCAGACGATGTGCTGAATTAAAAATTGCATGCACGCCCGGAACGCTTTCACCTAGCGAAATGGTTCAGGCAATGCAGTGGGGCGCAACTTCACTAAAAGTATTTCCAATTAGCGCAGTTGGTGGACTGTCCTTTGTTAACTCGGTGTTAGAGCCGCTACCGGACCTAAAGTTAGTTGTTTCCGGGGGTGTTCAGCCCCAAGAAGTCCGCAGCTATATCCAGGCAGGATGCGTTGGTGTCTGCATGGGTGGCGCGCTGTGGGATCAAAAGATTGCAGAAAGCGGAGACATCGCCAAGGCAACTGATTACGCGTTAGCCGCCTTGGCGAAGATGTAAACCTTAGTTCGCTAAGTAACCACCATCTACCGGAAGCACAATTCCGCTTACATAATCTGATGCAGGCGATGACAAGAATAATGTCGCGCCCGCTAAATCTGCTGGCTTGCCCCAACGCTTGGCAGGTATGCGTGCCGATAAGAATTCAAAACGTTCCTTATCTGCGCGAACTCTTAGGTTGATATCGGTTTCAATAAATCCAGGTGCGATTGCGTTGACGCAGATTCCATCCCCAGCAAGCTCATTGGATAAACCACGAACTAATCCACCCAGAGCTGACTTTGCGGCGGTATAGCTAATAACATTTTTTCCACCCAAGAAAGTCCACATCGAGGCGGTGAAAATAATCTTTCCGCCACCGCGAGCTGCCATGTGTTGGCCAATTTCGCGGGAGAGAATAAAGGGAGCGGTTAGATCAAGCTCGATGACCTCGTCCCATAAATCATCGGTGTGCTCCAGCGCTATTGCGCGATTAGCGATTCCAGCGTTGTTGATCAAAATATCGATCTGGCGACCTTTTACATCCTTAACAAAATCTGTGGTTTCGGCGCGGTTGCGAAGATCTACAGCCACTGATTCAAACTTACGCCCATGCCCAGTGACGATTGCGGCTAATTCATCATCCTTAGTTTGCTGAGAACTAACTGCGATGATGTCTGCCCCGTATTCGGCCAAGATCGAGGCCATTGCAAAACCAATACCTTTTCGCGCTCCTGTGACAAGCGCGGTTTTGCCCTCTAAATTGAAAATTCCTGCGTAACTCACCAAAACCCCCTTTTACAACCTTTAGATAACGACAAGAAAATTCTTGACATATCCCTGTTTTTTTGTGTCCTAGCCCACTATAGTCCCTGTAAATCGTTAACCGTTCACAAAGGAGGACGTTAGATGAAGGCAAAAAGAACAGGTCGCATCCTGGCGACAGTTGCAACCTTTGCATTAGCAATGGGAGCACTTGTTGGTATTCAGGCTGCGCAAGCTGCAACAGGTGCAAACTGCACAGTTAGATCAACTGTAAATAACGCAGTGTGCGATGTTGTAACTTACGGAGCTCTTCAAAGAGTTCAATCTGTAGATCCAATTAACCCTGTCGGTGGTTACACCGAAGGACAGATGGCTTACCTGATTCAGGGCAAGCTGTATCGCTACGATGCAAATGGAAAGCCACGTCGCGATCTAGTTGAAAAGGCTGATGTCAGCAGTGATGGCAAGACCATTACTCACACACTTCGCGCCGCAAAGTATTCTGATGGAACAAATCTTGTTGCAGCAGATGTTGTAAATTCATTTGAGCGCTGGGTAGGTTCAAAGCGTTCTGCTTCTTACATCGATGCAGTTGATAAGGTTGTTGCGAAGGACTCTCGCACAGTTGTATGGACTCTGAAGCGTCCATACCCTGACTTCAACTTTGCGCTCGCACAAGAATTCATGGGAATTCACCCTGCAGGTAAGACAGATACTCCAGAAAAGGCAAAGGAGTACTTTAAGGATCCTGTTGCTGGTGGACCGATGATGATTAAGACATTCACACCAGGAACTGATCTATTTGTTCTTGTTGCAAACCCAAATTACTGGGCAAAGCCACGTGTTAATGAACTACGTGTTGTGACTATCCCTGATGGAAACACACGTCTAGCAGCATTCCAAGCTGGTTCAATCGATTACGTAATGGAGCTACCACTCAGCGCAAAGAGCATTAAGTGGGACAAGAGCAAGTATCGCGTAACAGGTGAGCAGGACTCAGGTACTTTCATGTTGGCATTCAACATGGGTCCTCTGCAGCCAAACAAAGCGCTTAAGGATGCACGCGTACGTCAGGCAATCTCACTTGCTGTTGACCGTGCAGGAATCATGCGTACCGCATTTGCAAACCTAGGAAAGCCAAACTGCGGTATGCAGTTCAACTTCAACAATGATTATGTTGTCTGTTCACTTCCTAAGAGCGGAAAGCGCGATACAGCAGCTGCACGTAAGTTGCTCAAGGAAGCTGGATATCCAAATGGTTTCAAGGTAACTATGCCTGTACCAAACCGTATCTTCTGGCAGGACGCAGCACAGGTTGTCAAGGACAGCTTGAAGTTTGTTGGTATTGATGTGACTATTGAAATGGTTACACCAGATTCAGCCATCGGACCTCGATACCTTGATAAGAAGGATTGGGAAATGATGTGGTTCGGTAACAACGCAGCTACACCAATCCTGCAGCTCTCTAACTGGTTCAAGCCAGGTGGAGTTTGGTCTGGATTCACAAGTCTCTCAAATGAACAACTATCTGAAACTAACAAGCTTCTCAATGAGGCAGCAGCATCTGAAAGCGCTGCAGTCATTAAGGAAAAGTTAGCTGCAGTCGAAAAGATCGCTTTTGACTTATCTACGTTTATTCCTATCGGAAACCGTTTCTATCTATCAGGTAGCCGTATCGGAAATAACATCGTTGAAGCGCTCTTGCCAGGTCAGTTGCAGTTTGTTCTTGCAACTAACCCAGCACTTCCAAATGACTAATTTGAATTAGTCAACGGTTAGCGGTTAGCCAAGAGATATAAAACCTTTTGGCAAATAGTCGAGAACCTGGGTGTCCACCACGGTGGGCACCCAGGTAATCGCTTTTCTATGTAAAGAGAAATATTCTTTGAAGATACTCACCATATGCACTCTGGAAGGCGGATAATTACCCCGTGAATCGAAATGTGTTTTTACGAAAGGTATTCGGACGCTTTCTGCGGGCGATATCGATTTCTTTCTGGGTCATGGTTATCTCCTTCTCACTTATACGTTTATCACCGGGAGATCCAGCTGCCGCACGTTTAGGCGCGGGAGCCGAGCCTGAAGCTATTGATCAATTACGTGAGCAGCTTGGCTTAAATAAGAGTGCCTTTGCCCAATTTATTGATTATTTCAGGGGCTTGTTACAGGGCGACCTAGGTGTATCTCTGGTCAATGGCGTTGAAGTGCTTGAAACAATTCAACGCACCTTTCCTCTAACACTGACCTACATCACCCTCTCTGTCTTTTTTGCCTTCATAATCTCGATTCCAATTGGAACAATTATTGGTTGGTCTAATAGGGCATCAACTGTTTACATGTTTAGAGGAATCACTTCGATCATCATTGCAACACCTAACTTCTTTATTGCGATGGTAGCAATCCTGATTTTCAGCGTGCAGCGTAACTGGGCTCCAGTTTTTGGATATGTCAGTGAATTCCCGGAAAATCTAAAATACTTATGGTTGCCGGTTTCAATTAACACCTTAATCCTGGTCGCCATTATTTCTAGAGTTCTCCATACTTCGGTTGTAGATACAAAAGCCGAAGAGTTTGTTGAGACCGGAATTATTCGCGGAGTAAGCCGCCCTCGTTTCTTCTGGTTCTATATTTTGAAGCCATCTCTTGCGCCAACAGTTGTTCTTCTGTCTTACATGATGGGAACAATGCTCGGTGCAACAGTTATTTTAGAAACCATCTTCTCGCTACCCGGTATCGGTCGCGAGCTTGTTGGTGCTGTGCTGGGCAGTGATTACCCAATGGTTCAAGGCATCCTTCTATTCTTTGGAGTTATTACAGTGTTTATTAGTTTTATTGGTGATCTTTTAGCGTATGCACTAGATCGGAGAGTAAAGCTATGAGCAGCAACAAAGCTTTTGCCGCAGATGCTTCGCGTAAAGAGCGCATCAAAGAGTGGGTTTCTCGCCCTGGTGGATTCGGCATCATCACCGGTGCAACTATGTTTGCCTTAATTTCATTGGTGGGCTTTATTTATCCACTTGTTGGCCCATATGGTGCAGATGAGTTTGTTGGTGAATCACTAGAGAGACCTTCATTGCAACACCCAATGGGCTTAGACCAACTTGGTCGAGATGTTATGACCCGTGTATTTGCAGCAGTTCCTGCCGATATCGGAATTGCATTCTTGGGTGTAACAATTCCACTAATTATTGGAACAGTAGTTGGAATTCTTTTGGCTATTTCAAAGAATAAGTACTTTGTAAGTATTGTTAGTTCCCTAATCGATGGAATTAACTCATTTCCACTTTTGATTATCGCTATCGCTATGGTGACTTTCCTTGGTCCAGGACTTTTCAACGTAGTAATTATCTTGACGGTGATGAGTTGGGCGAGATATGCACGTATTGCTCGTACAAGAGCGGTTGTAGTTATGCAGCAGAACTACATTGAAGCAACAAAGTTAATGGGGTATTCACGTCGCCGAGTTATTAGGAAACATATTGCACCAAACGTTTCATCTGAAAGCTTTGCATATGCGCTCAGTGACTTCATTCTGGTTATTGTTATTGTTTCAGGACTTTCATTCTTGGGTCTTGCTGCGCGTCCACCAGCTGCCGAATGGGGCGCGATGATCGCTGACGGAAGAACATTCCTTGGTGAAGCTTGGTGGCTAACAATTTTCCCAGGTCTTGCTTTGTGTTGGTCAGCAATTTCCTTGTCATTTATCGTCGAAGGACTATCACGCAGAGATCGGGGAAATGCATGAGTAACGCACTCGTTAGTTTTGATTCTCTGTGCATTGATGTAAAAGTTACGCGCACTCGTAGATTAACAATTGTTAATTCAGCAACCTTTGATATTCATCCAGGACAACTCTTGGGTTTGATTGGTGAATCAGGGTCAGGAAAAACGATGCTCTGCCGCTCTTTGGTGGGTACTTTGCAACGTCGCGGTGCATATATCGCTTCGGGATCAATTGATTTTGATGGCATAGATCTTGTTAAGGCATCTGCAAAGGATTGGCGTGATATTCGTGGAAAGCGCATCGGCTACATTCCACAATCTGCTTTAGCCGGTCCTAACCCTGTAATGACAATCGGTGCGCAAATGGCCGAAGCGATTAAGCAGGGCGAGAAGATGGACAACAATTATGTGCGTGCTCGCGCCATTGAATTGTTGGAGATTGTTCAGATTCGTCGTCCAGAAGTTGTTCTAAAGCAATATCCATATGAACTCTCAGGTGGAATGAAGCAGCGAGTGATGATCGCTTGTGCAATTGCTCGCGAACCACAACTGATCGTTGCCGATGAGCCAACCACTGGTCTGGATGTAACTGTTCAGGCAGAAATTATGGAGCTACTTCGTAAGATCAGAAAAGATCTGAATACATCCATTATTTTGGTTTCTCATGACTTGCCACTTATTAACGAAGTCTGCGATGACATTGTCATCATGCATGCTGGTGCAACAGTCGAAAAGATTCCATCAGCGCAGATCGAAAAGACTCGTCACCCATATACCGAAGCTTTGTACAACTCTCGTATCGATTTAGTTGAACCACGAGGCAAGCTGGTAACTATTAAGGGACAGCCACCGACTGTTGGCGATTGGCCAACCGGATGTCGATTTGCTGGTCGTTGTGATTATGCAGAAGCAAAATGCTCAACTGATATAGAGATTCCTTTAGCATCAGTTGGTCCTAACCATGTAAGTGCTTGCATCCGCCAAGCCGAGATTTGGGGGAAGTAAATGAACCTACTTGAAGCTTTCGGAGTAAGCGTTACTTTCAAATCTTATGGATTTGAAGTTCAGGCCGTTAAAAACGTTGATTTTGTGCTGCCACAAGGCCAAGTTGTTGGAATCGTGGGCGAATCAGGTAGCGGTAAATCAACCTTTGCGCGCGTGCTTTCTGGAATTCAGGAGCCAACTGCTGGTCATGTGACATACATGGGTAAGCCGATTCAAGAAGGTAAAGAAATTTACAAGGGCGAACTACGTAAAGCCGTGCAAATGGTTTTCCAAGATCCATACAGCAGTCTTAATCCGCGCATGAGAATCGTGAACGCTGTTGCTGAAGCGGTGCGAATTCACCAGACCCCAAATAAGGATGAAGCGCAACAAATTGCGTTAGATCTTTTGCAGCGTATGGGAATCAGCCAGTTGGATGCCTTTAAGTATCCAAGTTCTCTTTCAGGTGGACAACGTCAACGTGCATCAGTTGCACGTGCATTGTCAGTTCAGCCAAAGATTTTGGTAGCTGATGAACCAACTTCTGCAATTGATCAAAGCGCGCAATCACAGTTGCTTGAACTCTTTAGTGAGCTAATCAATGATGGTTTGTCTATTGTTCTCGTTTCACATGACTTAGGAGTGATTCGTTATCTGACCGATAATGTCTATGTGATGCAAAATGGCGAATTTGTTGAATCTGGTTCATCTTCACAGATCTTTGAGAACCCAGCCAATGAATACACACAGAAATTAATTGCTTCGATTCCATCTGCTCGAAAAAAGTAAAATGAAATCTGTTCATATTGCAATGGACAAATTTCGAGATTGCTTCACACAAGATGAGATCAACCAACTGCTGTGTTCGATTGTGCAACCCTACTATCTGGATGTTTACACCTACCCAATGGCAGATGGCGGAGAAGGATCGTTAGATTTTTTCTACTCTTTAGGGTGGCGAGAAATATCTGTGTTAACTGCAGGTGCTGACTGCCAAGAGCGCACATCGTTCTTTATGCAATCACCTGATGGTTCAACGATTGCTATCGAATTAGCTGAAATAGCTGGTAAAAAGCATGCCCCAGCAGCACTTTCTGGGTGGGATGCCAGTTCTTTAGGGTTAGGAATCGCCCTTCAAGCCGCAGCTACATACAACCCCAAAGAGATATTGATCTGTCTGGGCGGAAGCGCCAGTAGCGATGGTGGCCTTGGAATCTTTGAAGGTTTAGGAATTTCAGTACTAAATCGAAATAGCATCGAAGTAACGCACGGGTTGGGCGGTCTGGGTCGCGCGCAATCAGTAAACACAGAAGAGCTAAATCAGGTCCGAGAGATTTTCTCTACGATTGATGTAAAGATTTTGGTTGATACCAAAGCACAGTTAATTGGTAAGCCAAATGCGATCAGTATGTATGGCAAGCAAAAAGGATTAACCGCTATTCAACGCAACCGAGCCACAAGATACATGAAGCAATGGGCACAACTCTTGCAGCAGATTAATCCACGTTTCCAACCAACTACCCCCGGAACCGGCGCTGCGGGTGGCTGCTCAGCTGCCTTGCAGGCAATCTTTAATGCATCAATTGTGTCTGGGGCTGATTACTTCGCCGACCTGAGTGGAATCACTAATCGCATCGATTCAGAATCCATTGTCATAACTGGCGAAGGCAAAGTAGATGATTCGACCCTAACCGGCAAAGCGATAATGCCCGTTATTAATGCCGCAATTACTAACAAAGCACAATTAATTGTTGTTGCCGGAATCATCGAAGCATCGGCCAAGTCCAGAATCCAGGCCATCTCGCCACAGACAATGTTTTTTGATATTTCATCATTTGCGCCCAATAAAGCGTATTCACTGGATCACGCACCTGAAATACTTACAGATAACTTTGCTAAGGAATTGGAGCTCTTACAGTGACTCATACAGTGTGGTGTCAATGGGATGACCTAACAATTCCAACGGGCTGGTCAATAACGAGCGCAGATCTGGATGCGATGTCTGCACAAGAGCTTTCTAAAATTTCACTGTATGTTCCTAAATACATGGGAGGCGCAAAAGCCCTGTCCTACACTGAAAAAATGCCTAATTTGCAGCTATTACAGCTCCTGATGGCAGGGTATGAAGACGCACTTTCCTATATGAAAGATGGTCAGCAACTGGCAAATGCACGCGGTGTTCATGATTTTTCAACAGCCGAGTTA
>Ga0207940_1000529_pt1 | contig 12796 bp, 10 predicted proteins | sample LakMenEpi06Jul12_FD_150676 | JGI IMG/M metagenome (GOLD analysis project Ga0207940, IMG submission 150676) | Freshwater microbial communities from Lake Mendota, WI - 06JUL2012 deep hole epilimnion (SPAdes) | ecosystem: Environmental > Aquatic > Freshwater > Lake > Epilimnion/Euphotic zone ... | reverse complement strand
TAGCCGTCACACTTGTCGGACTCACGGCGGGTTTTAAGCCTTCTTTAAGTGCCTAATCGATAGTATTGCCCCATTACTACGAAAGGCACATATATGTTCCGCAAGATCGCATCACTATCTGTAGCGCTGATTGTCGCTGGAAGCGTCATGATCGCAACACCTGCAGATGCAGCAACTAAAATTTCTAATGGTGTGGCGTGCAAGAAGACTGGCCAAACATCAAAGACATCTTTAGGAACATACAAATGTGGCCGAAACCCACTATCAACCAGTAAAAAGTTGGTTTGGCTATCAATTGAATGCATTGAAGCTGCCAATGGTGCGGTTAAGTCTGCAAGTACTGCAACTGCAACTGCTGCACAATTTAAAGCGCAGATTCCGGTTATCGATCTTGGAATAGCGGCTGAGAATGCAAACAAGGTAGAGATTCAAGCCAAGCTAGAAGACTCAAAGGTTAGATTAGAACTTGCCAAGGCCAAGCTAGCCGCAGCAACTGAGGGCACAAAAAAGACGTATACATCTGCCGTTGCTTCGTGGACTTCAGCAATCCGTGCTTACGAAAGCAATATTCGTCGTATCGATGTTGCAGTAAAGAAACTAGAGGCTGCAAAGTTAGTTGCCATCAATAAGCCAGCAGAGCTTGCTGCAAATGTTGCTGACTCACGTGAGACAGCAAAATTGATCTGTACTACTGGACTTTAAAAACTACTAAAAACCCGTCGCCTTAACAGGTGGCGGGTTTTTTGTGTCTCTGGGTTCCCCTATCCCTCCCGCCTAAAAATGTTCCTATTCTTGAAGTATGCGTGGACAGCGTTTTCTTGCCCCGATCCTGCTTCTCCTTGACTTACTTATGCTCCGGAACTTTCATGGGTTTTGGTTTGATGTAATTCTCTTTAACTCCGTTCCGGTTTTTTGCGTGCTATCGATACTAACCGCACCGCACATCATCAATAAATGGGCACAACCATTGACGGCTGCTGCAATCGGTAGCTGGACGATCGGCTCGATACTTGCAACCACTAATTCCTATTGGGAAATCTCGACTGCTCTAGACACAATTTCAGATGCCATGTATCTACTTTTCTATCCGCTAGTGCTTCTAGGTTTGCAGCTCATGATCTCAATCCAAAAAAGGCTAACTGCTCTTGAAATCGTAGACGCTTCAATTGTTGGGCTGGGGTTGAGCACGCTAGGTGCTGCTTTTGCACTACAGCCTGTACTCCCACACTTTGATGGCGATCTCAATCAATCATTTCTGGCAATCATCTATCCAGTTGCTGATTTGGTTTTGGTGTGTGTTCTGATTGCGACAGTTGCCATGCAGGGTTTGTCTAAACGTGGGCTCTACGTATCAACGGGAGTTTTACTGTTTGCGCTCACCGATTTCATCTTTTTATGGCAGAACCTAAACATGAGTTATGTTTTTGGTTCTTTGATTGACTATGGTTGGTTGCTGGCATTCATCGTAGTTTCCGAGATTCCATGGCAGTCAGGGGCCAATAAATCTGTTAAGTACAGCGTGAGCCCAATTCTAATTACTCTCTCTGTTTTTCTAAGTGCAACCCTGTTAACCCTACTTGCAATTGCACCTAAAAACTTCCCGCACTTTATTCTGATACCAGCAATAGGAACACTGGCTCTGGCTTTTATAAGAATGAGTATCGCATTGAGCCAAGCGCGAAACATCGGTCATGAAAGAATCTTGGCTAGAACTGATGATTTAACGACACTTCCAAACAGACGCCGCCTAATTTCTGAAATTCAAAGTTTTGCTACGCGAAAGGGCGCGCTTTTACTTTTAGATCTTGATGGCTTCAAGCCAGTAAATGACAAATACGGCCACGAAGTTGGTGACAAAGTCTTGCAACAAGTTGCTCATCGATTTTCTCGCGCCTTGCCAAATGGAGCTTTGCTGGCTCGATTAGGAGGCGATGAGTTTGGAATCTTGGTCGATGGCGCTGCCGAATCTGTCATGGAAATTGCATTGGCGTTAAGAGGAACACTTTCATATCCATTTGTTATTGATGGATATGAAATTCAGATTGGTGTGAGTATTGGAATTACCGAAAATGATGGAGCGGATGATTTGATGCAAAGGGCAGATAATGCAATGTATTCGGCTAAGCGCCAGGCATTGGGGGTTTATCAGCTTTAATCTCCTGCAGGCGAGCCAAAGCTTCGTGACGCTCAATCGCATGATCAACAATTCTTTCAGGATAACCCTTGCTGTATCCATCAAGGAATAACCATGGTTCATGAATTTCAGATGCCGATAAATGAGCTAACTCTGGAACGTACTTGCGAATGTAATCGCCATTTTCATCGAAACGTCGACCTTGCTCAATGGGATTAAAGACACGGTAATAAGGGGATGCATCGGTTCCACACCCTGCAGTCCACTGCCAACCATGGGCATTTGAAGCAACATCGTAATCAACTAAGTGATCCGCGAAAAAACGCTCTCCCAGTTGCCATTCAAGGTGCAAGTCTTTCACTAGAAATGATGCAACCACCATACGTGTTCGGTTGTGCATCCATCCCTCAACAACTAGTTGACGCATTGCAGCATCGACAAATGGGTATCCGGTCTTTCCGTCACACCATGCTTTGAACTGTTCGCCAGGTTTGTCATAGCGCATCTGAGCAAACTTGGGTGCGTAGTATTCGATATCAGTCATCGGATTGTTGAATAAAACATCGGCATAAAATTCTCGCCAAGCAATTTCTTTTCTAAAGGTGTCGTGGGCTTTACTCTCGCCAAGATTTTCGAGCAAGGTGCGAGGATGGATTTCGCCAAACTTTAGATAGGAACTCATCTTTGAAGTTCCATCAATGCCAGCAAAGTTTCTGTTCTCATCGTAAGAATCCAAACCTTTTTTACTGAACTCCTTAAATCGCTTATGTGCGGCAACTTCTCCAGCTTCGATCACAGTGACGCCTTCAGGCATCGGGAAATCAGGAAAAGCACGGTATTCCGAACTCGGTTCCACACAGGTGAATTTCTTGGGTGTAACCGCCGGTGCGCGCCAACCATGTGTTCTCCAACCCTTATAGAAAGGGGTGTACACCTTGTACGGGGTAGCATCTGATGGTTTTAATACTCGACCAGGTGCAACCGCATACGGACTTCCAGTTCTTACAAGAGTAATTCCGGCAGCCTCTACTCGTGCATCACGTGCTGCTCCATATCTTTCATACTCTGCAGATATGTGAACTTGCTCTACTCCATATTTCTTAATCAAAGTAGTTAGGACTTCTACTTGATCTCCTTCAATAATGTGAAGTTTGTTTCCCAATGATTCATCTAGTGCCCGTAGTGATTGACCCATGTAAGCCAGAAGCTTCGAACCGGCCTCGTGAATTTGTTGCTTATCAAGAATAAAAAGTGGAATTACTTGATCAGCTGATTCGATGGCAGCTAGCAAGGCCGGATGATCATTGATCCGAAGGTCTCGACGAAACCAGATTATTGATGTTTTCGGCGATGACATGGGATGATTAAATCATCATGCAGGAGATTAAGCGCTTTCAAATCCGAGGAGTTCCCGGGGAGGTTGTGCGCACCAGCTTTAATGACCGAATTGTGGACTACTGGACTCCCCGCGGTGGAAGTGAACACCTGTTGATTGCACATGATGGCCAAAATGTCTTTGACGGTACGACTAGCACCCATCGACGCCAGACTTGGAAGATGGCGCAATCTGCAATTGATGTAGCCCTTGAACAAGGAATCAAGCCACCAACAATCATTGGCGTTTGGCACAGCTCAACTAAAGAGAACCCTTGGGGAAGGGCCAAAGACTTAGCACCTGAGAAGTTCTTCACTTCAGGTGCATATGTTGATCCACGTTGGGCGATCAAGGATCCATCAATAGTTTTGCACGCAGATGCTTACTTACAAAAGATTTTTGAAGAAATTGTGCCGGCTATTCATGGAGTTAACTCCCCCGAGAAAACTGCAGTTATTGGCTCAAGTATGGGTGGTTTGGCGACTCTTTACGCAGCAATTCAACATCCAGATAAGTTCACAACTGCCTTAGCGCTATCACCGCATTGGGTCATCAGCGATGAAAACTTTGCACGGTCGATGGTTGAGGCCCTGCCTTTGTCTCATAAAATCTGGATGAGCCGCGGGGATAAAGGTCTAGACAAAGAATATGTGCTCTTACAGAATTTTGTAGATTCATTAATGCGCAAACGAGGCTTTACAAACAATTTTGAATCTAAGGTTTACAAGCGAAGCGGTCACAATGAAAGATCATGGGCTAAGTACCTACATGACCCATTAAGATTTTGGCTTAAGGCGTAACTTCCCAAATAGCTTGAGTTGCCCCTTTTGACTTAACTTTAAACTTTGCCCCATTTGCAGTATTTCCATAAAGAGTCTTTGTAACAATTAATCCTAAAGCTGAAAGATCTATCGTTGTATTAACTTCCCGGCGGGAAACAAAAACAAGAATTGATTGCTTCTTTGATTCACGCAGGTACAGAATGAAATCTTTCTCGGCCGCAATCCAACGTAATCCTCCGTTGACAAGGGCGTCATTGCTCTTTCTAATTGAGATTAGTTGACGCACATGGTCCATAAAGGAGTGGTCCCACTGTGAACGATCTTCCCAATTAATAGTGCGTCGACCATCTTCTCCCCACGAACCTTCAAGACCAATTTCATCACCGGCAAAAATTGAAGGTACACCTGGATGTGTGAGAACCATTGTCATGGCTGAAAGATGAGAAGGAACGTCACCCTTAACAACAGTCCTAAACCGCGCGGTGTCATGACTATCCAAAAGCACCATGCTTGCAGTAACGCTTCTCCATGGAACGGATGCATTGAACTGCTTCATGCTGTTGATTAGTTGCGGTCCCGAAATTTGTGGCATTGCAAAAGGAAGTCCTTGGAAGCCGCCGCCAATATCTGAGTTTCTATTGAGCCAGTTCCATACGGGGCGCATAAACCCTTGATAATTCATGGCTCCATGCCACCCAAGACCATTGAGGTCACTGGCAAGAAAGTCTCCGTTTTCGGCAACTAGCCAAGCATCCGGATTGGTTTCATCCATTGCTTTTCGAATCCCGTGCATCACATCATCATGCAGATCATCTGCACCAAGTCGACCTGTCATATTTCCAACATCGATGCGCCATCCCGACATTCCGTACGGGGGCGAGATCCATTTGCGGACAATCGAGTTCTTGCCTTTGTACATCTCATTTTTTAGTGCAATCGAATTGAAATTGAGTTTTGGCAATGATTCCAAACCCCACCAACCAACATAACCATGCTTTACTGACTTGTCCCAATAAAAATAAGTTCTCTCTTTTGCAGTCTTGCTTTTCTTGGCTTTAGCAAGCCAGGGATGACCAGCGCCGCAATGATTTGACGTTAGGTCGCCCATGATACGAATACCTAGCTTGTTCGCTTTTTTAACAAGTGAGAACAAAGCCTTGTTACCACCAAGAATTGGGTCAACTTCAGTAAAGCTACTAGCGTCATAACGGTGATTAGAACGAGATGGAAAAAATGGCGTGAAGTAGATTCCGGTCACACCTAAATCATGAATATGGTCTAAATGCTCTTCAACTCCGGGAATATCTCCGCCATATAGTTCGCTACCCGTAAATTCGCTTCGACCACGTGGAAGTTCATTCCAATCACGAGGATGTGCCCAGTCTGGCGTTGGGTATGTGTTCGCAGATTTTGCAAAGCGATCAGGAAAAATCTGATAAAAAATTGAGGACTTTATCCATTCAGGATTTGCAGGAACTGCAACTATTTGAAAGTCATTATTTGTGTGGACATCATGGTCAGTAAGTCCAAAAGCATTGAGCCAGTCATATCTATCTCTTGAAACAAATACGAAGCGATACAAAGTGTGGGTATTAACAATTGGCACTTCAACCTGGTACCAATCCTCAGCTTCTGCTTTTGTTGCTAAAGCCAGCTCATAGCTACGTGGTTCGCCATCTTCATAGATTCGAACAAAGCTCTTTTCAAAGGTATATGAGTGCGGAACTCGTACTTTCAAGAGTACTTTTTGGCCTATTTGCGGTGCGGAATTGCTTACATATAGTTCGCTTCCATCATGGTGCGGGAATAATGTGCTTTGTAATCGGGAAGACAAAGTTTTCTCCTTTCGAATTTCTGGCGATTGCCCTTAACTCAATCTTCTTCTTTGGAAAATCTAAGGGGTCAATGAATATTGAATATGGCGCTGCGGTATCTACGCCTTGTGAGACCCACTTCGTGGTTCCCGCATTTCTCGCAAAAAATTCAACTGACAGAAAATCCCTTGAAGTAATCCCTGCCTTGACCTTGTAGAAGCCCGTTAAATCATCTACCGAAGTGACTAGTTTTGTGTGCTTCGTAGTGAATTGATTAATGGTGTTACTGGCCTTTAAAACAATCGTGGATAGGGCTGGGACATTAAAACTCACTACATTGAGGTTTGATTCCACCTTAGTTGTACCAAGAATTTGAGTCCATTCGCCACCAGAGGTCGCGGTTGCCACCTTCACGATCTCATCCGTATCTGAGTTGTTGAAAGCAACTAAATACTCTCTGTTCTCCGCAACATCTTTCTTAGATATTACATACAGAGCATGCTTTGAGTATCTCTCTAACATTGGGCCATTAGCTAACGCAGGATTGCTCTTACGAATCTCAGCTAGCCTGATCAGATAATTGGCAACCGGGCTCTGGCTAGTGACTGCAAAAGCATTTCCATTTCCAATCGGAGAACCGCCAACTCGAATTTCGTTCTTCCAGAGTTCGACATCGGTTTGGAACATGTCTTGTCGTGCAAACTGATCTTTACCTGAATTTGAACCTGTCATTCCAACTTCATCTCCGTAATAAACAACGGGTATGCCACGTGAGAGATACATAAGGGCATTCGCTAAATTGGTTCTAGGTAGCAACTGATCTACCGGTTGAATACGCTTATTGGCAATTATGTACCCAACGCGGCCAACATCATGATTGCCTAAAAATGTAACAAGATTACTGGGTGATGATTGCGCACTAATGTAATAGTCATCATTTTCAAAAAGGGCCGACAAGGTTGGCGCATTGGAATATCCTGAGGCATACTCAGTAGCCTTTGCCTGAAATGGAAAATCTAAAACAGTTTCGATCTTGTTTTGCCTTACATAGGTCATCAGATTGAGTGTGCTGTAGTCAAAAACTTCACCAAAAACTGTGAAATCCTTAATGCCAGATTTTTTAGCTGTAGTTTTTATCAACGGAGACCAATTCTTAAAAAATTTATCATCTACGTGGCGCGCAGTATCTACCCTGAAGGCAGATATGCCATATTTTGAAATCCACCTGCCATAGACATCTGCCCAGCCTTTATAAACGACCGGTTTTTCCGTAGCAAGATCATCTAGTCCGTAGAAATCGCCCAACTTAGTGCAATTGCCGTTTCCCCAACACCTGCCCACATCTCCCACATTGTGATAATTGTTTAGATCATTTAGCCATGCAGGGTTTTTCAGATTTTTGAATTCAGCTGGAATATAGGGCGAATTTCCTAAGTACTTGATCACATCACCCGTATGGTTTGTTACAACATCTAAAACTATCTTTAATCCCAACTTCTTTGCACATTTGGAAAATTCAAGCATGTCAGCATTAGTTCCAAGATGGGGATCGACATTGAGAAAATCAACGCCCCAATATCCGTGGTAACCAGATCCAGCGCCAATAGCTTCTTGCTGTGTCACTAAGGGAGTAAGCCAGACCGCTGTGAAACCCAAAGACTTGATTCGAGCCAAACCATCATCGCCCGGTTCGCATGTCCCGGTCAGGCCTTTGAGATCGCCACCATGGTAGAACGCTGTAAGTGATGTATTGAAGCCACCATTATCGTTATTTTTTTTGTCTCCATCTTTGTATCTATCAGGCATTACAAAGTAAATCAGATCTTGTGAAAGCCCTACTTTTGGTGAAACTACATTTGCACCAAAGGAAATTGTTGATAGTGAAAGAAACACCGCAACAAATAGAGCAAGTGTGCTCTTGCGTTTCACCTTTATCCCTTTACAGATCCGGCAGTAAGTCCATTCACGATGTATTTTTGTAGCGACAAGAAGATTATGACGATTGGAATAGATGCGAGGATTGAACCGGCAGCAAAAGCGCCCCAGTTACTTGCATACTGACCACCGATAAACTGCTGCAAACCTACTGCAACTGTTCGTCCGCTCATTTCTACCAAGAACAATCGAGCGACAATAAACTCATTGAATGTGCCAATAAAACTTAGTAAACAAACAACAGCAAGTACCGGCGTCGCTAGCGGAATAAAAATCAACCAATAAGTTTGAGCAGGACTTGCACCGTCAATCTTTGCCGCTTCATCTAACTCGGCAGGGATCGAATCCACAAAACCTTTGAGTAGCCAGATGTTAACGCCCATTGAACCGCCCAAATAGACAAGAATCAAGCCTGCCTGGGTACCTAGACCGATTCCTGGTGCAAATGAGTAAACGCGCTCCATGATTACGTAAACCGCTGAGAGTGCCAAAATTGATGGGAACATCTGAGCCAGAAGCAGTAATTGAATACCGAATTTTTTGCCCTTGAACTTCAAACGGCTAAATGCAAAAGCTGAAGCTGCGCCAATAACCACGGAGCTAATTGCAACTACTGATGAAATGATTAATGAGTTCTTTACCCATGACAAAAATGGAATCTTAGGTGAAGAAAAGAGCATCTTGTAATTCTCAAAAGATATCTCACGCGGCAGAAATGAAGTTAGGTTAAGGCTTCCGCTTGGGTTAAATGAGGAAAGAACTACCAGATATAAGGGAAATAAAGAAAAAACACACATCATTATTGCGAATGTGTGACGCCACAAATTCTCTCTCAACCATTTTGTCATCCGAAGGTCTCCATTACTTTTGATTTACGTAAACCATAGAAGGAAATTGAAGCAACAATGAGGAAGATCAAGACCGAAATTGCGCTAGCGAGTCCGAAGTCTAGGATGTTTCGACCGAATGCAATTTGATATGTATAGCTGATCAAGATATCCGTGGCTCCTGCAATTTCACCATCCAAGGTATTTCTTGGACCACCGCCTGTTAAAAGATAAATCAAATTGAAATTGTTAAAATTAAAGGCAAAAGATGCAATAAGAAGCGGTGACAGAATCTGCAATAGCAATGGAAGGGTGATACTTCTAAAGACTTGCCGTGGATTCGCACCGTCGATTGCTGCAGCCTCTTGGAGCTCGGATGGAATTGCTTGTAAAGACCCAGAGCAAATCAAATAGAAGTAAGGGAAACCTAACCAGAGATTTACAAGCAGAACCGCAGCTCGAGCGAAGTTGGCGCTAGAGAACCATGCAATATCCGTATTCAGGAGATTATTGATTGCACCAAATTCTGTGTTAAACATTCCCGCCCAAATCAAAATACTCATGATGCTAGGCATTGCATATGGCAAGATCAAAATTGAGCGGTAGATCCGTCGCCCGCGCATTTTTCGATTAAGCGCTAGAGCGAGCAAGAGACCGAAGGCAAAGGTGCTTAAAACGGTTAATGAGGCGAAAATAACTGTCCAGATAAAGACCTTAATCAGTGGGGTTCGCACGCGCTCATCGGTGACTAACTTTGTATAGTTCTCAAACCAAACTGGAGCTCGCCAACCTGGTGTCAAAATCGTCTCGGGTGAACCTTCAAGGACGAAGTTACCTCTGTTGTTGTCAACATAGATTTCTCCGGTTTGAAGATTCTTCATCGTGTCAGATTTCGCGTCGTAAGCCAAGGATTGTCTAAAAACAGCGCCTACTCCTTGCGCTTCAATAACTACGTAATAACCATCTAAGTACTTGTATCTGATTTTAGAGTAGGCATCATTTGTAGCCAATTCATCAGCTGAAAGCTCAGTAAAGCCTGGAGCTGTGGTTGCAACACCGTATTCATTAATGGTTAGTTGGCCGACATCTAATGTAGTGATCTCATTTTCAGTGGAGAGAAAGAATTTTTGATTAGCAATATCTGATACCAAAATTGCATTAGACCCGTCGGCGACTTTGCCTGATACAAGATCAAAAGTAGTCTGATTGGCATCTGGTTCGACGCCACGAATCAGTACCTGTTCAATCGCAGCATCTTTAGAGATGTAGTTTCCAGTTTGATAATTAAAGGTAGACATTAAAACAGTAAACAGAATTGGTGCAATTACAAAGGCAATGAATAAGAGAATTCCTGGGACAAAGAACTTAAGCGGTATTGAAATTTTTGTGAAATAGGTAAAGTTCAGTGCCACGATAGAGATAATGAGAAATACACCAATAGCGATTTCGCCCGAGGCGATTGCACTCTGAGCCAGTAAGCTCAATATCGCTGTGACGCCAGCAAGAATGATTATTTTGAGGACTAATGCAAAATTACCTCGAAAAATACTGCTCACTTTTTACCGCTTCCTTATGGTTTTTATTCTGCAGAATGTGAAAGTAGTAGCGTGGGCGGGATTTGCTCCCGCCCACGCTATTGAACCTTTGCCTGTGAAAGTTTTTGACTTCTAACTTTCACTCCCTAAGAAAATCTCTTAGAGATCAGCCTTTCCTGCTGCAACGTTAGCCTTCCAAATAGCAGCAAGCTTCTTAGCTTCTGTAAGTGGATTCTTTCCGTCAACCAAGACTGCAGTCCAATAAGCTGGAGCTGAATCCCAGTAGTTTGCTCCACCAGCATTAGTGTTCAAGAACGCACCAATCTGTGGGATTGAGGAGAGACCTGCAGCCGCTCCCATAGCCTTTTGGCCACCAAGTACGAGCTGGCTCTTTTGAGCGCCCTTCTCGGCTGGTGGACGGCCTTCTTCTGCCTGATAAGCAACTTGACCTCTTGTTGAAGCGAAGAAGTTTGTCAGAAGTGACTTAGCTGGAACAGCTACTCCATGTGCTTCTGCATATGTTGTAAGGAATGCACCGCTAACTGATCCAAACATCTTGCCGTAAGTTCCTGCCTTTACGCCTGGAACAGGCATGATGTTCATCTCGAAGCCAGCTTCTGCAAATGTGCGCCAGTGCCAGTTACCAATAATTGCATATGGAACCTTGCCAGCTAGGTAGTTGTCCTGGCAACCAGTGTCAGTTGCTGGCCAGAAGCCGTTGCTCTTACCCTTCTTGTCAAGAAGTAATGTGCTTACGTTCTTAGCAAATACATTTGGATCAAAGCTCTTATTGTAGTTAACAGTTCCATTGGCATTCATGATGTATGGCTCTGCACCAAGTGCTGAGAATCCTGAAAGAGCTCCCCATGACATTCCACCACCAGCAACACAAAGTCCAGCCTTTAGGCCTAGCTTTGTCTTGTTAGCCAAGTAGAACTTAACCATGTCACCGTATGTCTTTGGTGCTGTCTTTACTAGCTTTGTGTTGTAAACCATTCCAACGTTGTTCACATCTACTGGAACGCCGTATAGCTTTCCACCAAATGAAAGATCAAAGAATTGGCTTGGAGTGAACTGTGCACGCTGCGCTGCAGTCAAAACAACAGGAGCAAGCTTTCCGCTCTTTGCTAGTGCTGGAACCCAGTCGTTACCTGCAACGAAAATATCTGGACCTGTTGTGCCAGATGCCTTATCAAGAGCATCCTTCAATGCATCGTAACTTGAAAAAGATACGACCTTGATTGTGCTTCCTGGAACCCAGTCACCCTTTTTTGCAAATACTTTTGTTAGGTTTGGTCCGCGTGTTTCATCGGCCCAAATGACAATCTCACTTGCGGCTTGTGCAGGAACAATGGCCACGCCGACGGCAAATGACATTGTTGCAGCAAGAGCAAGACCCTTAAGTAGTCTGTTCTTCACTAAATTGATCTCCTTTAGAATCCGGAAGCCACTTCTTGGAGGTACAGGCTTCCTAGTGGCACCATCCCACCCCCTTTAATGCTCAAAAGCAACAAACTCCATCTGATTTCAAGCGGTTTGGAAGCCTTTTTATCCGATTGTTATAAACGGTGCCCCTTACATAAGCCCTTGCAGTGGAGGGGTGAGAACTCGCTAGCGGCCCCAAAGTGGGGTTCGATAGGGGTATGACCAAAGAGATCGTCACCCGCGATGAAATACGTGCGATGCGTCGTTCATACAGTGATGCCGGTTTAGAAACACTTCCAGAAAATCCCTTTGAAGCTTTTGCGCAATGGTTGAAGGATGCACATGAAAACCCTGTCATTGTTGAAGCAAATGCAATGGTGTTGTCAACGGTTACTGCAGATTCGCAGATAAATACGCGCACTGTTTTGTTAAAAGATATTTCAGATGGTGGCTTTACTTTTTTTACAAATTACCAATCTCGCAAAGCACATGGAATTGAATTAAATCCAAATGTTTCATTGCTATTTCCTTGGTATGCAATGGAACGCCAAGTTTCAATTAGTGGAGTCGCAGAAAAAGTTTCAGAACAAGAATCAGATGATTACTTTGCAACTAGACCTTGGGGCTCACAAATCGGGGCTTGGGCAAGTGCGCAATCATCACACCTTGCATCGCGTGAAGAATTAGAGCAACGATTTGCTGGTGCTGCACAAAAATGGCCCGAAGGAACGACTGTGCCCCGTCCGGCACATTGGGGCGGATACCGAGTGACACCACTTCATATCGAATTCTGGCAGGGCCGATACTCACGTCTGCATGATCGATTGCGTTATGAGAGAACCGCCACAACTGATGATTGGGAACTCTCTCGGTACTACCCGTAGTCTTAGCCCATGAGCATCATCATTCCTTCAGAGTTAAAGCCATTAGATGGACGTTTTGGTTGCGGTCCATCAAAAATTCGTCCAG
>Ga0207940_1000525_pt1 | contig 12828 bp, 19 predicted proteins | sample LakMenEpi06Jul12_FD_150676 | JGI IMG/M metagenome (GOLD analysis project Ga0207940, IMG submission 150676) | Freshwater microbial communities from Lake Mendota, WI - 06JUL2012 deep hole epilimnion (SPAdes) | ecosystem: Environmental > Aquatic > Freshwater > Lake > Epilimnion/Euphotic zone ... | reverse complement strand
GGCGCCGGGTACGGTGCTGGCACAGACGACGGTGACGGCGGGGTCGATTTATTTGACGGCGAGTTGGGTGGCGTTCCCGTTGGGGAATGTGGTGTCGATCAGCTATGGCGTGACGTATTGGATTGTTATCTTCCGCACGGGTAGTGACAATATCGATAATTATTATATCGTGGCGGTGGATGAGGATCTGGGCTATGGCCGGGGGGCGCTGCGGCTGTGGACAGGTTCGGTGTGGACCAACCGGGCGACGAATGCTGATCTGTGCTTCCGAGTGCTGGGGGCGTGGGAGACGACGCGGCAGATCCAGGAGATTTACACGGTGTGCAACCAGCACTTTACGGCGCTGGATATCGTCATCGGTAGTGGTGTTGCGTCTAACCAATACCGAACGGGTGACAGCACGGCGTTGGCAGAGGTGCAGGCGCTGGCGGCGGCGGGGGCAACCGGGGGGGTACGGTTGTTGGTGCAGACGACGCCGGATTGGGTGTTGCGTTTGCAGGTGCAGTCGGGATCGGGCGAGAATAATTTGTTGCTGGCCAGTGATGGCCGGTTGCGGATGCCCACGGGGCGGGATCTGCCGGCGGGCCGGCTGCCGGCAGGGCAGTGGGTGCGGTTGGCGGATGTGCCGGCGAATGTGGATTCGTTGGCGAGCCTGGCCAACATCTTCATCGAGCGGGCAGAGTGGAGTGATGGGGCGCTGCGGTTAGAACCGCAGGGGGCGCCAGGCGTGTGGGATGTGGGGGCGGTGACGCAAGGATGAAGCTTTCTGAACTGGCGAAGGATCTGAAGCCGTATCTGTTGCCGTGGGTGAGCGAGGCGGCGCGGGTGACGGTGCAACAGAGCGGCCTGGTGGCGCATGATCTGGCGGGTCCCTATCACGATGGGGACCTCGACCGCACCCAGGCGCCGTGGGTGGCGGCGGATATAAGCAGCGCGCTGGCCACGCATGTGGCGGCGCCCGACCCCCACCCAGCGTATGTGCTGGCGAGTGGCGACACGATGACGGGGACGCTGTTGGCGCCCAACGGGTCGCCCACGGCGCCGGCGTGGGCGTTCAGTGGCGACCCGGACAACGGCTTGTATCGGGTCGCGTCCGATGTGCTGGGGGTGAGCAAGGCGTTGCAGGCGGGCTGGGTAAAGAATAGCCTGATTGGCTTCGGCGGCCAGGGCGCTAACGATCTCGGTATGTTGGGGTTCTATGACCGGAATGAGCTGACGAATTCCGATTTGCGCGGGACGATAACAGTACAGATCACTGGTGCCGGCAGTGTCACTACCAGCAGCATCAACAACGCTGTTAATGCGCGCGGCAATTTTATGAGCATTACTGGCACCGACAACACGACCACCCAGATCATCATTCATATCGATCTGGGAGCGAATCAGCCGAATTATAGCGCGGCAAATTGGCAGCCATTCGTGCAGTACAGGCTTTCGATGAATAGCAGCTTCACCCACTACCGCGCCATCACTTGCGAGGTCAGCGCCAACAATAGCACCTGGTATAAGCCGACGAGCGGAGCCTGGGAGACGACGGCGGCGCATTCGGCGGAACTTGTGCCGGGACTATGGATGGGTGCGAATGGCAACCCGGCCATTCCTGGAAACACCTATCGGTATGTGAGATTTATACTCACGAATCGATTTGAAGATGCTGGCTATTCCTCCAAGGCTAGCGTTTGGATTTCGCAGATAGGGTTGCGCCACTACGCTGCGCCCTATACGCGGGCCTGGGTTCATACGTCCGGGGATACGATCTATGGCGCCGTGAGCATAAAAATATCCAGCGCCGCTGCATTGGATGTGCAAAGCGCCGCGGGTACATCTCTGCTCAAGGCGAACACCAGCGCATCGCTGGTGACGGTTGGCGCCGACCTTGACGTGCTGGACACGTTGACGGCGGCCAACGCAGCGATTGGTACCACCTACGATTCAACGGCGACGCTGAAGGTGCAGAGCGTCTTTACTGATGACATTACGCTCTTCCTCAAACAGAAGAGCGGCCAGACGGCGCGCATGTGGCGCGTGGAGGATAGCACTGGACAGGAAATTATTGTCCTCGATTCGCAGGGTAATTTACAGTCAGGCAGTCCCGGCTTCGTCAGCGGCCTGACCGGCTGGCAAATGACGCCCCAGGGCAACCTGGAAGCCAACAATGCCTTTATCCGCGGCGCGCTGCACGCGTCGATTTTTACGATGAATGAGTTTCATGCTAGTGGCGGCACGCTGTACATCGCGCCGGCGGGCAAGTTGGAGCTGGATGCCACGGTGAACGTGTCGGTCGGCATTGAAGCCGTCTTCGACATCCGCACGACCAGTGCGTTGGGGAGTGGGAGCCAGTTCGACATTCGCACCACCAGCGCACTGGGTAGCGGTAGCCAATTCACGCTGCGCACCATCGAAAACTATTTCGCGATTACCGACCCACCTTCGGGCCATGCGATGATTCTCAGTGCCCGGGACATCGTCCGCTGCAAGGCTCTGGGGCTGGGCGTTGGTATCGATTTATGGGATGTATGGGGCGTGGTAACGCGGGTCGAGGACATGACCGATTACTATCGGTATTATTACACGCTCAAAAGTGGCGGCACCAACGGGCTGATCATCCCGGCTGGCACCGCCATCATCTCCTACGGCAAGCCGGGTGATGGCCGCATTTATCTGACAGCGGATCAGAACTATGCACCCTATATGCAAGTCTTTTTGAGCGGCGAGGAACCCTGGAATGGTCAGATCACGCCGACAGTGCGCATTGGGCGGCTGGACGGGGTGGGGTTGCCGGGGGTGAGCGGGATTGAGCAGCATGGGATTGTCCTCAGTTCCAACCTGAGCAACGCCAGCGCGCCTTACCTGGTAGCGTCCAATCTCCAGATGTTCTCCTACAAAATCGATTCCGAGTGGAACAACGGCAACCCGACCGCCCGGATTACGGCCAATGGCGAATTCCGCCTGGGGACGGATGTGGACGCCGACAACACAACTGGCCTAAAGTTCAACCCGGCAACCGGCGCACTGGACATTGGCAACGCCAGCTATCCGGGCGCGGTCAATGTGCGCGGGGTGATCACCGTGACCGGTGGCAGTGGCTATGGTAACTTTAGCGACAGACCGACATCGTTATCGGGCATCAACGCCGGCGAAGGCACCAAGCTAAACGCTGGGCTAGATAGCGGCGGCAACCTGATTACCAAAGTCCTACCGGGAGCAACCATTGGGACGCCTGGCGGCGCGGGCCTGTTCCTGGGCGCCGACAAGATGGGCTACTATAGCGGGTCAGCCTGGACGATGTACTTTGACAACACGGGAAAAATGGGTTTGGGTGGCACGGCGGGCGCTCGGTTGGCGTGGGATGGCACGGATCTACTAGGCACAGACGGCACCAACGTGCAATGGTACGCACGAGCTTCCACGGGTAAGCTTTATGCCGGCAACGGCGCTGTGATCATTGATCGTACCGGGATCGGGATTGCCAATGATAATGTGTCATCCGGGTTGTCGCTGTACAGAACAGCGACCTTTTCCAACAGCAACAAGGCGGGCCGGCTGTGGGCGTTGTCCGACCTCTCCCCCATGCGCGTCTATTTGACGGCTGGGCGCAGTGTGGCGGATGGTGGTGACGCAACCAGCGCCGCGGGATTTTTGGATCTGGCAGCGTACAACAGCAGCGGGGTGGTCACGGCGATGCTGTCGCTGGCCGGCAGCACGGGTGTAACCACGGTCACCGGTGACGTTAGCATCTCCGGTGATCTAGAAGCGTCTAATGTGCTTAGCATTAGAACAACAGCGCCATAATTCTTCAGGAGAAATACAAACACGATGCCACGCTATTTAGAACAACTAAACGAGTGTAGCGACCCCGTCGCCGGTGACTTTTTGCCGATTTTTGATGCCAGTGCTGGAGCGACTGATAAGGATCGAAAACTCAACCTGAATCGCCTGGCGATTCTGGCGAATGCGCAGAGCTTTACGACAACGCAGACGGTGGCTCCGGCCACGAACGCCAACGGACTGAATATCAATATGCCCGTATCCAATACGGCCAGCGGGTTGCAAATTCTATACAATAGCACATTAGCATTCAATTTTATAGCCCAGGCGGCGGCCAGGGCTGCACAAATTAGCAATTTCGATAATGGTACAGGGACAGGGCCAAGTTTCCAAGTGGGCTACAACAATAGCGCCAGCACGCCATCGGCTGGCAGTGCTGTGATCCACAATCGGGCTGGCACCTACTACTCCATTTGGCCCGATGCTTCTGGAAACCTGCGCATCGTGAGCGGCGCACAGCCAACCTCTGCCACGGATACGAGCGGATCCGTGGTGGGGACGCAAACCAGTTGGGCCGGCATCAAAGAGGATATTACGGAATGGTCAGAGCCGCAGGCCGCGCTCGATGCGGTGCTGGCGGCAAAGCTCTTCCACTATCATCTCAAGGGCGATCCCAGCCGGCGACAGTATGCCGGGTTGGTGATCAGGGACGAGGATCGGGGGGCCTGGTTCGCTGAGAATGATGGCGAGGGGCAGATCCCGGCGTTGAATGAGCGCAATCTCTTCGGCTATCTGATTGCGGCCATGCAGGCCCAGCAAGGCCAGATCGAAGAGTTAAAGGCGAAAGTAGCAGAATTGGAGAAACGAGCATGTTAACACGCGAGATTGCGAATGCGGTACAGGCGGATCAGCAGCAGGCGGCGGATATGAACGCCAGTGCCATCCGCCAGTTCGAGGCGTTGATCCGGGCGGCGCTGATTGTGACGAAAGTGCAGGTTCAAATCGCGTCAGAAGGCAAAACGCGCTGGGACTTTGCCGGCGGGCTGGCGTCCGCCATCCTCACCACGCCGGCGGGGGCTGTTGGCGATGGCCAGTACGACGCGGCCTATCTACGCGCCGTGCAGGCCATGTGGGCGAGCTATACGGTTTGGCTGGCTACGCCGATTGTAGTCACGGTCAACGGCCAGCAGGTTGACCTGGGCAAACGTCCGTTGGATTTGATCATGAGTACGCCCACGTTGGCGCAAGCGGTAGAGGAGCAGACCACATGACCCTGCAACAACGAAAACAGAATCTACTTAATCAGCGGCGCCAGATGATCGACCAGCAAGACGCGCTCAAAGCGTCGTTGGTAGAGCTTGACCGGGGCATCCAGCGCATTGAAGGCGCGCTGTTGCTGGTGCAAGAGATGGAAGCGCAGCAGGCGGCGCCTGTTTCCCAGGAAACACAAGCAGAAGGAGAGGGGAAATGAATCTACTATCCACTGAGGAACGCCTGGCGGCACTGGAACGCCGATTGGCCGTGTTGGATAACGAACGCAACCAACCGGCGTTCCAGGAAGAGAAAGTAACGGCAGCGATTGACCTGATCAAGAATATCAAACGGATCAGCCAGCAAGGCGGCTGTACGATGGCTCAAGCCGCGTGGGCGCTCATCCAACGGAGCGTACCAGCGGATCTGACGTGCGCGGTACAACCGTTTCCTGAAGCGGATTAGCGTTGATGGCAGCGATGATGGCGGCGTAGTGGGTGGCAAAGACCTTGTCCATCTCTTCGACCTTGTCCACCTCAACACCCCGGTTAATTGACTTGTGGGTGAGGTCGAGCGCCGTCTGAATTGCGGTGCAAAGTAGTTGTTCCATGTGTGTCTTCTCCTTTATGCAGGAACGCTAGTCAAATTCTTTTCCGCCAACCACTGGGCGAGAACGGCGCGGTCAATCAAGATGCAGCCGGTTGAATCGGCCAGTTGCTTGGCGGAACTGGTGAAATAGCTATTGGTGACCACCATACTGGCGTGACACTGCCAGTGACGTGACCCGGCCACGGCGTCACTGATGGCGGTACGCGAAACACTTCCTGTATACCGCTTCACTTGAACGCCAAACCGAATGTTGTCTTTAAGCGCAATCACATCAATACCATAGTCATTGGAGGCTTGGGTGACTTCCGTTTTGTAGCCACGCGAAGCCAGTAGATCGGCGACAAAGTGTTCAAACGCAATCCCTTCCAGCGCATCCAAGCTGCTCAAATCGGCTTGTGTTGATCGTTGGTATGGCAGAAGCTGAGTAGGTTGATGGGCCGCTATGGAAACGGCAGTGGCAGCGGCAGGCATAGGGGCAATAGCAAGGGGGGTAGCAGACGACACGGGCGTTGACCGTAGCTTGCCGGCAACAAAGGTGATGATCTTGTTTAGCAGATATAGCCCAATGGCGAGCAGATTCACCAAGAAAAGCCCACCCGACAAGACGCCGTTGTTGGTATTCTCCGCAGAAATGGCACCAGCCAAGAAGATAATGGCGACAGCCCAGAATAGCCACCGTAACCACGTTGGGTATTTGTAAGACAACCAAACGGGCAACAGCACAGGCCAGAAAAAGATCCAGGCAAGAATACGCAGCACTTTACGCATGACTGGGCATTCCTTTCATAGAAGAGGCGGCAATGAAGGGTACAGTGTGGGTTTGGGTGCAAAAAAGTAAAGTTCACGAAGACTAAACGTAAGCTTTAGCTCAGAAAAAATGGACGGTTCACACCGCCCAACATTTCCACTAACCGCCTTTAACCGGCGTCCTCAAATTAGAACAAAATTTCTAGTTGACAACCGAATAAAAACCGTGATATGATTGCGACAACTTCCTCAAACACGACAAGAGAGACGGGAAGTAATCAGGTAAACGACTGTGAGGCCGCTATGAACAAACTGACAACCGGCCAGGCAGCCGAGAGACTCCAGTATTCGCAAAAGATGGTAGAGCGTCTCATCAAAGCAGGAATGCTAAAAGCTGAACGCCCAACCCCGACTGGACAATATCGAATTCTCGAAAAAGACCTGGTCGAGTATGCGGAAGTAAATGGAATCTCATTGCTTCCGTCAGCGCCTGAGAAATAGAATCGCTCCGGTTCAGCCGAGAAACTAGGCCGGAGCGATTTCCCAGAACCTTAACAACCTACTAGACTGAGCGAGCGTTACAAGGTCTATGATCACTCCTTTGGGAGTCAACGACAGTGTGACAACGTAACGAACGTTCTTTTAGATTATCAAGGTGTTGAACCCCTTCGGGTTCTTGGGCGCTTGGAGGGGCTCGAACCCTCAACATCTTGATCCACAATCAATCCTGAAGCCTCTGTTGGGTAAGTCAGGGATAGACTTACGCATAGCTTGCCCTGAGTGTTTGATCCCAAATTAAGCGCTGTGGCTTCGGTAAATGCTATTTACTTTTTTCGTTAGGTTGGCGACCGTGGCGGCCTTGGGTTATTTCCGTCATAATCGCCTTGTATTGGGCGGTTACGCCCTCTAGATTGTCCCACAGCGCGTAAATATCCGCCGTGGTTGACACCCGTTGATGACCCAGAATGCGTTGAATCAACGACATATCAGCGCCTTTATCCAACATATAGCGCGCCAAGCCATGCCGAAACTTGTGGGGCGTCAAGCGCTTCACCCCGGCCCGCTCACACAGTTGCGTCAAGCGCTGGCGCACTCCGTTCGTACTTAGCACGCCATCCGCACCCTTCCAGCCATCACTCGACAAAAAGACATAGCTTTCGGCCCAGGCCGGGCGCGAGTAGAGATAGGCCACGAAGGCGCGCATGACCGGCTCTAGCATCGGCACCAGGTGATCGTCGCCGCCCTTCTTGCGCACGATGATCAGCCGATTCAGCACATCGTAATCTTCAATCTTCAACCTGCATAGCTCACTGACCCGGATGCCGCACAGAAACAACGTGCTGACCATCAGGTAGTCTCGTAGGTCAATCCAGTTGTTTGCCAACGGAATGGATTGCAACAACCGTTCGTATTCGTCCGGCGTTGTTCGGCGCGGTTGGCGCCGGGGAACGTGGGGCGTCTCCACTTCGGTGAGCGGATTCCAGGGCAGATAGGTGGCGCCATCGCGGCGCTTGCGTTTACTCAACCAGCCAAAAAAGACATGCAGCGAACGATGCGCACCGGCTACCGAGGCCGGTTGTAGCCCGCGGCCTGGTGTCTTGGCATCCTTGGCAGCCGCCAGATAGGCATAGTATTGCTCAAAGGTGGCGGGTTGTAGCCAATCATCTGCCGAGATCTTGCCGGCGGCGATACGCTCCGAAAGCCAGTGGGCAAAGGCGCGTATCCAGATGCCGTACCATTCAATGGTTTTCGGCGATAGTTTGGTGGCCTTGGCGGTCGAAAATTCGGCCAAGGCATCCAGTAGATTCATCGGTTTTCCTTCCAACTCTGTTGTAGCGATGTGAGCAGCGATGTGTGAATGAGCCAACGCCTGTTGGGAGGCAGGCGAATCAGCGGAGCAGCGATAGCCTGTCTCCCATAGTAGCACGCACGGCGCTACTAGACAACCTGACCGTGCGGGTAGATTGTCAGTTATTTGCAATTTCCTGAATCATGAAAGGACTTTTGATGAACCGCTATACCATCCCGTTACCGGAAGCGCTGAAATTAGCCGCCCAACGCCGGGCCGAACGGCACGCCACCGTCCAGGCCGAACTGGACGATTTGAAAGCCGGTGGCTGTGCGCTCAACATCAACGCCGCGCAAGTGATTGCGCTAGAAGATGCGGGACTCCTCTACGACTTTGAAACCGGCTTTATCGAGGATTTTACGCAGGCGCCGGACAACCCCGGTCGGGCCATCCTCTTTAGCGAGGCGCTGAACCAGCGGCACCAGTTCTATACAGAGGTGGCGACGGTGTACACAGATGATTCGGCCAAGCTCCTACAGGAGCTATCCCGTGAGATGACGGTTGCTCTATAGGAGGTCACGATGTTCACAGCGCCACCTGGCTTTCGCGAACGGTTGGAAAGCGAAATTCAGACGATCATTCAATCCATGCGCACGGCGGCAGAGACGCAGCGCGACTACAGCATTGGCGCCCTGTCGGCCCTGCTCTGGGCGCAGGGGTGTGGAGTCGTTGATCGTTCACACACGTTTGTCCAGGCCTGTGAATGGTGGGACAAAATGTGCGAGGAGATGCCGGCCTAACCGGCAAAAAAAGCGCCGTAGGCTAGTGCTTGCACACGAACCTACGGCTTCCTAATCCTGTTAACAGACAACAGGACAGGCACGGGCCATTATACCCGATCCTTGTCCTGAAGGCATCTTCACAAGGGGGTGTAATGGAACTACGTCAACAAATTATTCAAGACGCCAAGGCTTTAAACAGCCAACTGCAACGCTTGCAGATTGGCGCCAGCATCGACCCACGCCGCTGCACGCCGGGCGGCGACCAGTTGGCCTTCTTTGGGCTGAAGCTGCACGGTAAGACGACGGGCGCCGATATTGCCAAAGCGTTGCCGGAATTGATGCGGGCGATTAGCCAGAGCCGGCGCAAGCGCACCTATCTGCGCTTTGATGACATTCTGCTGCGCCTGGAAGCGGAACATCCGGCCCGCAAGCCGTTGGCCTGGCAATTATCGGTCATGCGCCGCACGCCGCCGCACAGCGCTGCGCTGGGCATTAGTCATCACGATGGCGAGCAGTCGGTACATATTAGCCTGGCCGAGATTCCGCAGATCCTCGTTGCCGGCGAGACCGGTAGCGGGAAGACGGTGCTGATTCGCAACTTTATCACCTCCCTTTGCTATGCCACGCCACCCAATGAATTGAAGCTTGTGCTGATTGATCCCAAGAATGAGGATCTGCGGCCCTACGCCAATCTACCGCACGTTCTAGCGTTTGCTGGGACGTTGGGCGATGTGGCCGACGCGGTTGAACGGGTGGCCGCCGAAGTGCGGGCGCGCATTGATCGCCCGCACTTCAAGCCATATCGGTTGCTGCTGGTGGTGGATGAACTGGCGCAACTGACGCAGATCAATGGCGCCATCAAAACATTGGGCAATATTATGTCCATCGGGCGCAGCAAGTTAATCAACTGTGTGGTCTGCACGCAACAGCCGACCGAAGAGGGTGGCATGGGAACGATGATGAAGGCGAATGTGCCGTTACGCCTAGTTGGCGCGGTGAGCGCTGGTCAATCGTACACGGCCACCCGGCGCAAGAATGCCGGCGCCGACATGCTGCCGGGTAACGGCGCCTTCCTCTTCCTCAAAGGGTTAGACCTGTTCCGCTTTCAAAGTTACTACATGGACAGCCTAGACGAGCGGCACGCCGTGGCGATGATCAATCAACGATACTGTACGGTAACACCTGCGGCGGTTCTAGAACCGGTTTTGACACCGACAGCACTTTCACCAGAGGTAGAACCGCTAGAACCGGTTCTAGAACCACTCAGAACCGGTTCTAGAACCGGTCTAGAGCCGGTCAGAACCGGTTCGGTTACGCACGCAGAACCGCTGTTCCCGTTGCGCGAAAAGCGACCACTCACCCGGGGCGAAGCTGTTGAATGCCGGCGCTTGATGGCTGACGGCGCAAGCAAATCCGAACTGTGTCGGATGGTTTATGGTTCCAAAAACGGACAGTATTTAGAGTGGATCAATCAGTCGTTAGGGGGCGACGGCAAGATTATTAGCTTGCAACGTCCGCAGCGAACAGGGACAGGGGGCGATTAATGATTGACCTATGGATAACGCAAGCTGTGCATTTGTCGGCAGGGCAGGCGGGGTTGCTGCTGTCCCTGTCCGTTACGCTGATCGGATTGGTAGTTTTGTATCACAGACAGGAGAGTGAATAGATGTACTCACATGACGGCACATGGGATTTTCTAAAGCTGTTGGCCGTGCTGGTCTTCATCTGCGTCGCCGTGGTGTGGCTTCAGGGGGCGATTGGTGCGGACTACACCGTGCTGGTGATCTTCGCTGTTGTGGGTGTCATTGTCTTTGCTGGCGGAGCGTTGCTGAGTCATGCAATCCAAAAGAACACGCTGAATGCCATTACCCGATTCAATGCCAGTGATGCACAAATCGACCGCTATCGGATGCAGTCACTCAAAGCGCAATCCAGCGGTGAGGCAGCTATGAAGAAGGCGGCGGCGCAGTTGACCGTGTTGGACGCCAAACGCACCCACCAGATCGCCAGTCAGCAAGCTAAATTGCTGGTCGATACGGAGCGGGCAAAGTGGGAGGTGGAACAGCGACCAACGCCGACCAACGCCGATGTGTGGTCGGGCGATGATGATGACGACGGCGACGCCTTCGCTGGGTGGCGGTGAGAATGTTTGACGACTTCGTAAATCAACTCTTTGATGAAATCGGGGCGATCTTCGCGGACGGTCACGAAAAGATTGTGTTTGCCTGCGTTCCCGCGTTCGTACCATATGAGGTGATCGTGTACCTTGAGGGTCTTGGCGTTAAAGTCAAACCAGCGTCACACGTTGACATAGCCGACGACGGCACACGGACAGCAACGATCCGGGTGCCCGTGAGGCAATACCGTTATGCGGCGGGACTGGTGGCGGGCATGGCTCCCGGCGCTGTGGCCGTGATGCAACCGCACAACGTGAGACCTATCGCCCCCAGAACGTCTTGGGGCAAACCCAACCGCAGCGCCCGCGGGCCGACCGCAACGGCGTTACGATTCCTCTGGACACTGTTAGGTGGCGGAGCAACCAGAGTACCACCAAAAAGGAAGCAACCATGATTACCCTAACCATTCTTTTGGGCGTCATTGCCATGCTGGCGGCTTACTATGCCGGCCTGACCGAACGCTGGATCGGCACTGGCGCTGTCACCAGTATCATCTTGTTGTTGACAATCAGCGGGTATGCGCCGGTTCACTTTCTCTTCGATACCCCGGATGGCTGGGCATTGACGCTGCTGATCTGGGCCGTGACAACAATCTTCTATCATCGTCTCCTAACCGATGCACGCCGATCAACGACCGCTTTGCGCCGATCAACGACCGCCACTCGGCGACGTGCGCCGATGGTTGATGTACGCAGGCGCCTAGCAATCTGGCAATTCGGGCAACGGCGGTTGGTGGTGGCGGTGGCTTGGGGAAACAGCTAATGGAGAAATTACAGACACTACTGGATCTAGCCGGCATCCTGATCGGCATTGGGGCCGGCGCCTATGCCGGTCTGTGGGTCATGCACTATCGGCGTCGTTCCCTCGGTAGCGATGCAGCGCGTCCGGGGAATCCAAAATCCTCTACTACTAGAGGCAACTACAAGGAGCAAACACATGAACACAAGCAAGATTAATAGCTGGGTACGGACCTTCTTTGGCCGTTGCTTACGCTGCGGGGGCCTTCTCTATGAAGACGGGTTCTGTCCGAAGTGCCGGAAGTAGCAAGTGTGGGTGGGCAAGGGGCTGCTACGAACAGCCCTTTGCCCCAGTTGTAAAACCGTCTCGAGCATGAAAGGGTTTCAAAACTAATGTACACATTTTTCAAGCAATTGTCAATTCGTCTTGGGCTTTTCCGCTGCCCACGATGTCAAACCGAGTACAACCCAACCTATGGGCCTTGCCCCACTTGTCACCCGCACCGATTCCGCTGGCGGCGTGTGGCCGCAGTGTTGTTGCTCTGCGGTTTGCTTCTGCGCCCGGCGCCGGCCCTGGCCGCCAGCAACGCCTGTTACGTGCAGGCCCTGACGAACGGTCAGTATGTCACCCAGACGAGCGGCAAGGCCGGCACAATTGATGTCTATGTCAACGGCGCCTACGCCACCACCATTTCCAAGCTAAATCAGCCCTGGTACGCCACAAAGGACAAGAAGGCCCGTGTCCGTGGCTATGATGCCAATGGGCTGGTTTGTTAAGTATCAAGTCAAAAAAAGAAGCCTGGCGGGTCGTATCTACCCGTCAGGCTTTCTGCAACCCATGAGGAAAGAAAAGGTTTCATCATGAATCAACTACAGTTTATCAAACAATTTCTAACCAACAAAACGGTGGTACATGCCGCCATGCTGGCCTTTGCCGTCACCAGCACGCTAAATATTGCCGGCTTCTT
>Ga0207940_1000523_pt1 | contig 12833 bp, 9 predicted proteins | sample LakMenEpi06Jul12_FD_150676 | JGI IMG/M metagenome (GOLD analysis project Ga0207940, IMG submission 150676) | Freshwater microbial communities from Lake Mendota, WI - 06JUL2012 deep hole epilimnion (SPAdes) | ecosystem: Environmental > Aquatic > Freshwater > Lake > Epilimnion/Euphotic zone ... | reverse complement strand
CAGCTCACCGGCGCATCCCCGCGCATTGGGCTTGGCTACACCCGTCCCCTGGGCAACCTTTTGGTGCAGGCCCGTGGATCGCTCGGGCTCGCCAGCATTCGCACGACCCAAACCCAAGGCGGAGTAACCACCAAACTTAACTATGGTCTCTACACTTGGGGTTCCCTGTCGGCTCCCGCATCGCTGGGCTTGCGCGTCTCCATGCCCTACGCAAGCGGAAGGCTTTATGCAGAGCTCAGCTACCGATACTTTATGTTTGACGACGGCCTCGACGGCATGGGCGGAGGCGGGATGCGCATCGGTAACCACGACGACCAAATGCTTATTGGAGTGGCCGGCTACACTTGGAACCTCCAAAACCTCCAAAGCCGCGACCAGCGCGAACTCGTTCAAGCCAAGAAGGATGCGCAGTCGGTTCCCTCATTGAAAAAAGCAAGCGAAGAGCTCAAAATTGCCCAAACCGAATTAATGGACGAGCTTGAAGTCGTCAAAATTCAAAAGCTCAAGTTGGAGCAGCGCCTCGACTCCATGGACCAAGGTCTCAAAGCGCCAAGCGCGACCCAAGGCCAGATGGCCGGTAGCAGCGCTGCCTCTAGCCCCGGAATCCGCTTTGTAGTCGTCGTGGGAAGCTTCCGCAGCGAACGCTTGGCCGCACAGTATGTGAGTCGACTGAAGGCCGCAGGCGTGAACTGCTCTATTACCGAAGGATCGAATGGATTTGTTCGAGTGTACACGGGCCCTTACCTGTCTGAATCCCTTGCCTTTAGTATGCTCGATAAGGTCCGCGTCGAAACGCCGGGGGCTTGGCTGCTTCGCTTGTAGCGTTGGCTTTTGGTTTCTAGTTCATTCTGGGCTAGGCGCGAATAACGAGAAACGAGGAACAAGCAACTCACTGAAATGAATTAAAAAACCCGGACCATGAGGTCCGGGTTTTTTCGTGGTGCGCGAAGGGGGACTCGAACCCCCACATCCTTACGGACACTAGATCCTGAGTCTAGCCTGTCTACCAATTTCAGCACTCGCGCTTAATGTTCCCTGGTAAGGGGTAATTCTACTCTGAGCCACTCATGGGACTCGAACCCACGACCCTCGCATTACGAATGCGATGCTCTACCAACTGAGCTAAAGTGGCAAAATAGGGAGCGAAATTACATTGCTTTCAAAATTATTTCAACTTTTCTATCTAATTAAATTATAGTAGAACTTTACGAAATGTTACGCAGTTGCCTTTTGGCTATGATTATTTTTACTCAGCATCTTCTAGCGCAACCTTTCGGCATCAATAGCAAATTGGAAGTAGGGCTTGGATACATTCCCCAAAGACAAAATTCCATGGGAATCCTAAGATTGACTATTGCGTTGAATGACTTAGAAACAAAAAATAATGATTTTGGACTAGGGATTTATTGCACTCCAGAATACCGGTCTGAAAAATTATTCAATCCAGAACAGCCCTATTACTTTCGGATGCCCATTGGAATTACGAAAAAATTCAACAATTTTTTGGGAGTTTTTGCTGGTATGGACTTCATTTATTGGATTAAATCGGACTTTCAGTTCAGAAGGTCTGAATTTGGAGCAACTTTTCTTCTTAATAATTCTTTGAACTTGAGGCTTGGCTTTTCAAAGTATGTTGGACCTAGTGTCGGATTAGGTTATCAAGTTAAACTCGTCAAAACTCCAAAAAAAAAGGACTGACTCTGGCAATTGCAGGATTTTTGTTAAATACTAAAACGTTAGTGCCAATAAACACTTCAAAGTAAAAAAGCCCGGCCTTGCGGCCGGGCTTTTTTATTGGTGCGGATGAAGGGAATCGAACCCCCACGCCTCACGGCGCTAGATCCTAAGTCTAGTGCGTCTACCAATTTCGCCACATCCGCATTAGGAGGGGCAAAGATACATTGTCGAAGCCTCTGTTCTGCTGCCTCAATTTGAAGCCTGCGATGGGACCTAATGGCACAAAGGAAGTACCTTTACGCCGCCATGGCAGTACAAACATTGATTCCGAGCGAGCTGAGTATTCAAGACCTGCAGCGCACCCTGCAGTTTGCCGTCGGGCCAAGGCCCATAGCCTTGGTTTCGAGCATAAATAGGCTCGGCCAAGTCAACCTTTCGCCGTTTAGCTATTTTAATATTTTTAGCACCAATCCGCCGATTCTCATCTTCTCCCCGTCCCAGCGCTTGCGCGACGGAGGCAGTAAAGACAGCCTGCTGAATGTTCAGGAGGTTCCCGAGGTGGTAGTTCATGCGGTCAGCCATGCCATGGTAGAGCAGACCAGCCTGTCAAGCACTTCGTACGAACGCGGAGTAAACGAATTCATCAAGTCAGGCTTCACCGCGCTTCCAAGCACGCACGTAGCGCCCCCAAGAGTAGCCGAATCTCCGGTAGCCTTGGAGTGCAGGGTGAACGAGGTAATCGCGCTAGGAGAGGGACCGGGAGCCGGCAATTTGGTTGTTTGCGAGGTTATTGCCATTCATATTGACGATAGTATTCTCGACGAAGACGGCCAGCTTGACCAAGATCGACTCGACTTGGTAGGTCGTTTGGGCGGAGATTGGTACGTGCGAGCTCATGGCGAAGCCCTCTTTGAGGTAGAGAAGCCCGTCACGACCCTGGGAATTGGGGTGGATGCCCTTCCGCGCAGCGTTAGGTTGTCGACGGTGCTCACGGGCAACGACCTCGGTAAGCTCGGAAACACTGAAATGCTGCCCCTGCAAATTGAAATTGAGGAATTCATGCAGCATCACCGCATTAACGCTATCTTTAGGCTTCATGTCGATCCAATTGAGCGCCGAGAGGCCCTGCACCTGTATGCCAAAGAGCAGCTCGATAAGGGCAAAGTCCACAAGGCTTGGAAGGCCTTGCTGGTGGATCGTCTGAATACCCACAATACCGACACAGAATAACCCCCCTAATTAATTTTTCTCTATATCCATGGAACTTTCCGGAACCATTAAAAAGCTTTTTGAGACCCAGCAGGTCAGCCCAACTTTTCGCAAGCGCGAGGTAGTAATCGAAACCGACGAGAATTACCCGCAGGTAATTATGTGTGAATTCACTCAAGATCGTGCAGACATTCCATCTCGGTACAACGAGGGCGATAAAGTGACCGTCTCGATCAACATTCGCGGCCGCGAGTGGACCAACCGCGAGGGCGAAACCCGCTACTTCGTGAGCATCCAAGGATGGCGCATGGCCCCATGGGACGGCACCAGTGCCGAACCCACTAGCGCACCCCGCTCAGACCGCGACGACCGCGGCGGAGACCGTGGCGGCAACTACGGCGGCGGTGGAGACCGACGAAACCAAGGTGGCGGCGGAGACCGACGCAACCAAGGAGGCGGCAACTACGGCGGTGGCGGCGGAGACCGACGCAACCAAGGCGGCGGTAATTTTGGCGGAGGAGGAGACCCCATTGCTCGTGCCGCTTCGCAGCAGGCTCCGGGCTTTGACAAGTCCAACGACGACGACGATTTGCCATTTTGATCCCTTAGGTTCAAAGGCATAGAAGGCGACCCCGCGGGGTCGCCTTTTTTTATGGAAATGCACGGCGCCAGCGCCGGGCCAAATGCATTAAGTATAAGCCCTGATCAGTCTACTTCACTGCCCGCACGTCGAGCACGTCGCGCAAGGCCGTTCCGAGTACCTGAAAGGCGAGCACCAAGCTCGCTAAAGCGAGCCCAGGAATCAGTGCAAGGTGCGCCTGACCGGTAAGCAGATAGGGATAGTGATCGCGAATCATTCCGCCCCATGATGGCATAGGCGGCTGGGCTCCGAGGCCCAGAAAAGACAAGCCCGACTCCAGCAGAATTGCGGCAGCGAACTGGCTCGCAGCAAGCACAATGAGGGGAGCCAGAGTTTGCGGCATAATGTGCTTCCAAAGAATGCGTCGGTTGGAGTATCCTAGAACTTGAGCGGCTTGCACAAATTCTGAAGGCTTCCAAGCCTTTACCTGACCGCGAACCAGTCGGGCAACCTCAACCCAAGACGTGAGTCCGACCGCCACAAAAACTTGCCAAAAGCCCTTGCCCAGAACGAAGCTGAGGGCCATGACCATAAGAAGCGAGGGGATGCTCCAAAACACTTGAATCAAAACCGATAGGGCGGAATCCACCGGCCCGCCGTAGAAGCCTGCCCAGGCCCCGATGGGAATGCCCACCAGCATGGCTATGCCTACCGCGATAAAGCCCACCGACAACGAAACCCTTGAACCGAGAAGCAGGCGACCCGTCATGTCGCGGCCGTAGCGGTCGGTTCCGAGCCAATGCATCACGCCGTCTGCTCCTCTGTGCTGCAAGGGCTTAGCGCTCTCTGCGAGGTTCATGCTGTTTGCCCATGGACTAGGGTCCGCACTAAAGCCGTACGCGAAGACAGCCAAAAACAACCAAAGGAATAAGACTACTGCCCCAGTCCGGCCAAGCGGATTGCGCCAAAGCGCCGCCAACGTGGCCATTACCTTCATTGCAGGTCGAGAAGCAAGCGCATGGACTCTACTACCGTCTGGTCCCGGCGCACTGCCCTTAACCAGCGACGGTCCTCTTCGGCCTTCTCTGGCTTGCTCGCCGAAATCATTTTTGCCACGGTGGTATCGGTACGCAAACCGCTCAGGTCAAACCGCTTAATCGCCTCTGCGTCGGCCTTACGGTCTGCGGCAAAGTCCGCCCAGGCTAGGGGAAGGCCCGTCTTGGACTGCTCGTCGCGCAAAAAATTAGAGTACTCATTGACCAACTTGAACTCCGACTTGTCGTTCACCCTGGCCTGGGAGGCTGCAATGGCAGCTTGGCGCTTGGGCGAAGCGGCCTGAGCCTTGAACACCGAAGGAGCAATGCGGTCTGAAGCCAAGGCAAAATCCAGCTCACGCTCGCCATAGGGAACGTGCTGAAAAGCACTGGGTATCACCACGTCGCTAATCACTCCGTCGAGCTGGGTCGTTCCTCCGTTGACGCGATAGTACTTCTGAATGGTCAATTTAAAGGCACCCAGGGGTTGCTGGCTCGCATAATAAGGGCCTGCTGCGCGGTCAAAGTCGAGCATATTTTGCACCGTGCCCTTGCCAAAGGTTTGCTTGCTGCCTACCACCACAGCCCGGCCGTAGTCCTGAAGGGCAGCAGCCACAATCTCTGAAGCCGAGGCCGTGGACTCGTCGACGAGAACTACCAGGGGACCGTCCCAGACAATACCCGGAGTCGGATCGTCGTAGGAACGCACGCGCTGCCCCTGAGTCTTGACCTGAACAACGGGGCCCTGATCTATAAAATGACCTGCAATGCCTACCGCGGCAGGCAGTGAACCGCCGCCGTTGCCCCGCAAATCAAAAATAATTCCGCGCGCGCCCGCAGCCTTCAGAGCCTGAAGCTCGTTGCGCACGTCTTCGGAACAATCGCGGTTGCTTTCGTTAAAAAAGTCAACATAAAATTTGGGCAGTCGAATGTAGCCGATGCCGTCGCCCAAAAGCGCACTTCTCGCAAACGTTGCCTCCATCTCCACAATGTCGCGAACGATGGCAATCACCTTGTCGCTTCCATCTTTTTTGCGCACCGTGAGGCGCACTTCCGTGCCTTTTTTGCCGCGGACCTTGGTCACCACCTTATTCACGCGCATTCCCACCACGTCCTCAGGTTCTAAACTGCCTTGACCCACCTTGAGCAGCTTATCGCCCACCTCGAGCTCGCCTTGCCTCCAGCATGCGCTGCCCGTAACAATGCTCGAAATAGTCACGTACTCGCCGTCCTGCTGAAGCTGGGCTCCGATGCCTTCGAGCTGTCCGGTCATTTCAATTTCAAAGGCTTCCTGCTGCTGGGGCGGGAAGTACTGGCTGTGCGGGTCAAAGGCCGAAGCATAGGCATTGATGAAGAAACCAAAATCGTCCGATCGATCCATGGACTCAAGCCCGTCGAACCACTCGTCGTGAATTTCCAACTCCTTGAGGCGTGCCTCCGACTCGTTTTTAGCAAATTCTGGATGGCCGGGTAAATAAGCCGAATTGACGCTGTCCTTCTTCTCATAGGCGCGGTCGTAGAGGCGATCCATGACCCGCGAGGCGAGGTAGTCCGCCCAAAAACCGTCCATCGCGGCCGAATCCTTGACAAAACGACGCTTCTCTGCGTCGGTCTCAAGAGTCCGCATGGTAGAGTAATCCAATGGCTTGGCCAGCAAACGGGTGAAGCGACGGCGGGCCTCTTCGCGCCTTTTAGTCCATAGCGCCGTACTTTCTTCAAAGAACTTCAAGTCTCCACTCTTCAAAAAATCGTCAAGCAGCAGGCGGCTTTTGGCCAGAAAATCGTAGTCCGATTGGTAGAAAAAGCGCTTTTCACCGTCAATGAGTTCGAGGTAGGCGCTGAACACGTCTTCGCTGAATTCATCGTTGATTTCGCGCGGCTGGTAGTGCACCCCCTGAAGGGCCTCGGTCACAAGCCGCAAAATCAGGGATTCCTTCTCAGGATTGTCGCGCTGAATTTGCTGGAATCCAAAGGCCGCCCCCGCCACTAAAATCAGCGCAGGGATAGTGTATTTCAAGTTGCGTGTCATAAAAAGGGTGCGAAGGTTCGCGAGCATGAGCCCGAATGTACACAATTCGTGCCGTGCTCTTGCCATGGCAGGCTAAGATGTCAGGCCCATCAAACTATTAGTACGGCACAGTGTTTGACAATGTGGAACGCAACTTCAAACGCCCATAATTTTCCTGTGAACCGAATTATTCTCTGCCTCCTTTGCCTGCCTCTGGGCCTTGCCGCCCAGACTCGCAGTATTGTGGGAACTGTCGTAGACAATTCCAACGGAGAAGTCCTCACTGGTGTAGTGGTCGCCTGGGAGTCCCCCAGCAAAAAAACCAGTATTTTAACCAATACCTACGGCCTGTACAGCCTATCTATTCCTGCTGACGCGGGTACCATTCGTGTTCAGATTTTGGGCTATACCCCTTTTACGCAATCCATTAAGGCTGGCCGTGACGCGATTAAGCTCAACGTACGCCTTAAAGAAGAGTCCTTTGAACTCGGAGAGGTCGCCGTGCAGGGGCAGCGCAAGCTCGACAACAACGTCAAAACAACCGAAATGTCGGTGAGCACCTTAAGCTCTAAAGAAATTAAGAAAATTCCGCAACTGCTTGGCGAAACAGACATTGTGCGCACCCTTACCCTTCTGCCGGGGGTTACTACCGTGGGCGAGGCCTCCAACGGTTTTAACGTGCGCGGGGGCAACGCAGACCAAAACTTGATTTTGCTCGATGAGGCGCCCGTCTATTCCTCGTCGCACCTTTTTGGGTTTTTTAGCATTTTTAATGCCGACGCGGTGCGTGACGTTACCCTGTACAAGGGAGGAATGCCCTCCAACTACGGCGGACGGCTGTCGAGCGTGCTCGACGTGCGTCAAAAAGAAGGAAACAGCGAGCGGTTTGCGGCCCAAGGAGGCATAGGCCTACTCAGCAGCCGTTTGACGGTCGAGGGGCCCTTGGTGAAGCAGAAAGCGAGCTTCATGGTCAGCGGGCGTCGGTCGTATTTTGATTTGTTTTTGCCCTACACCGGCAACCTCGAGCTTCAAAATACCAAAATTTACTTCTACGACCTCAACGCCAAAGTCAATGCAACCCTTAGCGAAAAGGACCGGGTATATGCCAGTATGTACTTTGGCCGCGACCAATTTGGCGCCCAGGATTTGTTTGACTTCGGCTGGGGCAACTGGACCTCCACGCTGCGATGGAACCGGGTAGTCAGCGCAAAATTGTTTTTTAATGCCACCGCAGTCTACTCCGACTACACCTATTCCTTGGGCACTCCCGACGACGCCGTTCCCTCGTTCAAGCTTGATTCGCGCATACAGAACACCGTAACTAACCTTGGCTGGACCTACTACGCCAACTCAAGGCACAAACTCGACTGGGGCGTGCAAAACACCTACTACGTTTTTTCGCCCGGCCAAATCACTGGAGCTTTTGACATTGAGCTGCGCCAAGAATTCGCCACCGAGCCAGCCATCTTCGTGAGCGACGACATCAAAGTAACGGAGAACCTCAGCATCACAGCGGGCCTGCGCTACAGCGGCTTTGCCAACCTGGGTAAGCGTCGGGTATTTTCTTATGCGGACCCCCTCTACCCTAGCCCTAACACCATCACCGACACTGCCTTCTTTGCAAGCGGTGAAATCGTGAAGTCTTTTGTGAATTTGGGCGGACTTGAGCCTCGCTTCTCCCTAAACTACGAGCTCGGACCCAAGTCGTCGCTGAAGGCTAGCTACAACCGCTCCCGTCAGTACATCCACCTAATCTCCAACAACACCACTGCCACGCCGGTGAACGTTTGGCGGCCGGCCGGCCCCTACATTGACCCCGCTACGGTTGACCAAATTGCTATAGGTGCGGTGCGTAACTTCAACGACGACAACGGAATCCGCATCAGTTGGGAGGCCTACTACAAGTCCTTTCAAAACCTAGTAGACTACCGCGACGGCGCAGACCTCGTCTTCACCGACGACATTGAAACCGAACTGCTCTCAGGCGGCGGCCGAGCCTATGGCACCGAATTGCTCCTTGAGAAGAAAACCGGCAAACTAACCGGTTGGATTGGCTACACCTTGGGGCGGACCGAACGCCTCGTGGATGGGCCCACGCGCATTACCCGCATCAACAATGGCGAATGGTATCCGGCCAATTGGGATAAACTTCACGACCTAAGCGTAGTGTTCACCTGGACCATGAGCAAAAAGTGGGATCTAGGCGGAACCTGGATCTACCAATCGGGGCGCCCCATAACCTACCCCGATGCGCGCGGCGAATTTGAAGGCATCTACTACCCCGTGTACACCAACCGAAACGCAGCGCGAACTCCAGCTACGCACCGACTTGACCTGTCCTTCACCCGGAGCGTGGGCAAACGAGCCAGTTGGAACTTTGGGGTTTACAATGCCTACGGCCGCCGCAATCCCTACAGCATATTTTTTAGGGCGGACTTTGAAAACCCAACCAACGTATCTGCCTACCGCCTCAGCATTTTTGGCTCTGCAGTACCCTTCTTCACCTATAACTTCTCCCTTTAATGAGCCACCTGCGCCACCTTCGCTTGCTTATGCCCCTCGCCTTGGCTGCTTCCTTAGCCAGCTGCCAGGATATTATTGAGGTTGACCTTCCCGAGGGCGAAACCCGTCTTATTGTAAACGGCCGCGTTACCGACCGGGACTCCGTGCGGGTCGACGTCAAGTGGAGCGTACCCTACCTCAACACCGACCCCAACGAGCCCGTAACCGATGCCTTAGTCCTGGTCTATGAAGACGGGCTGCCCGCCGACACCCTAATCCATCGGGGCGAAGGGCGATACATGGCTGACTTTCAAGGCGAAGTGGGGCGTAGCTACCGCGTAATGGTCAGCGTCCCCGAGCGCGAAGGCTACCCGAGCGGAACGTGGACCTCTGCCGCAGAGACCATCAACCGCTGCAACGACGCAGACTCCATCTACTCCCAGTATTTGCCGCGCGCTCCATTCCAGCGCGAGGGTCGCTACGTCTTCATCCATTGGTCTGAAGCTCCGGGGCGCGGAGACCACTACCGAGTTCGCGTCTTTCGCAACGATACCCTGAACAACCAGACCTTTGATTTGACTCTGTTTAACGACGACTTCAACGACGGATTTGTTTTTCCGACCCCCCCCACTATCCCACCCATCCAGATTGCCGGGCCAGACTCCGTCGGCGTCAAGTACATGGTCGAACTCGGGAGCATTAGCATGGGCCTTTTTGGTTACCTCAACCTGCTGCGCGAGCAAACGCTTCAAGTGGGCGGACTCTTTGACCCCCCTCCAGCCCCAATTATCGGCAACATTTACCGAGAAGGCGACGAGAACGACTACGCGCTGGGCTACTTCTATGCCAGTGCAATCCGCACCGCCGAGGTGGTCATCACCAACTAGGCCTTTGCCTTAGAGGCCTGGGGCTTTAACTGCCTGCGGTTCTCGATTCATAAATGCTGCTGAATACTCAAAATAAACCTTTTAGGTTTCTACCTTTACCTCATGGACCAAATTAACCCCGGCCACTGGACTCGCGCTTTTTTTGATCAAAGCGGACTAAACGACTGGTGGATCAGTATTCTGACCGTGCTGGCCGATCTGGGCGCCTTGCTGGTCATTAGCTTTTTGGCAGACATTTTTGTGCGCAAAATCGTGGTTGCCGTCATTCAGGTAGCTGTTAAGCGCAGTAAGGCAACCTGGGACGACTACTTCTTTAAGGAACGAGTTTTTCACGCCCTCGCGCACCTTATCCCGACCATGATCATTCGGACCTTCCTTCCGATAGTCTTTCAAGACCTCCCGAAATGGATTGCGCCCCTTGACAAGTTCCTGGTGCTCGTGCTCATCTACCAATTTGTCGTGGTGGTCACCCGGGCCGCACGCGCCGCAGCTCATGTGGTTGAAGACCTTGAAACCTTTAAAGACAAACCCTTGCAGACCCTGCTCTCGGTAACCCTCTTTTTATCATGGTTAATTGGCAGCCTTGCCATCGTGTCGGTGCTCACCAGCACTTCGCTAGCCAGCATCTTGGGGGCACTGGCAGGCGCCACGGCCATCTTCGTACTGATTTTTCAAGACGCCATCAACGGACTTTTGGCAAACTTTCAAATCGTACTCTATGACTTGGTCAAAAAAGGCGACTGGATCACCTTTGAGAAGTTTGGAGTAGACGGGGATGTCGTCAGCATCGACCTTACTACCGTCAAAATCAAGAATTTTGACAATACCATCTCGTCCATACCGTCCAAGGCATTTGTAACGGACTCCTTCGTCAACTGGCGCGGAATGCGCCTCGCTAAGGTTCGACGCATCAAGCGGAGCATGGTAATTGACCTCGAGAGCGTGTCATTTTTAACGGACGCAGACCTTGTGGAACTGCGCAAAATACAGAGGGTCAATGCCTACCTCGACGCCCGCGAACTTGAAATTGCGGAATACAACCAAAAACTTGGCGCCGACAAAAGCTCGCCGGTTAACGGGCGCCACCTAACGAACCTAGGCGTGTTCCGAGCCTATGCGGAATCCTATTTGGCGGAACACCCGAGGGTATCGAACAAGCACAGCATAATGGTGCGCCAACTGGCCATTAGTGGCGAGGGAATTCCGCTTGAAATTTATTGCTTTGCCAACACCATTGCCTTTGAAGAATTTGAGTCCATCGCAGCCGACCTCTTTGATCATTTGATCGCAGCGGTTCCAAGCTTTGGAATTCAGCTCTATCAGGCCCCCACTGCGCAAAGCATGCGTGGGGGAGTCCCCTCTAAATGAGTCAGTCGGAACGAATTCTTGGCATTGACCCCGGTACCGTGGTCATGGGATTCGGTGTCGTCGATCGAGTCGGCAGCCAACTTAAGCTCGTAGACCTAGGAAGCGTAAAGTTTCAGGCCAGCAAGGATTCCGTGCAGCGCCTTGGAGATATTTTAAAGGCTGTCGAGCAGCTGCTCGATCAGTTCCAGCCGAATTCCCTTGCGGTCGAAGCGCCTTTTTTTGGTAAAAATGTGCAGTCCATGCTTAAACTTGGTCGCGCACAGGGGGTTATTCTAAGTGCCGGCCTACGGCGCGGACTCTCCGTAGCCGAATACTCTCCCGCGGTGGTTAAACGACGGATTTCAGGGCGTGGTGCTGCATCCAAGGAGCAGCTTTCGGGCTTTCTCCATTCCATGTTTGCAATCCCCGACGACCCCAAACGACTGCTGGATGCGACCGATGCCCTAGCCGTTGCGGCCTGCCACGCGCTAACCCTGGATCGTGCAGAAATCCTAAGCGACGCAGGAGCCCCTATTGCCCCAAAGAAATCCAAGGCCAAGGGTAGAAACGCCTGGTCCCAATTCCTGGCCCAAAACCCCGACCGAAGCGTCTAATAATCAGGGATTCGCCATAACCCGGCAGCCATTCCGCCCCTTGAGGCATAAAAAAACCCGGCCTAAGCCGGGTTCCGTACTTCAAACAATGAGTACCCTTAGTGGCTAACCACCAAGTTGGCTCGAAGATCGCCGTTGACGCCTGGTGCTACCACCACATAGGCACCGCTAGGCAAGCTGCTCACATCAATGACCATTTCACCATTGACCACAGAAGCCTGCGCTTTCTGAAGAACTACGGCTCCAGTCATATCATAAACCGAAATACCTGCAGCGGGATCAAAACCATTGAGCTTCAAGTAAACCAGGTGCCGCGAAGGGTTGGGATAAACCAGGGCATCCACCACAATCTCCTCGGGAACCCCGATGAAGCTTTGCTCCATAATTAGCTGGAAGGTTGGAATCCGTCCACTGCTGAATCCACCGGTAAACCATGAATTGTCAACACGTATCACCTCGCGAGGCTGCTCCCCTGCAGTCAGGTCGTTGAGTTGGTAGGCTGGACCATAGGAGTGGTTCATGAAAATGGATTGGTCCGATGTGTTGAGGGTAATAATATACCGCATGTTATCATCTAGTTCGATTGGATCATCAAACAATTGCGTCACCATGGAATCCTGAGCATTAGAGGTGTAGGTGTAAGTCTCCACTGCCAAAGGCGATGTGTTGGTTACTTTACAATTGGTATCAACTATGTCTGTAAAGCTGTCAAGCCACTCATCCACCGCAACATCTATTGAGCGTCCTGTAAGGCTATCGGGAGCACTAGTAAAGCATGCGAAGCGCACGCCCTTAAGCAGCATGCGGCTTGCTTGGGGGTGCCGGAAGTGGATTCCTGTCGCCCAAGACGATGTGAAACTAGACGATTTAATAGAGTTATTGTCTACTGGAAGCAGAGTTGTTGCATCTACCCTCGCATAACTAAAAAGGCTGTCGTTGATTACCGCAGCAAAATCGATGTTGTTGTCAAGAGGG
>Ga0207940_1000519_pt1 | contig 12938 bp, 10 predicted proteins | sample LakMenEpi06Jul12_FD_150676 | JGI IMG/M metagenome (GOLD analysis project Ga0207940, IMG submission 150676) | Freshwater microbial communities from Lake Mendota, WI - 06JUL2012 deep hole epilimnion (SPAdes) | ecosystem: Environmental > Aquatic > Freshwater > Lake > Epilimnion/Euphotic zone ... | reverse complement strand
ATATTTCTGCCGTTCTTTCTAACGGTCCCATCTTTTTCAATTTTCCCTACATTTGAACCATCCTTGCGAACAGTGCCGTCACTATCCACTTTCCCAACATAGCGACCATCAATGCGGATTGAGCCACTAGAATCAACCTTTCCAGCATTTCTACCATTAACTCGAATAGAACCATCCCTATCGAATTTACCAACATTACTTCCACCAATTCGAACTGTTCCATCACTTTCCACACTACCAGCATGCCTACCTTCTACACGCAAGTCGCCACCAGCAAGGGTGATATTAGAGCAAAGAAAAATACAAACCAAAGCATAAAATCGAAGCATCAGTTACATCCCAAAAAGATCAATAATTAAATTTTTTCAAACCATCTCAAACTGAAAACGAAATATTAACTCTTTAAATATTAATTTACATTATCTTCTTTAACAATTCGAATCTCCCCATTAATGTTGATATTTACTAACTAAATAATAGTAACACGAAAGGTAAACCAAGATGAATCTGATAATAATAGCTGCGTTATTTTGTAATTTCACACCAATAGCCCAAATTCCAACGCATCTTGATTGGATTAATCTGACACAAAAACCTTATGAAAATGCAAAAATCCCAGAATTAGGTATATCGCCACTTCTTAACCCAAGCATTCGTACTAAAGAACAATGGAATACCAGAAAAACTGAATTAAAAGAACAATGGATGAACAAGATCGGCGTTTTTCCAAATAAACCAGATAGTCTTGCAACAAAAATCGAGAGAACAGAAACTTTAACAAATCATAAAAGAATTTTGCTTAGCTTTCAAAGTGACAAAAATGACCGTATCCAAGCTTACCTGTTAGTCCCTAATAGTATTACTCAAGCTTCTAAAAATCCTGCTGTTGTAGTATTCCATCAAACGACCAAAGATACAATTAAAGAGCCAGTTGGGCTTGGTCCAAATCAAAGTCTTGCAATTGCAAATCATCTGGTTCGTAGAGGCTACATTGTTCTAGCACCAGAATGTTTCATCATGAAAGGCAAAGGGCCTCAAGCACAAGCAATAGAACTTGCGAAAAGTTCTCCCGAACTTACAGGTATTGGAAAAATGACCTTCGATTCCAGTCGCTGTATTGATTTTCTGGAAACTCATGAAAATGTAGATCCTTCAAGAATCGGATGTATCGGTTTTTCTTTAGGCGCAAAGGAAGTACTGTATGCGATGGCATTCGAACCCCGATATAAAGTTGGAGTATTTAACGAAGGTGGCATTGGCATCCGTATGAGCAATTGGACCGACCCATGGTATTTAACTTCAAAAATGAAAGCCAATATTCCAACAATGGAACACCATCAAGTGCTAGCACTTATAGCGCCAAGGCCGATTTTAATTATGGGAGGCAACAGCGCAGATGGCGATTCAAGTTGGCCATTCATACATGCAACATTGCCTGTATACCGATTATTTGACGCAGAAGAAAAAATTGGACTTATAAACCATAAGGGGAAACACTCATTCCCAGATTCTGCCAGAGAAACCGCACACCAATGGCTTGACCATTGGTTAGATAATAAAGCAATAAAAGACGCAGCAATTCCAAAATAAACTAAGCGAATTAAACTAACTCTTGCCGTCAAGCTTTTGTTCTAACTCTTGCCAACGGTTGTAAAGCAACTCGATTTCTTTTTGAGCTTTCTCAAGAGCATTACAGGCATTGGTCAAAATCAAATGACCTGCTGTGGCTGATTTTTCAACTTCTTCATGAAGAACAATAATCTTCTCCTCAGCTACCATTACTTTAGCTTCCATCTGGTCATATTCCTGCTGCTCTGCAAAGCTCAATTTCTTGCGTTTTGCATTTGAAGGGGCAGCTTTTACAGAAGAATTCACGGTGGTATTACCTGTGTTCTTACTGGAAAGCTTCTGCTCTTTCGCTGCAGCTTTTTCAAACACATTCAACCACTGTTGGACCGTGGCATACATTGCAGAACCGCCCCGACCATCCAACCCTATAACCTCGGTGCAAATCCTGTCTAATAATTCACGATCATGACTAACGATGACCAATGCACCAGTAAAATCGGACAAAGTATCCTCAAGAACTTCTAACGCGGGAATATCCAAATCATTAGTCGGCTCATCCAAAAACAGCAAATCAGCAGGTTGTTGCATCATTTGAGCCATACGCAAACGAGCTTGCTCACCACCGGAAAGAGCGCCTACTAAAACATCCAGTTGCTCTACTTTGAATAAAAACTGTTTTGCCCATGCAACAACATGAATCTGGCGATCACGATAAGCAACCATATCGCCATTTGGGCAAAGGGCCTTTCTCAAAGTAACATTATGATCAAGAGCGGTTCTGCCTTGTTCGAAAATAACTTTTCTTAAGCCCTCGGCCTCGGTGACAACTCCGACATCGGGTTTATGTTCCCCTGAAAGAACTTTAAGAAGAACACTTTTCCCACTACCATTTGGTCCGAGTAAACCAAGTTTAGTACCGGGACTTAATTGAATATCAATGCCTGAAAATAAATCTCGCCCAGGAAAAGATTTGGCAATACCAATAGCGTTCATAAGCTTACGGGTCTGCCTACCTGTTCCAACAAAATCTAAACCGGCTGACCCAGAATCCGCAGTTCGATATTGAAGTTCTTTAAGTTCACCCCTTCGTTTTGCAGCTTCATCAATACGTGAAGTAGCCTTACAGGTACGAGCGGCAGCCTTCCGCCCCAACCACTCGGTTTCTCTTCGAACTTGGTTCGCTACAGATTCCTGCATACGAGCCTGACCATCTAGAAAGATTTCTCGGTGTTCAAGAAACTGATCATAATTGCCAGGAGCACGATAAAAACCACCTGGATACACCCTGTTAATTTCAAGGATCTCATCCGCAACACCGCGCAAAAAAGCTCTATCATGGGTGGCAACCAAATACCCAAAGGGTGATGCACGGAGAAGTTTTTGCAACCAAACTATCCCAGGAATATCAAGATGGTTGGTTGGTTCATCAAGTAAAAGAAGATCAGGATCAAGGGCCATTTCCCTGGCAATACCAAGCCTTTTTCTCCAACCGCCAGAAAGCAAATGAGCAGGCTTATCAAAATCATCAAACCCGGTTCGAGTCAAGACTTTACTAATACGGGTTTCTTTTTCATGGTCTTCAAGCGATTCGCCATCCAATCGAGCCCGAATAATATCTTGAACGGAAAGCCCTTGAGGAAAAACATCATCCTGGGCTACAAACCCCATTTTTGTAGCTCTGCGTAATGACCGAGTTCCTGAGTCCAATTCTTCTTTACCTGCAAGAATTTTCAATAGCGTGGATTTACCAGCACCATTAGGGCCTATCAAGCCAACCCGTTCATTCGCAGAAAGGTCAAATGTTAATTCGGTAAACAAAGGACGCACGCCATAGGCTTTTGTAAGCCCCTGCACACTAAGCAACACAGCCATGAAAACCTCATATCAAATTAAAACAGAGCGATAAAATAAACAAGAAAAACTAAAACTAATCTTTGTTTTCAAGAGAATAAACATGCGTTTTAGTTCGAACAATAATATTTTTTCCAACTGCAGCAGGAGATGCCATACAACCATCTGCCAATTTATTTGTTGCAACTAATTTCCAATCTTTTCCTGCTTGAACAACATAGCCACCGCCTTGCTCATTAAACAAATAAATGCGACCATCAGCAAAAAGTGGGGATGTCCAAAAAGCGCCAGCCAATCTTTCGGTCCTAACTACCTCGCCTGTTTCTGAATCTAGTTCAGAAAAAATACCGTCTTTGCTTACCATAAACACCTGATTTCCCACCACTAATGGTGTTGAATACTGTGGCACATTCTTAATAGTTTTCCAACTGACATGTGTGGTACTTACATCCCCTTTGCCATCTGGTCGAACCGCAAACAATTTCCACCCACCATCCCCAGTCGTTACAAGAACCTTTCCATTAACCATAATGGGTTTACAAGATGCATTCATACCGCCATGATGAACTTTCCAAAGTTCTTCACCAGTGGCAGGGTCGTAAGAGACAGTTCCAACGGCTGCAGCGCTAACCAATTGGTTTTTGCCATCAATCTTAAATACAGAGGGAGTTGAGAATGCTTTTTTATTATCGCCATTTTCAGTGCCATAAGTAATGGAACGATCCTTCTTCCAAACGGTTTTCCCCGTAGATTTATCCAATGCAATCAAGTATTGAACATCAAAGCCATCAAAGGTAAGAATAAGAAGGTTTTCAAAAATGATTGGGGAAGAAGCTGGACCACGATGATGGTTGCAAGGTATATCTTGCCTTGCCCAGATTGTTTTTCCAGTTTTAGTATCAAGGCAAACTGTACCCGCACTGCCAAAATGATGGTATATGCGACCTTCTTCAATTACTGGAGTTGGCGTAGCATAACTATTTGCAGGAAGAGTAAACATCGGCTTTTCAATCGTAAACAAAGGAATATCAAAAATCACTTTGCCTGTATTGATATCCAAGGCAATGGCACTTAGCTTGTCACCTTTTTCGGTAGCGTTACTTAACCAAACCTGATTACCCCACACAACAGGCGATGCCCACGCCTTACCAGAAACAGGAGTTTTCCAACGAACATTTTTTTGCTCATCCCATTGAATGGGCAAACTGGAGGCATCGGAATGCCCGTCACCATGAGGGCCACGATAACTAGGCCAATTCGCATCCTTAGCAGGAAAAAAAGCAAGAAGTAGAAAAAGTATCTTTTCCATTTAAACCTCGAATTCAATTGTTTATATCAACCAAAGCAAATCCCAACTCACGAATCATATACATATTTAAATTTTACGGTAATACAAAAGTAAATGTAAGTGTATAAGACTGAAAAGATAAAAAAGATAAACCTCAAATTATTTACTTTAACAAAAACCACATGTCTATTAATAAATAATGACATTATTGGGCTTGTACTGGGAATTTTACTTAGCATAAGTAGACCAACATTATTAAACCGAAACCTCAAAAAACATGTTCAACCTGCAATAGGCCATTTTCTTGGCGGAAGAAGTGGGAAAAGGTTTGGAGCGATGTTAAATACTGTTCTGAACGCTGCAGAAGAAATCGGAAATCATCTTAATGAAAAAATCTACCCAAATTAGATCACTGTACTTGGTTCTTGGGGATCAACTTACAATCAATTCATCTTTCTTTAAAGATTACGATTCAACCAAAGATGTCATATGGATGGCTGAAGTAAAAGAGGAAGCAACCCATGTCTGGACCCATAAAGCCAGAATTGTAATGTTTCTTAGCGCCATGCGACATTTCAAAGCAGAACTTGAAAGCAACGGGATGCGTTTTTCATACACGGATATGACATCAAAAAGCACTTCAAATTCGTTAGATTTAGAATTGTCTAAGTTTTTAAAATCAACGAAATGCTTATCAGTTAAAGTGAGAAAACCGGGAGAACACCGAGTCGAGATGCTTTTAACAAAAGCAGTAAGCGAAAATGGTTTAACCTTAGAAATAATTGAGGACGATCATTTTCTAAGTACAATTGACGAATTTGCGCTTTATGCAAAAGATCGCAAGCAACTTCGTATGGAATATTTCTATCGAGAAATGCGTAAGAAACACAAAATCCTTTGTAAGAATGATAAACCGGAAGGAGGAGAATGGAATTATGATTCTGAAAACCGCAAAAGTTTTTCAAAAGAAGGCCCAGATTTGCTTCCATCACCGATTTCTTTTCTTCCGGATAAAATCACAAAACAAGTCATCAAATTAGTTAACGAAATCTACCCCGATCATCCTGGGGATCTGGATCATTTTGATTGGCCCGTAACTGCCTCGCAAGCTGAAGAAACACTTAAAGATTTTCTCGATAATCGATTGAACCAGTTCGGGGATTACCAAGATGCAATGTGGACAAATCAACCTTGGTTATATCATTCCCGCTTAGCTGCTGCGATGAATCTACACCTCATCCATCCTCTAAAAGTTATCACCCAAGCAGAAGACTATTTTAAATCAGGGAAAGTTCCCCTGGCATCTGTAGAAGGCTTCATCAGACAAATTCTTGGCTGGCGAGAATATGTTCGCGGAATTTACTGGCTTTACATGCCACAATACCTCGAGCGCAACACTCTTAATGCCAATCACGATCTTCCCGCTTTCTTTTGGACAGCAAACACTGATTTAAATTGCCTAAACCAAGCTATTGGACAAACCCTGAAGCATGGTTATGCCCACCATATCCAACGGCTTATGATTACTGGGTTATTTTGCTTATTATATGGTGTAAAACCAACGCAAGTTCATGAATGGTACCTCGCCGTCTATGTAGATGCAGTGGAGTGGGTGGAACTCCCGAATTCACTTGGAATGTCCCAATACGCAGATGGAGGCGTGATGGCTTCTAAGCCTTATATCGCATCAGGAAAATACATCGATCGAATGGGTAATTATTGCAAAAAATGCAAATACGACCCATCAAAGTCCGTGGGAGAAACTGCGTGCCCATTTACCACGATGTATTGGGATTTTCTTATGCGTCACAAAAAACTTCTTTCTTCAAACCCAAGAATGGGAATGCAAGTAAGGAATCTCAACCGCCTGAGTGATGAAGAAAAAGAAGATATTCAATCACAAGCCAATGCATTTAGATTGTCATTGAAAATGATTTAAAGAATTTCAAATAATCTAACTAGCCTCAATCATTTACCAAACTTATCCAAGGCCCAATTTTTAAATGCACCTTGAGCTTTGGCGCCTTCGCCGGGAAAACCACCATGCTGAACCATCCACACTAACACAAGACCTTTACCCGAACGAATTTCCATATTGGTTGCTTGGGCACCGCCATGACCATAACTATCTGGACTTACCGAAAAACCTAAACCATAACTTTCTTTTATAGCGGGTGGTGTTTGCCTTTTAGAAAGCTCACGAATTGCGTTTTCACTCAAGTAACGCTTTCCGTCAAGCTCACCATTATTCAACAACATCCTGCAAAACAGGGAGGTATCAATTGCAGTGGAAAACAATCCACCAGCAGGCATAGGAAAACGATGGACCCGATCACTTAAAGGATGAATAAGTTGACTGATGGGAAATTCAGCAAGATTCGTCTTTGAAGCATCAGGGCGATAAGATTTTGCAACTCGCAATGATTGTGCTTCATTCGGCCAGAAAGTAGTGTCTTTCATTCCGAGGGGATCAAATAGTTTTTGTTGCATAAAATCTTCGTACCGAACTTTCGCAACAACTTCAATTAAACGGGCAGCGGTGTTTATACCAGCATTCGAATACCTGTATACTGTGCCAGGTTCACTCAAAAGAGGTGTCATCGCATAACTTCGAACTGCAGAAGAAAGCGACAGGCCATCTAAAGTTGGTTCTTCAATTGCAGACTTAAATGGCAAACCACTTGTATGATTAAGTGTTTCACGAACAGTAATTGGGTGTTTCGGTTTCCGCAGAACGATATGCTCGTTATCTTTTTCAGCAACAACCATTTGGCCACGAAATTCAGGGAGGTATTTTTCTATAGGGTCATCAAGCGAAATTTTGCCTTCATCAACAAGCATCATTACAGCAACTGCAGTCATTGGTTTTGTTTGAGAAGCAATCCAGAAAATATTATCCTGCCTCATGACTTTTCCAGCAGCAATATCAGCAAATCCAACTGCTTCAACCGACAAAACCTTGTTTTTATCAGCAACTAAAGCAACTGCGCCAGCGAGTTCGTGTTTATCAACAAAGGGTTTCAAAAGAGATGAAGATGTTGCCGGTGCTTCAGCAAAAAGCAACTTAGAAAAGAATAGCGCCAAAACAAAAGCAATTGCAGACAATTTAAATTTCATGAAAATCTACGTCCTTAAAGATTCAACCCTATCAAAACAAAAGAGCACGTTACATGACATAATTCTTAGCCACAACATAAATAACCCCAAAAAAAAACCAATCGAGAGAACGAAGCTTAGAATTTAAATGAAGCTACAATTAACAATCTTTGTGATTAACATTTAAAAAATGATTATTTTACTATCTAAAGTTTTGTTTTACCTTGACAATAAACAAGTCAACAGCATTTTTAAAAGGAGTTCCTATGCAAGATTTTAACGCAGATATAATACGATGCACAACCGCCATTGAGTTAAATCCAAAAGATGTGAGCGCCTACCTAGCTCGAGGCAGAGCACATCGGTTTCAAGGTGAAAACCAAGAAGCAATTGATGATTATTCAAAAGCTATCGAACTTTCCCCAAAAGATTCCTCAGGTTACACCAACCGCGAACAAGTTTACCGATCCATGGGTAAAATTAAAGAAGCTGATGCAGATTTTGCAAAGGCCAAACAATTACAAGTAAAGCGCTAAACTAGCATTTATGAACGAGCAAATAATTGCCCAACTATCAAAGGTAATGAAGGTAAGTATTTGTTCGTTTATCCTGTATTAAAAAAACATATTCACAGATTTCAAAACAATATTATAACAATGATTCGGCATTGTTTGAAGGAGTTGCAATTATTCCCAAATAAGAAGGGCAAAGGTATCCTTTCCCCTGTAATTCTCTTTGAGAAAACGAACTAACTTTTATAAAACTCATTCACCTGCAACTACCTCACAAGTAAAATGCTTTTTACATTTAGGGCAAACCGAATTACTTACTAGTTGCAACTCCATAAATTTTCATATCCCAATTTTATCTAACAGTTATTGAAAAATTATAAAGAAAGAACATATCAGGGCTAATTGCTTAGTCTTACTTAAAGAGCAATTTTCACCATAAAAGGTTAAATTGTTTTAAACCAAATATTTCTACGGCCTTATACAAAAATTCTTAACACAAGAACCATTGCGCATTTAATAAATCGTGTTAATATAAAAAAAATCGGTTGTTAAATATTTTACTGAGGTTGTGCATTTGTTGATTTTCAATTTCAAAACAGGCTTCACCTGAGTCACTTGCCACTAGTCAGCGGCGTTTCCGCTATTTCTCTTACTTACTATTGAATACCACTACACCTACTAAAGGTGATCCATATAGAATGTTTCGTTTAGCTGGCTAAATGTTTAGCTGGCTGCTTTTGGTTCTTAAACTTAGGAGATTGATATGAATTTTTTCCGAATGTTTGCTGTTTGCACACTTGGTTTAGGGTTAGTAATCGGCAGCATCCAAGCTGCTGATGCAGTTAAATCTGGGCCACAAGTTGAAGAAAACGTCCCCGGTCCATTCCATCCGCTGAATGTAACGGGGGAAAGCGCTGGGCAAAGGAGTTGTCTATACTGTTCGAATGGCGACAACCCTGTAGCAGTTATTTTCGCACGCAAGCCAGATGAATCCCTTACCAAGCTTATCAAGAAAATTGATGAAGCAACTGGTAAAAATAGCACAGCCATGATGGGCAGCTATGTGGTTTTCCTCTCTGATTCACAAGATTTGGAAGCCAAATTGAAAGCCATGGCTACCAAAGAAAAGGTAAAAAATACTGTACTTAGTATTGATAATCCCGCAGGCCCTGAAAAATACAATATAAGCAAAGATGCAGATGTAACGGTTCTGCTTTACACGGGTAGAGTTGTTAAAGCTAATCATGCATTCAAGGGCGCTCTTAAAGACTCTGATATCGAAAAGATCACTGGCGATATTTCAAAAATCATCAAGTAAACACTTGTAGGTTTAGATTTACCATTAAAAAGCTCGGCCCTTTCTAAGGGTTGGGCTTTTTTAATTACAACAACCACTACTCGACCCCTTTGCCCTATCTTCAGCAAATTTACAGTCATACCGGTTCTTCAACTGCTATTTATTGCAATTCTCGAAGATTAATCGTTATTCCTTGACAAAATTTAAAGACAGCCTCTAAAATAAAAATATGATTTTTTACAGTAAAACTATTGGTCGAAATATACTTTTGACTTTTACGCTGATTAGCATCGTATTAGGGTGGCTCGTACCTACAATTTCTTGTGCCTGCTCCAACTCATCAAATATTTCAATTACTCAAAAACTAGAAAATCTTGAACCATCTTGCTGCTTGAAATGCAAGGAATTACGAAATTGTTCATGCTGTACAATTGACGAAAACCAAGTAGTTTCAATTTCTAATAATATGAGTGTCACTGGGTGCCGATGCGCATTGCATTCAAATGGTTTACCTTCATCCAAAATGCTTATTCCAGAAATCGCAAATTCACTCAATCTAAAACCACAACTAATTAATTGTGCCAGTACTTTTTTGTTGAACACAAACTTGATTCGAGCTTTATCAAGGAAAATTGACCATTGCTCTTTTAAAATTAAAAATTCAAATTCATTAATAGTGATTTATTGCAAACTCAACATTTAAATTCCCGTCTTATTACTTAATTTCAGCAAAACATATTCACCAACTTGCAATATAAAACGACCTAAGCTTTTTTGAAGGAGCTAATCATGGAAACCCCCAATAAAAACGGATTAAGTTGGTTTCAACTTCTTGTACTAACCCCCCTTGCAAGGCTTCGGTTTATTTTAATTCTTGGTGCAATAGGTTTGGCCCTAGCAAAGTGGGATACTCTAATTGCCCTTGGGCAAAAATGGTCGTGGAACCGTCAGGGAACGGAAGGTCCAAGTGAAGGTTTTGAATATTTCTGCCCCATGCACCCCACATTCATAAGTGAGAAAAAAAACGAGAAATGCCCGATATGCTTTATGGGTTTAAGCAAACGAAAAAAAGGACTTTCTTCTCCGGATGTGCTTCCACCTGGAGTAGTCAGCAGGGTTCAATTAACCCCATACAGGGTGGTTCTGGCTGGGGTTCGAACTCAACCGGTATCCTATGCTCAACTGATCAAAGAAATCAGCACAGTTGGAACCGTGGAATTTGATGAACGAGAACTAAAGCACGTTGCTGCCCGTGTTAAAGGAAGAATAGAAAAACTGTTGGTAAATCAAACAGGCCAGATGGTTCATCAAGGTGATGAACTAGCGGTTTTATTTAGCCCTGACATGATTATCACGGTGCAAAATCTTCTCGATGCACGAAGATCAAACAACCCTGGTCTCGAAAAAATCTCACGCGAACGCTTAGAACTATGGGGCGTTGGACCTATCGAAATCGAAAAAATCATCCGCGATGGTGTCCCTGTTCAAAGAATTGCAATTCGTTCACCAATTAACGGCCATGTGTTAAAAAAGTACCCTAAGGAAGGACAATATGTCGAAGAAGGAGGCCCCCTTTATGATGTTGCAAATCTTGAACGCGTTTGGGTTCTAGCTCAACTTTACGAGGACGACCTTGGTTTTTTTACACCGGTGAATCATCAATTGGACCAAGAGAAAAATAACACTAACCATTGGAAGGTATTTGCTACCAGCAGAGCTTACCCAGGGGAAAAATTCGAAGGAACTCTTTCTTTTATTTACCCCCATGTTGATCAGGAAACCCGAACTCTCTCCGTTCGCTTTGAAATGGCTAATCCTGGAAATCGCTTACGCCCAGGCATGGCTACAAAAGTTGAACTGCAAACAAATGCTTCGGAACTTGCAAACTTTAAACGGGCTGATGGTAAAGCGCTATTCCCTTTTCAAATCAAAGGCGACAAAGTTCTTTCAATAACCGAGGATAGCGTGATTGATACAGGCTCCTCACAAGTTGTGTATAAGCAGGAATCACCGGGCGTTTATGTGGGAGTAAGCGTCCAATTAGGCCCACGCATGAAACTTCCGAATGGGCAATCTGCTTTCCCTGTATATTCGGGGATCAAAGAAGGAGACGATATTGTCACTCAAGGCTCTTTCCTTGTTGATGCTGAAACTCGCTTAAATCCTGCATTGGGTTCGATTTATTTTGGGGGCAGCGGATCAAGCAAGACCGCAATCCGCCCCTCTACACCCGATGACGAAGAAGCAACCATTGCTGCAAATCTTGGCAAACTATCACCGGCGGATAAGAAGTTAGCGCTAGAGCAACTGTTATGCGTCAGCCAAGAAAATTCAAAACTTGGTTCCATGGGTGTACCTATCAAATTTACCATTGAGGGCCAAACTGCCTTCGTTTGCTGTGATGGGTGTTTGAAGGGTGCGAAGACGGAATCAGCAAAAACCATAGCACGATTAAAAATGCTCAAAAGCAAGAATCCTGCATCTAAAGAAAAAGCAGGAGTCACGCCATGATCGGAAAATGGATTGAATTCTCAATTCGAAACCCTTTAGTAGTAATCATGATTTCCTTAGCCCTTGCCGGCTGGGGAATTTATGCCGCATACGATACCCCAATTGATGCAATACCCGATCTTGGAGAAAACCAAGTTATTGTTTTTGCTGACTGGCCAGGTCGCAGCCCTCGCGAAATCGAAGATCAAGTTACCTATCCACTTTCTAGAAAACTTCAGGGTTTAGCGGGGGTTCGAACACTCCGATCTTCTTCTGAATTTAATTTCTCAATGATCACTGTCATTTTTGAAGACAAGATAAATTTCTACTTTGCACGACAACGCGTATTAGAGCGCCTAGCTGAAAATTCAGATAAACTTCCAGCAGGAGTCACCCCCTACCTAGCACCTGACGCCACTTCATTAGGGCAAATCTATTGGTACACGGTGGAACCAACCCCGGGCACAACGATTGATTCTTCAAGATTGTGGGGGCTTAATAAATTCCTCATAGCTCCGCAAATAAATTCCGCTCCGGGCGTTGCTGAAGTTGCAAGTGTAGGCGGTATGCCAATGGAATACCAAATCGATGTCAACCCGGAAAATCTTCGCGCCTATGGTATCAGCTTGGGTGAATTGTTTGATTCAGTTTCTCGATCGAACCAACCTGCAGGCGGGGGCGTTATTCAAAAAAACAATGCTGAATATATCGTTCGGGGTATAGGATGGATTCGCGGAAAAGAAGACATCGAAAACACCATCATCAAAGAGGTGGAAGGCACGCCCATTTATGTAAAAACAATTGCAACAGTTCAAACAGGCACCCGATTCCGCAG
>Ga0207940_1000516_pt1 | contig 12977 bp, 5 predicted proteins | sample LakMenEpi06Jul12_FD_150676 | JGI IMG/M metagenome (GOLD analysis project Ga0207940, IMG submission 150676) | Freshwater microbial communities from Lake Mendota, WI - 06JUL2012 deep hole epilimnion (SPAdes) | ecosystem: Environmental > Aquatic > Freshwater > Lake > Epilimnion/Euphotic zone ... | reverse complement strand
CCCCGAAAAACACACAAAGAAACGTACGCGCTAAGAGAAGTGCACGGAGACGACAAGTGCACGCTGTCACGATGAGGAGCGCCCAAACAGATTCCCCAGATTCCCCAGTATGCCGGTCATACCGGTCTTTGGTTTCGCAATCGCAGGCTCGCCGTGGGCATGTTTGTACAACAGATCTTCAAGGAATTGCAGGTGCGCGGGCGGCACCAAGCCTTCAGGCGAATTCCTCCACTTGTCCAGCGTCTTGGCACGTATCTCTGCATGCCAAGACTTGCCGAGCGGGTTGTCGACCAGTGCAGAGATGAGTGCGGTGGTGGCCACTGGTTGCACCAGCGCGCCAAAAACCGCGCGCAAAAGGCCTGATTGCGAGACGCCGGCACTCACAAACTCGGCGGCCAGCTGGACAAGTGCGTCAGTGAGCAGATGGACGTTGGTGATTGCAAAAATCCCCTCATCCCGCTCCATCTCGTCTGCATTCGTGGTCTTGGCCGTGTCCATTGCGGCAGCAAGGAAGTCGCGGTCGTCTGGCCGGGCCACGACCGCTGCCACGATATCCACTGGCCGCGTCTTTGCACCGACTTTGGAAAGCGCGCGCAGCAGGGCGTACCTCGTGAGCGAAGGCTTGTGCATCAGGGCACGCATGATATCGGCCACCACTTCCCGGTTCATGCGGTCGCCGAGCTGCGTCACGAGCGGCGGCAGCCGCGCGCACGTGTCTGGCAAGTCTTCGTGGTCAGTAATCATGCGGGTAAGCGCCTGCACTTTGACGCCCACAAGCTCGTTCGCAGCCGTCATGGGCCCGTCGACGGGTGGAAACGGCGTCGTCTTGCAAGCAAGCCATGCTACCGCAACAGTCACGTCGTCGGCGCTTGCGCCAGCGGCCATGAGCATCTTGGGCACGGCCTCGTCCATGGGCGCGATCGACGCGTCTCTGAACACGAGAGCTGCCGCCAAAGGAGTCCGCCCTCCGTCCCAGTAGTTTACGTGGACGTTGGCACGCGCGTCCAGCAGCGCCTTGACAATGCCAGCCCGTTGAGACAGGCGGACAATCGATAGGGCGACTGGCAACACGTCCGTTGCCGCGCGTGCGCGCACGGCGTCCGAATCAAAGGTGGTTTCAAGGGCTCTGCGCACGGCGGCCGCATCGTCCTCGTGCAATATGTCACGCAAGCGCACGGCGTCGGCTGCACGCGCAGTGCGGTCGCGCAGAGCCATCTGGGTCAGGTCCTCGACGACTTTTGAGAGCGGGATCGCGTAATTCATCTTGCGGTGCACGACGTGCAAGGACCCGTCACGACGCGACATGCGCCAAAACCTGGCGTCTTCGTTCACCATCCTGATATTGCTGCTGGCCAGCCGGGCCACGTGCAGTGCGAAATAGACAAACTGCCCTGTAGTGGCGGTGCGCGCGTCCGTTTGCACACGCGACGCGAGTGCCCGTAACTGCGCCGGCGTCATGACGGTGTCGGTCTGAGGCGGCCCGACACCCAAGTCTCCGTTCACTTGCTCGAGCGCTTTGCACGCATCTGCGAATTCTGCGGCGGTTTTCCTCATCTGCTCCCACGTCGCGTTTTCCTGGGGCATGTACAGCGCTCCGGCCAGCTCGCGGGTGCAAGTGTCGAGCGCGCTTTTCTTAGCAACTTCCTGTGCCTGCTTGAACCGTTCGCGCAGTTGCTCCCCAGGCGGGTCCTTCGTCAGGGGATACAGGGGGTGCAGCAGTATGGCGTACACGTCCCTTTCCAAAGCCACGAGTTCCTGGACGCGCCGCAGATGCGCGTCCACTTTCAACTTCGCGACCTCTCGCGCCTTCACGGTCGTGTCTGCGTACAGTGCTTGCACCAACTTTTTTGCCGCCGCGACGCAGTTGTCCGTCGCCTCGCACCCGAAAGCGTCAGCGAGCTTCTTCAGCGTGCTTCCCTCTTCCGGATCCGCTGCCTTGTTTCTGGCCACAGCTGCAACGCGGGTTTTCGCTCGTGTTTGAGCCTCCCACGCTTCGAGCTGCTTCAAAGTCGAAGACTGGTCGCTCTTGGAGTTGATTGCGAGCAGCTGCTCGACGGCGGCGTTTACTTCGGCCAGTTGCTTTGCACGGTCCACGACAGTTTTCGGCGCGCCGGGGAGCGGGCCCAAAGCTCGCACGAGGTCTTGGACCAGCGTCAAACAGTTTGTCTTACCCACACACCCAAGCGCTTCACGCACATCCTCGAGCCTTTTTTTCGCAGTTTCTGCTGCCTGCTCCGCAAGCTGTGCCTTCACGCGAGCCGCGTCCAGCACATCGCCCACGTCGCACAAGTCGCCGTCTTTGCACCCGGCTTTCTTGCGTATATCCGCCAGCTGCCGCTCAAGCTCGGCGGTTCGCGCGCGAGCCGCGTCTGCTTCTTGCTGCAAGCCGAGTGCGTCGTTGCTGCGCGTCGCCAGAAGTTTGAGCAAGTCGCACGGCTCGGCCTTGCATCCTGCAGCTCTGGCCACCTGCGTGTCGTACTCGGCCCGGTTTGCCTGCTGTGCTTGGCAATCGGCTCTTTGTGCCTGGCACTCGGCTCGCTGTGCCTGGCACTCGGCTCGCTGTGTCGTGCACTCAGCGTACTGCGCCTGCTGGGCCTGCCGTTGGACCAAATAGTGCTGCATGAGACCGGTCGCTCGGTCCCGTACTGCCGCGTTGGTGTCCGAGTCCGACGTCACCGCCGCCTGCCCAAATACCCGTGTGCACATGTCGTTGATCCACTCGCGGTAGCTTCCGTACTCTAGGACGGCCGACGAACACTTGGCTCGCAGTGCTTCGGCATCTGCTGTCTTGTCTCTCAGCTGTGCGCCTAAAGTCTGTATGGTAGCCGCTGCATCGGCCGCCGCCTTGGCCGATGCCTTGGCCGCCGCTCCAGCTGCCGCCTCAGCCGCCGCCCTGGCCTCTGTCATCTGGCGCGCGTGGTCTGTCTGCGCATTTGTACCAGCTGCACGCAAGGCCGCGCGAGCTTCTGCCTCGCACTGTGCAATGGTGTCTCTGATTTGTTGTGCCGCATTAGCTTTCGCCGTAGCCACTGCTTGCGCCACTGCCTGCTGCGTCGCTGCTACTGCTGCTGCTGCTGTTGCGGCTGCTGTAGCGGCTGCTGCGGCGTCCCGCGCCTGCTGTGCCTGCTGCGCCTGCTGCGCCTGCTGCGCCTGCTGCGCCTGCCGTGCCTGAAGTTCCGCAAGACGCGAATTGTACTGTTCTGTAAGACCAAGTTTCATTTGAGCACATTCACCCTGTGCTGAAGCGAGTGCGGCAGCGTGCGCATCCTGGAGTGTTGTACGTTCGCGCTCGAGTGCGGCAGCGTGCGCATCCTGGAGTGTTGCAAGTTCGCGCTGCAGCACTTGTTGGGCCTTGTCTGCAGCGGCGGCGAGGAGTGTCTGTGCGTTGCCCCCCGCTTCACGCCTGGCACTCGCCAGTGCGCTCTCGTGCTCGGCCTGCAGCGTTGCGGTTGCCTCACGCACTTGCTTGGCGACAGCGGTAGCACAAGCACCGTCCTTGTCGACCAGGGCCGCGGCAAGGGCGGCTTCCTTGTCAGCATTGGCCACAGTGAGGGCCGCGGCAAGGGCGGCGTCTTTTTCGGCCTTGGCCGCAGCTTTCGCAGCAGCAAGGGCGGCTTCCTTGTCAGCATTGGCCACAGTGAGGGCCGCGGCAAGGGCGGCGTCTTTTTCGGCCTTGGCCGCAGCTTTCGCAGCAGCAAGGGTGGCTTCCTTGTCAGCGTTGGCAGCAGCAAGGGCCGCGACAAGAGCAGCGTCCTTGGCGGTCACCAAGTCTTGCAGGTCACGGATGTGCTTTGCAGCCTCGCGCGAGACGGCGCACGCCGTGGCGTCTTGACTGTTCTCGTCAACTCCGGTTGCAGTTTCACCAAAAGTACCGTGCAAGGGCTGTAAGAGTTGCCGCAAGTCTTGGGTGCAGTCGTTGCGGCGTGTGACGCTTGCGGCCGCAGCGGCCGCCGTCGCCTCTGAATCGGCCTTTGCAGCAAGTGCAGCGGCCCTTGCCTCAGCCGCGTCAGCCCTTGCACCAGCCGCATCAGCCGTTGCAGCCGCCACTGCTTCGGTCCATTTCACGTGGGCTGCATTCTTTTCTCTGTCGGCCGCAGTTTTGGCCACTTCAGCCGCAGCCTTTTCTGCGTCGGCCTCGGCTTTGGATTCCTCAGCCGCACGTGCCTCGGCCGCGGCTTCCGTCGCAGCGCTTTGAGCTGCCGCCGCTTGCATTTGCGCGTCGGCAAGGCCCTGTTCGAGCTGCTGCACGTGCGCCTCCACCGCCTGCGCCGTGCCGCACAGTCCATGGTATGCCTGCTGCGGTTGCCGGGCCTGCAGCAAGTCGCGCAGCGTCTGCAAGCACGCCTCTTGCTCTTTCGTCTGTGATTCCGTAGTCGACTCTGTCTGCTCCAACGCTTGCTTATGTTGGCGCTCCATATCGGTGCGAGCTTGGCGCAGTTGCTGCGCGGCCTCGGCATGGGCCACGACCAGTTGATGTTTCGCTTCAGCCTCGCTCTCTTGAAGTTGCTGCGCGGCCTCGGCACGGGCCGCGAGCAGTTGCTGTTTTGCTTCAGCCTCGGTCTCTTGAAGTTGCTGCGCGGCCTCGACACGGGCCGCGACCAGTTGCTGTTTCGCTTCAGCCTCGGTCTCTTGGAGTTGCCGCGTCACCTCGGCGTTGGCCTCGGCTTTTACTTCAGCCACAGCAGAGGCCACAGCTGAGGCCACGGCTTCAGCCATGGCGGAGGGCGCCCGTGCCGTTTCAGAGGCGCACTCGGCCTGCTCGTATGCAAGCTGTGCGCGCACAGTGTCCACGAGACCCGCCACGGCGCGCACTTTCTCCAGCTCTGCACGCATCTGCGCTTCCTGCTGCTGCACTGCGAAGGCCTGTGCACTTGCGGCCTCTAGCTCGGCATGCAGCTTCGCTTCTCGCGCTTCCACCGCTTCCACTTGTACCCGCACCTGTGCTTGCACCTGTGCTTGGTCGCGCGCGGCGGCCGCTGCAGCTTTTTGCAGCTGCGTCTGCTGGTCGGCCACTTGCGCCACGGCCTCGGCCACTGCGGCCTCGCACGTTTCCAGTGCCTCGGCCTGTGACTGCACTTTGGCCGCTGCCTCGTGTACACGGACCATGACGTTGCGGGCAGCCGTCTTGGCGTCGTCGCAGGGCTGCGTCGACGGGTCGTTTGTTCCCAAAATGCTCAAGAGGTCGCGCGCGCACGTGTCTTCTTGCGCCGACAGTGCAAACAGCTCTTTGCGCACGGCATCGAGCTCCTGGAGCTGGTCGCCTTGGGCTCTCGAGTTTTCCTGCAAAAACGCGCGCAGCTTTTGGACCGCAGCCTGCTGCTCGGCCAAGCTGGCCGTCGCTGTTGCCAGGCTCGACGTCGCTGTCGCCAAGCTCGAGGTCGTAGTCGCGAGCTGCCGGCTCAAACGCGCCACAGTTTCCCACGCCTCGAGCGACGCCGGGTCTTTGGCGCGCCACACTCGGCGCACGGCTTCTCTGTCGCTCGCCTTGACGCGCCCGCAAATCTCGCCCATGGCCACCACCGCACTCGCCGACAAGGCCGTGCCTACCTCGAGCTTCTCCAGCAAATCGACCAAATCCCCCACACTCACCTCTTGCCTTGATTCTTTGGTCCCGCCCCCCAACGCCGCACCCTCGCCAACTGTGTCGTCGGCTGCCGTCGCTAATCCCGTCACGAATCCTGTTACGGATCCTGTTGCGGATCCTGAACCACCTGTCGCACCTGCCCCTGGACCTGTGGTTGAGCCGGGGCCACTGCTTGAACCAGGGCTTGAACTGGTGCTTGAACCGGTGCTTAAGCCGGCCGAGCTGGCGGCGGCGGCGAGCTGCTGCAGCAGCCGGTGCGCGAGCTCCGCCACGACGGCCATTTGCACCGTGTCGGACGCGGCGCCAATAGCCGTCTTGCCCGCCGCTGTCTGCGCGTTATTCGCCAGCCGCGCCGCTTCGACCTTTTCATCCGCTGACACGGCCACGGCCGCACGCCTGGGCGCGTGCGCATGCAGCACAAGGACAGGCACGTCCCGCAGCGCCCTGTCGCGCGCCCTCTCTCTCAGACTTTGGCGTTTGTATTTCCGCCCACTGCGCTCACTACGCCCACTGCGTCCACTTCGGCTCCCCTGCTCGTTCCCGCTTGGCCGCCTCCGGCGCCCGTCGTCACTGTCACGGCGTCTTTCGCCGCGCCGATGCGGACCGCTGAATCGCAGACCGCCAGGACGCGCGTCCTTATGCGCATACATACTCCAAGTCGACGCGTGCGCTTTTGTACAACGAGATCATAATTTACAACATGCCAAATTGTCTGTTCCCAAAAAAATACTGGCAACGTGTAGCGGGCGCATGTAAGTTTGTTGTCTGCTCCAGCATTCACCGGCGCAGCAAGTCGAGCAGCAGCACAGATGATGGTGGCTTCGTTGGCCGGACAGCAGGCCGCAATGCGAGCGCTGTGCACGGGCCAGCATCTCCACCCTCTGCGTCCGGTTGAATCGGGTCTAAATTCCGAAGCTCGGTTCGAAACTTATCCACACTCTCGCGCACGTTGCTGACGGTGTCCTGCACCGCTTCAAACACTTTGAGTGGCTCGAATTCGTATGCAGGTAGAAAGATGCAAGTTCCCTCCTCGTTTGCAACTGTAACTCCCGCAAAACTGTGGTCGGTGATGCGGATCGCTACTGATGTCAACTTGTCCTTGGATAAGTTTTCGCATGACAACTTGTACACAGTCGCTTTCTCAGCATTCTCGGTATCCATACACATGAAATAGTGCACATGCCGCTCGACGGTAAACGCCACCACAACTTTACCACGTTCGAGCACTCGCACGTCCGCACTTCGAATGTCCAGGTCGCGGTGCAAACGAACGTGTGAGACATCACCCGCGCCGGTCGTCACGCCAAACAAAAGGTGCAGGCCCTTGTCAAAAACAACAACACCCACCCGTAGACCGACAACACTTGTAGTGATGCAGGTGCGAACTTTTCCCACGACGTCTACTTCGTCGAATGTGTGCCACTTCGTTAAGTATGCAGGTTGAACAACACCCCCTACACTGAAATAATATTGAAAGCCTTCGTGAAAAACAAGCGCAACCGCGTGAAAATTGTTGCCGGCCAATGACCAAACGCCAGCCCCCAACGGGGCTTGTTGCCTCAACCATTTCGTCCTGAGCTCACGTTTCCATTTCAATGTCTGTTTCGCCCAACGTTGTTGTTCCTGTTCCGTAACAACTACCTCAACCATGTTGGAAATATCAGCGTACAACACTATGTTTACTGCACTTACCACAAGACCGGTACCCACACTATTCACTCCAACTGCTTCAATTGGACCCGCTTGTACGTCGCGTTTCAGGTTCGTTGGCACTAACCGGTCGTCGACCCTGTGCACAACCCTGCACTGCGTCGCCTGTTTGTGGCACATTACCGCATAAATTCCACTCGCAGCGTACAACGGCTGCGAGCCACTGCCAGTCGGAAAGTCGGTGATGCTTTCTAGTTGGTATGGCTTAATCGAACGTGACGGCAGGCCGTGGGCGCCGACGTTGATGGTTAACCCACACAACGTCAGGAACAATTCGTCCGTCAACCGGGAAACTTTTACGCACGTCGACGGCACAAGCATCTTTTGCCGCTTTACGCTGTACTGCTCTAACTTGGCCAGTTCGGCTGTCAGAGTCTGCGACAGCTTGTTTCCCGTTAGCACGACGCCTTTGCGCAACGTTGTCAATTGAAACTCTTTTTCTTGGTCGAACGCTGCTCTCTCCGCGGCTAACTGTCTCCGTTCCGCATCCGCTTGTGTCTCCAGTTCACCTCGCTTAGCGGCAATCTGTGCTTCCGCCTGTTGTTTTGCTTCGGCCAATCGTGCAGCGACTGCTGCTGCTTTATCATTAACGGCGACTTGTGCAGCCTCTGCTGCGGCCTTTTGTGCTTCTTTTTCTTTTTCCAAGTCTTCCCGTTGTTCTTCGACATCGGCTTCAGCCGCGGCTTTAATGCGATCTGCTTCGCCTTGAGCGACCAACCTTGCAGCCTCTGCCGCTACCCTTTCTTGCTCTGCGCTTGCCTCTGCTTGCGTTGCTGATTGAAGGGCATTGGCTATATTTGTTATTTGTTCTGCAAACTTGAGGTCATTAGTGCTTGCTTTGGCGGCTGCGACGTTGATTGCGAGAACTCTTTTTGTCTCGGCGTCCGTAAGAAAGTTGGCGACTTCGGTCGCGTTTCGTGCTATGGTCGATCCCTTGACAAGGTTTGCAATGTAAGCGGCCGCAGTATACAGCTTCTTTACGGTGTCTTGCAAAGTTGTACTGTCCGGTGGTGTCCCTCTCGCATATTTCCACTGGTTGATGAGTTCCGATTGTAACTTGGACTGGGATTTCCATTTGGCCACCGCTTCAGCGTATGTTTTTGCGGCTTGCTGCGCCGTGATAGTGGTCACGTTATTTTTGAACAAAGCGGTCCTCGTCGGGATATCAATCTGGTCGGCAACGCCGTCAGTCAGTGTGTGCACCAGGGTCCGTCTATCCGATGCTGTTTTGAACCTCAAAGCATTCGGCTTGAGTTTATTTGCAACTTGGGTAATATGTTCAGTAAGCTCATCGTATTCGGTAGTGTATTTTTCCACACATTGGGTCACAGTTGAATTCGTGTCTTTTACAATACCAACCTTTGGCAAAACCCGACACAACTCATCAACGTCCAGACCGCCCACGAGTAGATGGCCAGCATTTGTAAGCAGCGTATCATACGCGCGCTTGAGTGCTTCCAGCTTTGCTTTTATGCCCTCCAAGACTTGTGACGGAGGAGGTAACTGTTGCTGGGGTTTTGATGGATTAGACTTGAAAATTTGTGCGCACTCTTGAATGGTGCGCTCAAGTTCTGTGCACCCGCTTGCCGGCGCCGACGCTGGTGCATCCTCTTTGACCTTCGCCAACGCCCTACCCAACAGATCATCAAACGACTGCTTGTCCAAAAACGTCTGTTTGAGCTGCTTGACGAACGCAAACACCTTGGTGTGAAAGTCTTCAACGTGCAAGTCAGATTCTTCAACGAGATGCGTGTTCCGTTGATCCTTCCACGCTTCGGCAAACGCATTCAAAGTGGCTGTGGGCGGTTCGTTGGGGGTCTTCTTGCTGAGACCCAACGTTTGTACCACGTCTGTCAACGTTTCATCGTCCCGAACTGGGCGCAGTTTCGTCCATTTATCTAAGTCGTCTGGTATGTTATCACCTGTGGGCACTCTCAAGAAACTACGCAGTTTGTTTTTCCATGCGGTCAATTGTGTATTCAATGAATCGAACATTTCAATCACTTGTGTTGCCATTTCTTTTGGATTGCTTGCCCCTGACTCACCGTCAGTCGGCGAAACCACTTTGATGTAAAGATCTCTCAAGGCGTTCTTGCATTCTGTGTTTTCAGGCGCAGCGGTTGCTGACGGTCGACCAGCAGCCGTCTCCCTGCTCGCTTGGGGCTTTGCTGCATCGAACGCCCTAGTCAATTCATTCGTCAAATCGGATGGTGTCATGTTTTCCGGGACCGTCACACCGATGACGCGTCTGTACAGTGAGTGTAACGCATCATTGCACGCGCGTGCCACCTCCTTCTCCGCCGCGGCTTCCGCCGCGGCTTCCGCCGCCGCTGCCTTTTCCACCTCCACTGCTGTCTTTGCCTCCGCTGCCTTTGCCTCCGCTACTGCCGCCGCCGCCCTTGCACTATCTGCCGCCTCCTCCGCCGTCTTTGCTTTTGTTTGTGCATCTTGCAGCGCCGCTCGCACCACTGCAGCCATTTTCTCCACATCCGTCCCCTCTTCAACAGCACCCTGTTTGACTTGACCGAACAACGCTTGTAGTTGTTTCATTGCATTTTTGTCCTGCTGCTGAAGCTCTGCTTCGTCGACCTTTGCCTTACAATTTTCGCAACATGCATTTGCTATTTGCAGCTGTCTCTGGATTTCTTCATATGCCTCGTTGCCATTGTCTATTTTCTTTTTGAGTTCTTTCTTTTTGCCAGTCAACTTTTGCAACTTTTCATGCAACGCTACCGTGCCCACAGCATCCGTCGTCTCTTGCGGCGTCAGTTCTTTCAACTCTCTGCACAACTCGGCCTGCTGTTCCAACAAAGTTTTCGCATCAGTCACAAGTTTCAAATTTTGTTCAGCAGCCTCAAGGGTTCGCTGCTTTTCAGTCAGTTGTTTTTCCAGGACTTGCTGGCGCGTGTCTGCTTCATAAAGTTTTCTGCGTGCCTCGTTAAACTCGTCGCACTTGACGGCTTCTTCAATCCACTTGAGGAGCGCGTCCACGTCGGCATCTGCTGTAAGTTTGGCGGCTTCCAGCAAGCGCGGCAGGTTTGCGTCGGCCGCGGTAGCGGGCGCTGTAGCGGGTGCTGCAGCGGGTGCGGGGAGAGTGCCCATGAGCGGTTGAATGCGGGTCCATGCGGCAAACGACGCGGGTAGTCTGGTTTGGAACGTGTCGCGCACGTTGGGAGAGTCTGTGCCGACTTTGCCAACGCACACCAGAGCCGTGGGCGGGAGTTCCGTGTCGGTTTCCAAAGATCCCAGCAGTGTTACGAGCGTTTGCTGGAGCGCTTCTTTGCTGACTCGTGCAAGCTCGGATGCGTGGCGCACGTGGTCCATGCTGCCCGCATCCCCGGACCCGCCCGCACTTGCACTTGCACTTGTTCCTGCGCTTGTTCCTGCACCTGCCCCTGCTTGTGCACTGGAGCCCGTGCTTGGGCCAGCGCCGGAAGCGGTGAGCGCGGCGGCGATTTCGGTGACGAGGGCGAGGCGGACGAGATGCGGGAGCGTCGAGCTCAAGGGGCGGTTGTATCGCAAGTCGGTGACGGCCTTTGCGAGGTCGGCCAAGTCCTGCGCCGAGAGCACGGGCCGGCGCACCACAATGTTGGGCGTGGTGTGCACAATGAGCCGCGGAATCACGGCGCGGGGCTTGGTGCTTGTACCTATACCTGCGTTTGTACGTGCACCTGTACGTACGTTGGTACGTGCACCTGTACGTGTACGTGCACGGGGCGTATCGGGGCGGCGTGCCGCGCGCGCGCCGGCGTTGTCAAACGCAAAGTCGTCCAAGTCGTCGCTGCCACTCTCTTCTTGGCCTCGCTCTTGGTCGCTCTCTTCGTCGCTGTCTTGGTAAAAGAAACGGCGCATCTGCGACATGGCCGCGCCGGCCCAAAAGATCCACGCACGCTTTGCGGCCGCAGTACCGCGTCGGCGTTTCGCAGGGTTTTTTTTATTGCCCGTTCAAATGTCGTCGTCCCCTTTTTTTTAGCGAGACAACATAAAAAAAAAGAGGGAGAGGGACCGAGCGAGGGAGTGCAAGGGAGAAAGAGGGAAAGGGACGAGGGACGAGTGACGAGGGACGGAAGGAAATGTCCGAGGCGCGCGCAGTACCTGCACGCACGACCCTTGGCCCGGCGAAGCGGGCCGGAGTCATGAAACACGCGGCGCACGACCAAGGTCCACGTAAAGCAACGCACGACCAAGTGCCACGTACATCAACGCGTGACCAAACGCCCAGTGCAGCCACGCATGAAACGACACGTGACACAGCGCACGGTACGGGGCGCGGTGCAGGGCAGGGTCAAGGGCAAGGTCAAGCGCAAGGTCAAGTGCGCACGGGAAAGCAGAGTATCGTACCTGGCACAGAAAACAGCACGGCACGGAACGCAGACAGGGGTGCGGGCAAGAGTACAGACAGGGGCGCACACAGTCACACAATGCAGCAAGAACGCAATCAAGGTAAGCGGCAAGAACAAGAGCACGGCAAGCGGGACCCAGTCGAAACATTTGTGCGGCTGCTGCCGGCAGATCTGCGAGCGTGGTACCGCGCCGAGCTGGCCGAGATACCGCGCGAGGTACGCGGCGCCAAAGCCGCCGTGCTGGCAGAAATGGCCGAAGTGCTGGACGACGAGGCGGTGGCGCAAGTCGTAGGCGCCTTGCGCGACGTGCGAGCGGCGTCTGCACGCAGCGCGGATCACGGAAGCAGCGAGAGGCAAGGCGAAGCAACCGCTGCGCGGCGAGGCGAAGCGGCCGCTGCGCGGCGAGGCGAAGCGGCCGGGCAAGGCACAGATCCGTTTCTGCTGTTGCTGGCGCTGCCGCAGACGCGCGGTCGCACATTCGACGCCTTGGTGCGGCGGTCCGGGCTCGTTTTGTGAACAGGCTCCCGAGTGCCGCGGCCGCGTGCATTATGCCAGAGGAGAACGTCGCGAAGGAAAACATTCCGAAGGAAAACATTCCGAAGGAAAACATTCCGAAGGAAAACATTCCAGAGGAAAACATTCCAGAGGAAAACACACAGAGTGAAACGCTGCACAAGTGGCGTTTAGAGGAGGAACGTGTTGCGTTCCGTGTCGGACATGCGGGACCCGCCGCTGCTGCCGCTGCCTTTGATGCCGATAAACTTGCCGCCAGAGAGGCGGCCGCCGCCGGCCGCGGAAATTCCGCGCGCGCCTGTGCCCGGTGTCGGTGCAAACGGGTTCGTCCGACCGGAGCTGGGCGGCGGCAGTGCAGTTTCCGCGCCGCCCGAGTACGCGTGCGCGGGGTTCTCGCCTCCGGCCGGCGGTCTGCCCATGGCCGGGTGCGGTTGCTGGTGCGGTTGCTGGTGCGGTTGCTGAGATGGCTGCTGAGGCGGTTGCATGTGTGAAGGTGGTGGCATATGGGACGGGTGCTGAGGTGGCGGCATGTGTGCAGGCGGCGGCGGCATGTGAGGCTGCAGCGGCTGCGAGTGGGCGTCCAGGCCGCGCTCCTGCATTTGGCGCATGTGTTGCTCGTACTGCATCTGCTGCTCGTACTGCATTTGGCGCATGTGCTGCTCGTACTGCATCTGCTGGAGGGCGGCTCGCTGGGCGTCTTGCTGCGCGCGCAGCTGCTGTGCCTGGCGCGCCTCTTGCTCGGCTTGCCACTTGGCGTACTCGGCCTGCGGGTCTGTGGACGCGTACGCGGCACTGTAGTCGGACGCGGACGCCGAAGCCGGCGGCAG
>Ga0207940_1000507_pt1 | contig 13111 bp, 13 predicted proteins | sample LakMenEpi06Jul12_FD_150676 | JGI IMG/M metagenome (GOLD analysis project Ga0207940, IMG submission 150676) | Freshwater microbial communities from Lake Mendota, WI - 06JUL2012 deep hole epilimnion (SPAdes) | ecosystem: Environmental > Aquatic > Freshwater > Lake > Epilimnion/Euphotic zone ... | reverse complement strand
TTCAAAAAAACCAACAATGATTCTTGTGTACCTTAAGGCCATTTGGTACATTGAAACCTGTGAAGCTTTTAAAGTGCTAGTAGTGCATATGTAAGGAGGGTTTATGGTTAAGTCTAAAGACCGATCTACGATTAAGTTTGATTTGAAGTTTGAAATAATTGCTGCTTTGAAAATTGCAGCAGCTGTAAGGCAGATGGATCCTCGAGACGTTCTCGAGGATTTGGTAAGTAAACATTTGGCAGATTTTGTAGCATTAGCTAACAAAAATAAGCATAAGGAGTAATTATGGATAAGCTTTTAACTAAGTTGGAAGTTGCAAAAATTCTAAGGGTTTCACCAAAAACGGTTGACCGCTTTAGGAATTTGAAAACTAATAAGTTAAAATGCATGCACGTTAACGGAACCGTGCGATTTGAACCTTTCGATGTTGATGATTTTATTAAAAAGCATAAGCGCTAGGGTTTTCCAGTTAGATTTTGATGCGCTTCCAGTTTGCTTTCGTCATAGAGTTTTTTCCAATGCTTTGTTGCTGGTAAGCAAGACTTCCGTCATGCTTACCAGCAATAAATTATAAGCGTTGGCTATTTGGTCCTTAAGGCGCCTAAGGTGCTTAGGTTTAAATAGCCGGCATCCTATAGTTTTTTAATGCCACTCACAATTTTGCATCCTCGCCACCGTTTAATTTAAATTCGGGTAAGCCGCTTACAATTATTGTTTGATCGTAAGCATCTGCATCATCGTAAGTTTCCAAGGTTAAGCGAATATCGCTATGTCGCATGTGCTTCTGCCTGAGAGCGGGGCTGATTTTTGCCTTACCCATAAGGACATTGCAGGTTTTACGAAGCGCATGGAAATCAAATTTCCTTCCTTGGGTATCTAAGAAGGGTATGCCTGCGAACAGCAAGTCTTTCTTGAAGTTTTCTAGATATTTTCCGGGTACAGAAAATAGTGGGTCAGTAGGCTTACGGCCTGTTTGTTTCACCCAAGAAGCAAGTTCTTCTGCAAATTCTTTTCGTAGATGGAATACCGCATCTTTTTTGTTTTTGGTAATTGTCTTGGGGGCGAATAATTTTGGTTGATCTGTTTCTGTTTCGAGAAAATGAACTTTGATCTTTCGGAGTTCTCTTGCTCGTAATCCGGTTAGGACAGCCATTTTGTAGACCAGAGCCCTACCATAGCCTTTTAATTCAAGGCGCTTTTTTGCTTCGTTATTAATTTTTCCACCTAGAGCTGCTTTTCTCTTCATGCACCTTTCCTCGAATTTAGCCAAGGGTCGATCCTTGGCTGATTGCAAGAGTTTTATGATGTTAGGTTCTGATTCTGATCTTCGAACGAATGTTTTTCTTGATTCATCGGACTTGGTTACCAAAAGGAAAGGATTGGTTTCCAACCTGCGCTTACTTACCAACCAAGTTAGGAAACTAGAGATCGCACCTCGGTAGGTGTTTTTTGTCCTGCCACTGAGTTTCATCCTTGCAAGGTAGAGATCAAAATCTTCGACATCGATGCTAATTAAATCGAGCAATGTTTTGCACGAGGTGATTTTTGATTGCCAGGTGTTGTCTTCGGTAGTTATTAATTTGAAGTGGATGAGTGTGGTGGTGATTAGCCGTTTGCAATCTTTTAGGTATCGCTCGCCCCGGTCTTTCTCTTCTAGAAACATTATGTACATCTCTAGATGGTCGCTGATGGGTCGACTTAGGTGCTTGGCAAAGGGGCTGATGTGGCCCAGATCGTTTTTGTATTGAGCGGCTTCCAGATCCTTGAGCATTTTTTCAGCAACTCGTTTATCCCGGTGAAGTGGGAACGAGAGCTTTTTACCTTTTGAATTGAAGACCCCGTACCACTTTGGCGATTCGGTTTGTTTTTTCTTTGCGTTGGGGGTCCCCTTAGGGACGCGCTTGCCCGTTGCATCGACCCAACAGGTGGTGACTTGCTTCTTGAGGTATCCCATGATTGCTCCTTAGTGCCGTAGGAGGCACAACGGGGGACTGCGGATTTTTTGTTTACCCCTTGTTTACCCCCAGTTTACCCCAGACTATGCGGGGAAGGTGGGGAGAGGTGGGGTATCTTGTCCAAATACCCAATTTGGACGAAGATGCATTGTTGCATCATAAGGTTATATAGATCAATGGGTTGGGACGATTTGTCCGAAGAAGTCTGAGAGAGTCTTAAGAGGCCCCTCCCGGATTCGAACCGGGGATAGCGGATTTGCAATCCGCGGCCTTACCACTTGGCGAAGGGGCCTTATTAATTGGGGTATCTTAACGGGGTTGGCCATCGAGGTCAACCTTAGTGTTGCAAACAACTTAGGATAAAATATGGCTTTTTGTTGCCTTATGCGGGAAATAAGCTTAATTTAGCAACATAATAAGTTTTTTAGTGGAGTGGATCATGACAGCCCGGCTGGTCCTGGAATTAGGTATTGGTGCCCCATTAACGGTTTTATTGTCTCAGGAACAGTCTGTTAAAATAGGCCGTAATCCCGATAATGACCTTATAATACACGATGAACATGCTTCTCGCTTTCATGCGGAGGTGTATTTTGAATCAGGCACATTCTTTTTAAAAAACCACAGTAAAAATAACGGAACTAGGCTAAATGGCAGCAGAATCAGCGAAGATGTTGCTCTTATAAATCAATGCAAAATAAATATCGGAAGTGCCCAAATTCGCTTTGAAACCTCATCAATTGTCGTTGATGATAGCAGTAAGACCATACCTGATTTAGGGTTGCAAGAAGAAGAAAAAGTGCCGAAGTCTGATCCCTTTATTACTCAATTTCTGCATGATGAGTTGAGCCTTTTGTTTTCGTATGTTACGGATTCTGTGCTGGAAAATAATCCGAGGGATTTGGTTGAGAAGGCACTAAGAATTCTTTTAAAAAGGACTCAGGCAGAGAAAGTTGGTTTTCTTAGTTTAGATACTGCGGAATTTTTGCTTAAGCAGGTGCTTCCAGCAGATACCAGCCTTGATTTGGTGTTAAGTAAAACTCTCACCAATGAAGCGGTAGCAAGAAAAAAAACAGTATGGCTTCTTCAGGAGCAAGTTGGAATCGAGGCAGATAGCCTGAGATCAATGAAGGATGCGGTTTGTTTGTTAGTTAAATGCAAGCCGCCTGGAAGTGATGATGAAAATATTCTGGGTGCGGTTCATTTGTATAATTCGCGGAAGTTTTTTAATTTTAAGGATGTGAGATTTGCAGAATTTCTGGTGGATTGCCTTGCAAACAGTCTGCATGTGCTGAGGCTGCGCAGGGCTTTGGAAGCTGATAATAACAGATTTAAATTGATAGAAGAAAAAGGCAAGGAATTAATAATTGGTTCAAGTCGTCTTGTGGTGAAAATGAAGCAGGAAATACAACGGGTTGCTTTACGAAACGCCCCGGTGTTGATCACTGGAGATAGCGGCGTTGGGAAAGAGTTAGTTGCGCTGGAGTTGCACAATAAGGGGCCGAGGAAGGCGGAGCCGATGGTTTCGGTAAATTGCGCAACGATATCGCCTGGGCTTGCGGATGCAGAACTTTTTGGGAATGAAAAAGGGGCATATACTGGCGCTGATCGGGCTAATACGGGGTATTTTCAGCAGGCAGATGATGGGATACTTTTTTTGGATGAAGTGGGTGAGTTGTCGTTGGATTGTCAGGCGAAATTGTTGAGAACGCTGGAAACGGGGAAAATCCGCCCATTGCGAGGTAAGGAAATAAATGTGAATGTTCGGGTGATATCCGCAACCAACCGGGACTTGCAAAAAGAAGTAGACGAGGGGCGATTTCGCGAAGATCTATTTTACCGATTGAATGCTTGCGTCATAAAAGTTCCTTCATTAAGAGAGCGGTTAGAAGACCTTCCGGAGTTGGTCGATTTTTTCTTAAATCGTTTTTCGGTGGAGTATCGCAAACGGTTTTTGCCCAGCGTGGAAGTTCTTGAGAAGTTGAAAAAATATCACTGGCCTGGAAATATCAGGCAGTTGAAATCGGTGTTGGAATCGGGAGTGAACAGGGCTGAATCTGAAACATTGATGGCGGAAGATATAGATATTCCGACGAATGATACATCTGGAGGTGAATTGCCCAAGACAATAAAATTAGCAGAAGTTGAAGCTTGGGCGATAAAAATTGCGTTGGCAAGGAATGGATGGAACCAAACCCAAGCCAGCAAGGTTTTGGGGATTCATAGGGAAACCCTCATGGATAAGATAAAAAAATATAAAATTGAAAAGAAAATACCAAAAACCACTTAATGAAGAGTTTTTAGAGCATTTGTAATGTTAAAAATGGAAGGGAGATTAAACCTTAGGCAGGCTGTTTTCTGTATCAACAGGCTTGCTTTCGGGAGATTCTTCCTTGCCATGGATCGCATCAAAAATTTCCTGACGATGAACAGGAACATCCTTCGGCGCGATTATCCCTAATCGTACCTTATCACCACGAATTTCCACCACCGTAATGATGATGTCGTTGTTGATGACGATGCTTTCGTTCTTTTTTCTGGACAGGACTAACATAGGTCTGTCCTTCCTTTGGTCCAAGTGAAACGACTGCACAAGTATTCTTAGGTTTCTGCAAAAAGCGAGGGAATCATGCAGAAAAACCCAGACAAATAGTAATAAACAATGCCTGGTGATACTTCTTGGCAGCGATTTCAGGTGTTTAGCTGTCAACCGCGCTGAGGTGTGACTGCTAGTTGCCGCATCTATCTCGCCAATGTCATAGTAACAGGCAAGGGGGGTTCGTCAACAAATTTAATAAAAAATATTAAAGTTTTGTCAAAATAGTCACTTATTGCCTGAGTTACCAAGAGTCTCGTAATTAACAGGCTTGAGTTTGTTTGATCTTAAGTAATAAGTGGCAAGTTCGGAGACTGTTTTGCTGGGGTCACTGCGGGACATTTGGTCAATGCGGTCATTGAGATCGGTGGTTTCCTGAAGGCTCATCATTCTTAAAGCAGCAACGCGAACAGCGGGCGAAGAATCATGGCTTAATTTTCTAAGCCACATGCTTTGATCTAATTCGCTGTCTTCCATTAAGGAATCTAGAACCTCGAGCCTTTTGGAAGGCTTTGGATCTGTAAGAAGTTTACCAAGTTGAAGGTGTTCTTTTTTCAGCCCTCGTGCAATGAGTGCGGATTCGCAGTACGCGCGAATTTCAGAATCCGAATCATGTAAAGAGGGTAGAAGGGAGTCGACAGAAACGCTGTCGAGTGCCGCAGCGCAAGCTAGGATTGCAACTTTTCTAACCTCGACATTTTTGTCTTGCAGTGCAGCAACGCTCAATTCGGTTAATCCCACATCTGGCGCAATGGCCAAATGAATCGCTTGAATTTTAATGTTTTCTGGTGCATCGGTAATAGCTTTAGCCATGATACCTGCAAGGCGGGAATGCAATTCTTTATCGGTGGTGGCTTTAATGAGTTGTGAAACAATTTTCATTGCTGGAACGAGAGCGCTAGGGTTGTTGGCTTCGGGTAAAGAGCCAAGAATTAATTTTGTGCCCTCGAGGAAATTGGTAGTCAAAGGATTAGGCGGTGGCGAATTTGTTGAAATGGAGGCGAGGAGTTCGAGGGTTTGTACCTGAGCCGGTGCAGAAAAAGAAGTAAACCTGCGGGCAAGGTGATGAAAGCATTGTTGGGAAAGGGGTGAGGCGGTGCCTCCCCAGGATTCGAACATTTTGCCTAGTGCTTTTGTAAGGTCGGGGGCGCTGGCATCGGTTGCTTTTTCTAGGTGATCTAAAAGAGGGTATTGGGCGTTTTCGCCAAGCTTTGCAAGTGCATCAATGTAATGAGATTTATATTGGGGTTCTGCCTTAATTAATTGGTCGGTGAGGTACCAACCCATGAGGTAGTCTCGCTGCCACCAACCTAAACCGATCAGTGCCGGCAAGCAAACCACTAAAGCGAGTGTGATAACAAAACGAGCGGTTTTTAGCATGGGATTTAGCCTTTGAAGCAAAAGTAAAAGTACGAAGGCAATATAAACATTGGCGGTTGAAAAAGGCAACCCTAGGAGTTGGAGTGGAAAAACCGGTAAAATCATTAAAGCTGGCACTTGGGGATAACGATGAAATAAGGGTTGGATGTATGCGACTATCAAAATAGGAAAGCTGGAGAGTTTCGATGCGCCGCTTGCAAAGAATTAATCTGATGCTTCTGATATTGGTTGTGATCTCGAGAATTCAAAATGCACAAGCAGGAGAATTAGAGAGAGAGTACAAGCCTATCGGTACATGGTCGGGTTCCTCGCAAGAGTTAAAATCTTTTGCGCAGTTGGAATTGTTAAAAGGGAAAGTAATTCCGGAGGCATGGCAGGAAAAGGTTCGGTCGGTGGTGACAGAGCCTACTTTGTCTGCCAAGGGGCCTGCGGAGGTTTTTACTTGTGACCCAACAACCTATGAATGGCTTTTAGAAAACCCGCACCATGCGGTGACGATGTGGAAAATGTTGGGGGCGAAGTGTTCGAGTATCGAGAAAGAAAATGCGAACACCTTTTATTCGCGTGAATCTTCTGGGAACAACATTCAATTTCATTTAATCACGGACAAAGATGGCTTGAAGGTTTGGTATGCCCATGGGATGGGAAAACCCACAGCGCTTTTGCCTGCGATTCCGGTACAGGCGGTGATTGTGTTGCAATATCAGGAAAGCGTAATCAATAAAACTGTAAAGCATCAAATGACGATTTATGCAAAAACGGAAAGCAAGGCTGCAGCAATAATATCGAAGGCGTTTGGTTCGTCGATGGTGGGGATGGGTGAAAAAACGGTAGGTCAGATGCAGATGTTTTTTGGAGCATTGCCATGGTATTTAGAGCGCAACCCTGAAAGGGCGGAAAATCTTTTAAAAGCTACGCTTATAACTAAGGATGCTTCAAAGCCGATTGCCTTGAAGCCCTAGCCTAAGTTGCTTAATCAGGTTTTAGCTGAACCAGTACCATTTGTGGTTTGACCAAATTATCTCTGCCCAAAGCGAAAGAGAACTCCTTTTTAATCATGGTTTGAATACCATTAAAATTTGGAATATCAATGGTAGGTAGAGTGTCACCACCGGGTGGGCGATTAGGTAACCAAAGCCAAAGAGTTTGTTTTTTTTGAGCTACCATCGTTGGCAGAATATCTTCGGTAGTCCAAAGAATCTTATTTTTTTGAATACGCAAGTACCACTCTAAAGTTGGATCGATTAGATCTTTTTCTTGGGTGATCAAGATTGATTCTTCTGGTTGCAAAGAAGAGCATAATTCTTGAATCAAGGCCCTGGCTTCAAGGTCGCCCGATGATTTGTAAGGTTTTTTAATATCCCTTCCTGCTTGAAAGAAAGCCAAAATGATCAGGCACCAAAGCACGCCGATGTAGGCCTTAGAACGGATGTTCGCAAGGAGGTGCAATCGTAAAATGCTGTTGATCCCGAGCGCAGATAAAATGCAGATGGAAGGAAGCAGATGCTGTGCGACTCGGGCACTTCCGCCATAGGGGTAGCGCCCCATGAAAGCAGCAATAAGGTTGAAGGCGAAGGGTGCTAGTAAAAGGATTAGGATTGAAAATTTGGAATTGCGAACGAGTTTAAAAATGCCCAAGAGAAAAAATAGGAGAGTCAGAGAACTCGCGCCATCTTTGCCCCCAATAGGGTAAGCACTTAGGTTTCCTGCATGAGTTTTTAAAAGCCAGTAGGGTAATTGGAAAAGGTTGGAAGGAGGGAAAGTGGAATCCCAGTAGGCCTGATGTTTTGCAAGTTCGTTGTGGAATTGGTTAGTTCCAATGATTGCGTAATGGGCAAGAAAAGAAGCTAGAACGGTGCAAATTAGAAGAAGGCATGGTGTGATGAGGGCATATTTTTTTTGTTGAAGGATGTGGAACACTAATGCGATGCAAACGCTCCCTGCGGAAAAAGCAGCAGGGAAGGAAGTGAACAGGAGAATGGGGGAAAGGGCAGCGAGAAGAAAAATGGGTCGAGAGGTTGCATTATTTTTTAGGGCGTTGGAGCCTAGCCATAGGAAAATCGATGCAGCTAAGAAATCGAAGGCGTAGGGTTTTACTTCGCAAGAGTGCCTGATGGGGTAATAGGAAACAGCCATAATAGCCAAGGTAAGTAAAGCTGTTTTAGGGGGAGTTATATTTTGGGCGGCTTTAAAAGAAATAAGGAATGCAAAAATCCCAGCGATGCAGGGGGTGATGCGGAGGGAGAATTCGCTGGTACCGAAAAGTAGGACAGCAGTTTTTTCGAGCCATAGAAACCCAAGAGGGGCGATTTGATAATGCCTAAGGGGTTTAGTAAGGCTGGCAAAATCAGAGTCAAAGAAATTTAATGCAACAAAAGCCTCATCGCCCCAGAGTGGGAAATTCAGTCCTAATCGCAGCAATCGTAAGCTAATTCCCATTAAAACAAAACCGATGCAAAACCCTAGTAGCAGCTTTTTTTGTCTGCCCCAGGGGTTTTGTTCGGTCCTTGCGGTTACTGCCATGCAGAAGATCTCCCGAAATGTCGATGAATCAACTGCTTATATCAAAGTTTGGGGCACCGAGGGAAGAGGAGTCAGCGAGGCAATTTGGGGCAATACCCTTCCTTAACCGGTCTGGCAGAAAAGATTTAGATTTGGCACAATCGTTGTTTAGTTAGGAAGAATCATGGGCACAAGGAAGTGCGATGCCGTTGAAGCCGGAAAGTAATTTGTTCGAAGAGTCAAGCAAGCCTAAAAAAGCTGGATGGGTAATAGGTTTTCGTTTACTTACAACTGTACTAATATTATTGCTATCTTTTAAGTGTGTTTATATTTTTCTAGGCGGGAACTTCTACGAGGTCGTGCCCGGGAAATTTTATCGTTGCTCCCAGCTTGGACCCACAAGGCTGGAATCTGTCATTAAGAAAAACAACATCAAAACCGTGGTTAACCTTCGAGGTTGTTGCGATACGGTGCCTTGGTATATGGATCAGGTTCAAGCGATTAATAATTGCAATATATCGCAAGAAGATCTGAGCTTTTCCGCAGGCAGGTTGCCTTCCACTAAAACCATCAACCAATTGGTGGATGTGATTGATCAAAGCGAAAAACCTATGTTGTTTCATTGCCATAAGGGCATTGATAGAACAGGGATGGCAGTGGTGATGTCAGTGTTATTGCAAACAAATATCGGGATCGATGAGGCGTTAAGGCAATTGAGTCCGTATTATGGGCACCTCAATATAGGACGGACTGCACATATTGATGAGTTCTTTGTTTTGTATAAAGAGTGGCTTGCAAAGAACGAGATTAGTCATTCGAATGATCGATTCAGGGAATGGGTAAAAAAGCACTATGTACCTGGGGATTGTGTTGCAGATCTACATTTAATTGAAGGTGATGGCGAGGTTTTGCATTTGGAAAAAGGCAGGAGTAAATTGTTGAGGGTTAGGGCACAAAACACATCGATTAGGGAATGGGTAATGAAGCCTGGAACCAATGCGGGAATTAAAGTTAAATGGTTATTGCTTACGGATGATCGCAAGGTAATTGCGAGTGGGTTTGCAGGTAATTTTCAAGCAGTGGTAAAGCCAGGCGAGGGTATAGATTTTTCGGTAGTGATTCCACCTTTGATGGAAGGTGGCAGTTGCTTACTAAGGTTGGATATGAGCGATCCGCAGCATGCAGCGTTTCATCAGGCAGGTTCAGAGATTCTTGAAGCAAAGGTGATTGTCCAATGAAAGTGCTGGTACGAGTAGTGGGAACTTTATTGCTGGTGGGGTTGATTCTGACAAGAGTCAATCTGGGCCAGATTATGGATTCGTTTGCAACACTACGCCCAACTTATTGGGTAGCTGCTTTTCTGCTTCTTTTTTTTACCCAAGTGTTGAGTTGCCAGCGTTGGAAAGTCCTCGCTACTGCAGTTGGTTTTGGTGGGACATTTTACGAATACCTCAAGTTCTTTTTCATTGGGATGTTTTTCAACCTTGCCTTGCCTACTTCGGTGGGTGGCGATGTAGTTCGTGCTTGGTATTTGGCTTACAAGATGAAAGATGATTTGGTTGAAAATCGAAGGAGCAAGGCTGTTTTGACAGTTTTTGCAGACCGGTTTAGCGGTGTTTTGGTATTGGTTGCAATTGCAGTTATAGCAACAATTTTCAGTCCCGTGGAATTGCCCGTGTGGGTTAAAGGTTCGGTGATGTCGGTGGGGTTGGGTGCTATTGGATCGTTGGCAATGCTGCCCTTGATTGCAAAATTTTCAGTTCGGTTTCCAAAAATACTTGTTGTGTTGAAAAGTGCAAAGCTTTGTTTTGGGAATGTGAAGGTTTTGGTGTTAACCACTGCGATGTCTGTATGGGTTCAACTTTCAAGTGTTTCAATCATGATGCTGATAGGTTTGGGGATGGATCTGCCCATACCGTTGCCCTTTTATTTTGTGATGGTGCCTTTGGTTACGCTGATGACCATGTTACCTATAAGTTTGGGTGGAATGGGATTGCGGGAAGGTGCGACAGTTTTAATGTTGACGCCTTTGGCAATCGCACCTGCATCCGCAGTTGCATTATCTGTACTATGTTTTTCTGTTTATGTAGCAGTAGGAATGATAGGAATCTTTTTTTACCTGGGTTCACGGGGAAGCGCTTCAAGCTCGGACATGAAAGATGTTCAGTTGGAAGGCGAAATATCCGGGTCAACCGAATTGGAGGAATCGCACGATGGCTCTGCTATCCGTAATAATACCGATCAAAGACGAGCAGGATAATATTCTTAATTTGCATGAAAAAATTGCTTCTGCATTGGAACCCTATTGTGCTAAATCCAATGGATCAGGCGTGAACGAATTTGAAGTTGTCTATGTGGACGATGGCAGCATTGATCGATCAGCCCTAATTCTCGCAGAACTAGCCCGACGCGATACCCGCGCCAAGGTGGTTGTGCTTAAAAGAAACTACGGACAAACTCCTGCTTTGCAAGCTGGTATCGATTGGTCGAAGGGTGATTTCGTCGCCACTATGGATGGTGATTTGCAAAATGATCCTTCAGATCTGCCGATGTTGTTGGAAAAAATAAGTGATGATTGCGATGCAGCGCTGGGCCAGCGCGCCAACAGACAGGATGGTTTTTGGCTTAGGAAGTTTCCTAGTTTTATTGCGAACTGGATTATTCGAAAAGTAACGGGTTGCTCGATAAAAGATATGGGCTGCACGATACGAGTGATGAAAAGGGATCTGGCGGTTGCATTGCCCTTGTATGGAGAGATGCACCGATTTATTCCGGTGCTTGCGCAAATGTGCGGGGGCAGGTTGACTCAGGTTCCGGTGAAGCATCATCCGCGGGTTGCGGGAAAAACCAAATACAATTTGACGAGAACTTTACGGGTGGTTTTGGATTTAATCACTGTGAAGTTTCTTTATTCTTATCTAACAAGGCCCATGCATTTTCTTGGAACGGGCGGTTTGTTTGCAATTGGTTTGGGCTTTGCGAGCGTTCTTGGAGCAATCGCAATGAAATTGTTTAGCGAGACGGATATGACAGGAAACCCATTGCTACTTTTAAGCGTGATGCTGGTTTTGGTGGGTATACAATTAATATCCATGGGCTTGTTGGGTGAAGTGATGACCCGCACTTATTTTGAAAGTCAGGGAAAAGCATCATATCTAATTCGGGATACGCATAACCTTGATAAAGCCATGATGAATAAGGCCGCATAGATGATTTATTGCTTGGGTGATAGCCTTTTTCATTGAAATGGATGTGAATACCTTTTACAATTCCATGAAGATTTGATGTTCGCTCCAACCTACTTAAAGGTTTTTCCCATGCAGAAAAAATTAGCATTTACATTGATTGAGTTGTTGGTGGTGATAGCAATCATTGCCATATTGATTGGTTTGCTGCTGCCTGCGGTTCAAAAGGTTCGGGAAGCTGCAGCACGGGCTAGTTGTGCGAACAATTTAAAACAACTCGGGCTTGCCACCCATAATTTTCATGATGTTCAAAATTATCTCCCGCCTAGTAGGATTGCGGATAACTATGCCACTTGGGCAGTTTTGCTTCTGCCTTTTGTGGAGCAGCAATCAGGCTTTAATTTATGGAACCTTCAAGCTAGCTACGGGGCTAATTCACTTGCTGCGCGTAGCGTTATTGTTAAATCGTATTTATGCCCTGCAAGAAGGGGAAGTAGTTCCAATGCATTAAGCATTGATGGCGACCAAAACTCAGGTGCAGTAAATGTGGTTGGTGCTCTAAGTGATTACGCAGGGAATGGCGGAGACAATAACACTTCTCCGGCTTGGTACGACACTTGGACTGCAAAGGGTGTGATAATTTGGTCGACTTCGAATACTGCCACGGGAATTCCGATAGCACAGGCCAAGGGACAGTTGAAAATTCTTGATATTACTGATGGAACTAGCAATACGATGATGTTTGGTGAAAAGCATGTACCGTTAAATCTATTTGGTATAGGTAGAATAACGACCGGGGGGCCTGCTGGTGGTGATGGATCTGTTTACAATGGCGATGATGAAGAATCTTTTGTTCGTTGTGCAGGCCCTGGGTATGGCATAGTATCCGACCCGAAATCTGCATTAGGCGCATTCCGGTTTGGCAGCGTGCATAGTGGCGTGTGCCAATTTGTATTTTGCGATGGCAGAGTTAAAGCCATCAATAATTCGGTCAATACCACCATGCTGCAGCGATATGCGTTGCGTGATGATGGTCAGATCATTGATGATTATTAAGTTACTTTGCGGGAGCAACTTTCAAATTTAAGTTGTTGTTATTATCTGGGTTGATTGTAATAAGCAAATCTGAAGTATCATAACTTCGATATATAGGGTTAAACTGAGGCTTGGGTTGTTTATCCAAAGGCAAATCGGAATTGCCTGGGGGTTCGATCAAAGTTACTTTGTGTTTACCCGCAACCGCTCCTTTTTTGCCCATAGTTTCAAGTTCAAATGATCCATCTTTTTGTATGCTTGCTGTTGCATTAAGCTTCTTGGGATTATCAACAGACTCGCATTCGATAGTACCCTGAGTTACCGGTTGACCATTTTGAAGTAGAATAGTTCCTTTTGCAGGATAGAGTGTGACACCGTCGCCACAACCTGTAAGTAAGAATATTGCTAAAAAGAAAACTATTGATTTCATGTGAAGCACCTTTTGTTAATTAAACTAAACC
>Ga0207940_1000505_pt1 | contig 13135 bp, 20 predicted proteins | sample LakMenEpi06Jul12_FD_150676 | JGI IMG/M metagenome (GOLD analysis project Ga0207940, IMG submission 150676) | Freshwater microbial communities from Lake Mendota, WI - 06JUL2012 deep hole epilimnion (SPAdes) | ecosystem: Environmental > Aquatic > Freshwater > Lake > Epilimnion/Euphotic zone ... | reverse complement strand
CCTTTCTCCAATCCATTTGATCACAGGTACACACATCGAATTCGCCATTGCCTTGAATCTGTTGCCATCTTTTGCTCCAGATATGTCCGTGTAATTATCTGGGAATCCCATTAGTCTTTCTAGTTCTAATGGTGTTAGTCTTCTAACCTTTCCGTCAGGCTGAACAATAATTCTTCCTGAGTTGTAATCTTGTCCATTTAAACCACCACCCATATGAGCCCCATCAGATATACAGTTAACTGGATTCTTTACCCATGCAGAACAGTAATTGCATCCAGTTTTTTTGGGGTCTAAGGTTGTATGTGATTTGCAGAATGGGCAATCATAGCTTCCTTCAAACGAACTGGAAGCCTTTTTCCCATGTTGTCTCTTCTGATGAATCCTTGACAGGCAAGCTTGCTCAAATAAAACTTTGTATCCACTTGTTCTGTCTGAATGATGCCCGATAAGGAAGACTCTTTTTCTTCTATGGGGCAATCCGAAGTGTTGAGAGTCAAGAACCCGCCAGCAGAGATGATACCCGAATTCAGCCAACGACCCGATGAAGGAACCAAAGTCTCTTCCTCCGTTAGCCGATAGGACTCCCTGCACATTTTCCCAAACAATCCATCTTGGCTTTCTATCCCGCACCAATTCACAAAACCTGTAGACAAGTCCACCTCTTGGATCGTCTGTTCCCCTTCTGAGGCCAGCGAGGCTAAAGCTCTGGCAAGGAGTTCCCCCGATAAGTATGTCGATTGCTCTGGGAATTTGCCAGGTTGAATGTCCATTTATGTCTCCAAAATTAGGGGTCTGAGGGTATTTCTGTTTTAGTAAATCGCAGCAAAACTTATCAATCTCTGAATATCCTATAGGCTCAAACCCAATAGAATTCCAGGCAACAGTTGCTGCTTCAACGCCAGAACAAACTGAAAGATAGTTCACGATTTATCCTTATTATAATAATCAGCCTTAAGATTTTCGTATTTTCGTACAGAAGTTTTTAATGAAAGCTTTGTATTGGCTAAAGTTGTTCGCAAGGATCTTAGCTTTGCTTTAACTTCATTTAGTTCACCCTTAAGCTTCTTAAGCTCCGCAGAACCTATTGCTGATAAGTTTAATCTCTTTGTGTGACATAGATTGCATAGGTCTTTGTAGCCATACATTTTAATGATATGCTCACCGCACTTGGAGCATTCAATAGGTCTTTTCATATTGTTCCTTGATAAAATTTTTCACCCTACAGATTTGGCCTATAGGGTGAAGAAAAAAGGGGTCTATTAATCTAAATACGAATGATTCCATCCCATAATATCGCAATATATTTTACTATGAATTTTTGCCATATCCTGCGTAGTAGCATTGCATCCACTAATAATAGATGTCCTACCATCATCAGTACATCGTTCATCAGCTAGTATGGCAGATATGAACCTGAGAATATAAGCCTCTGATGCCCTTAAATTGATTGTCACGATTCGATTAGGATCGTAATTTGGTTCGCCTTTGTCAGCGAATTTAGAAGATAAAATAGAAGAAGTAGTCATGGTTAATTCCCTTTCAAAAGAATTAAAACTTTTTGCTTCCCTAAAAGTTAGGGTTTAGCTTGAAGAAAAACAGGGTCACTATAATTCAAATCTATCAGCATCCCATTTATATGGGATGATCTTCCATATATCAAGGTCAGCAGCATCATTTGAATTTGGATGCTCTTGCGGGCAGAATTGCCATGATGTAATAACTACACCATCAACTCTAATGGTATGATCTTCCATTAAAGATTGCATGATTTCGTCAGGCTTGCACCCCTCAAAATCATCGTTTTCTTGATCTTGTTTCTCGATCTGAAGCAGAAGGTATCCCGAGATATCTTCTACGCATAAATGCGAAGGGAGCGGGCCTCTCGCCAATGCGTTGGGATAATCGCCAGGGTCTTCCCATACTGATGTAATAACTTCCAAGGTGTTTTTAATGATCTTCATTTAACTAACCTTTCGTAGAAAAAGAGGGTTGGGGGTTGCTTGGTTTAATTAAAGCAGTCCATTCATTACACGAATATACAAATCTTGATTTTCTAAATGTGTTTCCAGTACACATTTAATGTATCCACGCTTTAATGATTTAGGTGCATGATGCACCCGCTTATTCCAAAGCTTTCTGATTACAGATAGATTAGATGTCATGCAATGCAATCTACCAACCCGATTCTTAATTGACCATTCGTTGTCGTATGACATCAATTCAATCGGCTTATCTTTATTTATTCGTAACATGATTCAAATCCTTTCCAAAAAAAAATGATAAAATTTTAAACACACATTTGCCAGGCGAACACACCAAAAAATTTTTACGCTATAGGATTTACCCCCTATAGCATTGGGAAACAGGGTTGGCCCTATTTCATTGTTTTATCGGGTTGCCATGCCATAAAGCTGATGCATAATATTTTCGCTCGGATAGTATGTTTTTGTGGCATGGTTGGCATACCATTCTGCCAATATCCTTAACCAAAGGATTGTTTTTTGTTTGCTTTTTGTTGCAGCAAAAACACTTTTTAGAATCATTCATTGTAAACATCCTTAAAAAAAATGATAAAAATCGTAACACACAAAAAGAACCCAGCGAATTTTTTTTTTGCCTGATTCTCCAGGCAGAGCGGGCAAAAAATTTTTTGACCTAGGGATTTTGCCCCCTAGGTCGTTGAAAATAAGGGTTGCCCCCTAGTTAGTTTGGTATTCAAGATAATGATCTTGTAATAAAGAATAACCTCTAGCAATTTCTTGTTTTGTTCGCTCGATTGCTCTAAGGATTACAAGCTTAACCCTGTTGGCATTATCGTCATCAAGCTTATCTGATATGGCTTGTATTTGATAATGGGTATTTGTTTTCATATGATTACGCATTGCCCAAACTTGTGTACCAGCAAGGCAATTGCCCGCCCTGATTGAATCTACGATAGATATTTGAACTTGAAGCCGTTCGGCTTCTTTAATTACCTTGTTTACCTTTTTAGGATCGGGTGAAAAAAGATCAGATTTTAAATTTACCTGTTTTCGTGCTTTGTAATTGTCTTTAGCAATAGCAACCATCAATTGCCCGCTCTTGTAATCGTTTTTCTTTATGGCATATGGCATCAAGTCTAAAGCTGTAAAGTGGTAGTCCATTGATTTAATGCTATTGGATTGGATTTTAAACCCTAGGTGATCGATAGCAAAATGAAATCCTCTGGGGGCTTTTATTACTCTTGAAATAATGCCATCATCGGTATCGATTCTAAAATACATGGTGCTTTTATTGATCATGTATCCGAAAGATTGAATCATAGGGGTATAGCTAAAACGCTCATATTTGCACCGGCTTGAATATCTTCCGTGACTATTTGTTTTTAAATGCGATGGCTTAAAACAAGCTTGAATATCAGTATAATTTTTCTTTTTATGATCATAAATTCTTGAAATATAACTAGATCGTCTTGTTCCAATTGGTATGGTAATACAATTTCTTGGCCTAAAATGATTATTGTAATCAGAGTTAATAAACTTCATTAATGAATAAGTTTTTATCCTAGGATGGTGAATTCTAGAATTATGTAACTCTAATAATTGTTTAGGTGTTTTACCTTGTCGATACTTAACAGGTATACTTTTAAACTGAGATAGTGTACTAGGATTGCCATAAATATTCGCCATTGTGAGATGCTCCAAATAAGGTTAAGTAATACCGATTAAGCATTGAATAATGCTTTCTATTGCCTTAATCCACACTATCTAAGAATAGATAGCATGGCATGGCATTAAATAAGGTTTAATAGTGCTTACCTAGTCAATGTAAACAAGGCGAACTAGTGGATTATCTTCTATCACTTTTTGAGTAAGTGAATAATAATAAATAGGGATATCATTTAACCTGACTAATGTATCTAACCACGGCAAATATTCGTTGGCTATACTTTTTGGTATTTCTAAAATACCGATTTTTGAACCATGCAAACAAATAGTCAACTTTATAGTTGGTATCATGCTATAAACTCCAAATAAGGTTAAAAAACAGGGGAAAAACAGGGAAAAAAGCGAACTGGAGACTATTTTTGGAATACTTTTAATGAAACTTGTAAGCAACATTAGAAGTATTTTTATCCCAACATTTGCGACAAGTTCCACACTTACCATCAATTTCTTCGCTAGCATGGCACAGGTTCAAATGATGTTGCATATCATCATTTTTGCCTTTATCGGTAATTACAGTAGAAGTAGGCAACCCTAGGGAATAACTAGGAATTTGATCGATCTTAAACATTGAGATTCTTACGCAAAGATTATCAGGAAACTCATTGAATTTTGTATATGCGGATACAATTCCAATTTCCTTGGTTGGTAGCCAAAATTTGATTAATGGTAAGGCATTTGCTATTTCTACAATAGCTTTTAAATGATCTAAGCTTTGGATATCTCCCGAAGTATGCCAACGGAAATAAGCTTTAGATTTATCTCTTAAGCTTTTATATTTTGCTTGCAAAGCTTCGATAAATGCAAGCTTCCATTTATCCATTTGTTTTAGTTGTTCAAATCTATTGGTATTTGCATTTTTAACGCCCCCAAAGGTATAACGCCCTTTATTTGCATAACAACCACTACAAACCGTATTTTCAAGCTTTGCAAGCTTAGAACCGGTAATACATTCCCATGCGGGGGTATCCCATGAAATCCAAGGCATTTTAGTAGTTTGACTAAACTTGATTTCCATTGTTTCATTGTCAATGGTTTCATTGGTAATGGTTTCAATAACATTCAAATTCAACATGATATGACCCTTTATAAAAATAGTGAAAAAACACACCGAAAACATAACTAATAAACAATATTAGTTAACAGTTATTGCGTTATCCTTGATTAACTTTTTACATTTATTTTTGCAAGCTAACCAATGATTTTTAGCTTCCATTGCATCAATACCGAATACCATTTTATCTGTATTCATATCAAATACATCTGTATGATATCCACAACCAATAATCATGTAATTCGCAAAGCATTGTGACTTAGTAATATACATTATTTGTTCTCCAGTTCGATTAAATCCCATTGTTCGATCAAAATACAAATATCATTCATAGTTTTTTCCTTATATCTTGGATGTTTTAGACTCAATTACCTTGCAAGGCAGTTTGGGCAATACCTTGGAATCAACAACATTGGCAACAACAACAAAGAATATAACCATACCAATTACAATTGAAACAAAGTTAAACATATTAAACCCCTTATTATCATTTCATTCTACTTTTTAGTTATCCGCATTAGATAACCTTATGATGTAATTATGCATATTATCGGCAATAGTTCAATCGCAATATACTAAATATTCCATAAAATTTTAAGTATATTGTCATAAACCCTTATGATATATAGACTTATGATTTTTAAAATAATTGATATTTTAGTCTATTTTGGCGTGGTAGTAAAAATAAATAATCAAGGTATGCATGGTATCTATCATGCTTAAATTGTTATTTCATTCTATTTGATATGCTTAGGTATTATCTTTATCTTTTATGTATTGAATGGGGGGGTATGGTATGCTTAAAGTCTTATATATTGCTTATATAATAATAATAATAATAATATAATATATATAGATATAAAATAAAAATACTATACCTCAATTTAATACATTTTAATTCATATATTATTAAGGATAAACTTTATCTATTATTATATTCATAATCTTTTAAGACAAGGTTTGTATCTTATTATCTTAAAACATTAAAGATAAACTTTATCTTAATTAATTAAGATAGTGTAACTCATAATATGTTTATTCTATATTTATATTGTAACGATGAAGTTGTTTATCCTATTAATATTTCAAAACCTGGTTTCCACCCCCCACCCCACCCTAAACTCAGAGACTTTTTTTTAGAATCGTCAAGTTTCATTTTGTCAAATTCAAAAGTGCATCCAAAAAATTTTTCTATTTTTCCCAAATCGTCAAAATGATTTTCTCTTGCAATTCATATAAAAACCAATACAATGTGTACATCTTAACCGGAGGTTTATATGCCAGCAGACAGTTCTATACCAATTTCACAAACCATTCCAGGAACAGTCACACTTTCTGCAACTGGTCAATCTCATGTTCACGCATTTGTATTGCAACCAGATTGTGATTGCACTATTCAGTTTTTTCAAGCGGATGGAACAACTGCAATGTCAGGCAAGATCCATATTCCGCAATATGAAACGCTTACTAGTGCAGTACAAGGTGGCGGCCTTCTGATAAGTGCTGCCGGAATAAAACTTACAGTATCTGGAAATACATCTGGAACACTAAGTGGATTTGTGGCCGTAAACAAATAGTTATCAGGTCACTAAAAAAATGGCAAAGAAAAAACCAGCACCGAAAACAACTCCTAGAACTCCAAGGTCGAAAAAATCGATCACGGAGTCTATTTCGTATGACACAGGAAGTTACCAAACTGGATGGGGGCCGTTTTGGAACGATCCTTCAGAATATGGTGCATTTCAGTTTCCTAATGCTGGAATGGGTGGTTGGGTCAATCCTGCTCAATTAGCGGTTAGAGACAATTACCTGTCAGGTGAGCAACTTCCGATCTATCTGTCATGGTGGCAGCTTAAAAGCATTAGAGATAGAGCTAGATTCGTATTTGCTACCAATGAGTTTGCTCATGGTTTAGTTCAATGCTTTCAATCATTTGTTGTTGGGTCTGCCGGATTTAAATGGCGGGTTGCTTCAATCGACCTAAAGAACCCAGTTCCAGAAGACCTGTTAAAACGCTGTCAGGCATCACTAGACATCTTTCGTGAATACAACAGTATGGTAGATGTCGAGAATGAAATTGTGTACCGACTTCATGTTGATGGAGAGGTATTCATTAGGAAGTTCCCACAAGCCAATGGAATGCTCGTAATTCGCTTTATTGAGCCAGAATTGGTCAGAGGGTATGCAACAGACATTGGTTCGCCAAAAGACTCGTTTGGCATCGTGTGCGAAGAAGACGATATTAACTCCGTCTTAGGTTATCAAGTCATTCTAAAGCCTAGTGTATCTAGAGAACCTACATTCATCCCTGCGGATGAGATCATACACATCAAGATTGGCACTAATTCTAACGCAAAGCGTGGGTTAACGACCTTCTACCCTGTTTTTCAGAATTTGACGAATTGCGAGGATATTTTAGCTTCTACAGTCACGATGGCGAAGGCTAGAGCTAAGGTTGCGATGATCAGAAAAGTAAACAATGTTGCTCCTGACTCAATGGCTTCTTTAGTTGACTCACAGATTGATGCTACCCTTGGTGGCAGCAATAATATGGGTGCAACAGAGAATATTGGATTGGAGAGGTTTGGCTATGGATCAATCATCACAGCACCAGCGAACATCGACTACGAATTCCCTGGGGCGAATGTTGACGCTGCTGGACTTATCCAAGTTTTGCAAGCCAACTTGCGATCACTTGCAACACGATTTGGGATCAGCGAAACCCTCATGTCAGGAGATGCAAGTAACAATAACTACTCTTCGGCACTTATTGCAGAAGCACCAGCACGAAGAACATTTGAACGATGGCAAGGGATCGTTGGAAGATCCTTGGCCGAATGTCGATTCGAGCCAAACAAGTCTCTAGCTTGGTCACAGATTCACCTTGCTTCCGAACACGGAATCATCCCAAAAGAGATTCTTAAGAACATTAAGATAACTTCTGAAGCGTATTCTCTTCAATCAAGAGAGCATCAGAAGGAAGCGGAGATGAACAATGTGTACCATTCAATGGGTGTGAAGTCTATTCAGACAATTCGCTCCGAATTAGGTCTTGATAACGATACCGAAGCATCAAACTTCATCAAGCCGATTGTTGACGAGAAAAAGGGTGCAACGGAAATTGATCCGATGAATCCTTCATCAAGAGTTGAGTCTGGAAATGCTACCCAAGGCATTGGTGGTGGCGAGCAAGTTCAAGATTCTGCTCTCAATGGGGCACAGATCGCAAACCTTGTCGATATTATTCATCGATGCACTATCGGTGAGATTCCAATGGAAAGTGGCAAGGCGATTGCGAGAGCATCCTTCCCTGCCATCACACCTGAGATCATCGATCTTATGTTTCGTGATGTAGTGGTTAAGATACCCGAACCAGTTCAACCTGTGTCAAGTTCTTCAGCAGAAAAACTTGACTCGACTGAACCACCACCAAACCTTCCCGCTGCAAAAGCACCAAAAACATCGACTGTAACAGGATAATTGTTGACAACACTAGACGATTGGATGTAATATCGTATTATGAATGCCGTCATCGAAAATAAACCTGGCGTAGTAGACCGAAACAAGTGCATTGTTTACGGTGTAAAAGTCCTTGGATTTAGCTCAATGAATGGCAGAATCTACGATCCAAAAGCGATTCGTGATGCGGTTCCGCTATACGAAAACGCTCCAGTAAATAAAGACCACAAAACCGAAGCACCTTTGTTTTCTGATCGGCTAGGATGGCTTCAAAATGTCCGCTTTACCTCAGAAGGTTTATACGCTGACTTCAGATACAACCCCCATGCTGATGGGATTGATTCGTTTTTGTGGTTCGCAGAAAATAATGGCCTCGGTGATGTAGGCTTTTCCCATCTCGTTAGTGGAAAATCGATTCCAGATCAAGATGGTACAGAAAGAGTTGTCCGAATCGACAGAGTAAGATCGGTGGATCTAGTTGCTAACCCTGCAACTACCACCACCATTTTTGAATCCAAGGAGACTGCAATGAAAAATGACAAAATGATGACCGAAGAAAATCCTGTCAAGGAAATGTATAAGGAAGAGGTTCCAGATGCTGCACCCACAGAAGCACCTGCTGCTGCACCGGCTCAAGAAGAACCAGCTTCTGATATGCTCAAGAAAATTATGGAAATTTGCGTTGGCCCAGGTGAAGGTTCGGCAAAAGGCAAGATGATTCTTGATCTTATTGCTACTGCAACTGGCCTCGGTGGTGATATGACCGCTGAAACCTCAGATGTAACAGGCAATCCTACTTCTGGCACACCAGCACAAGCTAAAGTTGATGATACTGAAGAAGATCCAACCGAAGATGAACTTGAAGAATCTTTAAAAGAACTTGAAGACCTTCGCAAGTGGAAGGCCGAAAAACTCAATGAAGAAAAAATATTCTCTCTGCTTAAAGAGAATAAATTGGAAGCAACCCCTGTGTTTGTAAAGCAACTTTCCGCTATCGGTGAAACGATGTGGGCAGAAGCGATTGAAGACAGGAAAAAGGTTGCTCTTGTTAGAGCTAGTGTTAAGCCAGTTAGTTCGACTGCAATCCAAGGCGAGTCGAATTATCAACAGTTCCGTGAAAATGTCCTTGGCAAGTAAGCCATCATTAAGGAGTCCTATCAATGGCGATTACTTACAGTTTCAATGCGACTAATCCTGTGGTGGCTCCAGTTGCCACCAATAAGGCGATTCAAGTTGGCGATCTAGTAGCCCTATCTTCCGGTAGTGCGATCTCCGCTCTTGATTTTCCTTGGGATACCAATTTGGCAACCACTCAAACTGCGTTTGCAAGTGCTTTCCTAGGTGTGTCAGGTCAATTAAAGAGGGCAGATATAGCACTTGTGTACGGTAACTCGGTAGCCAACCAGATTCGGGTTGATTGCTCTGGTATCTACGCTGGTGATTATACTGGTTCCGCTCTTTTAGTTGGGGATTTTGTTGGCCCCACTTCCGTATCTAATGTTCTTCAGCCTCAATCCTTGGTTAAAGTTGCTTCCGCTGCTTTAGCTATCGGTCGAGTTGTTGAAGCCCTTGCTGGTACTGGCGTAGTAAAATTCCAATTGTTGTCTAGTCAAAACCCTGTGGCCCGATAATCCACAACTTTTTAAGGAGATTAGCATGAAGAGTCTAGGTAAAAAGCTGAAGGAATTCGGCCAACAAAATGGTTTGGCTAAAACCAAGCAGTTCTTTTCGGAATCTATTTCTAAAGGTGATGTTGCGGTAAATCGCATCTCCCTTAGAGGTCTTGCAGAAGGCATCATGGGTGACGATTGGGCCGAACAGCTTAATCGTTTCAATGGGCCTGAGCGAACCTTTATGGAAGCCACCGAAGCGGTTGATGCAAGTAATTTTGCAGCAATCACAGGTCAGATCCTCATTACTACGGTTCAAGAAAAATACAAATTGGCATCGTTTATCGGTGATCAACTTGTATCGACCATCCCTGCTGGTCAGAACCTTTCGACTGAGATCATTCCTTGGTTGTCTGATATTAGCCCTTCGCCAGAAGTGGTTCAACCTGGTATGCCTTATCCGCAAACTCAGTTCTCTGGTAACTATGTACGCCTTCCAGCCATCGAAAAGGTGGGTAGAATTTGTGCAATTACCGCAGAAATGATTTATTCGGACAAGACATCCCAAGCTTTGGCATCTGCCGAATCCGTAGGTACTTATTGCGGTCTAGTTCGTGAAGAAAGAATTCTTAACACGGTACTTGGCCTAACAGGTAGCTATGTGTACGGTACTGCTGCTGGTGCAGAAGCTACTCTGAATACCTATTCAGCAACCGCTCAAGCTGGCATGACCTTTGGTTTCATCAATAAGGTGACTTCTTATGCGTTGAGCAATTTTGCTAGCATTAATACGCTGGAACAATTGTTCTACCAGATGAAAGACCCCAATACTGGTAAACCCATCGATATCTTTGGCCCTGGTATGCAAATGCTTGTTATGCCTTTCCAAAAGTATACTGCTTCTAGGATCTTGAATCCTCAGACGGTTACCAAAAATGGGCCTTTTGCCACTTCTGGTGATGTTGAGCAGTTGGAAAGTCCTAATCCGCTTGACAACAACTATGGTCTTCTCACATCCGCTCATGCGAGAAACCTGTTGGTAACTAGCGGTATTGCTGCTGCCACAGCAGACAAGTATGTTTACTTGGGTAACTTCAAAAAGGCTTTCGTATGGCGTGAAGCCAAGCCTATGGAAGTTGTCCAAGCTCCAGCTAATAACTGGGCCGAGTTCAATCAGGACATTGCAGTTGCCATCAAGGCTTCTTGGTGGGGTTCTGCTGGTGTTACTGATCCTCGTTATGTTGTTCAAGGACTCCCTGCTTAGTCCTACCTACCCTGAGGTTGGGGGCCAGTTCTTGGCCCCTAGCTTTCTTTTTAAGAGGTTATTATGCCAACTCCAGCCGAAAACCTCCTGACTATAAGAGACAACTACATAAACGCATTGGTGGCTGATTCTGCAAGCCCTCAACCTTCTTATTCATGGGAAGGTGTTGCTGTTTCTAGAACAGAGTGGAGGCAGCAAACCTTGCAGCATATTACGCAAGTAAACAAACTTCTGACTTATGTGAATCCGCAAACATACAAGACACAATTCATGTAAGAGGTGTGTATGCCTACGCTAAATTTGTCTCAGGAATATCATGTGTTTGATAATCCAGAGGTGCTTAATTTAAAAAATGTAGACAATTCTACCGTCACTACAAATTATGGATTTAGAAGAGCAATGACATTAGCTTACACCGATCAAAGTGGTGTGGCAAAGATTGAAAACATTACAAGATTTTTAGTATGGAAAGCTAACCTTAGTGGTTTCAAGCCCATGATTGATTGCGAAATAACGGATGTTAATTCGGTTAAGTATTATGTCAACCAAATTGATAACTCTGGAAACAGAGAGTATTACGGACTTGATTGCACTCAACAGAGTTAAACATGAATAACAGAATATATCGCAAGCCAAGACCGATTATGGCAGCTAATGCAGCAGATCGTTACACTACGATCATGGATACTGTTGCAGAAAAGCTAGTGGATTTAACTTACACCGTATACAAGCGTAAGGGTGCGGTCATAAGGGAATCTGATTCATTCCCATGTGTAGTAATAGCACCATCAGAAGAAGGCGAAGAATTAGGAATAGAAGCCTTTGGTGGAATATCTGAGTACATATATTCAATCAGGGTTTATTACATTCAAGAATATGCTAGGGATCTAGTGTATACTGATCTTGATGATAGGTACAAGATAAGAAAAGAAATATATCAGATAAGCCAGTTCACGGCTTCACTTAGTCCATCACGAATAAGTATCAAAGGTATTCAGCCGTTTTCCGTCAACAGCAACCCGAATACAGTTTACAATGTTACTGGTTTTAAGGTATCATATGGTTTCATGGAACAAGGTTTAGTTTAATTTAAGGAGTCAAACATGGCAGCAGTAGATAATATTTTTCTTACTGGTAAAGTAGCTAGTCTTTTTATAGAAAGAACTGACACTTTAACCCCAGTATTTCTCCCTTGTACATCTGTTTCTATCGCTACAAAAATGGATACTCCAGATGCAAGCAATTATAATGGATTAGGATATACAATTCTTTCTGATGGAATTCAAAGTGCAGAAATAACTGTAGAAGCCGTTTATGACAAAACACAAATGCCTGTCATTTTTGCTGGTATGAAAGCGGATTTAAAGCTTTCACAAGATGGCAATAGAGCAGCATTTTTAGCAGAAAATCCAACACTTAGTCAAACTACATTAGGAACAAACGAATATCGTGCTGCTAATAATGCTGGTGCAGAATTTTTGTTTCAAAATTGTACCGTAAGTCAGGTTACTTACGATGTAGCTGTAAAAGACATTCAAAAGATTAAATTGACTCTAATACCTTCATCAACACCAGATGTTAACTTTGCTGATTTCTCAGTATAATTTAAGGAGATTTTAAAATGGCTATTCTTTCAGGCAGAAACGGAAGTGTTCTTCTTACTGGTATTACAGATCCTCTTCCAGCAACAAATATTTCTGTTAATTCAAAAGCAGAATTACTTGACACAACAACTTTTATAAATCAAGGATTTGATTCTCATGCTATCGGTATGTATTCAGCAGAAATAACCCTTGATATACTTGAAGTTGTTGGTGGATACGGATTGAAACAAGGATCTGTTGGATCAATATCTATTGGTGATGGTGATGATCCAGAGCAAACAGTAGTTATAACTAATTGCGTTATAACATCATTAACCTATACAGCAGATGCAAAAGATGTCCAAAAAATATCTGTGACATTTGCTACATATGGCGAGTTTGATTTTAGAGTTGGGCCTGTTGCCCCTTAATTTTTGAAAGGAAGCATTCATGTCAGATAC
>Ga0207940_1000502_pt1 | contig 13171 bp, 8 predicted proteins | sample LakMenEpi06Jul12_FD_150676 | JGI IMG/M metagenome (GOLD analysis project Ga0207940, IMG submission 150676) | Freshwater microbial communities from Lake Mendota, WI - 06JUL2012 deep hole epilimnion (SPAdes) | ecosystem: Environmental > Aquatic > Freshwater > Lake > Epilimnion/Euphotic zone ... | reverse complement strand
GGCTCCGCAAGCGCGCACGCTTCATCGTCGTCCACTTCGTCCTTCGCTTTCACTGGAGGTACCAGCAGGCGCAGCACGGCCAAGCTGCCGTGCGCCGCGGCCGCACAAAGGAGCATGCACGCGTCCGGACCAGCCATGCGCCGGCCGAAACTCTGAACCGCCACGGCTTTCGCGGCCACCAGCACGCGCAAACCTGCCGCGTTGTCCGCGCACGCCGCACGCCGCGCCAAGTCGCGCGCGGCACGTGCCAGGCCAGCGCACACCTGGTGGTCCCTGTACGCGCGCACCGTCCGCCTGCGATAAGGCCTGAGGTGCAGCAGTGCGGCCATGGTGTCGCACGCGCCCTCCTCCACCGCGCGCCTCGCCAGCGTTTCCAGAAAGGGTGCGCTCGCCTCCACATCCAAGTCCCACCACTGCATCCCGGCACGGACCACCTCGTGGTCCATGGCGCTTGCAGCCTGGGCCATCACCGCAGCCATGTTGCGCAAGATCGCGCAGTCTTCGTCCACAAACCCCACCGCCTTGAGTGCCCGTGCCGCTTCCACAAACACCGTGGCCAAAGACACGCAAGTCGCCCTCACTTTCGCCGTCCACTGCGCCGCGTCAAACGCGTCTGGCGGAGATGCCAGCGCCTTTACCGACAGCGCCTCCGGCGCCTCGTCAAGCGCCTCGTCAAGCGCCTCGTCAGGCGCCTCGTCAAGTGCTTTCACCAGCCCCTCTGGCGCTTTCGACAGGGCCGAGTCAAGCTGCGACCGCAAGCGCGCCTGCCGCCGCGTCAACGCTGGCGTGGCCGGCGTCACTGGCACAGCTGGCGCAACCTCTGGCATGGCAGGCGCCAACTCTGGCACGACAGGCGCCAACGCTGGCATGGCCATCGTCTCTGGCATGGCCGGCGCCAACTCTGGCATGGCCAACATATCCGCGGTTGGCGCAGGCGACGCGTGTGCGCCGCGCCGCGCGCGCTTCCGTGCCAACATGGTCGCTGGTACTGAGCAAAAAGAGATCCAACGCGTGAGATCACGCACACCGGCTCTTCCCGCGCACGGCCACCGCAGTTCACGCACACCGCCTTTCGGTGACAGTGCAACGGTTGGAATAGTGGCGCAACGGCCAAGCGCCACAGCTCGCAACTGCGCACGAACTGGCCACCAACGGACTACCAACGGACTACCAACGGACTACCAACGGACTACCAACGGACTACCAACAGACTACCAACAGACTACCAACGGACTACCAAGTGACTACCAAGTGACTCGCGCAGTACGTGTAGTCGTTCTGGCGTCGTGCGTCCGGCGTCGTTTCCATGCGTCAGTCGTGCGTTGCACGGCGTTGCGTGGCTGCTGCGTCGTGTGGCGCAACTGCATACCCTGCGAGATTTCCGCGTGCGCAAGTAAACAGAGAGCCGCCGCCGCACGCATGTCGACCCGCCACGTGATGTTCCCGCGTCTGGACGCGCATGCAATGCATGGTGGTGGGGGTGGTGGTGGTGGTGGTGGCGGTGGCGGCGGCGGCGACTTGCCCGGCGCGCAGGACTTGCAAGGTGCGCAGGACTTGCAAGGTGCGCAGGCCGCAGTGGCGTGGTACGCGGACGCTGCGGACGAGTACGCAGTGGTGCCTTGTTTCACGGCGTCCAGCAGGCCCGGAGATCTGGTGGCAAGTGTGCCCCTGAGCGGCCGCCGCGTCCCAGGCCTCGACGCGCACCATCAGCAGCTGTTGGACACGGCGCGCCGGAAAACCACCGTCGCGGCAGACGCGCCCCCTTTGGCTGGACAGCACTTTTACGACGTCGAGTTGCCCGCATGCGCGGCCGAGGTCCAGCTGCTGCACTGCGCATATCACGAGATTGCAGACGTCCAAGTGACGTTTTCTCCGCCGCTCCAACTCGGGGCGGTACTCACGGTGCAGCGCGGCACCCGCGTGCAGACGCACGTGCTGGAACCCGGCACGGCAAACGTCGCGTTGCCCGGCGACCAGTTTGTGCAGATGCGCGACGGCGTGAGCTGCATCTCTCTGCAGATCGCAGGCGTCGACGGACTCTCCCCCTCACCGCACACAAGTGCGCGGTTGACGTCTCGGTACGCGAGACCGGTGCCCCCACCGGACCAGACGCCGGATGAGAAGCGCGTGATTTGCCAAGCCTTGCGGTCGCTCTATTTGGCACATGCCGGTACGCTGCCCCGCGGCGTGCAGGTGCGCGTGTCGGACATTGACGACCTCTTGCGCGTATACATGAACCGCCCGTGCATCCTGACCGACGAGGTACACGCCGACACGTGCTCGCTGGCGTCCGTACCCGACAACGCGGCAGCACTGGACGGGCTGTTGATGATGCCGAGGGCAAAGGCCGCGACGTGCTTCGAAAGCCTCAAGCAGACAATGCAGGGCGACGTACACTGCGTCGAGTTCGACGACGTCCTGCCCCGCACGGCCACAGGCTGGCAATTCAGCCGCCAAGGCGACTTGCTCTTTGGTTTGCGGTTGGAACCCGCAATCGACACGGACGACCTCGTGCTGGTGTTCAACAGGGACACCAAGTTTCAGAGCGTGCGCGTGCGCGTGCGCGGCGGCGTCGTGCAGCTGTCGCGGCCTCTGATGCTCTTTTGGACGAATTTCAGCCCCCCCGTCGACGTGCAACTGCCCGGCTTCGAATCGTACGAGCTCACCGGCACGTTTGGCACTCTTTCTGGCATCCTGCGGACGCTTCTTACAGCCTCTGACAGGCACCGTACTGCAAACGACGACGGATACCGTCCAGTCAAGGTCGACCTGTTGTGGGAAAATTGTGCTTTGCTGTACACGAGCGGTCTGGTGGGTGTTCAGTGCCGGTGATTGCGCACATGCGTGATGAAACCCGCACCGTGCATTATGGGATGACAGTCGGTCGCTGTCGCTGTTGTATTTTTACGACTTTCCGTCCGTTGGTGATTCGCAAAGTGCTGCACACTTCCCTTACAAGCGCAAACGCAACCGTGTTGGCCTCTGCTACCTCTGCACGTACCGTTGGGTCCGTGGCGTCGCAGGGTGTCGCAGTAGGTCGTTGCTTCGCACGGCTTGCGTCGCATAGTGCCCATATGTGTGTGTGTGTGTGTGTGTGTGTGTGTGTGTGGTCGACTTTTATCGCCGCTCTGACGACGTATACCGGCCAAAACAAAACACAATCATTTCATCCGCACTGGAGGGGGCGATTCGGCTCGTTTTTACTGCGCGCGTCACCAGGTGCAGTGCCCGCAAGGAAATGGCTGCCGTGCGCACCAAAGAGGCGCGCGAGCGTCTGTGGCGTGCCGTGTTTCTCGGCCTGCCCTCGTCCCAAGAGCTTCTGGCATCCATCCCGTCGATGAAGTGGGCACGCAAACTGATGCGTGCGGCCATTTGGAACGACGACGGCGACACCGTCACGGCGCTGGTCCCAGCAGTGCGCGGGACAGTCAACGCACGAGTCAAGTCTATGCGGCTGCTGACGCTGGCCGCGATGCACGGCAGCATTCACGCGGTGGGCGCGCTGCTTGCCGCCAAAGCAGACGTGCACATTCCGGACACGCTGGACGCGTGGCCTGCGCGCGTGCGCGCTATAACCGGAGCGAATCAGGCCTTTGCAATGGCAAAATGCCAAGCCATGTACCAGGCAGCTTCCGGAGGTCACGCGGCGGTCGTTCAGCTGCTGATCCAAGCCAAAGCCGACACGGACCCTGACGACATGCTTCTTTGCACGGCTGTCCGGTCGCAGGACGCAACTGCAGTGTCGCTGCTGCTCACGGCGATGCCACGCCGTGTGCAGCCGCAAGTCCTGCGTCACGCGGCCAAGTGCTCGAACGTGGGTATTCTCACGCAGATCATCGACAGCTCGGCCGACATCAACGTTGACGACGGCGATGAGAACGGTTGGACACCGCTGCACCATGCCGTCACGTCCAAACACATGCCCGCCGTCACAGCACTTTTGCGCGCGAGAGCTTGCGTGGACAGGGGCGCCGTGGACCGTGCGACGCCGCTTTTTGTCGCAATCATGTATTCGCACGAGGCCGCTGTCAGCGCCCTTATCCGTGCCAAGGCGTGCGTCGACAAAGCCCGCCAGTCTGTCACGCCGCTTCACCAGGCCGTGCGGGGCGCACAGCTACCCACAGTCAGCGCCCTTGTCGTGGCCAAGGCACACCTTGACCCACTGGACAGCGTCGGCCGGACACCTCTTTGCCTGGCCTACGGCCTCGGACATTCGGACATTGCTGCGTACCTCGTCGAGGCCAAGGCGTCTTTGGACGCAGTGGACATGGCCAACCTCCGTGTCACGACGGCACTTCACGTCGCCGCTCAGAAGGCTGACGTACATGACGTCGCCGCTTTGGTAAATGCCAAGGCGAACATTGACGCGACAGACGAGCACGGGTATACGCCCCTCTTTGTCGCAGTTCGACGCCGGAACAGGCCCGTCATCAAGCACCTCGTTGCAGCAAAAGCTTGTGTGCACACTCGCGACACTCATTACTCCATAACGCCTGTGGACTATGCCTACGTTGCGAACGCGGACGACATTGTCTCAGTGCTTCTGGAGGCCAAGGCCCGCGTGGACACGGATGACGACGACTTCTATGAACGGGCAGCGGAAATGTTGATGGACTGATGACAACGACGTTGGAGACGGCGTGTCGGAGACAGACCGCAGCATCAAACCCGTGCGTTGGCGTGCGCCGAGTGAGAGTGCCGGAGTACTGTGCAAGTAATAATGTTTCCGATATTTTTTTTCAACGCGCGTGTGAAACGCCGCACAGAGAGAAGGAGCACAGAGAGAAGGAGAGAGTGAGTGAGAGAGAGAAGAGACAAAGACGCAAACATGGCAGATCAAGGTGCCGTCGCGAATGCCGGTGCAGGTGCTGGTGCCGGTGCAGGTGCTGGTGCAGGGGCTGGTGCAGGGGCTGGTGCAGGGGCACCCGGACAAAAGAAAAAGATCACGCGCGTGATGTTTGTGCTGGACCGCAGCGGGTCCATGCGGCCTCTGATGCGGCACGCGCTGCGAGCAGTAAACGACAACGTCGCAGCCATTGCCGCCAGTGCTGGGCAGGACCAGGACGTCACCGTGTCGTTCATGTCGTTCAGCGACGTGCCCACGCTGCATTTCGCCCACACGACACTGGCCAACTTCCAGCCCCTCACGGACTTGCAGGCGGACGGGTCCACGGCCCTCTTTGACGCCACGGGCGCCGCGATTCAGACGCTGCTGGCACTCCCCGTTGGCACAGACGAGGACGTGTCTTTCCTCGTCAACGTCGTCACGGACGGCGAAGAAAACGCGTCCACAAAGTTCCAGGCACCCGCGCTGAAAGCCCTCATGCGACAAGTGCAGGCAACCGACAGGTGGACGCTGACGTTTCTGCTTCCCGAGGGACACGCCGGCGGGTTCGTCGCGTCGTTTGGCATCCCGGACGGCAACGTCATGGAATGGGCACAGACGGCGAGCGGCGTCTCGGCGTACGCCGCGGCGTCCAACGCGGCGCTCAAGGCGTACTTTGTGCAGCGGGCCCAAGGCGCCGGCAGCGCCGCGGCTTTCTACGCAGACGCCTCGAAACTCCGGGCCGACCACGTCCGCGCGCAGCTGCAAGACATCACGGCCAACGTCGACGTCGTGCATGTCGCGCAAGACGCCCCGATCAAAAAGGCAGTGGAAGCGGCAGGCTTGGTATTCGCCAAAGGCACGGCCTTCTACGAGCTGGTCGCCCACAAAAAAGTCGCCGACAAAGTCCAAGGCTACAAGCACATTCTCGTCGCTTCCAAACTCGACGGCAAGATCTACGCTGGCGCAGAAGCGCGGCAAATGCTCGGCCTCCCCGCACACGCGACCGACGTGCGGCCCGGCACAAACGGCGACTTTGACCTCTTTGTGCAGAGCACGTCCGTCAACCGCAAAGTCCAAGCCGGCACGCGTGTCATTTGCCTCAGACCGTAAGGACAGCCGCCAGCCCTGGCCACAGGGGTGAAAAACCAAGAGATCAACAGGTGAAAAGGTCACAAGGTGAAGGGTCAAAAGGTCAAAAGGTCAGGGCATGCGCGGCACAACCACGCGTTCACATGCATGTGCACGAGCATGTGTGTATATGTGCGCGTGCACGTGCGTGTGCACGTGCGTGTGCATGTACGTGTGCGTACGTGTGTGCACGTGTGCGTGCGTTCCGAACGGCCGTAGCCGTCGCGCGCAAGACAGCCGCCGCTTCAAGAGTTGCGCGGCACGACCGACCGTCACTGCGCGTTCGTACACACGTCGCTCTACGGCGGAGGAAACGTACAGGAATCGCAAACGCGTCACAGGCACGCGCGGAGCTTTTGCAGTGGCGGACCATGTTTCGCATAGCGGATCAACGACGGAGGGGTTGTCGTAAAATACGACAGTTTCCAAGCGAAACACTTCGAGAAAATGCGGTAGTTTCGAAAACGGTTGTCGTGAAATACGCCTGGATAGGAAGCGCGCGGACGGGTGGTGTCCTCATGTGCCAAACGTAGGCTCCGAACACGCGAAACTTTTTTTTTTCAGTTGTCGTGCGGACGTGATGGAACAGGCACAGGCGCGCGACAGACGCGCGCGCCTGGACGAATGGCTCGTGCACGAGCAGTTTACGCGCCGGCGCAAAGAGCAGGCTGAGAACGAACAACGGGCCCAGAGCGACCTGGGCAAAGGCCATGCCGAGCAGGGCCAAGGGCGTGACGAGCAGGGCCAAGGGCGTGACGAGCAGGGCAAAGGGCACGACGAGCAGGGCAAAGGCCAAAGACAAGAGAAGCCGCACATGCTTGAGAAACGGCACGGCGTGCACGCCAAGGGCATGGACGCTCACGCGTACGCCAAGTTGCGGATGCAGGATTTGCCGGCCGTAGTGCTCCAGGCGTCGCGGCTGCTCGGGTGCGACGGCGAGTACGTCGTGTTTCCGCGGACGCGCAACAAGTTCCTGTGCAAGATCAACAGGGTCATTGACTCGTTCCGCATCGGCAAGGTACTGGAGACGGGCGCAGTTGTCACGGGCTCTTTCTTGCTGCACCATCTGATGCAAGGGGCCAAGTGGCTTCCGAACGACCTGGACCTCTTTGGCACGCCGGCGGCGCTGCGAGTTGCCAGGCGGCTGTTCTGGGGACCTGACGTCGACGTCTCGCTTGTCGAGGTCACGCGCGATGTTGATATCGACACTCGCTTGCAGGAACTCAAAAGCCTGCCGGGATTCATGAACCAATGCCCGTGGGTGAGCGAGGCGCATTTGAGGGCGGGATCGACACGTGACGCGGAACCTGACAAAGTGGTGTCGTACACGGAATGGATGACGCTCGCTGGCTTCAGAGTGAAGTTCTTTTGCGTGGGTGGGTCCACAGTGGACGACGTGCGCGACACGATCACGCAGTTCGACTTGGCGCTGTGCCGCGCGTTCTTTGACGGCCGCTTCATCTACGTCCCCAAAGAGACGCACGCGGCACTGCAAGTCCGCCGCGCGCCAATGACGGACAACGAAGACAACGTCACTTTGGAGCGCGCAGAGGACCTGCTGCAGTGTGCAAGCAAGTACACCGACCGCGGCTTCCAAGTCGACTTGCCAACCACGCTAGGCATCTTTACCCGCCCCAGTGGGTGGGCAAGGATCTCGCTTGTCCACAACAAGTCAAACCACCTCATCGCGCAGCAGTACACTCTACGTGCTCAAGACAGAAACACGTGGTGGGTACACCTGGCGGAGCGTCAGAAGCGGTTCGACGAGGAGATGATTGCAGCAGACCGGAGCAACGCGACGCACGCAGAGGTGTGTGCCATCATGGTCCGCCACCGCGACGTTGTGCGCGTGTCGCTGCGGACTGCGGGCGATGAGTAGCATGAACCAGCGCCTATGCATGCCGCGCCCTCGTTTTGGGCGGCGCTGCGCCTTTGTTTTTGGACGGCGCTGCGCCCTCGTTGTTGGGCGGCGCTGCGCCCTCGTTGTTGGGCGGCGCTGCGCCCTCGTTGTTGGGCGGCGCGTATACAGCTTTGCGACGCGAAAAAAAAAAATTATACGTGGCGAAACTGTGCAATAGTGCGGTCGACGTGTTGGATTTCAACTGCTCGGAGAAAATACGACTTGCCGTGGTCCAAGCGCGCTGGCGGGCGTGGCCAAAACGCGCGACCAAGTTCCCGTGTTGTCGAGCGGCGCATTCGGTGCAAAGATCGCCGCCCCTGTGGAGAAAAGTATGAGCGCGACCGCCGCCAAATATTTCACGTACAGCCCCGTGGCCGTGACTTTTGCGTACACCAAATACATGTCGCGGCCGACGTGTTTCCACACCGCCACCACCTCTTGGCCACTTACGAAAGGTCCCATGTAATCGGCCGTGTCCATTTGTTCGAACGACCCCAGAATGTTGACGTTGGCGTCCGCCGCACCCTCGTCGTCCGTAATGGACTCGAGCACAAACGACGACGGCAGAGAAGACGTCGTCGGGGGCAACGTGGAAGTTGCAGGCACACTGTCTGCCGTCTTGTCAAACGCCCCCGCAAGAGCCGCGGCAACAATGCATATCACAAGCACCCCCAGTAGTGCAGCGGCCGCAATGAATGGTACGCGGTTCTGCTGCAGGAACGCGCCCACCTTGGTCAGAAAATCGTGCAGCTTCATGGTTTTGGTCTCTTTTTTATTTACACACAACACACAGTTTTTTTTTCCAAAAGACCTTGAGCCCGTCGCACCCAGTTCTCCTTTTCCTTTTTGTTTTTCCCACCTTGCCTCCCAAAACAAAAACAACGTGCTCGCGCCTCACCGTCTACGCCACCTGCACTTGCAGCACAGCTGCAGCCTGCGGCGAAGCAGATGCCTGCGGCAAAGCGGATGCCGGTGGCAAAGCGGTTGCCAGCGGCAAAGCGGATGCCGGCGGCAAAGCGGTTGCCGGCGGCAAAGCGGATGCCGGCGGCAAAGCGGTTGCCGGCGGCAAATCTGCAGCCCGCGCCGCAGGCACCCGGTGTGCCAAGGGCACGGCCAAAGGCACAGCCAAGGGTACGTGGTGCGCCAAAGACACTGCCCGCGCCGCCTGTGCCGCCTGCACCGCCCGTGGCGTGCGGCGCTTGAAAAACATGTGGAGCACCCGCGTCTTGCACAACCTGGCCTGGCAACGGCCGATCTCGTCCGTGGTGCAGCACTGCTCGTACGTTTCATAGCACGTGTACGCCTTGGCGCCGTCCCTGTACACTGCAACGTACAGGTGGCCAAGGTCAGCCCACGCGCCGCCGTTGTCGCCGGTCGGGTTGGCGTCCACCGCGCGCACCAGCGTGCGCTGCGCCAGCGTCATCAGTTTCTGCTTGGCGTCGCCGTCGGCTCCGTCGCCGACGTGTTCCGCACGCACGCGCAGCATGCGGTACACCAGGCGCGCCGCCTTCACATCGGTCGGGTGCATGCGGCACGCCAAAAGCATGCGTCGCAAGTCGTTGCGGCCTGTGCGTGCAAACCCCACCCACTTGTAAGCCAAGTGGTGCCGCGGGTCCAGTGCCAGACAGCACGCAAGCAGCGCCTCCACGGCTTCAGCGCAAGCCGGCACCAGCATCTTCGGGTACTGCGTCGCTGGCGGTGGTGCCGGCTGCAGCAGTGACGGCGGTGGCGGCGGCGTGCCGTCTTCTTTCGGCCCGGCCTCAAACAGCATCACCGCCAAGCTGAAGTAGGCGCACGCCAGATCAGGCGCCCGCTGGATACACTGCAAGAAAAACCTGCAGGCCGCAGCTATGTCCGTCCGCATCAGCACCGCGCCCTGCACATACAAAGCCAGAGGAGACTCGGGGTCGCACCGCAGCGCATGCGCCGCCAGCTCTTGGGCCAGTCCGTCAGCACGGCCGCCGCAGCAAGTGAGCAAGAATGCCGAAATGCTCATGCACTCGGTGCCAACGCGGGACGCGGAATAAGACGCCCGGACCGGCGTGGCGGCAAGGTGCGTGCGCCGCGCCGCTACAGACTGGTGACACTGCGCTGCAGCCTCGGCGTAGTGCCGCACGGCGGCCGCGTCCAGCGGCACGTTCTTGGACGCGTCGCGCGGGTTCAAAAAAGGCCGGGGCGCCAAGCCTGTCGTGACGGCAGTGCACTGCGCCAGCACGTGCTCTGCGCGACAGGCCGTGTCTCTAGGCCCAGCAACGCTGGGAACTGCCGCAGAGTCTGCACACGTCGCTGCAGAGCCGGCGTTCGTCGCCATGCGAGGCCGCAGGAACCGGCACCTCGCCAGCTCGCGCAGGGCTCTGCGCTGGTACCATTGCTGGGCCGCGCAAAACACGTCACGTAAATGGCCGCCGGGCGAGACGTCCGTGCGCATGAGGACAAGGTACTTGCTGATGTACGCGCCGCGCGACTGCTCAAGCAGGCTGTGCCCCACAAACGGCCGAAGCATGCTCTCGGCGCCGCGCACGTCGCCGCACGTCACGAGCTCGTCAAAAAGTTCAAGCACGTGCGCCGGCTCGACCAGGCGGCGGATCACGCGCGCCGCGTCGTGAAACTTTGTGCAGCACACTTGCAGCTGGCATCCCTCGTCGTACGGCAAAAATGCCAGCACTTGCGCGCACACTGTCGGCAACGCCAGCGCCGCCGAAGCCGCCGCCGCCGAAGCGGTGCACGCGAAACCCTCTTGCAGCCGCCGCTTGCCCGCCTCGACCCGTCTGACTGGTGTCTTCGCCTCGCCCCTTTCGACTTGGTCAGTCGACATGGCCGTGTACTTTTCGGCGCAGTGAAAATGTTGCACACACCCACACGCACACGCTAAAATTAAAGTCGTGCCAGACACGCGCGAAATACAGACGATGGACAGCTGGCGTGCAGCAAACGCGTGCAAAGCTCTTTTCGCCGCGCCAATTCGACTTGCACGCACGTACGCACGCACGTGTGCACGTGTACGCGTGCATGCACAGGAGAGACAGAGAGACGGAGAGGGAGAGGGAGAGAGCCAGAGAGGGAGAGGGAGAGGGAGAGGGAGAGAGAGAACCGCCGCCGTGCAGTTTGGCAACACGTGGCGCGGCCGTACGGAATCACATGCACTTGGACCACAACGGGCACTGGAAAGCGTCGTCCGCGGACGTCGTGCAGGCTTGGAGAAGAGGACAGGGGAGTGCCAGGGAAAAAGGCCAAGGAAGGCCAAGAGAACATGAAATGACCAACACGTACCTGCACCGTTGCGAAAAACACCTCAACGGTATTTTGTGTGCGAAAACAAGTAACCCAACTGGTGCAGCCCGTTTGCACCCCGACTCGGCCTACCACAAGCCAACCCGTATTAGCCCAACGGAACGGTCACAGGGTCTGCGGTAGAACGTCTTGGCGTACAAATGTGCCCCGCTGACCGTTGGCCGCGCACGCACCTTTTTCCCCCACAAGCCAGCGGTCTTTGCGTGTATGTATGTGTGGCCGATACTGGCCAGAACGTCTATGCGTTCAGTGGATCCCGCACCGTCTCACATGTCGTCACTTGGACGGTCGCGCAGGCCAACGCTTGTGCCCGCTCTCTTTCCCCCTCCCCCTCCCCCTCTCTCCCTCTCTCTCGCTCTTTCTCTTCCTCTCTCCCTCTCCGTCCCCTCTCGGTCTGAGTCCGCCTCTTTCGGGCCTGCTCCCAAAAACTTTCTAATCTTTCGGAGCAGCAATCGGCCTTGTGGTCCAGCGCGCAGCAAACACCTCCGACACGAACCGCACACCATCGCCCGTCATGCCGCATTCGTCCGGACCCCAGCAGCCGACCTTGCTCGAAGCCGTCGAGCTCATGTTGAACTGGTTGGCGAACCTCGAGTTCAACCTTCGTAACGGCAAAACGTGCGACAAACTCAAGGTGCCATCCGGGCTCGTGAAAACGCTGTTGGCAGCGTTTCCCGGCGCCGCCGACTACATTGTCGAGGAACTGGTCGAGGTGGCTGACCAGAAAGGCGTCGTTCGGTCGGCATACGTGTCCGGTCACGAGACGCTCTACGGGGGCGACGAGGACGACGGCGTCAGCTTCCATAAGTGGCATATTCGGCAGGTGCTGGAGTGCGCGAGACGCGACGACAAGAGTGGCAAGAGTGCCAGTGGCGGCGACGATGGCGAGCGGAGTGACAAAGATGACGACAGTGGCGAGGATGACAGTAGCGAGGACAAGGACGAGGGCGACTACGACGACGAAGACGACGAGGACGACGAGGACGAGGCGTTTGAGCTGAAGCGGGAGGTAGCCCGACGTGTGGCGGCCAAAGTCCGCTCGGGCAACGTCGAGCTGCGCACCCACGAGTGCATGTGCGCACACTGCACACGTACTCGGTTACCCGACGGCGGCAGCGTGAGCGGCGGCGGCGACGGCGGTGGCAGCAGCGGCAGCAGCGGCAGCAGCGACAGCGGCAGCAGCAGCAGAAGTGTCGTCAAGGGCTTTTGCCACGGCGCCGTATGTGGGTGCTTGCGTGCGACGGTGAACGTCACGCTGCCGGGCCACTGCCAGCCGACGCGGCTGACGTTTGCCACCAAGCTGTACCACACCGCCTGGCCGAGTCCGAAGCGCGTCCAGTACGTGCGCGTCAACGACATGCTGCGCGACGCGTTCCACGAGGACCCCGACGCGTTCTACTTGGTCGCGCACCCGCACTACCGGCATTTTTGCCGCGCCCAAGAGTTTGCCTACTACCCGGCCGACATTGTCTGGCCGCACCTGGAGCACCACTCGAAGCACCTCATGCACGTGCTTGTAAGCCGCGCCCGCAAAGAGCGCGACCAAGAGCAGGCTGAACGGTGTCAGCTGCAGGAGCAGCTCGCCGAGACCAAGAAACAGCTCGCCGAGACCCAGAAGCAGCTCGCCCTCGCCCGTGCCCTTGCCCCTGCCCCTGCCCCTGCCCTTGCTGCGCCATTTGCATCTGTCCAGGCAAAGCGCAAGCACGGCAGCGACATGGCCGCGCGCGACATGCCTGCCGGCAAGCAGGTGTGCGTCGAGCCCGCCAGCATTTGATTTTGCGTGTACGCATCATAAAGTTTACGAATCACACCCTGCCGTCGCGCGTACTTCCAGAGCCTCTGGTTCGCGTCTGAACTTGGCCGAACCGCCGCAGTCAAAAGGCGAAAGGCGGCGACCGCATCACCACAGTGCGGGCCGTGCAGTTGCGCGCTGAAACGCACGCCATACACGCGCCTCTGCATGCCTGCGTCTACTGCATTTGCAGCACGGGGTACAGGCGCCGCACAAAGTCGCGCACGGTGTG
>Ga0207940_1000500_pt1 | contig 13177 bp, 14 predicted proteins | sample LakMenEpi06Jul12_FD_150676 | JGI IMG/M metagenome (GOLD analysis project Ga0207940, IMG submission 150676) | Freshwater microbial communities from Lake Mendota, WI - 06JUL2012 deep hole epilimnion (SPAdes) | ecosystem: Environmental > Aquatic > Freshwater > Lake > Epilimnion/Euphotic zone ... | reverse complement strand
ACAAATGAGCCCGCAAGAAAAGGATGCCATCAGTCATCGCGGAAAAGCTTTGCGCCTAATTGCGCCTCATGTCATACAAATGCTGCGGAGCCTGGGGTAGCCTTGTCCTATAGACGCACGTTTTTGACGTGCGCACCACTATCCAAGGAGTACTCGTGGCCGTAAAGAAGAAGAGCGCAGCAAAGAAGAAGGTTGCTAAAAAGGCACCTGCTAGAAAAGCTGTAGCAAAAAAATCTGTAGCTAAGAAGAAGACAACCGCAAAGCGCGCAGTGAAAAAGAGCGTTGCTAAGAAAACTGCGAAGAAAGCACCAGCAAAGAAAGCTGCTGCAAAGAAGGTTGCCAAGAAGAAGAGCGCTGCAAAGCGCCCAGTAAAGAAGAGCGCAAAGAAAGCTGCCGCGCCAAGAGTCACTGTGACTTCTTCTCGCCCAGTTACTGCTGCACCAGTTGCACCAGTTAAAGCTGTAGCTCCTTCCAAGCCAAATGCTGCACCTAAGCAAGGTGCTTCAGGCCGCGTTGTGTTTGCTGTTGTAGTAGGAATTGCTTTGTTAGCGATGGTTGTTTGGTCTCAATCAAGTACAGACAGTGATGATGGCGCAGCTCCTGCACCTTCAATGTCGCAATCTGCTGAAGCATCAGAGTCAGCTTCACCAGAAGAGACAACAGCTGCAGTTGGAACTATTGAAGCTCCATCAAAGTTTGTTGCACTTAAGAGCGCAGATGGCTTAAATCTTCGCTGGGTAGCACCTATGGCCACAGAAGGTTTAACTGGCTATAACGTTGAGATCCGTGCAAATGGAACTGGTGATTGGACAACAATCGCAACTGTTCCAGCAGATCAACTCACTCAAGCTGTAACAAAGAGCGGTGATGCTGGATGGACTCAGTTCCGTGTGTCTTCTGTTTACTCAGATGGACAAACAGCACCTGCCACAGTCTTTGGTATTCCAGGTGAGTTCAACTAAAAAGTAATTAGTAAAAGACCCTCGCTTAACGGCGGGGGTTTTTTATTTCCCCAAAGTTAATTACTTATAGCGTTGCAGTGATTGCATCAACATATGCACGAACACCAGCTGGAACCAAATGCACACCATCAGGTGCAAAATATTCAGGATGACCTGCTGAGATTGAAGCCCAATCGATAACGGTTGCTCCATACAAAGCGGCGTATTGGGCAATCAAGGCATTGTTTTCATCACGCCAACCCCTAGGCACTGCAGTGTTCACAACGATGATTTTTGGCTGGTTCTTCACTTCTTCAAAAACAGCTAAAACTTGATCAGAAGTTAATTTGTTGTTATTTCCGATATTAAAGATAACCGTTGAGTCTGCCGCATTAGCTTTGTCAGCTCGCATAACTTCAATGAGTTCAGTTGCTTGACGGCCAACACGGGCATTAATAATTGCAATATTACTTCGAGCATCTAGCTCATAGCGGATTCCCAAAATCACAGAATCACCAGTAACCCATAAACCACCTTCTTGGGTTGCAGTTGGTTCACTTGGTTGAATTGGTTGTTCAAGTTGTTGCTTGATAATTGCCATTTCTTTGTCACTTTGTGAAATGGCATTAGCGCTGATGTATGAGGTGCCTAAAATCAAGAGAAGAATTGAAGCAACAACTGTGCTCTTTTGTCGTCGCTGAACATTCTTAGTGCGGTATTTCATTCCTTTAAACCAATATTCAACTAATCCACTTCGAACAGGGAGCTCGACTAAACGCAGTGAGATATCAGCCAGAGCAAACACAACCAAGATACGTAAGGCATATAGAGCCCATGGTGATCCCTCAAGATCTACCGCAGGGCGCGTTACTTGGAATACAACCCAGTGCCACAAGTAAATTGCATACGAGCGCTCACCAATCCACACGGCAACCTTGCTGCTAAGCATTGGTGCAAATCGTGAAGCTGGATGAACGATGCTAGTCAGGATTGCGCAACCAAAGAGACCAGCTAGTGGAAAAGCTAATTTATAAAGAGTGGGATCGCTTTCATTAATTAAGAAAAAGGTTCCCAGTAATCCAACAAATCCGATTACGCCAATACCATCAATAAAATCTTGTGCTCGTCTATTGACTTGCTCTTGAAGATTCTGAGGAACCCAACTCACGGCAAGTGCGGCTCCTAGAAATAATCCAATGCTGTGAGTATCTGTGCCGAAGTAAACATGGCTTACTTGTGAGGCATTTGCTGCATCAACCTCATATGAGACTAGTAGTAAGGCAATACCTGAAATCGCAGCAATAAATAGAGCAGCACCAGGGATTTTGGCTTTACCAAATTGGCGCAAAACGAGAAGCAAAATGAGTGGCCAGATGAGATAGAACTGAGCTTCAACTCCTAGTGACCAGGTGTGCTGTAGCAAGGGCGGCCGCGAAATCGAGTCGAAATAGTCAGTCTGTCTAAAAACTAACCACCAGTTCATTCCACCAAAGAGTGCAAATGGACTATCGCTAACAAAGCGACGCATAGTTTCTGGTGCCCAAATGCTGATATAGATAATTGTCACAAAGATCATGAACACAAGTGGTGGAAATAATCTACGAATTCGCGCTTTATAAAATGCGCGCAAATCTAAACCACCACTGCGCTGGATTGAATCTAGAAGCAAGCGTGTGATTACATAGCCAGAGATTACAAAGAAGAGGTCTACGCCAAGAAAGCCGCCTGGTATCCAAGAAAAACCTAAGTGATAGAGCATGACTGCAATAACTGCTACAGCACGTAACCCATCAATGGCAGGGATATAACGAATACCGCGGGGAGTGGACATAACTAATTACTTACGCGATGCAGATTTCTTCGCAGCTGCTTTCTTGGCGGTTTTCTTGGCAGGCTTCTTTGCCGCTTTCTTAGGAGCAGCGAGTTCTGGCTTAGTGCGCTGACTGGCCACACGGATTGGGCCGGTATTGATGATGGTGTCATCAGAGTTAAGGTTTTCAATAACACTGCGTTGTAAATCAGCAAGGCGCGTAAATGCGCTCTCAAGACGTGAACGTGATTGGTGAATCGCTGACTCTGCAGCATCAAGTGATTGAGTCTGAATCTTGTATAGGCGTTCTGCTTCAGAAATAACACTTGAAAGCCACTGGCGGTAGTTAGTAACTTCTCCAGTTGCTTCACTCACAATGCGCTCACCCTCACGGCGTGCTGCAGTTGCTAGAGCAGAGGCTTCACGTCTCTTACTTTCAATAAGTGATTCAGCTTCAACTTCGGCTTCAGCAATCTTGTCTGATGCTTCAGATTCAGCGGCTTGAATGTATTTGCGACCACGTGATTCAGCGCTACTTAAAATAGTGCGAGCTTTAGCATCAGCTGCTTCAATCTCTTCTTTTGTTGTGCGATTAGTTTCAGCAATCAATCGAGTCGCAATAGATTGCGCCTTGCTCTCACGAGCTTGCGCTGACTTAATCATCGACATTGCAGTCTCGGTGGCAAGAATTTCAAACTCTTCTTTGCTCAATCCCGTGATGTCGCGGCGTGATTTGAGATCAGCTAACTGTGATTCAAGTTCGCGAATGCGCTCGACAGATGAAGGCGCTTGTTCTTCTTCGCCCTTAAATCCGACCCAATTAAGGAAGGAGTTTTTCTCAGCCATCGTCGTACCTCGCAACTCGTTGATAAGAGAGCCTTAGGTTAGAGCAAGGCCTTACTTACTGTAAATCGCCACCGAAATCGCTATGTACTGCGAGATCCAGGCTGCCAGCACGAATATATGGAAGAGCTCATGGAAGCCAAAGTACTTCGCATCGCGCCCTGGACGCTTGAGGGCGTAGAAGATTGCACCGATGGAGTAAAAAAGGCCGCCTATGAGAATTGGAAGTAGCACCCATAAACCACCCTCTCGGTAGAGCGCCGGCGTATAAATGATGGCCACCCACCCGAGCAATAAATAATTGGCAACGTATAACCAGCGTGGTGCATTGAGCCAAAAAACGCGCAAGCCCACACCAATTGCCGCACCGACCCAAACAACTAAAAGCAAAATATTTCTGCTTCGACCTTCAAGAAGGGCAACTGCAAAAGGGGTATACGAACCGGCTATGAGTAAATTGATATTTGCATGGTCCCAGCGTCGCCAAATTTTCTTCTTTGTTGGCGTCCAGGGAACTCGGTGATAAACAGCCGAGACACTAAATAACATAATTGCAGTAATGGAATAGATAGCAACAGCAAATTTGAGTGATGACTTACTAAGAATGAAAAGCACCAGTGAAGCAATAATGACAGCAGGGGTTGCACCAAGATGAAACCAACCACGCAATTTAGGTGGGACCACAGGTAGCTGTGTCATGTAAGCAGGGTACTGCTTGTTTCTACCCCCTGTATCGACAAATACTCGCCACGCTGATAAGAATCTCCTATGACATTTAGATCTCCTATATTCGAACTCAGCCACACATACATTGACGATGAAGCAGCCTTGAGCCCAATGGGTTGTACCTATTTGGGTAATGGACTCAATCAAGACAAGCTTGATGATTTCTCAATCGCAGGCGCAGCAGTTTCAGCTGACTTAACTCGTCAGACACTTAAGAAACTTCTGACATTAAAGCCCATTGATGAGATTGATCGAATTGCCCAAACTGTTATGCAAGAGCGCTTGGAATCATCACTTGCTCTGCACGATAGCCAGGAGTCTTTTGTCTTATGGAATGTTCTAACATCCCCACCTTCAAATGTGCGTTCAATTTTTGAACTTATGCCAAAGAGCACCGATAAAGACTTCGACAACATCGCTAAGCGATTAGCAGCAGTTGATGGCGCATATAAGTCATGGACTGGGGCGATCATGGAGGTCGCTAAGAGTGGAAAGACAACTGCTCAGCGCCAAGTTCGTGGAGTTATTGAACAACTCAATAACTATGCAAATGGTGGATTTAGCACAATGTGTAAAAACTTTGATGCTGCAGGTAAATATCCAGCAATTCATGAGAATGCAAAGCTGGCTGAGAAAGCGGCCGCAGAGACGGCTGAGTTTTTAAAGAATCAGTATCTTCCTATTGCTAACCCAGAAGATGCAGTTGGCGCTGATCGTTACGCCGTTTGGGCACGCTACTTCACCGGTGCAAAGTTAGATCTTCGTGCAACCTATGAGTGGGGAATGGCTGACCTAAAGGCTATTAACGAGCGCATGTGGGAGATTGCTGATCAGATTAAGCCTGGCGCAAAAACACTTCGCGAGGTTGCTGATCACCTTGATAAGGATCCAAAGTATGTAATCAAGGGTAAAGAAAATGTTGTTAAGTATTTGCAAGAGTTCACTGATGCCGCAATTGCGCGCATGGATGGCGAATACTTTGAAATCGATGATCGCATCAAGATTTGTGAAGCTCGACTTGCTCCTGAGGGAAGCGCATCTGCGCCTTACTACAATCCACCATCTGAGGACTTGTCTCGTCCTGGCACAACTTGGATTCCAATGCTTGGAAAAGATGAAGCCAGCAGCTGGCATTTAGTTTCAACTTGGTATCACGAAGCTGTGCCTGGACATCACTTGCAATGCGCAACTGTTGCAATTGAAAAAGATCGCTTGTCTCGCTTCCAAATCAATGGTGCATGGATTAGCGGTTATGGCGAAGGCTGGGCGCTCTACGCAGAGCGCTTTATGAATGAGCTAGGCGCATTTGATGAGCCAGGAATTGAAATGGGCTATCTATCTGCTCAAGCTTTGCGTGCTGCGCGTATTGTCGTAGACATCGGAATGCACCTTGGATACACAGATTTTGATGGCAAGGTATGGAACGCCGAGTCATCTCGCAAACTCCTTAATGAGCAGGCACTTCTAGATGAGGATCATTCACGTAGTGAAACCGATCGTTACCTGGGTTGGCCTGGCCAAGCTATTTCCTACAAAGTAGGCGAGCGCGTTTGGATGAAGGCCCGTGAAGATGCCAAGGCCCGCCTTGGATCGGCCTTCTCACTCAAGAAATTCCACACCTATGCCCTCAAGATCGGCCCAATGGGGCTTGACCCATTCGCCGTGGAATTGGCTAGCTGGGACGGAAAATAGCCCGAGGGTGAGGCCCTTACAGGCGTAGAAAACTTGAAATATCTGAGAATCTTTTGGGATTTCACCCTGTTTTTTTAGCGCTTTCCACTCATAATTGGTCTTACTAAGCGCAGTGAGGCGCCTCGAGGTCCTCAATGCTCTGGCACTAGATGCCATCAGACATCTAGGTAACTTAAACCTCCCGGAGGCATATTTCAATGCAACTAGACAGCAACCAATGGAACCTGGTCTATAACGTATTCTCGTTTGGACTTGTTTCAATGCTCGCATGCACAATCTATACGCTCGTTTCACAACAGCGCGTATTGGCTAAGTACCGCAATGCACTAGTGATGTCATCAATGGTGACATTCATCGCTGGATACCACTACCTACGCATTTTTGATTCATTCAAGCATGCATCAGAAGGTGGAAAAGTACTTCTAGATGGATCTCAGAATTCATTCAACGAGGCATACCGCTACGTTGACTGGCTACTCACAGTACCTCTACTTCTTGTTGAAGTAATTGCAGTACTTGCATTAGCTAAGGAAGTTTCACGTTCCCTCATCACGCGCTTGGTCCCAGCTTCAGCTGCGATGATCGCGCTTGGATACCCAGGTGAAATTTCAAACGATCAGAACACACAGGTTCTATACGGTGTTCTATCAACACTTCCATTCATCTACATCCTTTACGTTCTATTCGTAGAACTAGGTAAGTCACTTGAGCGTCAACCAGCAGGAGTTGCAGAGACCGTTGGTCGCTTGCGTCTTCTATTAATCGCTACATGGGGCGTTTACCCAATTGCCTACATCTTCAACATCGTTGGCGATGCATCAGCATCATCATTCGTAACTGTTCAAGTAGGTTACACAATTGCTGACGTTCTAGCTAAGTGCGTATTCGGTCTTACAATTCTCAAGATCGCACGCATGAAGTCAATGGCTGAAGGCATGAAGGAAGATCACTAATTAAATAGATTGAAGATGGGGTGTCGAGAAATCGACACCCCATTTCTATTGTCAGGGGGTATAGCAGTGAAAAGTAGCCTTATTAACAACTACAGAATGGGCGGGTATCTGCTCATCGCCATCGGCCTAATTAATTTGAGATATCAAACTGGGGACAACGGAGTAGTGGGACGTAGTTTGACCATCGTTATTCCTGGTGTGATTTTGCTTGCATGTACCTGGATTCCAACGCTAGCTAAAAAATTGGAAACAAAAGCAGTTCAAGCTTTTTCAATAGTTATTGGGCTTGCCCTTATTGTCTACGCTGCAATTAACTAGCTAGGTGCTTGCAAAACTCCCATAAATGGAGAAGAGTCGCGGGCATGAGCGAAAACAATGAATGGTCTTTTGAAACCCAACAAATCCACGCAGGTCAAAACCCTGATTCAGATACGGGATCTCGATCTCTTCCGATTTATCAAACTACTGCTTATCAATTCCGAGATACACAGCACGCTGCCAACCTCTTTGGTATCGCCGAAGCTGGAAATGTTTATACCCGCATCAACAACCCAACTCAAGACGCGGTTGAAAAACGTCTAGCGGTTCTTGAAGGTGGCGTTGCCGCGCTATTGGTTTCATCTGGAATGGCAGCAACAACCCTTGCAATTATGAACGTTGCCCAAGCTGGCGACCATGTGGTTTCAAGTTCAAATGTTTATGGCGGAACTTTTAACCTCTTTAACTACACACTTCCAAAATTTGGCATTGAAGTTACTTTTGTTAATGACACCGGCAATATGGATGCATGGCGGGCAGCAGTTAAGCCCAACACCAAAGCTTTCTTTGGTGAGGGAATATCAAATCCATTAGGCGCAGTACTAGACCTGGCAGGCATTGCTGCAGTTGCCCATGAAGCTGGCGTGCCGTGGATTGTTGATAACACCATTGCAACGCCTTATGTAACCCGCCCATTTGATCATGGCGTCGACATCATTGTGCACTCAGCAACAAAGTTCCTTTCAGGCCATGGCAATGCAATGGTTGGAGCAATCGTTGACTCTGGAAACTTTGATTTTGCAAAGGATCCCAAGAAGTTTCCCGGCTTTAATGAACCTGATCCAAGTTATAACAACATGGTTTTTGCAAAAACTCTTGGTGTTGGTGGCGATTTTGGTGCAAACCTTGCCTACATCTTTAAAGCTCGTCTACAACTTCTGCGCGACTTTGGTTCTTCAGTCTCACCATTTAACGCCTGGTTACTTGCACAGGGCTTAGAGACGCTCAATCTGCGCATGGATCGACATTTGCTCAATGCACAGGCCTTAGCCGAATGGCTAGAAAAGCAGCCTGAAGTTGCGCATGTGAGTTATGCAGGACTTCCTACATCTCCTTGGTATGCAACGGCAAAGAAATATGCACCAAAAGGTGCAGGTGCGGTCTTTGCATTTGAGTTAAAGGGTGGCGCAACTGCGGGCCGTAAATTTGTTGAGGGATTAAAACTATTTAGCCACGTTGCAAACATTGGCGATGTTCGCTCCTTAGTAATTCATCCTGCATCAACAACTCATGCCCAGCTCAGCCCTGATGAGCAATTAAAAGCTGGAATAACTCCAGGAATGGTCCGCTTGAGTATTGGCCTAGAAAATATCGAAGATATTAAAAACGATGTTAAGTTGGGCTTTGCTGCAGTTAAAAACGCTTAATCTATTTTCTAAAAGATAGATCAGCCTTTTTCATCTCAGCTACAAGTACTCTGATTGCATTTGGCCCCATGCCATGAAGTTCTTTGAGTGCTGCAAGTGATGTCTTGCGCAGATCACTAACTGTAAAAAGACCATTATCGATTAATGCACGACGAGCTGGTGCTGCTAAACCAATCGCAATCCATTCGCCTTCTATCTCTGAATACTTATCGTTATCTACCTCAGAGGCAGTAGGTGCAGAGTTACTCACGGCCTTTTGCGCACGGCGTTCCGCAGCAGCTTTTTTTGCTTGAGATGCCAACATCTTTGTACGTGCAGGAGATTGTTTGGCCATGAGAAGAGTTTACTTTCTAATCTTTCTGATACTTATGTGCGGGAGAAGGGACTTGAACCCTCACGTCCGAAGACACAGGTTCCTAAGACCTGCGTGTCTGCCATTTCACCACTCCCGCTAACCCAGATGAAAAACTTTGCAGCTATTCATATGGATAGGGGACAAGATTAGAGGTAAGTTAGCGATGTACCAAAACGAGCCCCTTCTCACCGACTAAAAGGATCTAGCGCCATGTCACTAACACCTACTCCTGCAGATAAGTTCACTTTTGGTCTCTGGACCGTTGGCTGGCAGGCACGTGACCCTTTCGGAGATCCCACTCGAGGTGCGCTAGATCCAGTCCGCACAGTCAATGAGTTAGCTGCTCGCGGTGCCTATGGAGTGACTTTCCACGATGATGACTTAATTCCATTTGGAAGTGATGAAGGCGCACGCCGCACCCATATCGATCGCTTTAAGAAAGCTTTAGCTGACACTGGAATGAAAGTTCCAATGGCCACTACAAATCTATTTTCGCATCCAGTGTTTAAGGATGGCGCTTTTACATCAAATGATAAAGATATTCGCCGTTATGCAATTCGCAAGGTGATGCAAAATATTGAACTGGCTGTTGAACTGGGCGCAAAGACGTATGTGTGCTGGGGTGGACGTGAAGGCGCAGAATCAGATGGTGCAAAGGATGGTTATGTTGCACTTGATCGCTTCCGTGAAGCCTTTAATACTTTAGGTGAGTTCGTAACTGATAATGGATATGACATTAAATTTGCAATTGAACCAAAGCCAAATGAGCCTCGAGGAGATATCTTTTTACCAACAATTGGTCATGCTCTTGCTTTTATCTACACTTTAGATCGTCCAGAGCTTGTTGGACTTAACCCTGAAGTTGGCCACGAGCAAATGGCTGGACTTAACTTCGTTCACGGCATTGCACAAGCTCTATGGCAAAAGAAGTTGTATCACATCGACCTTAACGGCCAGCATGGTCCAAAGTTTGATCAAGACTTAGTCTTTGGTCATGGAGATCTAAAGTCAGCATTCTTCTTAGTTGATTTACTTGAGCGCTATAAGTATGACGGACCAAAGCACTTTGACTACAAGCCAGCGCGCACAGAAGATGACAAGGGTGTTTGGGAGTCAGCGACATCCAATATGCGCACCTACTTAGCTCTCAAAGAGCGTGCTGCGGCATTTCGCGCTGATCCTCGTGTAATTGAAGCGATGAAGGCTTCTAATATCCCAGGGTTGAATGAATCAACGTTGGGCTCTGGTGAAACATGGAGAGATCTAGCTAAAGATTCCTTCGATGTTGAAGCTGCAGGTGCACGTGGATATGGCTATGAACTAGTTGATCAGCTTGCACTAGAGCATCTCATGGGAGTGAAAGCCTAAACCCCATGAGGAAGTAATCTCATAACGGGGTTTAACTTCGAGATTACTTTGCTGAGTTAGCGTGAGGCAGAACTTCTCTTGCGTGATACTGCGTCAACAGTTGCCGCAAGAATCAAAACTCCACCAGTAACGAGGAAGTTAATTCCTGCTGGTAGCCCCAAGAGGCCCAGACCGTTATCAATGATTGCAATCACTAAGGCACCAACTGCAGCGTGAACAAGGCGACCACGTCCACCAAAGAGGCTCACTCCACCAACGACTGCTGCAGCTACACCAGAGAGAACGATCGCCTTACCGGCAGTTGCTTCAACTGCACCTACGCGACTGGCATTGAAAATTCCAGATACCACAGCAAGGGTTGAACATAAGATGAAAGCAGTAATGCGAATCTGGACGACCTTGATTCCAGCGCGACGAGCTGCCTCAGGATTTCCTCCAACAGCGTATAAGTGACGACCGAAGCGCGTGCGATCTAGTAAGAGTGTTCCTAGGAACAAAATCGTAACTGCAATAGGAACAACGATTGGTACGCCACTGATCTCCTTCATTGAAGTACTTCTATTTGTATTTAACAGTGAAACGAGCGCCGCACCCAGTCCAGCAACAATTGCCAATTTGGTATACAACAATGAAATAGGACGATTTGCTAACCCATTTCGAGAACGCACTCGACGATCGTAGAAACTTAATAGAGCCATGAGTACTAGAGCGATACCTAGAAATGCCCAACCCATCCATCCAGGAAGGTTGTCATTCATCACTGCGCGAATTTCCGGGACTTCGATGCGGTAGATACCACCATCACCGAGCAAGGCTAGTTGTAACCCTTGGAAGCCCAAGAAGAGGCCAAGTGTGACAACGAACGAGGGCACCCCAACTCGTGCAACGAAAAAACCAATGAAGGCACCAATTGCAGCCCCACAAAGCAGGCCAGCAAGGATAGAAATTCGCCAGTCGATTCCCCATCGGTTCGTCATAATAATAAACAGGGCCATGGCCACACCCGAAGTTACGCCGGCGGATAGGTCAATCTCTGCAATCAAAATAACAAAAACAAGTGCCATAGCAATCATCATTAGCGTTGCTGTTTGAGTCAAGAGATTTGCAAAGTTGCCCTCAGTTAAAAAGTATGGATTGAGTAATGAAAAAAGCAAGGTGAGAACAAAGAGTGAGAGTACAGATGGGAGTGCACCCATTTCGCCGCCTTTTACACGGGAAACATAGGCATTTACCTGCTCGCGGACATTTCCTTCGTGGCCAGATCCAATTGTGACGCTCATGCCTGATCTCCCATCGTGCGAGTACCGGTGATGTACTGAACGACATCGAGGTGGTTTGTATCTTTTGATTCAAGGTTTGCCACCATTTTGCCCAAATAAAGAACGGCAATATCGTCAGCAACTTTAAAAACATCTTGCAGGTTGTGGCTAATAATGATCACAGCTACACCAGAGTCGGCCAAACGTCGTACTAAGTTGAGAACTTGCTCGGTCTGTGCCACACCCAGGGCCGCTGTTGGCTCATCGAGAATTACAACTTTGGCATTGCGCAATACCGAGCGCGCGATTGCAACGGTCTGACGTTGACCGCCTGATAGTGATGCAACTTTTTGACGTACTGATTTCACTGTTCTGACCGAAAGTCCCGTCAAAGTCTTTGATGCTTCAAATTCCATTTGGGGTTCATTGAGTGTGACACCTGTCATGGATTCACGACCGAGGAACATGTTTTGGACAATATCTAAATTTTCGCACAGAGCCAGATCTTGATACACAACTTCAATACCTAGGGCAGCTGCCGCACGCGCGCTAGGCAGGTGTACCTGCTCGCCTTCAAACTTCACCACCCCGTGGTCATACTCTTGAACACCGGCAAGGCCTTTGATGAGTGTTGATTTACCTGCTCCGTTATCTCCCACAAGAGCTGTTACTCGTCCGGCATACACTTTAAAATCGATTCCTTTGAGGACATCAACCGGACCAAAGCTTTTGGTAATTCCGATGAGTTCAACAATCGGCGTTTGTGAAGTCATGTCGACCTTTCAAATATGGTTGCAATAACTGTTTAACACTAGAGAGCATTGTGATGCAAAATAAGCACTTGGCGTAAAAGCCTCCGCGCCGGCAATCAAATCACCGGCGCGGAGGATTTACTTATTTTTAAACGTTACTGAGTAACGCCGTACTTCTCGCACGCAGCCATGACTGCATCTGTGCAGACCTCTTCGTACTTAGCATCTCCTGCAGCAACAACATCCTTGACCTGATCAGCTCCGGTTAGGTTTGGAGTTACGGCAATGTATGGAGTTCCATCAGCAAGTGTCTTGTCAGCAGTTGGTGTCTCGCCGTTAAGGAGAGCAATCGCCAAATCTGATGCAGCCTTTGCAATCAGTGTGTATGGCTTCCAAACTGTTGCAGTCTGCTTACCTAGAAGAACGTTCTGGAGACCAGCTGGAGAAGCATCTTGTCCTGAAACAGGAACCTTCAAGCCAGCCTTATCTAGAATTGTGATGACGTTTGCAGCGTTGTTGTCGTTTGGTGCAAGAACTGCATCATGAGCGGCGTATAAGTCAACGCCAGCGTCACCCGTATGCGCTTGCTTCGGGAGTGGTAGCCCCTCATCTAGGCGCATGACATGAATCTCTGGCATCTCTCCACGCTATGACCTCTCCACATACCTCTGCAATCGCAGAAGGCAATAGATTGGTGAAGTGCTGATTTGGATGGACCTCGAGATGACAGGGCTAGACCCCGAAACTGACGTCATTGTCGAAATAGCCACCCTTGTTACGGATGACGAATTGA
>Ga0207940_1000498_pt1 | contig 13196 bp, 10 predicted proteins | sample LakMenEpi06Jul12_FD_150676 | JGI IMG/M metagenome (GOLD analysis project Ga0207940, IMG submission 150676) | Freshwater microbial communities from Lake Mendota, WI - 06JUL2012 deep hole epilimnion (SPAdes) | ecosystem: Environmental > Aquatic > Freshwater > Lake > Epilimnion/Euphotic zone ... | reverse complement strand
CTTTGTTGTTATGACGTGGTTGGTAGTGGGACTGGGTAATCCAGGAGATCAATACGCTGCCACACGTCATAACATCGGCCAGATGGTGATTGATGAACTCGCTCGTCGCCATTCATTGAAATTATCTTCGCACAAGTCACGCACCGAAATTGCCGGCTATAAATTAGATGCAGGCACACATTCAGTAATCCTTGCAAAATCAAAGAGCTACATGAATGAAACTGGTGGGCCAATTAAAGCTTTGGCAAATTTCTATTCAGTAGAGCCAGCAAAGATTATTGCTTTGCATGATGAATTAGATATTCCTTTTGCAGCAATTCGCACCAAGTTTGCAGGTGGAGACAATGGCCATAATGGTTTGAAATCTATGACTTCATCATTTAATGGTCCGGATTATTACCGAGTTCGCTTAGGCATTGGTCGACCTATGGGTCAACAAGATCCCGCAGATTTTGTACTAAAAGCTTTTTCAAAGGTCGAGCAAAAGGAATTAGCAGAATTCATTGATCGTGGCGCAGATGTTGTCGAATCATTAATTACAAAAGGTTTAGAACCAACGCAGTCAGCCTTCAATAGTTAAAGCTAGAACAGTTAATCAACCAGTATTGCGAAGTCCAGCAGCCACACCATTGATAGTCAGCAATAACGCACGACGCAAGATTGGATCGGCAGAATCGCCGGCATCACGTACACGCTTTAGTAAATTCACTTGCAATAAATGAATTGGTGAAAGATATGCATCACGCACTTGCAAAGTACGTGCCAAAATCTCTTGATCACCTAACAGGCTTGACTTCTTAGTCAGAGCAAGGATTTCAGAAACCGTTAGATCAAACTCTTCCTGGATCTCATCTAGGAAATGATGAAGCTCTTTTGGTACCAACGCCTCTACATAACGTTTAGCCAGTGCTAAATCAGTTTTTGCCAAAGTCATTTCTACGTTGCTAATGAATGTAGTAAAGAAGTGCCACTCTTTGAGCATGTGTTCAAGGAGGACAGAATGTCCAGCTTCGCGTGCGGCCTTTAGCCCTGAACCAACTCCGAACCATCCGGGAACAATTTGCCGTGACTGAGTCCAACCAAATACCCACGGAATCGCACGTAATGAATCAAGTCCACCTGCAGCATCTGGGCGTCTTGATGGACGAGAACCTAAGAAGAGTTCTCCTAACTGTTCAACAGGAGTCGATGCATAAAAGTAGGCAGGTAAATCTGGTTGCTGAATCAAATCGCGGTAGCGCTTAAATGATGAATCACTTATCAATTGCATGCATTGGCCCCAAGCGGCTAACTCTTCCTTGCTTTGACGTGGTCCGCGATTAAGAACTGTTGCTTCAAGGGATGCGGCAAGGGTTAACTCGACATTTTCACGAGCAAGAGATGCGAGTGCATATTTATCGCTGATTACTTCGCCTTGTTCTGTCATTTTGATCTGTCCATCAACAGAACCCCATGGCAGCGCAATTAATGCTTCATATGTTGGTCCACCACCGCGACCGACCGAACCTCCGCGGCCATGGAACAAACACAACTTCACGCCATGCTTGATCGCCACATCGCGCAAAGAACGTTGCGCTCTGTGAATTTCCCATTGGCTTGTTGCAATTCCGGCATCTTTATTTGAATCCGAGTACCCGAGCATTACCTCTTGAACATCACCCCGAAGCGCGACGATCGAACGGTAAGACGGATTATTCAAGAGTTTTTCAAGAATTTCTCCAGCTGAACGAAGTTCAGCAACCGTTTCTAGCAGTGGCGCAAAACCAATTCGTGCTTTCTTTTCCTTCAATGAAACAAGTCCTGCTTGCTGAGCAATTACAACTGCAGCAATCAAATCATCTGCACCCTTTGTCATTGAAACGATATAGGTCTGGATAGCTTCTGTGCCAAAGCGATCAATAAGATCATTTATTGCGCTAAATGTATCGACAGTTTTCTTGCCCAAAGCCTCAAGGTTAGAAGTATCAAAACAAACATCGTCGGCTAAGTATTTTGCGAGGATTTCAAACTTTTCATCATGTGACTTTTCAAGGTAACCGTCGATTCCAGTAATCTGCTTAAGCACATTGTGATGTGCATCTGAATGCTCGCGAACATCCATGGTTGCATGGTTGATTCCAAAAGCTGCAATAGTGCGAATCGTGCGCTCTAGTAAGCCAGTAGCAATCAGTTCACCCCGATGAGCCAAAAGAGAGTCTCGCATCAACACTAAGTCTGCAAGCAGCTCTGCAGTATCTGCATAATCACGGTTTGGAGTATGTGGTGCATTCTTTGCATGGCGATCACGAGTAAAGGCCAAGCGATGCACAATGGCTGTGGCCTTTAAGCGGTACGGCTCTTCAGCGTTAAGTCGCAAGAACCGTGGTTCAAACTCTGGAATATGCTTCAAGTCTTTTTCAACTGATGCAGACAGTTCTGGCGTTGCTCCGACAATCTTTGTGGAAACAGAGAGCATCTGCCGCAAAGCATTCATTGCAGCGATAGTTACACGGATGGCGTGGGAAACCTGTAGCTCCATCGCATCGGTTGTTACTTCAGCGGTGATGTTTGGGTTTCCATCGCGATCTCCACCGATCCAGTTACCAAAAGAAAGTGGGCGAGCGGTGATTGGAACCTCAACATCGATTCGTTTCATTTCTTTTGCAAAGTCATTAAGAACTTCAGGGACGGTTTCGGTAAACAAGTCATCGAGGTAGTACAAAGCATTAAGCGCTTCATCAAGCGGTTCTGGTCGCCCTAACCGAAGTTCATCGGTTTGCCACAACAAGTCAACAGTTTCTGCAAGTCGCTCTTGTTGCGAAGGGTTGCGTGAATCATCAAGCAAATCTGCGATGCTGCCTAATTTATTCAGAACTGATCTGCGTGCAGCCTCTGTTGGGTGGGCAGTAAAGACCGGACGAACCGACATTGCACCGACCCATTCGGTGATTTCCTCTTTTGTAAGTTCATGTCCTGGAGTTTGAGCTTTGAGCGCAGCTTCGATTCGATCTACTGCGCGAGCTAGCCATGAACCACCCGTAGCTCTAGCTTCAGCCAATACTCGAGCGCGGTGAACCTGCTCTGCGACATTTGCTAAGTGAAAATATGTACTAAACGCACGAACAAGTTGAACGGAATCTTCAACTGAAAGTTGAGCAAGAATTTCTGCGCCACTTCCTTCGCGCACTGCTTTACGAACCTCTTCTACAAGGGCTAAAAGTTCTGGTCCTTCTTGTCGCACCAGGGTTTGACCTAAAAGATCTCCAAGACGGCGCACATCGCTGCGAAGAGCTGCATCATCTGCAGCGATCGGGCTCTGGCTCATTGGGCAATCCTCTCAGTTAACGCCTCACAACAAAACTAAATTAGACTTAACTCATTCAGCCCCCCTCCTTTGGAGTTGGGGCCTAACTGCATTGGAGAGCAATTATGCGTGGGTTAATTCCAACCTTGCCACTTAATCCCGATGCATCTCATATCGTGGCACCCCAATCGCTCTACCCCTTTCTCTTGGCCGCACAAGCGCAGACTCACCCATTATTGGTGGTCACAAGTTCTAGTCGTAGTTCAGAAGATCTGGTTAATGAGTTACGAGAGCTTTACGACAATGTGCTTGAGTTTCCGGCTTGGGAAACTTTGCCCCATGAACGCTTAAGCCCTCGAAGTGACACCGTAGCTCGAAGAATTCAAACTTTGTATGCACTTCAGAAAAACCATGCAATAAATCCGATAGTTGTAACTCCTGTTCGGGGAGCTATTCATCGAATTATTGGTCAGCTCGGAAAGTTGCCACTTCTCCAATTAGAAATTGGCAAAGAGCAATCACTGGATGAACTAGTGCGACATCTTGCGTCATTGGCTTACACCAGAACTGACTTAGTAGAACGTCGCGGTGAATTTGCTGTTCGCGGTGGAATCGTTGATTTGTTCTTGCCACTTAGCCATCATCCAATTCGCATTGATTTCTTTGGCGATGAAATTGAAGATCTAAGTTACTTCGAAGTTTCAGATCAGCGAACTTTTCAGCCAGTTGTTGGAGCAGTAGAAATCTATCCCTGCCGTGAGCTTTTACTTACACTTGAAACAAAGCATCGAGCACTTGAGATCGCTGATGAGTATCCAGCGGCGGCCGAAATGTTGAGCAAAATCGCCGAAGGCATGAGTTTTGAGGGTATGGAGTCCCTGATTCCATTATTAATCGATGAAACCGAAAGTCTGCTGACCCGAATGCCGGCAGATACACAGATTGTGTTTATTGATGAGCAACGGATCAAATCTCGCGCTGCAGACTTACTTGCCACCAATGAAGAATTTTTAAATGCTTCTTGGTCCAATGCCGCACATGGTGCAACTGCGCCAGTCCATGATGGCGCTGGAACATACATGGACTGGGATGAGCTCTTTGAAGAAATAACTAAGGCAGGTATGAGCGCTAAAGAGCTCAGTCCATTTGGAACGGATTTGGATCCTGAAACTACATTCTTAGATTTTGCCGCAATCGACCCTATGCGCGGAGATATTGAGCGCGCAATTGATGCCTTGCGCCAAGCTCTAGAACAACACCGCACAGTTGTTTTTGCAACACATGGACACGGAATGTTAGAACGCTATGCCGGAATCCTGCGTGGGGCAGATTTACCAGTCCAAATAGTCGAAAAGCTTTTGGCAGTCCCCACAAAGGGAAGCATTCATTTAACTACTTCAGTTATTGCTCACGGTTTTGAAAGCGCGCACGATCAAATTTTCTTCATGACCGAGCGAGATTTAACAGGTAGCAAGGGAAGCGTTAAAGACAGTGAACGTTTACCTTCAAAGCGCAAGCAAGCAATTGATCCTTTAGAACTTACTGCTGGTGATTACGTAGTTCATGAGCAACATGGAATTGGTCGATATGTGGAATTATTGCAACGCACAGTTGCTGGTGTAACCCGTGAATACCTGATCATTGAATACGCACCGGCAAAACGTGGCCAACCTGGAGATAGAATTTTTGTTCCAACCGATGCACTTGAACAAGTTTCTAAATACGTCGGAGGCGAAACACCTACCGTGCACCGAATTGGCAGTGGTGAGTGGCAGAAAGCAAAAGGTCGTGCACGTAAAGCGGTTCGCCAAATTGCTGGAGAACTAATCCGTTTATACGCAGCTCGGACAAGCTCACCCGGCTTTGCTTTCTCTCCAGATACTCCGTGGCAACGTGAACTTGAAGACTCGTTTTCATACATTGAAACGCCCGATCAGCTTTCAACGATTAATGAGGTTAAACAGGACATGGAACGCCCATATCCGATGGATCGAATCATCTGCGGTGATGTTGGTTATGGAAAAACTGAGATCGCAATGCGCGCGGCATTTAAAGCTGTACAAGATGGAAAGCAAGTGGTTGTTTTAGTTCCAACAACTCTTTTGGTGCAACAACACACAAAAACTTTCGAAGAACGCTATGCAGGATTTCCGCTAAAGGTGGCGGGTTTGTCACGGTTTAATTCAGCTAAAGAGAGCAAGGAAATCCTTGCGCAATTAGCTGCCGGAACAGTTGATGTTGTTGTAGGTACCCACCGAATTTTGTCTAACGATGTTCAATTCAAAGATCTTGGATTAGTAGTTGTTGACGAGGAGCAACGTTTTGGTGTTGAACAGAAGGAGTCACTTAAGAAGTTACGCACAACAGTTGATGTACTTGCGATGTCGGCAACGCCTATTCCACGCACGCTCGAGATGGCAGTTACTGGTATTCGTGAAATGTCTACCATTACAACCCCACCAGAAGAGCGTCATCCAATCCTTACCTATGTAGGCCCGGCCGAAGAGGCACAAATTACTGCTGCGATTCACCGAGAACTGTTACGAGATGGTCAGATCTTCTATCTACATAATCGCGTCGACACAATCGATAAGACCGCTATCAGACTAAAAGAGTTGGTCCCCGAAGCAAGAATTCGAATTGCCCATGGTCAGATGTCAGAGGGCGAATTAGAAGATGTAATTCTTGCTTTCTGGAACCGTGATTTTGATGTTTTGGTTTGTACCACAATTGTTGAAAGTGGCTTAGATATTCAAAATGCCAATACTTTGTTTGTCGAACGGGCTGATCGTTTCGGGTTGTCACAACTTCATCAGTTACGTGGTCGAGTAGGTCGCGGTCGCGAACGTGCCTATGCCTACTTCTTGTATTCAAATGATGAGCCATTGTCTGAGTTAGCACATGAACGTTTAAAGACGATTGCAACAAACACAGATCTTGGTTCAGGCATGCGAGTTGCACTCAAAGACCTTGAAATACGTGGCGCTGGAAACTTGCTAGGTGGCGAACAATCAGGCCATATTGCAGATGTTGGCTTTGATTTGTATATGCGAATGGTTGGTGAAGCCGTTCAAGAGTACAAATCTGGAATCATTGAAACAGAAGAAAAGGTTTCAGAGTGCAAAGTGGAATTACCAATCAATGCACACTTATCTTCTGAATATGTTCCAGGTGAGCGATTGCGATTAGATCTCTATCGTCGTTTGGCCGATGTGAAGGCACCAAGTGATGTTGCATCTATTGAATCTGAATTAATCGATCGATTCGGTGATCTACCCGATGAGGCCACAGCATTGCTGGGTGTTGCAGCTTTACGTGCTCAAGCAAAGGCTGCAAAGCTGACTGAAGTAGTTGTGCAGGGAAAATTCCTTCGTCTTGCGCCATTGGTTCTTCCAGAATCGCGCCAGTTACGTTTGACACGTTTGTACCCGGGCTCGCTCTATAAGGGTGCAGCGAGCACAGTTTTAGTGGCGCTACCTAAGGCCACCTCTTGGAATCCGTCACAGAATGCGCCTGAAATAGTGGATACTTCTCTTCTGGCCTGGGTCTCTGAGGCCGTACATCAATTAAGCGATGCACCGAAAGCGAGTACAGAATGAAGAAGATCCTGGCGATCACCGCAGTAGTAGCAACCTTTCTATTGGCGGGATGCTCTCAAATAGGTGCAGCAGCGACAGTGGGCGACACAAAGATCACGCAAGCACTTGTTCAAGGAAGTATTGATCAGATTCTTTCTGAGCGTGCAAAAGTAGATACATCACAGATGCAGCTTGAAACCGGCGCAACACTTAATGTTTCCCAGCTTCGTTTTCATGTTCTTGGAACTTTGCTCCGCGAACTCGGTAATGAGTTAAAGCTTGAAGTAACCAAGGCTGAAATTGATACGCGCCGAGCTAGCATTGTTGAACAAGTGGGCGGCGAGGCTGCATTACCGAACGCTTTGGTGACTGCAGGAATTGCTCCGCAAGATTTGGATCGTTATATCGAAGCGATCGCATACTCAGACAAAATTAGCAAAAAGCTAGTTGAAGCGGGCGTAACTGAAGATCAGCTTGGCCTAGAAATTCAGAAGCTTGTTGTTGCAAAGTCGAAAGAGCTTGGCGTAACTATTAATCCTCGCTACGGCAAATGGGATCAAGAAATTGCTGATGTAGTTCCGGCAGATCCAGCTGAATCTGCTGTAACACCTTCAGGCAAGTAAAACTCAGTCCTATGCAGGGATCGCAACTTCAACGACTTGTTGAAGTCATGGATACTTTGCGTTCACCAGGTGGTTGCCCGTGGGATGCAGAACAAACTCATGAATCACTCCTGAAGTATTTACTCGAAGAGTCATACGAATTTGTCGATGCTGTTCAATCTGACAATAGGGTTGATATGCGTGAAGAACTTGGTGATGTTTTGTTACAAGTTTATTTCCATGCTCGAATGGCACAGGAGCACCCAACCGATCCATTTTCAATTGAAGACGTTGCACAAGGAATCGCTGACAAGTTAATTCGCAGACACCCTCATGTATTTGCTGGCGTTGAAATCCGCGATTCGCAAGAAGTTCTTGAAAATTGGGAAGAAATCAAGAAAAAGGAAAAAGGTCGCACCTCGCCATTAGATGGAGTTGCGATGTCTCAACCGGCACTTCCTTTGATTGAAAAGCTTCTTTATCGCGCAGAAAAGTATGGTGTTGCGGTCTCCACACCTGACAGTGTTTCCATCGACGTCCCAGCAGATGAAAGCGCGGTGGGCCAAGCCCTTGTAGCCGTTATTGCTTGGGCCCATGCAAACGGAATTGATGCAGAAGCTGCACTTCGCAAGGAGGCCATGCGGATTAGCCAAGAGATTGGGCCCGCATAGTCTGCTGTTGGTTCGCGGTAGACTTTGATTATTGAATAAGGTGCCATTTCAGCGTTGAGGTCGGCAATGAATTAAGTATCCAGACCTGTATTGAAGGAGAAACGCAATGGCGATTATCGAAGCTTTAGGTGCCCGTGAAATTCTAGACTCCCGTGGAAATCCAACGGTTGAAGTTGAAATTCAATTAGAAGATGGAACACAAGCTCGGGCTGCAGTCCCAAGCGGTGCATCGACAGGTGCATTTGAAGCAGCTGAACTTCGCGATGGCGGTAAGCGTTACTTAGGTAAGGGTGTCGAAAAAGCGGTTGCATTTGTTAATAATGAAATCGCTCCAGAGATCATCGGTTTTGATTCACAAGATCAACGCCTTATCGATGTTGCAATGATCGAACTAGATGGAACTAAGAACAAGTCACGACTAGGTGCAAACGCAATCCTTGGAGCTTCTTTGGCAGTTGCAAAAGCATCTGCAGATTCTTCGGATCTTTCATTGTTCCGTTATTTAGGTGGACCAAATGCGCATCTGCTTCCAGTTCCGATGATGAACATTCTTAACGGTGGAGCGCACGCTGACACCAATGTTGATATTCAAGAATTTATGATCGCGCCGATTGGAGCACCAACATTCCGCGAATCAGTTCGCTGGGGTGCTGAGATCTACCATGCACTTAAATCAGTTCTAAAGAAGCGCGGCCTTGCAACATCTGTTGGTGATGAAGGTGGCTTTGCTCCAAACCTTGATAGCAACCGTGCTGCACTTGATTTGATCCTTGAAGCCATCGAAGCGGCAGGGTTTAAGCCAGGAAGCGAAATTGCACTTGCGATGGATGTTGCCGCAACAGAATTCCACGAGAACGGTAAGTACAACTTTGAAGGTTCGGTCAAGGCATCTGATGAAATGATCGCGTATTACACCTCTTTAGTTGATGCCTACCCAATCGTTTCTATTGAAGATCCACTCAATGAAGAAGACTGGGCCGGCTGGACGCAGATGACAAAGGAGCTCGGTTCACGTATCCAAATCGTGGGAGATGACTTGTTTGTTACTAACCCAGAGCGCTTAGCTAAGGGAATCGCTGGAAACACAGCTAACGCGCTTCTCGTGAAGGTAAATCAGATTGGAACTCTCACAGAGACAATCGATGCAGTGGAAATGGCACACCGTGCTAACTACCGAAGCATGATGAGCCACCGTTCAGGTGAAACAGAAGACACAACAATTGCAGATTTAGCTGTCGCACTTAACTGCGGACAGATCAAGACAGGTGCACCTGCGCGAACAGAACGTGTTGCCAAGTACAACCAACTTCTTCGAATTGAAGAAGAACTAGCAGAGGGCGGTCGTTACGCGGGTCGTGACGCCTTCCCACGCTTCAAGGGGTAAGAATTAGCCATGGCTCGCCGACAACTTCGCTTTCGTCGTCGTCGTACCTCTAATCGCGTTTTAGCGTTATCGGTTATCTTTTTTATCCTTGCCCTAACAATTGCTCCACCAGTCAAGCATTACTTCACTCAGCGAGCACAAATCAGTGCGCTGAAGTCACAGCTATCTGCGGATAATTCTGCATTGGAAAAAGCACGTCAAGAATTAACTCTGTGGCAAGACCCAGAATATGTAAAGTCCCAAGCACGTGAACGTTTGCACTTTGTTTTGCCAGGTGAGCGTCAATACATTGTCACCGAAGGCAAAACTAGTGCCGAGCAAAACAGTACGACAAAGATTGCAACCTCTTTAGCTGATGGACAGCCGTGGTATTCGCGTTTAATAGCTTCAATTAGTGAGACCGGAAATTAATGCGCGATGTAACACAAGCAGATCTTGATTGCATTCAAACTCAATTAGGTCGCACCCCAAGAGATGTTCATGCAATTTCCTATCGCTGCCCATGTGGAAAGCCAGCGGTCGTTGAAACACCACCCCGACTTGAAGATGGAACACCTTTTCCTACTTTTTACTATGCAACCTGCCCACGATTGACTGCAGTTATTTCAACCCTTGAAACAACTGGCCTTATGGGCGAAATGAATGATCGCTTGGAAACTGATCCAGAATTAGCAGGTGCATATCACGCAGCACATGATGATTACATTGCATCGCGTTCTGCCCTGGGGATTGATGTTCCAGAAGTTGACGATGTTTCAGCCGGCGGAATGCCAACTCGCGTGAAGTGCCTTCATTCTCTTGTAGCGCACTCACTTTCTGCAGGGCCAGAAGTTAACCCGTTGGGCGATGAAGCGTTAGCAAAGCTGCCCGAATGGTGGAAGAACAACCCATGCGAGTAGCGGCAATTGATTGCGGAACTAATTCAATACGTTTACTTATTGCAGATATTGATGGCAACAACTTTCGAGAAGTCGTGCGCGATATGGAGATTGTCCGCCTGGGACAAGGCGTTGATGAGACCGGCCAGTTTCATCCAGATGCAATAGCCCGGACTCTTGCCGCTGTTGATAAATTTGCTGCAGAAATAGCAAAGCGCGGGGTGGAAAAGATTCGCTTTTGTGCAACCAGTGCGACTCGAGATGCAACCAATCGAAATTTATTTGTAGATGGCGTTCGTGAGCGTTTGGGTATCGAACCCGAAGTTATTTCAGGTGATGAAGAAGCAGCGCTCTCTTTTGCCGGTGCAATCAAAGACCTAGACCCATCCAACGGCCCCTTCTTGGTAGTTGATATCGGGGGAGGTTCAACTGAATTTGTTTTTGGAACATCAACCGTCGAGGCTGCTCGCAGCGTGAACATTGGTTGTGTTCGTATGACTGAAAGACATTTTGCCTCCGATCCTGCTACAGCTGAACAAATTGAATCAGCACGCACAGATATTCAAGTAGCGATTGCGCAAGCGGCAGCAGTCGTCCCAATCACACAGTCACATACCTTGGTGGCCGTTGCAGGAACTGCGACAACAGTTGCTGCGGCAGCGCTAAGTCTTTCTGAATATGACCGCTACGCAATTCATTTATCTAGAATCTCGGCGCAACAAGTTCATGATGCATCCATCATGTTTGCAACTAAAACCCGTGAACAAAGGTTGTCCTTGGGTTACATGCACCCAGGCCGAGTCGATGTCATTGCTGCTGGCTCGCTAGTTCTCTCGGAAATCATGAAAGCTACCGAAGCAAGCGAATTTGTAGCTTCTGAGTCAGATATTTTGGACGGAATGGCATTTTCTCTTGCCCGCAGTTAAATCTATAAAGCTACTGGATCAAAAGATTGTTAGCTGTACTAAGTGCCCGCGTTTAGTTGAGTGGCGCGAAGAAGTCGCAGTTATAAAGCGTAAGTCTTACGAGAATGAAAAGTACTGGGGCAAACCAGTGCCAGGCTTTGGCCCAGAGAACGCAAGAATCGTGATTGTTGGTTTAGCACCAGGGGCACACGGTGCAAACCGAACAGGTCGAATTTTTACGGGGGATTCATCAGGGGATTGGCTCTATAAAGCGCTACACAAGAATGGGCTTGCAACTATTCCTACAAGTAAGTCTGTAGATGATGGACAAATGTTGATTGATACTCGAATTACCTGCGCGGTTCGGTGTGCTCCGCCCGATAACAAGCCTTCAACTGAAGAAAAGATCGAGTGTTCTGGCTACTTAGTTAATGAGTTTGAATTGCTTATGCCTACTGCACGATCTTTTGTAGCACTGGGTAGTTTTGCCTGGAGTGCAATCATAAGAAGTCTGCGGGAACTAAATCATCGGATCGCCTCACCAACACCAAAGTTTGGCCATGGCGAAAGCTTTACCTGGGTCGGACCAGATGGAATTAAGCGATCAGTAATCGGCAGTTATCACCCAAGTCAGCAAAACACTTTTACGGGTAAGTTGACCGAACCAATGCTCAACTCAATTTTCAAAAAGGCAAAGAGTTTTAAATAGCTGCGTTCTTGAGTTGTTCGATGTGACCTTCTATATGGTTTGCCGAAAGAGTCACTAACTGCAACAGCGTTACAGCACCACGCTGGGGATGAGTAGAGATCCGGCTCCAATCAGCATCGGATGCGTTCTTCAGAATCTCGTAATTCATGGCATGCGATGCTGCTAAAGAATCAAGCGAGACCGCTACTGAGCGCTTTGCGTATTGCAATCCAGTAGGAAACTTTTCTTCATCAAAGGGAACAATCGTTGGATTGTCTTCGCAGAGAGCATTTGCATATCTGACACCGAATTGGATCTCGGCATCTGCGATGTGGTGGATAACAAATGCTGCAGACCACTCACCATCCTTTGAATGAATGAGCTTTTCAGCTGAAATCTTTTTGCCTTCTTCAACAAATGAGATTGCAGATGAGTGATACTTCGAAAGTATTTCGTTATGGTCCATGGCTTTATCGTAACCGTGGAATTTGCAGAATCTAGGCTCAGTTTCTGCAAAAGCCCCTCATCAAGTAAACTGCCGCAGAACTTGCTCGTGGCCCCCGTAGTCCAATGGCAGAGACAGAGGACTTAAAATCCTTCCAGTGTCGGTTCGAGTCCGACCGGGGGCACCAGATCTAATACAGATTCTTCAATGTTTCACGGCCAACTCATCTGCGCTCGAGCAAAGTTCTCGCTCCTTTGTCTCTGCCATTGGACTACGGCACTATAGCGACCCTCGGTATCTAATTCTTTGACTGGATGGTTGCGTACTAGGCATTTAACTATTTCTCCTAAAGTAAGTAGGCTAACAATTATGAAGCGCCTCCTAGTGAGTTTGGTACTAGTTGCAGGAATTCTCATCCCGTTTAGTCCAGTTGCCACAGCTTCAGAAGTAGGAGGGATTCAGCGAGAAGGAACTGTGCTTACGCAAAGTAATAGCCCATACACCGTTACAAAAGCGATTGAGGTACCAATAGGCGTGACCCTTATCGTTGAACCTGGCGTAGTTCTTAACGGTGCAGAACTAAACGAGATATTCCTAGTTGCTGGAAAACTCGAGATTCGGGGGGATAAGAAAAACCCGGTGCGAATTCAAAACTTTCCAGCTAGGTTCGTAGTTAGGACATTGGGGAAGGAAGCATCTGTAACAATTGATGGAGCGCTTATCTCGAACACTGGGGCTCTTTGGAAGAATGACTCGCCGGAA
>Ga0207940_1000494_pt1 | contig 13240 bp, 8 predicted proteins | sample LakMenEpi06Jul12_FD_150676 | JGI IMG/M metagenome (GOLD analysis project Ga0207940, IMG submission 150676) | Freshwater microbial communities from Lake Mendota, WI - 06JUL2012 deep hole epilimnion (SPAdes) | ecosystem: Environmental > Aquatic > Freshwater > Lake > Epilimnion/Euphotic zone ... | reverse complement strand
TTATCGATGTGATGTAATCAGGGGGCAGCAAATCTGGAACTTTGAAATCTTTTACAGAAGGATCCGCATCCAAAACAAATGGATCATGCTGCTTACCAAGATAACCAGCATTTTGCCCATGAGGCATGTTACCACCCGTTCGACCAATGGGCTTCGGGATAAGAACATGGCCCGGAACTTCACCCCTTTGCCCTTTTAAATAAGTCATGACGCAACCAGTATGAGGATGCTCAATGCCGCCTGTAAACAGTCTGCCTGTTTGCATCATTTGATGGCCTGTATCATGCACTGCACTGGCGGTATGATAAACAGATCTGATAAGCGAAACCTTATCCATATGGTTGGCTAATTTTGGAAAGATCTCGGTGATTCGAACGCCCGGGGCATTAGTTTGAATAGTTTTAAAAGGGCCTCGAATTTCTTCAGGCGCATTTGGCTTAGGATCCCAAGTATCGATATGGCTGGGCCCGCCTACGAGAAAGAGCATAATGCAATTTACATCCGAATCGCCTACAGTTGCTGGCGCTGCGGCTTTCGCTGCCAAAAATTTAGGGTAAGTTAAACTAAGCAAAGGAAGAGCCCCTGCATGGATAAAATCCCTGCGTGTAAAACCGTCACAAAATTGGGGACCTTTTTTAGCATCAATTCTAATCATTTTGCTCTCCAAGAAGGCGGGCTGTATATCTATTAGGCTAACTGCATTAATTATTTCAGTCAATCAAACAAAGGTTGAATCTGAAAGTATATTCACCTTACCCAGACTGCAGAATCGGACTTTTAAACTTTCTTCCCCCCGTTTTCAAGTTTTCACATTAATTTTAAGGCATCTAACCCTGCAAACTTGTAAAAAGATGATTATTAATCATTGGAACCGATAGATAAACCATGGCACAACTTTCAACCAACCACTCAGAACAAAACCCTCTTCTCATTTATGAGGAAAGGGAAAAATCCCTACTGCTTCAAAACAAATCTCTTGCACGGTGGGAAAACCTACTGGGCCAGTCCAGAATCCTTTGGTTTGTTTTGTTTGGCTTACTTTGCTGGCTTAGTTTAGGCAGGCAAGAATTTTCTGCATGGTTGTTATTAACCACAATTCCACCTTTTATTGTTTTGCTTGTATTACACGAAAAAGTGACCCGGGCCTGGCAGGATGTCTCCCGTAATCTCGAATTTTATCAATCTGGGGTAGCAAGGCTTAAATTTAAATGGCAGGGAAAAGGCAGCCAAGGCATGCGTTTTCGCACTGCAAATCACCCTTATGCAGACGATCTGGATATTTTCGGGACGGGCTCACTTTTCGAATTGGTATGCATTGCAAACACACTTGTAGGGCAAAAAACCCTTGCAGAATGGATGCAAGGCCCTGCAGATGCGAATGAAATAATTCGCAGGCAAGAATCCATCCGAGAACTTGCACCGTTACTTAGTTTAAGGCAGGAAATGAATGCACGCGCTGGCGGTAGCAAAAACCCAGCAGATATTGCCTCTTTGGTTTCATGGGCAGATCAACCCCCTCATCTGTTATCTAAAATCCCGCTTTTTATCGCCCTCGCCCTTGCCTGCTATTCTTTATTTTCCATTCATGCCTGCGTTGTTTTGGGGTTGGGGCTCTTCCCCATTGCCATCGCTATTTTTGTAAACATCATCCTCCACGCATTCATGGCGCGCAGCTTGGAAAAAATCTACCAAGGCGTTGACCTTCATACCGGGTCTTTTGGTGTATTATCCCGAGCGATGGCATTCCTCGAAAACAACTCATTTAATAGCGCAAAGCTGAAGGAGATGAAAATCCGGATTCAGGATACATCTTCGAAAAATCCTCCATCCGTTCTAATTTCTAATCTGGCGGTCTGGATCGATCTTTCCAATGCGCTTAAAAACCTTATGTTTTCCCCGGTTGGTTTTTTGCTGAATTGGAAAATTGTGGTTGGTTACGGGCTCGAAAATTGGCGCACCACCAATGGCAAACATGTACACGACTGGATGAAAACTATCGGCCAGTTCGAAGCGCTTAATTCTTTCGCCAACTATTCGTTTGAGAATCCAGAAGATATCTTCCCTGAACTTTCCCAAGAAAAATCCTTTTACCATGCCACCGGGCTTGGGCACCCGCTCATGCACAAAGACGCATGCGTGCGCAACGATCTCGAAATGGATTCCAAGACCAAACTTATGATTGTCAGCGGTTCCAATATGTCGGGTAAAAGCACTTACTTAAGAACCGTGGGCATCAATACTGTTCTGGCTTTTGCTGGGGCTGCCGTAAAAGCCAAATCCATGCAAATATCACCCATGGCCCTTGCTGCGGTTTTAAAAATCCAGGATTCCCTTGCAGAGGGAAAATCGCGTTTCTACGCAGAAATCCAGCGTGTTAGGCAGGTAGTTGATCTTGCAGATGGCGTAGTCCCGGTCTTTTTCCTTTTGGATGAAATCTTTAGTGGAACCAATTCCCACGATCGAAAATTGGGTGCATCAGGCGTGCTTAAAGGGCTATTGCGCAGATCCGCAATTGGCATAGTAACCACGCACGATCTTTCTCTCGCTGCAATTGCGGATCAATCAATATCCGATGCCAAGAACACTCACTTCGCTGATAGGTTTGAAGAAGGAAATTTGAACTTCGACTACACCATGAAGCCTGGTGTTGTCAGACATTCAAATGCATTGGAACTGATGCGAGCTGTTGGATTGGAAATCGATCCCGAGTAAAACCAGATTTAAACTTGATCTTTGTTTTCTATTTTCACAGGTAATCCGGGCAAAGGTGCAGCTTCTGCAACTTTACGATATCCCAGCGAAACCAATACTTCAAGCACCTCACTCCATGTTGGAAATGGCCTGCGATTAGAGCGCTTGTATTGATCCATGGCATTCATGAATGCCACCTCGTCCCCGTTATACTCTTTTTCAAAAGTTACGGGATCGACCATCCTGCGTTTTTCAGATTCAATTCTGCGATCTAAACCCGTGCGTCGTTCTACTACAACAGGAATGAATTCCCTCCTGCGATCAGAAACCGCCCGTTTTTCGCGCATCGAATTCGATGTGACATCCGCACTTGCGGAAGTACCTATTGAATTTTCAGAGTTATTATCTGAGGCTGTCATGTTTAAATTAAAAACTTCCCTAAGAGCAACAAACAATCAATAAGGCATTATAACCTAAACTCGATAAATGCCAACAAATAAGCAGGTTTTTTTCAGAATTACTCAATCACTTTAGTGCTTAGTTTTTCTTTCCAGCAAATAATCGCCCAATGCAAGTTTCCAGCCTCTTAAGGGAGCAAAGCCTAGCTCTTTCGATCGCCCTGATTGCATTACGCTATACCCAGGGCGTGCCGCAGGGGCATTGTAATCCTTGCTCGAAATAGGTGAAATCGAAGCCTCAATTTGGCTAAGCTCAAAAATAGTTTGCGCAAACTCATACCACGAGCAGGATTCTTGGTTCGTAAGATGCAGTAATCCTTGTGCTTTACTCTTGATCAACAAGGCGCTGGCCAATGCCAAATCTTTGGTATAGGTGGGGGTGCAATACTGGTCTGATACGATTTTTAAGGGCTTTCCTTGTGCAGCGACTCGCAACATCGTTTCCACAAAATTTCCGCCTTTGCCTCCGCTGCCCCATACCCCATACAAGCCACAAGTTCGGATCAATAAATGGTTAGGGCAGTTGGCACTCACCACATATTCCCCTGCCAATTTGCTAATCCCATAATTGCTTACAGGGCCAGGCTTGTCGGTTTCCTCATAGGGTTTATTTCGTTGGCTATCGAGGCCAAATACATAATCGGTACTAAAATGCACCAAATATTTACCCTTTGCTTTGCACCACTGCGCCAACTCCTTTAACCCCCAAGCATTGATTCGCATTGCACTATCGGGCTCGGTTTCAGCTTTATCTACAAAGTTATATGCTGCACAGTTCACGACTACATCAGGATTAATTTCATCAAGGCATTTACCAATGGTTTCTGGTACCCCTAAATCGATTTTACTTCGATCCAAGGCGATCGCCCCCTCTCCCAAAGCAGGGCAAAGATCTCTTCCCAGTTGACCAAAAGCGCCTAAAACTGCGTATTTCAATTTACCGCTCCTTGATTGATACCAACTCCTACTGACTTAATTAAGCTATCATGGTATTTTTCACTAAAGAATGGAAGTCGATTTGCTTTTAGATTAGGAACAACAATGTACATATCTATTTATCTGGTTCTTACCACCATGTTTCTTTTGGGAACAGGTGCTATACAGCCTCTTGAAAAGAAAGCTCCTTTTCGTTACCCAGAAAATTCTAACACCCCTAACGGAAAGCTTAGCTACATCAACAATATTCCTGTTCTGCAAGTTAAGGGCACTCCCGAGCAAATGGGGGAAGCCATTGGCAAACTTGCTGTTAAAGCAGCGCCCAAAGCTACTAAATACCCTCGCGATGTTTTAAGCCACTTCGGCGTCGAATTCATGTGGATTGTTTTTGCCAAGGCTGGCCAACGCATGGCAAACTACTTCCCTGAAGATTACACGAAAGAACTAAATGCGATGTCTACTTCTTCTGGAATCAGCAAAGAAGATCTTATTGTGGGAAACACTCTTTTTGATTTAAAGAAAGTTGTGGCATGTTCTGGAATAACTATTGAGCCCGCACAAAGCGCAACAGGCGGCATGCTTTTTGGTCGCAACCTCGATTACCCTTCCCTGGGTTATATCAACCAATACACCCTCGTGACGGTTTACAAACCAGAAAACAAAAAGGCTTTTGCTGCAATCGGATTTCCCGGCCTGGTTGGCTGCCTTTCAGGCATGAATCAGGATGGGCTGTGTTTGGCAATTCATGAAGTTATCGACATCAAAACGGGCCAGAAAAAGTTCAACTACAATGGTATCCCTTATGCCATGTGTTATAGGCAACTGCTCGAAGAGTGCTCTACCGTGGACGAAGCTTACGAGCTTTTAAAAAAGCTACCTAGAACCAGCACTACCAATCTTTTAATTGCAGATCGAAAGCGCTCTGCGGTTTTCGAAGTGACACCTGACAAAGTGATTGAACGAAAATCTAAAGATGGCGTTGCGGTTTGCTGCAATCACTTCTGCAGTTCTGAAATCAAACCTTTTTTTCCAATCAATGTACGACGATCTTTCCAAAGATTCACCCTTCTAGAGGAACTTCGAAACAACGAAAACAAGGTCTCGCCTTCGCAGGTCATGGAGTACCTTGACTCCGTCAACCTAGGCGATGATACTCTGCAAACGATGGTTTTTGAACCGGGCACCCTCCGATTACATCTGGCTTTCCAGAATGTACCATCCTCTAAAGGACCGTTTCATACGCTCAATCTTGAACCTTTGTTCCAAAAATAGCAGTTAAACAGTCGGTTTTACTTCTTTCATTCTGTTGCAACCCACTTATTCGCTTTTGCAGGGTTGCATGATCCTATAAGATATCCTTAAGGATTTAACTTCTGCGCGGAGCGCTTCCCTCTCTTCAGAGGCTGCCCCAATGACCTTTGGCTTTTTTAGACTCGCTGTTTTTTCCCCCAAGCTTGAGCTTGCTGATTGCGCATTTAATTCCGCACATACCATCAATCTTTTACAACAAGCCCAGACTCAACAATGCGGCTTGGCTTTATTCCCTGAACTTGGAATCACCGGATACACTTGCGCAGATCTTTTCCATCAAACCGCACTCCTGGAAAAATCCACCTCTGCAATCCTCTCGGTTATCGAAGCAACTAAAAAAGTATTTGACGGCTTGGTTCTTATAGGTGCCTCCATCTCTGTTGATTCGCAGTTGTTTAATTGCGCAATCGTTATTCACAAAGGAAAAGTTCTTGGCATCGTTCCTAAATCCTACCTTCCTACCTACAAAGAATTTTACGAAAGGCGCTACTTCTCCCCAGCTATAAACCTGCGCTCTACCGAAGTACTTTTGTTCGGGCAATCCATCCCCATTGGCGCTGATCTATTATTTGCTGCTGAAGATTTCCCCGAACTTATTATCGGTGTTGAAATCTGCGAAGATCTTTGGGTCCCCATTCCCCCGAGCTCGTTTCAATCGCTTGCTGGTGCAACACTTTTAACCAACCTTTCGGCAAGTAACGATATCGTTGGCAAAGCGCCTTATCGAAAAAATCTGGTCCTCGGACAATCTGCCCGAAGCATGGCTGTTTATGCTTATGCATCTAGCGGAGTTCACGAATCAAGCACCGATTTAGTTTTTGGCGGGCATTGTATTATTGCTGAAAACGGCCAACTTATAGCTGAAAACACTAGATTTAATCGTGAAGATAGCCATCTTATTGCAGATGTTGATCTGCAACGAGTCATGAACAATCGAAGGAGTACTGGCACTTGGGCGGATAACTCCCACGACAATAATAAAAGCTTTCGAAAGATTGGGTTCAACCTTGATCAGGCTGGAATTATTGATCGATCTGTTCCATCTTCCAAATTACTCAGAGAAATCATCCCGCACCCCTTTGTACCTGCTAACTCAATTGAACTAAAAGATCGCTGCGATGAAATCTTTCAGATCCAAGTTGCAGGGTTGGCAAAGCGACTTGAAAGCATTGGCAATACACCGATAACTCTTGGGGTATCAGGCGGGCTAGATTCCACTTTGGCTTTAATGGTCATTTGTAAAACTCTGGAAAAAATTAATCGACCCTTTTCAAATTTCAAAGCGCTGACCATGCCAGGATTTGGTACCACTTCGCGTACCCTTGAAAACGCAAAAAAGCTGATGACAGCGCTGGGCGTTTCTTTTAATGAAATCGATATCAGGCCCCTATGTTTTGAAGAAATGAAAGCCCTGAATCACAAACCCTTCGAGATTGAAATCAACGCTCTCGATTTAAACACCTTTATTGGTTTGCTAAAAAAAGTTCCCTTAGTTAAAAAGAATGATCTGGTTTTCGAAAACATTCAGGCTAGAAGGCGCACCTCCCTTTTAATGAACCGGGGCTTCGTAATCGGCACCGGAGATTTATCAGAACTTGCTTTGGGTTGGTGCACTTTCAACGCAGACCACATGAGCATGTATAACCCCAATAGCTCTATTCCAAAAACCTTAGTCAAGTTTTTGGTGGAATGGGTTGCTAACAACTCTTATGAAGAACCCATCCGCAGCATTCTTTTAGATATCGCCCAAACAGTAATTTCTCCTGAATTACTGCCTTTAGGCGAAAACGATCAAGAAATCCAATCCACCGAAGCCAGTGTTGGCCCCTACGAATTGCACGACTTTTTCCTTTATCACTGGATTCGAAACTCCTTTAACCCTGAAAAAATACTCTTCCTTGCTACCCAAACAAATTTCCATAAACCATATACCAACATAGAGTTAAAGCAATGGCTAGATAAATTCATGCAGCGTTTCTTTAGCCAACAGTATAAGCGCAGCACGCTCCCAGATGGCCCCAAAGTGGGTACTGTCAGCCTTTCTCCTCGAGGCGATTGGCGCATGCCCAGCGACATAAATCACTTTTAAAAACACAAAGCTATACTGGGCATAGACTTAAGGCGAAATGAAACTTGTTAACCCTCATTATTTAGACGATTGATTGTTTTAAGGATTACTTTTATTTTAATTATTTTGTAAAATTTGCTTAAAGTTTTTTGACATCTCTAAACTTTGACCTAAGGTTGGAATGTGTGAGATGTAACGATTTTGTGGAAACCCAAGTCCCTTCAAGAGGTTTAACATGGCACGATTCACTTCCAGCAAGCCAAGTCTGAACACATCCTTTCGCAAAAGACTCAACCTCGAATTTCTTGAGGAACGCACTGTCCTCAATGCTGCCATGGGGCCTTTCGCCTCTTCCAGCAGCCTTCTTGTTGACCCGACCACTTATATGTCCAACACCATCTTGGTTCAATTCAAACCAGATGCAGTCCTCTCCGGAAACATCGATCTTCATGGCGCCAAAATTACTCAGTCTCTCGAACTCGTTGATGGCCTCTACGAACTTGAACTTTCGCAGGGCATGAGTGTCGAAGGCGCTCTCGCAGTTTTCCAAGCTGACACTAGGGTTTTAACTGCAGAAGCCAACTATCGCCTAATGCTTGAAAGCATTCCAAACGATCCCCGTTTTTCTTCAATGTACGGACTTAACAACACCGGTCAAACCGGTGGCACCAACGATGCTGATATCGATGCTCCAGCAGCTTGGAATATCAATACCGGAACACGCAGAACTATTGTTGCTGTTATCGACACGGGCGTTGACTACAACCACCAAGACCTCGCAGCCAACATGTGGCGCAATGCTGGTGAAATTGCAGGCGATGGCATCGACAACGATGGCAATGGATACGTAGACGATATTTTTGGCTACGACTTTGCCAACAACGATGCAAACCCCTTTGATGACCAAGGCCACGGAACCCATGTGGCTGGCACCATTGGTGCAGTAGGAAACAACGGGATAGGTACCACAGGTGTAAACTGGAACACCAGAATCATGGCTCTTAAGTTCTTGGCCGCTGATGGCAGTGGTTCCACCGCAGGTGCTATCAGTGCCTTGAACTATGCTGTTCGCATGGGCGCAAATCTTTCAAATAATAGCTGGGGCGGTGGTGGTAGCAGTTCCCTGCTTTCCCAAGCCATCAGTAACGCAAGAACCGCTGGTCACATTTTTGTAGCTGCCGCCGGTAATAGCGGGCAAAACAACGACCTGACTCCTAACTACCCCTCAAACTATAGCTTTGACAATGTTGTTGCAGTCGCTGCAACCGACAGCAGAGATGCCCTTGCATCCTTCTCCAGTTATGGTGCTACCACGGTAGATATTGCTGCTCCTGGCGTTGGCATTCTAAGTACCCTTCCAGGAAATACATACGGTTCCCTTAGTGGAACCTCGATGGCAACTCCCCATGTTAGCGGTGCCATCGCCCTCATCTGGGATCAAAACCCTACCTTCACTTATCAACAAGTAATTGCAAAGCTATACTCAAGCGTTGATAAAATCGCAGGGCTTAATGGTAAAGTCGCAACGGGTGGCAGGTTAAACATTGGTAATGCCCTTAATGGCAGCACCACGAACCCTCCTCCTGCAGATCTAACCGGTGCTAGGATTCTTACCTCAGAAGCTATTGGAATAAGTGGCACAGCAATCACGGGTTTCAAAGTGAAGTTTAGCGAAGCAATTCAAGTTTCAACCCTCACTGCAGCCAACATCAAAGTAACTTCCCCCTCTGGTTCGTTTCTTACTGTCTCTGGTATCACAGCAGTTGCAGGTAGCAACAATACTGAATTCACCTTCAACATTCCCAGTTCTTCGACTTCAGGAATTTATACCATCAAAGTCGGGCCAAATGTTCTCGACTTGGCAGGCAACAAAATGAACCAAGATGGGGACACCATCAATGGCGAATTAACCCAGGATGTTTACTCCGCATCCTTCACAAAGACTTCCTCGTCAACTTTCAACTTCTACAACACCACTTCCGCAGCAATTAGAGATTTCACCAAAACAGTTTCTTACATTACCATCAACCAAGATATTACAATTACAGATCTCAATGTGATGGTTAATGTTACTCATACATATGATTCAGACTTGATCATCTCACTTAAATCCCCCACGGGTGTTGTTAGCACCCTTTCCTACCGCAGGGGTGGTTCGGGGGATAACTTCGTCTCAACGATTTTTGATGATGAAGCAACCAAGGCTATATCCAGTGGAATTGCTCCTTTCAAAGGCTCATTCAAACCTGACACCACTCTTTCGGCCTTCGATGGCCTAAACTCTAGAGGTGTTTGGACACTTACTGTAGAGGACAAAGCTAGAGGTGATATTGGTAGCTTAAAAAACTGGGCCATTAGTCTTACCGGTGCAAGTCAGACTGCCACAACCGTAAGAAAACTCGATGGCGAAGCAACTCCCGTTGCAGATGCCCCTTCAGCAGAACCGATCGCTGCACCTTCCAAAGGCTTAGATTGCCCACAATCTGGGATCGAATCCCCTGCCCCTTCTGCAAACTTGCAAGCACCTGCCAACAACTTGACAAGTGGATCAGTAGCCAACTATCTTGCAGATTCGCCACTCACTAGTAATTCCAACTCTTCAAATGCAACTGAATCAGAATCATCAAGAAATGAAGAAAGCAATCTGGGTTACACCAGTGATTCTGCAAGCCTTTCAGATTACTTTTTCGCTGCCAACAGTTCCACTGTCAGCATCTATGGAATAGACACCTATGAATCCGAAGAAGAAAGCGAATCTGAAGTAAACATTCATGATGCCATCTTCATGGTATAAAACCCTTCAGCTCTAAAACAAAAAGAGACCCAGGCATTTAAGCTTGGGTCTCTTTTTTAATTCATCCATGAACAAATAAAACTAGTTTTGTTGTGGAGCAGAAGGAATAGTCAAAGGAAGCATTGCAGGGCCTGCGCCATAAGGCACAACCTGCATGGGAACTTGATAACCATTCTGCATGTACACTGGATAAAAGTTTGCAGGATTCCCAGGAACCATATAAGCCCCCTTGGTTCCTTGGCCCTGTCCCATTGGCATAGGCATGGGAACACCCATTGGCATTGAATTACCATCCATGTAATTCATATTAGCGCACCCGCCGGGCATGCAATTACCAGGCATCGATACGACATTACCATTACAATTCCCAACACAAACCTGGCTAAAAGCGTTGTAGGGGCGAATGCAAACATTACAGCTATTGCAAGATTTACAGGTAAATAGACCAAAAGTGCCACCCGCTTGAACGATAGGGGCCGCTACAAACGCAAGTGTTGCAGCAATAAGAAGCTTCTTCATGGTCATTCCCTTTCCTAGAGAAAATAATGCAGGCAAGGTATACGAGGAACCATCGTCCTGACGAAATCAACCAAGCCTTATGTCTAAAAAGTTTACATCATGAATCAATAATTGCTTTAAGCCCTGAAGTGAAATCAAGCCATAAATTCAAACATCTATCATTAGTTTTGTTAAACAAGGCTCACTCTGCCCGAGTAGATCAAGCAGCAGCATACTCAAAAAAACATCGCAATTTTTCCAACTTTGATTAAAGTTGAGGGTTACCCTACCGGATGCGTGAATATTTTTCTAGAGTCGTAAGCGCACGCGATGATTGCATTCCTTTACAAGCATGAAGTGCAAGCGAAGGAAGAATCTCAATGAGCGGCGGATGTTAATCCGCTGGTGCTCGCCCCGCGCTTTCGTTGCCTTCTTCTTTTTTACTGCCTTCAAGCCCGCCCACTGTGCTGGGTGGGTCTGTGCCTTTTACACTCGCATCAATCAAAAAGAAGCAACCCATAGGCTTTGAAGCCGTTCATCAACCGAAATCAAGATGTGTCTTCCTTCCGTGAAATTCCGTGTAATTCCGTGGCAAATGCTTCTGCTTGGTTCTGTCCTTCCTTCCGTGTTTTTCCGTGTCTTTCCGTGGCTATGCTTCTGCTTATTCTTCCTTCCGTGAAATTCCGTGTTAATCCGTGGCAAATGCTTCTGCTTGGTTTTCCGCTTTTTCTTCCTTCCGTGGCTAATCTTCTGCTGCCTTTTACTTACTTTCTCGACATAAAGACTTAAAAAATGCTCATAATATACTTATTTCTTGAAACTTAAGCTTAATTCTTGGTATTTCAGAAATCTGTAACCCAATAAAGGTAAATCAGTTGCAACCTCTGCATCTGTTAACATTGGGGTATATAAGTGAAATAGTCTATTTGATTTTATTGTAAATTACTTAAATTATCGTAATAATTGCTTTATCATTATTTAAATTCACTTTGTAGTAATCGTATCGCCTCCGATTACTGCCACTTGGATTTAGACTTTTGCTGCCCCCGATGAAGATCACTCGGCGATTTGCTTCTTTTTTGGGCTTTAGTATAAGGAACTCGCTCCATGCTTTTAAATGCTTTTCGCAGACTCTTTAGCAGCTCCCAAAATAGAAAAGCACGCAGAGCTTCTGGCTTACCCCGGCCCGAACTCCTTAGCCTTGAACAAAGAATCAATCCTGCAGCATTCACCTATAACGGGTCTAATGCTCTTACCATTGATCTCAATAATGCGAACGAAGTGCTTACGCTGACCTCTCAGGGTAATGGAGCCTATGTTTTCACCTCGACCAGCAACTTTACTGGTACGAACACTACCGGGCTTACCGGCACCGGCACCACCACCCTGACCATCACCAACGCGCTTAATCTTACTGATGTCGTAATTACCGATAATGTTGCCGGTACCGATGTTAGCTTTGGTACCAATACCGGTAGCTATGTGGATAATTTTTCCATCACTTTAGATGTAGCTGGGGCATCGGTTGTCACGGTTGCTAATGCCACCTCCTTCACCGGCACAGCAGGTTTAAATGTGGCTGCCGCCCGCAATATCTCAATCACCGCAGATCTTTCCACCACCACCGGCGATATCGTGCTGGATGCCGACAATGGCGTTCAGCAGACCGGGAATTTTGTTGGCGTGAATATTAGTGGTACCGGGGTGGATGTCACCACCACCGGGGGTAATATCACCATTGCGGGCCGGGGCGGGGATGATAGCGCTAGCAATGAATTTGGTGTTTATGTGTCAAGTGGTGCCAATGTTCAGGCGGGTGATAATGGGTCAATCTTTGGCACCGTCTCGGTTACTGGCACCGGCGGGGCGGCAGGTGGCAACGGTAATCATGGCGTGCGGGTTGATGGTGCCGGTTCAAAAATCACCTCCTCCGGTGGGTCAGTTACAGTCATTGGCAATGGGGGCGGAACCAGTCTCACCAACTCTAGTGACAATTACGGGGTGGTTGTTGAAAATCGTGGCGTGATCAGCGCAGGTGGCACAGGCACTGTCTCGGTCACTGGCACGGGCGGGGCGGCAGGTGGTGGTGAAAATTTTGGCGTGAATGTTAAAGATTCTGGTTCAAAAATCACCTCATCCGGTGGGTCGGTTGCAGTCACCGGCACCGGCGGGGCGGCAGGTGGCAGCCGTAATTATGGCGTGTTTGTTCAAGATTCTGGTTCAATAATCACCTCCTCCGGTGGGTCGGTTACAATCATTGGCAATGGGGGCGGAACCAGTCTCACCACCTCTAGTGACAATTCCGGGTTGCTTGTTGAAAATGGTAGCGTGATCAGCGCAGGTGGCACTGGCACCGTCTCTGTTACCGGCACCGGCGGGGCGGCAGGTGGTCGTGAAAATTTTGGCGTGAATGTTAAAGATTCTGGTTCAAAAATCACCTCCTCCGGTGGGTCGGTTGCAGTCACCGGCACCGGCGGGGCGGCA
>Ga0207940_1000489_pt1 | contig 13301 bp, 16 predicted proteins | sample LakMenEpi06Jul12_FD_150676 | JGI IMG/M metagenome (GOLD analysis project Ga0207940, IMG submission 150676) | Freshwater microbial communities from Lake Mendota, WI - 06JUL2012 deep hole epilimnion (SPAdes) | ecosystem: Environmental > Aquatic > Freshwater > Lake > Epilimnion/Euphotic zone ... | reverse complement strand
ATTTTTTTAGCTATCAGCCATAAAAATACCATCAAGGTTTTCTTCAAGTCCGCAGATGGGAACCGAACAAATACCTTGATTGCGAATTCACTATAAAACCAGTGTAATACAAGCTTTATTAAAAATACTGCTAGATTAGCAGCATCCAAAAAGAGAGGTAATTCAATACCCAGGTGCAAAGAGACAGCGAGAGCTGCCTCTTTTTTAGTTCTTGGCCTTTCGAAAATATCGGCATGCAAACATGGTGTGAGGTTGTGCCAAGGCAGATTCTAGCAAACCAAGGTCACAAGCACTGCTATTGCCAAAAACGTTATAGAAATAGTTTGATTCCTGAAAAAGAGGCCCGACTTTAAGTCAGGCCTCTAGGCTAACGACCATTCACCAACTGATCTAGTCTATGAGCCCCTTCGCTGATCTCTCTGATCTTCCTTCATTTGTTCCAGAGCCTTCTCCTTCGCATTTTCCCGCTCAAGCTCTATTGCCTCGTCGGCTAATTCGAAGATTTTATCATGCGCTAAATCCACATCAAAGTCCTTTGAGTTTTTAACGGCATCGCTAAACACTTGTTCAAGAATTTTAAGGGTCCCTTCTTCCAATTCATTACCAATAAAAATAGATGCAAACTTTCTATGAAGCTGCCTCTCGCAATCCTTGTAATCTGATTTCCGGTTGTCATCAAGATTATCAAAAACGGTCTTTTCCATAACTAAAACTCCAAAAATACAATTGATCGGCGGCTGTTTAGGAAACACTACATACTAATGTAACCCGTCAAAGCGCTTCACCGAGGCCCTTGATCCAACAACAAGTTGGTAAAGAGCGTAAACCAGAACCCTGTGCCATGATTCCCAAGTTAATGGGTTTGCCGTGATTCCCAAGTTAATGGGTTTGCCGTGATTCCCAAGTTAGTGGGTTTGCCATGCTTCCCAAGTTAATGGGTTTGCCATGCTTCCCAAGTTAATGGGTTTGCCTTATAAGGCCAAGTTGTATAGGTAAGTCGTGATTCCTGACTTACAGTTGTATGCCATTAAGGCCAGAAATATGTCCTCAGATAAAATAGCAACTATTGATACTAAATCAATATTCTTTTTTTATTTTATTCGGTTTTCTAGTAACTTACTCTGGAGCGGCCGATGCACTTATGGGCCCAGGTTTAAAATGAGCAAAAAGGCTTTAAGAATCGATGAATGGTGCATGACAAGGCTAGTAAAGAAAAGTCAGCCATAAAGAATTATTCAACAAAATGATTAAATGTTGGCATGACTTTGGGGTTCGCCTCGTTAGTTAATTTTAAGGGTTCTTTAATCAAGGTTTAGCTGTTATGCACTGAGCTCTACTTTGATGTTTTGATTGTTAACATTTTAATTTAGAACTTTAGGCTCTAACTAATAGTAATTCTGATTTGTGAAGGAATGAAAATGAAAGTAAATTTAAGTAGGCGTAGGTGTATCGTCGATTTTATAGCCCCCTTGAGCCTTTATGTCTTAGCACTCGGGCTATTCACTGGTTGTGGTATTAGTACCCCCTTTGTACCCGTTGTTATAACTTTGCGTCAGTCGCTCTGGGGAGAAGGAATGGTTGCAATCTTTAGCAACCAGACACCCAATCGGTTAACAATATCAGTAACGGCTCGAAACGATAAACTTAATCAGAGCAAATCAGTTAACATTAACTTAGACCCAAATGGAAATAGTGAGTTCGGGTGGGCTGAAGGCTGGAGTTTTCGATCCGGAGAAACTATTATCGTGTCCCACCCTAGCTACCTTCCCTTAATCAAAACTGTGCCATAGATAAAACCCACCATGAGCCTTAGTGATCAATGCCAGTAAGCAATTGCTATGGAGACCTAACGAATTACCAAAGGGAACAAAATTGGGTTACTCCAAAATGATTATGTTTTCAATAGCGCAAATAAATGATTGCCCCAAGACAAAAAGACAAAAGACAACTTTAATAATATAAAAACTTCAGTTAGTACTGTTTTTATTCATTGGGCGCTTATTTTTTACAAAAGGTGTATGTTATGGCAAGTCCTAGGGACGATGAATTAGATGCTAAATACAAAGCTGCTAAACGCAAAGCTAAAGCGGCAGCTAAACGCAAACATGAAGATAACGATAAAGATGTAGATGAAGACAGAGAACCCCGCAAATTAGAAGAACTTAACAGAATTGTTGAAGCTAATGGAATGGATCAGCCTTTAGATTTCAATAGCGCAGAATGGAATATTTGGTTGCAGGGTGTAGAAAAAACAAAATCCGAATCATTATCTAGGACGATTTGGGGATCAGGTTTAATGTTTCTTGGCATCTTTACCGTCTGTATGAGTGTTCTTTATTTAAAAGATTTATTAATCCTTTTTACTTTGTTACAAACCGAAATGCAGAAACGATCTGTATTTCCATTTCTTGCAAGGGATAACTTATTCATATTTTTGCCTTTCTTTGGTTTTGCTGCATTTAGTGCATTGTGTATTTATTTTGGCTTTAAACTATTTATGACCCCTATTACTGCTGTCGAAGAACGAGGCAAAGTAAATCATTCTGCTCTAAAGGTATCAGGTATTTTTTTGTTAATTTTGGTAATATATGGAATCCGGGGTTATTTCTTCTTTTTAGAAATAAAACGAAACATAACGTAAGCGTTCAGTAAAGCCTTTCTTGCAAAATCATGTTAGTCCTAGAGTTTTCAATATCTCTAGGGAGAACAACCCATGTCGATTGATCGAAAACCTAGAACAGAGCAACGTTGGCGGAATATCATCAAGGATTGTCAGGAAAGCGACCAATCCGTTCGATCTTATTGCCTAAGGCGTGGAATCTCAGAAGGAACAGTTAGCAAATCAATTGCACTTAAATCCGAATTCTAAATACTTATTCTTGTCAGAATAACACCCCAATAGCTAAAAAAAGGAACCCAACCATCGGCATAAGCCAATGGTTGGGTTCCTTAAGTTTAATTAGCGCTACTGCCCTTCAAACTTTCAATCATCTGGCTAGCCTGCCGAACGCTCATATCATTAAACACTCGCACGCCAGCCTGCTTCAACAACTCTGGAACAGGCACGCCATGTTTTCGTGCTAGACCTTGAATGCAGACAATCTGTTTCTCTGTCGCATAACGCACAGGTGCCACAGAAACAGCGTTGCTTGCGCCATTACCATTAAAGGTAGACTCATTTAGCTGATAACGAGAATCTTCAATGCTTGCAGGCTCGTTGGTAGCCTGCAACTCTTCTGTTAGAGATCTTCGAGCTAGTTCAAACAGGTGACGTATTTGCGCTTGAAGCTTAGCTGAGTCTCCCACCAAGGAAGAATCAACTTCGACTTCAATTCCAACACTACCACCACGGCTGCCGTAATTGCCATCTGTTATTTTCTTGCAGGCAGAAACATGTAACTTAATCATTATCCACCACCCTTTCTTCGTTTGTAAAAGAACGAATCAAACAAACTTCTTCCAAAACCTTAACTGGGCGCTCGCTCACCTTGAGCAAACTAAAACCCATCCGCTTAAGCCTGCCCGGAGGCAGACCCAAGGATTTTGATAACATTCGATAATCTGCCTTGGTCATAAATAGCTCCTTAAATGAAATGAGCCCTGGCGATTAAGCCAAGGCCTGTTGTTGGAATTGAATGAATTAAGACCTAATTCCGCCTGTGTGGTAGGACATGCCCAGGCAGACAGCTAACGCTAAAAAGAAAACTACAAAACTTCCACTGCCAAGGCCTACTATGCCAGCCAGAACAAGAGCGCCATTTAAGTGCGCTTGGTTGAGTTTGTGCTTAGCTGTATATGTTGGTTTCACTATTCATGCTCCTTAAAAAGAGAAGGCTCACCAAGGATTAATCTGGTGAGCCCTGAAGATAAAAACCGGATTCTAAACACCAACAGCGATTGCACTAACCTTCTCTCGTAGCCGCTCTGATACATCCGATAGTAGAGAGTCTAACTTGAACTTCTCATCCTCAAGATAACTTGAGTAGGCCTCAACTTTGAATCTCGCCTGCCTGATATGATCCGCAGCTCGATCAAGTGTTGCAGATTTGGTATCAGCTCCGAAAGCTTCAACCGCATGGGCGTAGTCTTCGATGAGATGAGCCAATCCACTTGCGATCGTTAACTTTACCGACTGATCACCACTCTTAGAACCCGCTGGAAAAGGAAAACGTAAAAGGCGACCGCCAGCCTTTTCCGTGAATACCTCTAAAGAGTCCAAGAAATCTGAGTGCTCGGCCATCACAAGATAGCAGCCTCCAGATGGCCTGACCGGGAATAATCCTGACTTCTGCTCAAGCAGCTTCAAGATAATCTTTGAAACATCACCTGCCCTACGGATACCCAATTCAGCGCTCAACTCCTTTTGAACAGCCACTTCAAGTTCTTTGACTTCACAGCTAACAACGTAGCTGCTTTTGTCGATGTTTAGCACGGCTTCGGTGTTATAGGAAAAGAGATCAGATTCTCGGGCCTCTGAGGTAAACTGATAGCTCAAAACCTCAGAATCCTCTGCGAGCTTTCGAATTACCCGTCGTTGTCCTAAGTTTTTGCACGCCCTATTGAACGCTGAATGCAGTGGCATTTCTGCAACCACACCTGGATCGAGGCGCGCAGCCCTTAATGCTTCTACTAATTCAGATCGCGTAAGCGAAACCCCAGAGCAGTTCCAGGAAACTATTTCTCCGAGCAGTGGCATGCCTCGGCTGTAATTGATCAAATCTTGTCGGGTTGAAATCATTGGTAAACTCCTAAAGAGGTTGTTAAAGGGAAAACACTTTCTTGATTCCCATTTCACTGGGATCAAGGCTAGAAATTACGTGAACTTCATCCGAGATGGATGTTAGGTCGTTTGGGTCGGTATTGAGAACTAGACTGATAAGTCTGGCCTTCACTGAAGCTTTCCAAGAGTTATACTCAGTAGCCTTCTTCTGAGAGATTTTGAGTTGAGCATCACTAATATAGATCAAATCGCTCTGACCTTGAGGAGCGCCGATTTCGTTAAATATCCCCGCCATCTCTTTTAAAGGTAAGTCTTGGTCGGAACCTAAACCTATAAAAGACTCAAGCCAATCAAGAAGATCAACTTGGTTCCATCGCTCCGGAGGCAGGCTAAGTACCCTATGCCCACTGCCGCCTGAAAAAGCAACAAGCCCGCACCACCTTCCCTGCCTCCGTGCGATCCAGGCTAGAGTCAGCGCAATGGCTTTTGCACTCTCATTGCGACTTCCTGTCATTGACCCCGACTCATCAATTACAATCACAATGGGCCCAAGGCCCACTTTCTCTGTGGACTCAAACTCTCTGCACAGGCACTGCCTTTCAGCAAACCTGCGTAGAAAATCTATTTCCAACTCTGGTATACCAAGCTTCATTAGCTCAGAGGGAACAAGCCTGCTGATATCGCCACCAGACTCAAGACCAGTGATTTCATCAAACCCATCTCTACTGCGAGCTTTATGAAGTCCTTGAGCCAGTTGTTTGAACTTACCAGCCAAAGAGCAAATCCTAAGTAAAGCTGGGTTACTTCGTACCGCCTTAAAGGTAGTAGCGATGGCATTTACATCGCTACTACCTGGCTCACCCTTACCCAAACCAAAGGCTTGGGCTACGCTTTCTAGCTCTTGCACCCCTTCATTTGCCTGCTTAGCAGCCTTCGAAGCACTAGATATTATCTCGATTTCTAAACTTTTAGATTCTGGTAACTTTGGAGACGTCTCCACTCGGGCTGCCAAGAGGCTAAACTGTTCCGCAAACGCAATCGCTGCTATTTCTGCAGCGATTCCGTTTAGACTTGTTGACGCATGTAAGCTTTGGTAAGCGGTTGTATTAATTAGCTCTTCCAAAAATTGCTTGCGCAGCGGATCGCTACAAGTTTCCTCAAGTTCGGGGTTAGGTAAAAAGGCTGCAGCGTGCAGGTCAGCTACTGCCTCTGAAGAGAGGTTAAGCTTTCGCAATCGAGGTGACTCTTTGAGAAGCTCGTCTCCTTTGCGCAGACTCCAGTTGTCTAACTTAAGTGCCGTTAAGCTAGCCTCCGGGGCTTTGGGCGTGGGCTCAGATCCTAAAGAAGTCAGATGACCTCCATCTAGATCGAGTAATTTATTTAGCTCATCATGGTTCATTGGATACTCCGTGCAGGTAAAAGAAAAAGGCCGTAGGGAAAGCCCCTACGGCCATGGGAATGAAACGCTTTATCAGATCGAATCTAAACTCTTTAAACGAAGCTGGGTTATCTGGTCTTTGACATAGGCAAGTGCTGCTAATGCCTTGGGATGGTCCTTCATAGCCTTGAGAGATTTTTGGATCTCTGAAAGCTTTGAGGCAGCGGTGGCAGTAGCCCCTAGATCCTTTGGATTAACTCCAGAAAGGATCTGCTCAATTTCCGAAATAAGACCATTAACCTTCATACCAACAGGCGCTGCTATTGTCATAATCACAGAGCGGACTTTTATAGCTTCCTCATGGTCACTCCAAAGAACGTGCTGAAGGATCTCTAGGTGCTCAGGTTGGACATCCTCTGCACCCTGCAACCACGCGTATCCTTGCACGACGGCAATCGACTTGAATTGACGCCTATCGCTGGGCCTAACACCCTGGCGTGCAAGCTCATCGAGTATTGCCTCCAATGCCTGCTTCGCTTCCTTTGACCAAGGTAAACCTTGAGCATCAAGGCGAGCTGCGGTTAGCTCAGAAGGAGTTAAGCTCGTTGAGAACTCTGGAGCGCAATTGTTCCAGAGTAGTTTCTGTCTTCCTGCCGCTGAGCTGATTGGCAAGACACTCTTCCTAAGCATAAACCTGTCAACAAGTGCACCAAGGCTTTTAGCTTCATCGCCTGAAGGCCAGTCATTTGCAGCCCCAAGGCATATCTCAAGAGGAACTCTTCTAGCTACGCCATCCCCTTTATCAAATGTCTTCTCATTGAGGATTTTGAGCAGAACATTGAGTATGGCAGGCGAAGCTCGGAAGATTTCATCGAGAAAGACATACTGGCTCTCCGGGAGCTTATTGGTGGTTACACGCACGAACTTGTCGCCTTTTAATTCTGATAAGCTGTACTGGCCAAGAAGCTCTTCGGGCATAGAAAAGCGATTAAGCAGGCAACTAAACTTTGAGCCGTGAGTCCACCTCATTAAAGAATCAATCAGCAGAGATTTACCGCAGCCTGGAGGCCCCACTAAAAGTAAATGTTCTCCAGCGATTAAGCTGGTAAGTAGGATAGCCACTTCTTCGTCACGCTCGATCAAGGACGCGTTAAGCTCTCTTCGGGTCAGATCAAATTTTTCTTTTACGGTTAAAGAATCTTTGACTGACTGTTTAGGCATAGCTAAAACTGCATTCATTTTAAAGCTCCAAAAACGCCGTTAACCACGGCTTGGCGAGGCAGACCTAAGTTGGCCTTCTCGTAATATTATGACGCAATATAGGGGCAAATTAAGAGCAGTAAAAAGGCAGGCACTTGAGCAAATTACAAGTCTTGTTTGGTGCCTGCTGAGTCCTTCGATTCTGTTGAAGAAAACAAAGATGAAGCCAGAGTTTAGTCTTACCTGGTTTATATCACGGGAGTAGCAGTATCAGCCATGACTATTCTTTTTTGAATGTTTTTGTTCCTCTTGGAAAAACTTTGCTTTAGCGATGTCGGCTTTAGCCTCATAAATCTTTCCGAGGTTCGTAAAAGCGATAGAACGACCTTCGTATGCCTGCGCAATAAAATCTTTCGATTCTGTCGCGTTAGTAAAATCGTCTATTGCTTCTAGATATTCACCAGCATCCAAGTGCTGGTATGCTCTCCCTAAATAGGCATGATTGAGTCGCTTACGTGTCTCTGTCTCTGTAGTATCTAAAGAAAGTGCTAATTTTAAATCTGGGATAGCTTTTTCAAATAACTCCATGCCAGAAAAGGCGCAGCCCCTAAAGTACCATGATTCCCAATGTTCTGGGTTCACTATTAGTGCTTTCGAGAAATCATTAATAGCTTCCCTAAATTCTTCGCATCCCAAATGTGCAAACCCAAGTTCATAATAAACTTCTTCGTTATTTAACCCTAAACTAAGGGCTTTATTTAAATCTCTTAATGCTCTTTTAAACCGTTCTTTGTCATTGTGCATTGATCCTCGGGAGACATAAGCAGAAGCATTCTGCGGATTGATTTTTATTGCCAACGAACAGTAGTTTAAGGCAGTGCCATAATCAGCATTATCAAGGCAGTTGGATGCTTTTTTTAATGCATAATTGGAGCATGATTCTTTAGCTCTGTCTTCTGACTTACTCATGTGACGATTCTTTCTGTTAAATATAAAACTGTTACTGAAGTCTAAATCCGCCGTTTGATTCGGAGTAATTGTTTGGTCATTGGAGGTTCATTCTGACTGATAATTTCAAGCAACTGCACTTTACACCATAAGCCCGCCTACATCTGGCATTCGCCCAATCAGATTGACCAATGCCGCTTGGGTGGTTTTTATGTAACGCATGGTTGTCAAAGCGTTCTGGTGCCTAGCCAGTTGCTGAACCTCCTTGATGTTCGGTGTCAAACCTGCAAGGTTGGTTATGTAGGTCGCCCGCTGAGAATGGAAATCATTAAAGAACCCAGAAGAGTCTTTCCACATAAGGAAATCATCCGCCTGCCGTTTCTTTGTTTCTTCTTCGGTTGAGGCCTGAGCGATGTAAAGCTTTCGGGCCCGGGCCATATCTTTTTTGAGTTGCTTTCCTAGCTGCCCACGGTGATAAACCCCAGCCCAAAGTTTGGTTTTAGGTTTTTTGGTATTAAGCCAGGGCTCTAGGGTGTTTGCTAGGCTCTCAGATATCGGGAGCACATCAGTTCGTTTTCCTTTTGCATAAGCTGCTTTAATAGTGACTGTTCGTTTTGTGAGATCGAAGTCTTCTGGGTAGAGGCACGATAGCTCTTTTGCCCGAAGGCCTGTTTGCAGGGCCAATCGATAACAAAACGACCGATCTATAGGTGAGACGGCTTCCAGTGGGTGGGGAGCAAAACCTTTAGTTGCGGTTACAAGAAAATCTGCTTCCTCAGGTGCAGAAGCTCTCCTTGGATGAACCAAGCTTGCATCATTGATGTTTCTTTTTTTGATACCTTTGGTTGGATTTACTCGAAGCGCTCCTAGTTCGTTGTCAATGAAGTTAAAAAAGGCTTTTACTGCTGCAACGTAATGGTTGAAGGTCTGGGCTGCCAAGCCTTTATCAGAGGTTAACTTATTCAGCGCAGCTAAAAGCTTAGGCTGGGTAACTTCTTGTAAGTATATCGCCTTTGTAAGCTTGATTACTTTTTGAATCTTTGACTGTTGCTCATTCGCGTGGGCTGATGAGAACCGAGTTTTTAGGTGGGCGTGGTACTGGTCTAAGTATTCCAGAACACTAGTTTTCTCAGCTTCTTTAAAAGGGTCGATGAGCCCAAGGTCGCCAAACTCTTTACTTCGAAGTTCCTGTTTTAGTAGCTCTCCACTACGAATATGGGCGAGCTTCTTGTCTTTTCCAAGGGATACTTTCTTTCTGCCAATGTAAACATACCAAGTCGGTGTTTCTAACTTGACCCGCTTTCCATCAACCATTTTTGAATAAGTTCCTTTAAAGATTTTGGGAGCTTTCAATTGGCACCTCTTTTCATTTGTTCCATGACTTTTCGGCTAGGCATGCCATCATCTATCCACTGATCGATCAAAATAATCGACCACCGCTGCAGCCGTCCGCCACTAGCTTGTAATGGCAAAGGTGCCCTGCCCAGCTTGACCCATTCCCGCCAAGTCGTTGTCGCTATTCCAAGCTTGCTGGCGACTTCATCAGCGGTATAAAAGTCGCATATCTGATTATTTCGCTTTTTCCTGATCATTTCTCGACCTCCTAAACAGTTGGTGTATTGCTCAACAATTCTTCATCCATGCTTTTTATGATGTCCCGAATCTCATCGACGCTAATTCTTGGCCCTAAGGCTTGTTCATAATTAGCTAGTTCATAAATTCTGAAACTTGGAGGATTTAGACGAGTGCGCTTAGTAAAAGAGAAACCCATAGATCCCTTTGTGCACATATTTTTAACCTGAGATCGCAAAGCTTTGTCTTCCTTGCGAAGCACTTTTTGTTCCGTCCGCACATCGTTGTAGAATCCCTCTAAATATTTAAGGGCTTCAGATAATGGATAACAAAGCGCATCATCCGTAGCTGGCAGTTCCGTGCGAATAAGTAATATTGTTTGTTCTAAACCAAATCGTTTAGCGGGTAATTCATAGCTGAAATCACATCGAAAACATAGCCAACGGACCCGCTTAAGAATATCTTTGACTTCTTTCTTGCTCATATATTCTCCGTAAAAGATTGATATTTAAATCTAAAAGCCTAAACTCATGATGATAGGCCTATGCCTCGACGCATACTTTCAGTATATTTACTTATACCGCAAGTATACTAATAGTATGTAAGGTTTGGCAATGCATAATTACAATAAAAGAGAAAAAAATGCAAACAACCGGACACATACAATTAAAACCAACATCAACAATGTTTACTTGCTTAGAAGCGAGGGCTCATCATTACGAATTAACAATAAACGTTATGGTCAGACATTTGCTGGCTTTAAACTTAAATAACCTCGACTGGCGGTTTTATCCCGTCGTGCGCTCTATGGCCTTAGCAAATAAAAACATAGATACTTTTGAACAATGTGCTGACCACATCGGCTCCTATTTAGAAGGGGCTTTTTCGAATATCGATAAAATCGATGAAAACAAACGGGCCAAAATGATCTTTGACGAGGGCGTTCGCTACATCCGAAGTCGCATCGGCGACTTTAACCTAATTTTTGATGAAGGTAATTTTAGCCCTGCAGTTACTAAGTTTTATAAGCAGCTAGCTAAGCTTTAATCCCATTCTTTCGGAGCTAATCATGCTAAAAATCAGCATCGCAAGCCAGGTTGCGCTTAAAAATACAACTATTAAGGTAAAAAAACTTAGGCTACCTTTTTTTAAAGGTCAAGATTTTATTCAAATAAGCGAAGGCCTAGGGCCGCTTTTATTTGAAGTAATGGGAAGCCATCTCCTTCCGGCTTGCTCAAAAGGCATGGTACCACCCCAAGTCAATGTTTATGCAGGCTCAAATCCAATGCTGGCTGGGCTCTCTATGCAGCAGCGGCTCTTGGTTCACTTGCCCAAAGAACAGAAGCTGCAGGCCCTGGCTGAGTTGCTAGAGGAATCCAAAGATACAAAGGTATGCATCATTGTCGCTAATGACAGCCAATCCAAAGACTTAAAGCATCTATTGGCTGGTAAAGGTATTAATAGCAGCTATGTGATTGATCATGGCGCTGACTGCCCCAACTCCCCTAAAGTAAGAATCACCTCCCGCAATCGAGTAAGCAGTCCGCTATTCGCTCTAGATAAGGCTGACCTAGTGGTTTTTTATGACGCCAACATGCTGCTAGATGCAGAGAGTATCCCTGCGGAAGCTTTTTACTCAGGAAAGGTCTACGAAAATAAAGAATATACCGCTCCTAAGAACGACTTAAGCCTGCTGTTTCAAGCTGACTTTCCAACTACCATCCCTTCTAGGACTAAGGTTTTAGCTTTGTTGTCTGATGAGCTACCACTGTTGAAGCTAAGGAAGCTATGGTGCCTGCTTTCCATTGAAAGCTTAAGCCTCGATGCAACCAGAAGACCTATAACCCCGCATAAGTTTCGATTCGTGAACTTCATTCACCATGAGCTGCCCGTGTTCGATGCGGTTGAACCATCAAGCTTTCAGGTACGGAAGTATGCTATCTGGTCAAACCCTGCAAGGAACCTGTTTATTAGTCAGGTTGTACAGAAGCTTCAAGGCGGGAATGTCAAAGGGGAGCTTACCAAAGGCCAAACCTCTTTAGATCGGGTCCCTGCTATAGAAGGGCCAGCCAATATTGTCATCGTTGCTGAGAACAACCTACAAATATGCAAGTTATACGATTATTATAGTTTTAAAACCGTTTGTGGAGACGTTTCCACTTTTCTTACTTCCTTATCGACCCTTAGCAGCCTCCGAATTGATAACAGCAACCCCTGCTTAATACTCCGTATTGATAGTGGGATAGGAGAGCTACCAACCTTTAATCTGGGTACTCAAGTTTGTGTTTTAGATGTTGCTGATAAGAATAAGGGGTTGTCTCATTTTGCTAACAGTATCGATCAGCGCAGGCAGGCTTACTGTGACCTAGGATGGACTGAAGGCGGTAGATCTTTACTGGAAAGTAGATGGCTAGGTAATGAACCTAAGGAAGATAAAAGAAAACACATAGTAAGGAGAGCAAGATAACCATGGACTACTCAAACGGAAAAAGGCGTCTAGGACCATCTGAATCTTATGAGCGCCTTAAAGCTAGGGCTCGAATAAGAAAAGCTCAGCGTAAGAGCGCAAAGGTATCCCTTGATGACCTCATGGATGCCTTTAAGGGTTTAAAGTCAGATGGAGAGCTAAGCTGTATTCCAGAATCCCAAACAAGGGAGGCCTTGGTTAAAACCATGCAAATGATACGCGCTGGAACGTATAGCCCAAAAGCAACGACTAAAAAGCTAATCAGTAAGCCTAGCGGTGGAACGCGCCAATTAGATATCCCACCAGAGGTAGATCGAGTTGTCGCTAAAGCTGTGCTTCAGCAGATCAGCCCTGTTATTGATAAGCAGTTTGATCCCCGAAGTCATGGGGGCAGACCCAACCTAGGGCCACCCTTTACTTTAGCCACGGCAGCTAAAGCAATAGCTGCAGGCAAGACCTTTGTAGTAGCTGCAGATATCAAAGATGCTTTCCCTAGTCTGCCTACTGAAAGCGCCCTAGCCTGCCTAGAGAAGTTGCTTGGTAATACAAACGCTAACCTTGAATTAGCCAAGGTAAGCGTGCGAGGTCATCTTGGGCACAAGCGAATGCTTGGCATTGGCCAGGGGAGCCCTTTGAGTCCGTTAGTTTTTAATTGCTTTATGCATGAATGGGTTGATAGCACGGTACCTTTGGACAGCGAAGTCGTTTATGTAAGGTATCTTGATAACCTCTATGCTTTTGGCAATGAGGCAAGCAAGCCCCTTCAATTGATGGAAGCTATCAAGGCCGGGTTAGCAAGGCATGGCATGACCTTGAACATTGACCCAGTAAAAGACATAAAAACAGAAATATTACCTATCTTGGGATACCAAGCAGAAGCCCATAAAGGTAAAATAAGATTAGTTGGATCAAAGAAGGCTTTGGCCCAGCTAATGACTTCCTTAGAAAAGGTATTCAACAAGCCCAATCCTCAAGTAACGGGGAAACAAGCAGTTGTATCTTGGCTAGAAAGTCAG
>Ga0207940_1000488_pt1 | contig 13321 bp, 4 predicted proteins | sample LakMenEpi06Jul12_FD_150676 | JGI IMG/M metagenome (GOLD analysis project Ga0207940, IMG submission 150676) | Freshwater microbial communities from Lake Mendota, WI - 06JUL2012 deep hole epilimnion (SPAdes) | ecosystem: Environmental > Aquatic > Freshwater > Lake > Epilimnion/Euphotic zone ... | reverse complement strand
AGCTGGGACCCAAACGAACCACATACGCCCAAGCGGGTAACACGGGGTGGTTCCTATCTTTGCCATGTAAGTTATTGCGAAAGCTACCGCAATGCAGCAAGAAGGGGTACCGCGCCAGATACTGGAATGTCGCACCTAGGGTTCCGCTGCGCGCATTCCGAATAAGAAATATTCAATTCGGAAAAATTAATACTTCGTAAGGCGCTTCATGGTAAAGATTGAATGGGGCGACGCATCAGAATTTCAGCCTGATAATCAAATGGTTTTAGTTGTTTGTTAAGGTGTTTTAAATCAAGGACGTTTTGTTTTTTTATGACCGTTGTTCAGAGTATCCAAAGGGCGCTCACCAAAAAGGTTTCGATAACCCGAAGCAAATCTGCCAAAGTGCCAGAATCCAAACTTGGTAGCAATGTTTGAAACGGTGTTGTTCGAATGATTGGAATCCTGCAACACTTTTCTGGCAGCGTGCATCTTATAAATGATCAGATATCGCAATGGTGATATCCCAAAATAATCTATACAGATTTTTCGGAATGTACGGCCGGAGACATTTGCAGCCACGGCAAGGTCTTCGACAAAAATGCTGTCAAGTTGCTCGCTTTGCAATTTATTTTTAATGAGCATCATTATCTGGGTTCGATCAATAATTCGTCGGCCTACTCCGATTTGCTTGATCACAGGTGGTTTCAAAGTAATGTATTCATAAATAGCCAGAATCTCTTTTTCAACTTTCCCATTGCTGGTTAAACCCCTTGGCTTGCCATTCGTTTTCTTAGCCAAGCTAATAGTCTCTTGAAGCACCTTCTTAAACTTTAAAACCGCATCATTTCCAACATGCACTACACCACTGGGTTGATTGGTTTCAGATATACGATTTTTTTGAAGAATCAAATTTATTATTTTAATGGGAATAAACAGGTTCAACCAATCATGAACATCATTAAACGAGATGATGTACTCGATATCGGGTACGCATACCAGCACCGAATCAGATAGCATGCTTTTGCCATTTACCTTGCATGAACCATTCAGCGGAATATGAACAAGATTACCATCCCCATTAAATTCCCCATTGATGATCGACGCACCACCCGACCAACCATATTGAAGTTCGAGTTCACCCACAACCAAAGAATGGATTATCCATTCAGGAGTTTTTAGGCTGGCAACCATACCACCAAATTTAAGAAATTTTATATCGCGTAAAAAACAGTAAAAATCTTTGTACCGCTTAATCTGCATAGGTTATTACACTTCAAATTAAGTTGTTACGCAAGTAACCAAACAAGTATTAATCCTCATTCAGGTTATTTATCGACAATTAATTTGAAAAGAAGAGTTGATTATTGGCAAAAATGCGTTAATGCCAAAAGTGGACTAAAATATAGTCGATCATAAGTTTGTCAACTGTTTACTTGTATTAAAATCGCTGTCAGTTGCATATTAATGCCAAAAATGGATTGGTTAAGTATATAATAAAAATGAAACTCGTTAAATTTGAAATTTTTTATGAAATCGTCTTTAATGCCAAAAACGGATTGTTTTAGTAAAGAAGATGAAACTATTAATTATTAAAATTCGACGATCTGGTCGCAAAGTCTCAAAAAAAGAGTTTTTATGCAGTCATATTTTCTAACTTGGATTGGTAAATCCCTTGATTCAAGGTACGAGATTAAATCTATTCTGGCAAATGGCGGGATGGGGGCGGTTTTACTCGCAAGTGACAATCATTTGCATAAAGAGGTAGTAATCAAGGTTCCATTTCTAAGAAACAGTAACCATTTCGAAGAATTAATCCAACGGTTTAAAAGAGAAATCCATGTTCTCTCAATTCTGGAACATCCAAATATTGTGCCTATTATGGATGCGGGCTTTTTTGATGAATATCCCTTCCTCGTTTTACGATATATCAATGATGGGACATTAAGGTCGAAAATGGAAAAGGCCCGGCTTCACAATAATGCCTATTCTTTGGAAAACTTTCTTCATTGGTTGCCTCAGATTTCATCCGCTCTGGATTTTATTCATTCCAATAATTGGTTTCATCGTGATGTTAAACCTGAAAATATTTTGTTTGATTCAAATTATAACCCTTATCTGACGGACTTTGGTGTCTCAAAAAACCTTTCGTTCGATCATGAAAATTCAAGCAGGTCCGTATTTGGGTCTTTTATTGGCAGTCCTCAATACATGGCCCCAGAGCAACACTTGGGTGAAACTATTACTGGCAAATCGGATCAATTTGCATTAGCTGTAATCATCTATGAATGCATTTCAGGAAAGCTTCCTTTTAGTGGGATAAATCCTGTTTCAATTTTTCTGGAGATTATAAAGCAATCAGTGATTCCGCTTAAGAAGCATGTCGAAAAAATCCCTTTAACTATTTCGAATGCAGTGATGAAAGCCCTTTCCTTGGATCCTGATCAAAGATTCGAATCTTGCGGCGACTTGTGTTCCATTATTATCGAAGAATTAAAACTCCTAGATTTTCATCATGATAATAATGAGTACTTTCACTTTCATCCGATAAAAGTGCCACATGCGCCGGAGGTAGTGGATTCCCAAATGGTTTTGGAAATTCAAGCTTTTTGTTTGAAACTAATTTCATCCAAGACATTGACTAAAAATCTTTATAAAGAGTTACGCGTTTCTCTCGCCAAATTTCGCAAAGATGAACATTTAATTGCAAAAATGATTCTGGATGTTTTGGATTTTTACACGATGAGTGGATTGATTGAACCCACCAACATTGTTGAAATTATTGGGGAAATCAAAAAAATTATTCCTTTTCTTACGATAACTGCAGAAGTCGGCCCTTCTCCTTCTTGATTCATTTGAATAAAAATTTTAAACTTCATTAATTGGCTTTCAGTTCGGAAATTGATATTCAATTTAGGTATGATTGGTGTCAGGAAGTTTACAATTTTTTAGTTGGTTGGATTAGATCTTTCTATTCTTTGGCCTATTTTTATATGCATCAATGTTTCAGGAGTTTTCGTTTAATTTTATTTGGGTTCTATGCCCTTTTTTCTGAACAAAGCAAAAAGTTTTGGGAAATCATTGTTTAAATTGACAGTAAGGGCTTAGGCGCTGGCGGTGCTCCTGTCGATGCAGTTTGGGATTCTTACACCGGCGCACTACTTGCCCAGTTCATGGCCTACGCAGAAGATTTTACCGGTGGCGTTCGGGTTGGCGTTAGCGATGGTAGCTTCGATGGTATCCTTGACCTAATAACCCGTGCAGGCCCTGGCGGTGCCCCTGAAGTAAAAGGATTTAGCTTCCCAGCCTTGGATCTTATGTTCTCCTTCTATAGCGGCGAGCAATCCAAACTAGGCGGCGTTTTTGTAAGCTAACGGTTTAGAAACGTTAGTGTTCTCCTTTAATCCCATTCCTATGGAGTAGGATTGATTCATTTCGATACCAATTACGTTAAGTTCTGCTGGATTTTTTATGTAATACGAATTTTCAGAAATCTTAATTGTACTACAAAAACCTTATAATATTTCAATTTCTTTGAGCGTTTTTGCAACCGATTTATCATCCGCTTAATGGTGATCATTATCTACAATTATAAAAAAAAATATCAATATTACACTCAATTACAACCTCTTCTGAATTAACAAAAGGACTAGCTTTATCGTTACTGAAATGCAGAACCAAATTCCCTTTTTTCAGGGGCGTTACTTTGCCTCAATTTTTCCAAGCTAGGCACATTCAATAAAAGACTTTCCCATGGCCAACAATACAATCAGTGCAACAATCTTTTGCAGATGAAGTTATGAAAAAGGTACAAACAAAACAACTGCAACCATAATAAAGATTTTGTGAACGCTTTCCCGCACGGCAAAACAACTGGTTTGCCCATATTTCGTCGCCACAGCTTTATATAAGCTCACCCTTATTTAAAATTATTATTATTTTTACCGTAATAAACTCCAATTAATTACGAATACATTTTCGAAGGCACCATTTATTCGAACAAAGCCTTAATCCATCAAGATTATGGCGGCAGCTTTCCAAATTTCATCACTTGTCAACTTTGTTTAATTGTCAACAGTGGTCGTTTCCATCATTTTGTTTTCCTTATTGCAAGAGGAGCACGCCCATGGCTAATTTCTTCAAGAACCTATTCTTCAAGAGCCTTTTTTCCAAAAACAAAAACGCCTCGATTAGACCCAAAACAATATACAGCCGAAGGCTGGAACTCGAATGGATGGAGCCAAGAATCACACCAGCGACCGTTTCCATTGTTGGTGATCAAGTGGTGCTAACTTTGGTGAATGGTGAAGACATTTCGAATTTGAATACAGCCTTGGTAGGTAATACTTTAACCATTACAGACACTTCTTTAAACAACAACACCTCTAGTGGGGTTATACCCTCAGGCGTAACTGTAAATAATAATGATGTTGTGGTGGACACTACCATCTTTACAAATTTCGGGGGTTTGGTAGTAAATGCCGCCGGGGGAAATCTACCAGTTACAGTCGTCGTTAATTCTACGGGCATCGATTTAAGCGCTGTACCAGGAAATGCCAACCAATCGGTTTCCATCGACCTTTCTTTAAGCCAAGACTCTGGCGACTCCGTGACCGTGAATAATGCAATTAAAACGAAGGGTACTGGAACGGTTGTTTTAAATGCCACTACCATTACACTTGCTGCCGCAGGCGACATAATTACTAATGCTGGTAATGTGGATATCACAGGGCCAACGAAAATAGAAACTGCAGGTGATATAACCTCTAGCGGTAACATTACCTTTAACAACGCACTAACTCTAACTGGCGATATCACCTTAACAGGCAATACCCCTACCTTTACTGGAGGTGTAACTGGTGCTATCCATGACTTAACCCTAAACTTTAGCGGCACCACTACGATTGGCGCGGATTTTATCGGTATCAAAAACCTAACCACCAACAGTGGAGGCACCACTTCTCTATCAAGCGCCATCACCACAAGTGGCAACCAAACCTACAACGATGCGGTTACCCTCTCCGCTAATACCACGCTGGACTCCGGCGGAAGTAATATCATCTTTGGCAGTTCTCTCGATGGTGCTGCTTTCAATCTAGGGCTAACCGCAGGCGCTGGCACAATCAGCGGCACCTCGGTTAACATCAGCAACCTTACCATTACCAATGGCACATCCGCAACTTTCACCGGCGCAGTTACCGTCAATGCTTTGATCACCAAGGCTACCGCCACAACCATCAGCTTGACAGGCATCGGCAACACCTTTGCCGTGAATGTGGACTTCCTCAACAGCGGTCTTGTCACTTTGGGTGATGTTGCTGGAACCTCGACCTTCTTGTTCAGCACTGGCTTGAACTTCACAGGCAATGCAGCAAGTAAAGTGGGGGGTGCTATCACTACCTCTGGGAATCCAATCAACTTTGGTACTGGTGGGGTTACCTTAGAGGCAAACAGCCTTATTGACAGCACCGTTGGGGGCGTGGGTGCAGGCGTGACCTTCGGGGGAAAACTCAACGGCGCTTTTGATTTAAACCTGACCGCTGGAGCGGGAACCATCACTTTCACGGGATTAGTTGGTGATACCGCGCCTCTGACTTCCCTTACTGTCTCAAGTGCGGGAGACATAGCCCTTAACGCAGCTTTAAATGCAGCGGGCTTGGTCGCCATCACCGGAAATTCAGGTGTTAATGTTTTTCTTGGCACCGCTGGTGCAGGCTTAAGCCTCGCTGATGCCGAACTTAACTTCATTACCACAACCGGTGGTTTATCGATAACCGCTTCGGGCACCGGGATTATGACGGTTAATAAAGTCACTACCGGAGGCGCTATTTCTGGGACGACCACACTTTCCGCAGGTGGGACGGGAGTCTCCTTTATTACAACCGCTTCCACTTTTAATAATAACTTAACGATCGCTAGCCCGGCCATTCTTGGCATAATTATCTCGACCTCAGATGATGCAATCACCTTTAACAACTCTGTCACCCTCACCGCTATTACCATCATTAATTCTGGTACAGGTAATATTCTCTTTGGCAGCACAATCGACGGAACTTTTGCCCTTACTGCAAACTCCAGCGGCACCACCACTTTTAGTAGTATTGTTGGTGGAACAGCCGCACTTGCAAGCCTTTCCACTAATAATGGTGGTACCACCATTATCAATGGGGGAGCTATTACCACCACTACAGTTCAAACCTATAACGATGCGGCTATCCTTGGTGCTAATACCATCCTCGCAGGCACCATCCCCACTTTTAATGGGGGTGTTACTGGTGCAGGCTATGATTTAATCTTGAACTTTAGCGGCATCACCACGATTGGAGCTACCTTTACCGGTATCAAAAATCTAACCACTGACGGTGGTGGAACCACTTCTTTATCAGGCGCCATCACCACCACTGGCTTTCAAACTTTCAACCATGCGGTTACTCTTACTGCGGATACTACCCTTACAGGCACCACCCCTACTTTTTTTGTAGGAGTTACTGGTGCTGTCCATGATTTAACCCTGACCTTTAGTGGCCTCACCACGATTGGCGCTACCTTTACCGGAATCAAAAACCTAACCACTAACGGCGGCGGAACTACTTCTTTATTAGGTATCATCACCACCACTGGCACTCAAACCTACAACGATGCGGTTACCCTTACCGATGATACGACCCTCACTGGCACAGTCCCTATTTTTAGTTTAGGTGTTAATGGTGCTGGCGGTGGCCTTAACCGTAATTTAACGTTGACTTTTAATTTACTCACCACAATTGGCGCAAATTTTACCGGTATCAAAAACCTAGCCACTAACGGTGGTGGCACCACTTCTTTATCAGGCGCCATCACCACTACTGGTACTCAAACCTACTCCGATGCGATCACCTTGGGGGCTGATACTATCCTCACAGGCACCACATCTACCTTTACTGGAGGTGTTACTGGTGCGGGATATGATTTAAACCTGAACTTTAGTGGACTCACCACGATCGGTGCGACATTTACCGGCATCAAAAATTTAACCACCAACAATGGTGGCACCACTTCTTTATCAGGCGCCATCACCACCACTGGCAATCAAACCTACAACGATGCAGTTACTCTCACCGCCATTACCATGCTAAACTCTGGTGGAAGTGATATCCTTTTTAGCAGCACGCTCAATGGCGCTTTTGATTTAAGCCTAACCGCTGGCGCAATCAGCGGCACATCCCTTAACATCAACAACCTTACCATCACAAATTGCACATCCGCAACTTTCACCGGCACAGTCATCGTCAATGATCTGATTACCACAGCGAATCCATACACTATCAGCTTGACAGGCACCAGCAACACTTTTGCTTTGAATGTGGACTTTGTCAACAGCGGGCTTGTCACTTTAGGTGAGGTTGCTGGAACCGACACATTTTTGTTCAACGGTGGACTTAACTTCCAAGGCAATGCAGCCAGTAAAATGGGTGGGGCCAATATCTCCAGTTCTGGTGATATAATCAACTTCGGCACAGGTGGCGTCACTTTAATATCAAACAGCATTATTAACAGTACCGTTGGGGGCGTGGGGGCAGGCATCATCTTCGGAGGAAAACTCAACGGCACTTTCAATTTGAGCCTGACCGCTGGAGCGGGAGCCATCACTTTCACGGGATTAGTTGGTGATACTGCGCCTCTTAATTCCCTAAATGTTTCAAGTGCGGGTGATATAGCCATAAGCGCAGCTTTAAACGCAGCGGGACTGGTCGCCATCACCGGAAATTCAGGTGTTAATGTTTTTCTTGGCACCGCTGGTGCAGGCTTAAGCCTCGTTGATGCCGAACTTAGCTTCATTACCACAACCGGTGGTTTATCGATAACCGCTTCAGGTATCGGAAATATGACGGTTAATAATGTCACTAACGGAGGCACCATTTCTGGTACAACCACACTTACCGCAGGCGGAACGGGCGTCTCCTTTATTATAACCGCTTCCACTTTCGACAATGCTTTAACGATCGCTAGCCCTGCAATTCTTGGCACAAATATCTCAACCTCAAATGATGCGCTCACCTTTAGCAACCCTGTCACCCTTACCGCTAATAGCACCCTTGCTACTGGTGCGGGTGCTATTCTCTTTGATGGAACCGTGAACGGAGGTTTCAACCTTATTGCAAACTCCAGCAGTGACACCACTTTCAGTGGAATTGTAGGTGGAACAGCCGCACTTATAAGTATGTCCACTAATGCTGGTGGAATTACCTATATCAACACCAGCGCTATCACCACCACAGGAAATCAATCCTATAGCGATACTATTACCCTTAGAACAAATAACACGATGACGTCTGCAAACAACATCCAATTTGCCAACCTTCTCAACGGTGATTTTAATCTAGGCCTGACCGCTGGCGCTGGCGCTGGCCTTATCATCGCAACTGCAGTCAACATCCACAACCTTACCATTTCCAATGGCGCCTCTGCTGCCTTCACCGGTGCAGTTACGGTAAATGATCTGATCACCACTGCGAACCCATACTCCGTATCCTTGACCGGCACTGGCAACACTTTTACGCAGAATGTGGACTTTCTCAATACCGGCCTTGTCACTTTGGGCGACACTTCTGACACATTCGCTTTCGGTACTGGTTTTACTTTTACGGGCAACTCAGCCTCCGATGTTGGTTCCATTATCAACAGTGGTGGCGTTGTGGACTTCGGTACGGGTGGTGTCACCTTGCGTACTAATTCAGCTATAGCAACTACACAACTTTCTGCTGCAGGCCAGAATATCCTCTTCGGGGCTGCCATCGGGGGAGCCTTCGACCTCAGTCTTAATGCGGGTACAAACGGCGCTATCACAGGCAAATCAGTCACTATTAATGACTTAACAATCACCAACGGCATATCTGCTGCTTTCACCGGCGCAATCCAGGTCAATGATTTGATCACCACGGTTACCGCCACAACCGTCAGCATGAGGGGCACAGGCAACACCTTCTCTCAGAATGTGGACTTCCTTAATACCGGCCTTGTCACTTTGGGTGATGGAACCGATAACTTCTTGTTTAACGGTGGCTTGAATTTCACAGGCAATGCGGCATCCAATGTTGGTGCAGCCATCACAAGTTCAGGTGATGTGATCAACTTTGGCACAGGCTCTGGTAGCGTAATACTTACCGGTAATTCAACCATTGCAACAGTAACCGGTTCTGCAGCAGGCGCGAATATCCTCTTTGGCACAGGCATTACCGGAACATTCAATCTTGGGCTTAATGCAGGCACAGTCGGCGCAATCACCGGTACATCTGTCGCCATTAATGATTTGACCATCAACAATGGCGCATCTGCTGCTTTCACTGGCGCAGTTACCGTCAATGATTTGATCACCACAGCAAACGCCTACTCCGTATCCATGACAGGGACTGGCAACACCTTTGCCCAGAATATCGATTTCCGTAACACGGGAGTTGGTAGCAGTGTCACTTTGGGGGATGGAACCGATACCTTCTTGTTCAACGGTGGCTTGAACTTTAGTGGCAATAATGCCAATAAATTAGGTGGCGCTATCAACAGTGGCGGAATTGTGAACTTCGGCACAGGTGGCGTCACCTTTCAGGCTAATTCAGCCATAGCAACTACACAACTCTTGGCTACAGGCCAAAATATCATCTTCGGTGCTGGAATTACTGACGGTATTAGCGCCTTCAACCTTGGGCTTGATGCAGGCACAGGGGGTGCAATCACCGGCACATCCGTCAACATTAATGACTTGACCATCAACAATGGCGCCTCTGCAGCGTTCACTGGCGCAGTTACCGTCAATGATTTGATCACCACGGCTAATCCCTACTCCGTATCCATGACAGGCACTGGTAATACTTTTGCTTTGAGTGTGGACTTCTTAAATGCTGGCGCTGTGACTTTAAATGGCACTATAACAGACAGCACCACTTTTGCTGGTGGAGTTGTAGTTACTGCTCCTATCTCGATTACAGTCCAAGGCACGGTTTCAGCAACAAACTCCAACATGATTTTGGGTGATTCTGATACCGGAGTAATTCTGGGCACGAACACCACGCTGGACGCTGGTACTGGAAATATCAACCTGAACGGATTAGTTTCCGGAGCATTCAGCTTGACACCCATTACCTCTTCTCCAGGATTGACCACGATCGCAGGCGCCAACACTAATACCACAACTAATGTTACTACGGGCGTAGTGCAGATCAATAATACCTCTGCGAGTATAACCAACTACGCTGTCTCGGGTGGAACACTTAAAGGCACCGGAGCTATCGGGGCTTTAACGGGAACGGGCACGGGTATTATTGCCCCCGGTAACAGCCCCGGGCAAGTTACCACCACAAGCCTGAGTTTAATTTCTACTAATACCTTGCAGATTGAACTCACAGGAACCACCCCAGGAACCCAATATGACCAGATCGTGGTCAATCCAGGAACCGTGACTTTGGGTAATGCAATCTTAACATTATCTTCAACCTTTACTGGAAGCGCTGGCTCAGTATTTACCATTATTGATAACCAAGGATCTGCTGCTGTAGCCGGAACCTTTGCAGGATTACCTGAAGGTTCCGTTATTTCTATTAACGGTAGGGCATATAAGATTTCTTATGTCGGCGGCACAGGCACAAACGATGTCACCCTGACTGCAATACCCACGGTAACTCTTAACATCGCAGACCTACTTATCACCACCACCACCCTTACCATTACTGGTACGGGTTTTGATACCACTCCTGGAAACAACACGGTCACTTTCAACGATGGCGCCATCGGCACCGTCAACTCTGCTACCTCTACCCAATTAAATATTATCTTCTCTACTCAACCAACTGGTACTGGCAGCCTGACTGCTGTGGTTATCACTAATAGCATCAGCAGCGGCGCACCCATTCAGGTTGCTACTGTTGTTACAACACCAACTCCTACACCAACGCCTACTCCTACTCCTACTCCTACTCCTACTCCTACTCCTACTCCTACTCCTACTCCTACTCCTACTCCTACTCCTACTCCTACTCCTACTCCTACTCCAACATTGGTGACAGGAACCCCACCTCCTACTTCAGGTGGTTCCAGTACTGTAACGATTTACGATCCAGCCACGGGCCAACCCTCTGGAACTATGGTTCCCTTCCCAGGGTTTAGTGGAGAGCTTCGCGTAGTATCAGGTGATTTCAACGGCGATGGAATCATGGAGATCCTTGCAGCGGCAGGGCCTGGCGGTGGGCCAGCAATCGCAATTCTTAACTCCCAAACCGGCGCAGTTATAGAATCCTTCTTCGCATTCAGTTCAACATTTACTGGTGGGGTTTTTGTTGCGGTACGTGATTTTAACGGAGATGGAATATTCGATATCATCGTGGGGGCAGGCGAGGGTGGCGGCCCAGAAGTTCGCGTTTTCGATGGATCTAACCTTAGCGTTCTTAAAGCATTCTTCGCTTATGACCAATCCTTTACAGGCGGCGTTACCGTTGCTGCTCTTGACTTCAATGCAGATGGAATTTTGGATATAGTCACTGGCGCAGGGCCCGGCGCCGCCCCACATGTTAAAGTCTTCGATGGGGCTACTAATTCTATTCTCAGCCAATGGTATGCCTACCCAGCCTCCTTTACAGGTGGGGTTTTCGTCGCAGCAGGTGACATAAGCAATGATGGGAACATCGAAGTTGTCACTGGCGCGGGCATGGGCGGAGCACCCGTTGTTGCGGTCTGGGACCCTTACACTGGCGCACTACTTTCACAGTTTATAGCCTATGCTGAAGACTTCACTGGTGGCGTACGGGTTGGTGTAAGTGATGGTAACGGCGATGGTATCAATGATCTGATCACAGGAGCGGGCCCGGGCGGTGGCCCCCAAGTTAAAGGCTTTAGCTTCCCTGCTTTAGATCTGTTGTTCTCGTTCTACAGCGGCGATTCCACCAATACTGGCGGCGTGTTTGTAAGCTAGCGGCTGAGTGACTTTCAAACAATTCTTTCCCCATCCACCTCATCTAAGTGGGTGGGGTTTTCTTTTATTCGTTTGATAGTGACATCAACACTTTCTCTATTGCTCAGTCTCTATTACTTTCTTTTCTTCCCATAAAGAATTCACACTTTACGTTCAACAATTGAAGATGGTTACAAAATATCTCAGGGGGTATCTGCCCATCCAGCGGTGGCCTTTAGGTAGAAAACCAATTTTATTACAAATAAACTTCACCTTAATTCAGGCCAAAAGCGCGTCATAATTAGTTGAAGAGCAGCATAACTATCACTCGATAGCAAAATAGCTTTGCCCTTCATTCCTCTTCCATTCGGAAGAAACTTACCCCCTTTTTCAAGGAGAATTTTTATGTGTCAGTCATTAGAGTTGGATCAATCCGTCCAGCAAAAATTCCATCGCACCCGCGAAGAACTTTCAAACGCATTAGTCGAACGCAATCAAGAAGTTGATCTTCTTTTAACTTCGCTAATCTGTAGGGAAAACCCACTTCTTATCGGGCCGCCCGGTACTGGCAAAAGCATGCTCGTTGATGCACTTTTAAGCTGGATGCAAGGCAAGAAGTTTTCCATCCTGTTTTCAAAATTTAGTATGCCCGAAGAAATTTTTGGTCCTGTTTCCCTTAATGGCTTGAAGAATGATAAATTCATTCGCATCATCGAAGGAAAACTCCCCTGTGCTGATATCGCTTTTGGCGATGAGATTTTCAATGCAAGTTCAGGGATCTTGAACACACTTTTGAAAATTCTCAATGAAAGAGTTTACGAGCAAGGTGATGGCTCAAAAACTAAAGTTCCATTAAAACTTTTTGTGGGTGCAGCTAATCAATGGCCACATGAACAAGAAGGGGGCAAAGAGCTTGCCGCATTGTTTGACAGATTCCTTATGCGCAAACGAGTCTTGCCCATTGTATCCAAAGCTGGGAAAGAAAGACTGTGGTGGAATCAGCCATGCGAAGTAAAGCCAACCTCCACGATCAGCCCAGGGGAAATCGATACTGCACAAAGTGAAAGCGCTGCGATCACTTGGACTGCAGAAGCGAGGGAAGCTTTTCAATCCATCATCACGCAACTTGCCAAGGAAGGTATTTTGCCTGGGGATCGAAGGCAAGCAAAGAGCGTGAAAGCGGTTCAAGCTTACTGCTACCTGGAAGGTAAGAACCAAGTGGAGCTTGAACATTTGCAGGTTCTTACCTCGATACTTTGGGAAGACCCTACAGAGCAACCAGAAAAGGTGACTCAAATAGTATTGAAGGTTGCAAATCCAACAGGCATGAAAGTGAATTCCCTTCTGATTGAGGTTGAGCAGATTTGTGAAAATGCAGATTTAAAACAGCTAGCTCAAGCAGCAGTTGCAGCTTCGAAATTATCT
>Ga0207940_1000485_pt1 | contig 13349 bp, 13 predicted proteins | sample LakMenEpi06Jul12_FD_150676 | JGI IMG/M metagenome (GOLD analysis project Ga0207940, IMG submission 150676) | Freshwater microbial communities from Lake Mendota, WI - 06JUL2012 deep hole epilimnion (SPAdes) | ecosystem: Environmental > Aquatic > Freshwater > Lake > Epilimnion/Euphotic zone ... | reverse complement strand
TGCACATCATTAATATGTACTTTCACCTCTTTCTTTAGGTTTTTAGACATCTCAGCCCCTACTATGTCCCCAATCTGTCCTAAGGTATAATTATCAGAAGCCACATTAAATACCCCTGAGATATTATCTGGAGCTTGAATCGATCTTATAAAAGCCGAGCAGGCATCTTGAATATGGAAAATAGGCCTCCAAATAGAAGGGTTATTCACTGTAATCTCCCCATTAGTCATAGCATTTTTAAACATTGTATTTACCACTAAATCAAATCGCATTCTATCGCTATGGCCACAAACAGTACCTTGTCTTAATGCAATAACAGAAAAATTTTCGTCAGCTAAATGCATTACCCCATTTTCACCCTGTAGTTTTGATATCCCGTATGGATAAGAACAAGTAGTAGGTGATTTTTCATCATACAATTCATCAACAGTATACCCGTAAACAGAGCATGAAGAAGCATATATAAAACGTCTTACCCCTGCTCTTTTACACTCGTATGATAAATATGCGGGGCAGGCTGCATTTTGGATAAAATTTTCAGAGGGAGAAAATTCAGCCATCGGATCATTTGAAACGCCACCTAAAAATATCACAGTATCAAAGCCTTTTAATTCATTATGCGTTACTTGTAATAAATCTTTTTGTATTAATGCAACTTTAGGATTTAAATTATTGCCAAACCATAGCTCATCAATTACGGTTACATTATACTCTAATCTTAGTAGTCTTTTACAAAGTTCTGTTCCTATATATCCAGCACCGCCCGCTAATAATATTTTTTTCATACAAATATTTTAAATAAAATTAAATAGTAAAGTAATTTGAATCTTTCCTAGAAAGCCACTCTTTCACTGATAAACCATTAATATCTTTAGGAGTTGCTATACATGAATCTTTCAATTCAAAGAACTTATTTTTTAAATTAGGGTCACAAATAGACCAATCAATATCTTCTGCAAATGGAGAAATGCTAGCTTCGCATTCTCCATTATATGATCCGGAACAAAAATATTCAATATAAGAATCTTCTACAAAATAATTGCCATGGGCACATCCTTCTGGAACCCAAATCCAACTTGAAGAGTTATCTGTTGATTTAGCTGGCATATCAAAAGCCATAATTTTCCCTTGTGTAGGTGACCCTAAGCGCAAATCTAATACTAAATCAACCATATGGCCTGCAATTGTTCTAACTAGTTTACCCATATTAGGGTTCCATTGAAAATGTAAGCCTCTCAATACGTTTTTTTGAGAAAAACTTTCGTTAGACTGCATTATGCCATTTGGAAAAATATTTAATTCATTATTTATAAAATCCGAAGCACGAAAAGTTTCTGTGAAGTAACCTCTATGGTCCGTAAATCGGTCAAAATTAATAATTTTAATTCCAGAGATTCTTTGTACTAATATTGATGATATTTTCATAATAATTTAAATAAATTAAAAATTAGAAATAATTAACAAAATTATTTATGACTTGAAAATATATTGTCAAAACAATTAAAAATTCTATCAAATTCGTCTTCAGTTAAATTAGACCCACTAGGAAGACACAGCCCATTTTCAAATAACTTGTCTGATACCCCATTTAAATAATTTTTTGAAGAAGTAAAAACTGGTTGTTGATGCATTGGTTTCCACAATGGTCTAGTTTCAATATTTTCAGTTTCCATTATCAACCTAATATCCTCCCTAGTTAACCCCTTATTTAAAGATGGATCAACTAATATACAAGTAAGCCAACGGTTTGAATAATATCCATTTGGTTCTTCTTGAAATTGAATATTAAATCCAGCCTGATTGTATTTTGAAAAATACTCCATATATCTTTTATGATTATTTCTTCTTGAGTTTATTCTGTCGCCCAATACTTCTAATTGTCCTCTTCCTATACCAGCCAATACATTTGACAATCTATAATTATAACCAATTTGCGAATGTTGATAATGTGGTGCGGGATCTCTTGCCTGCGTTGCTAAATATCTAGCTTTCTTAATCATTTCACCATCATTTGACACTAGAGCTCCACCACCTGAAGTAGTAATAATTTTATTGCCATTAAAGCTCAATACACCAAAATCACCAAAACCACCACAAGGTTTTTCATTAATATTGGATCCTAATGCTTCAGCAGCATCTTCTATAACTGGTACTCCAAATTCCTTTGCAATAGTCATGATTTCATACATTTTAGCAGGCATTCCATATAAATGGACAGGAATAATAGCTTTAGGCATTTTCCCATTTTCTTGAGCTTCTTTTAATGCAGTTCTTAGTAACATAGGGTCCATATTCCAAGTGTCAAGCTCAGAGTCTATAAAGACCGGACTAGCTCCTTGATATGTAATTGGATTTGCTGATGCTGAAAAAGTAATTGATTGACATATAACGAAATCATCAGATTTCACTCCTAAAAGAATTAATGCTAAATGAATAGCAGAAGTTCCAGATGATAAAGCAGCAGCAAGTTTTGTTTGGGTCTGCTGTTGTAATCCTTCTTCAAAAGCATTTACGTGAGGTCCAAGTGGAGCGATCCAATTAGTTTCAAAAGCTTCATTTACATAGTTTAGTTCATTTTTGCCTATATGAGGGGAAGATAGCCAAATTTTAGATTTCATTTATATAATTTTTTTATTGCATTTTATAATTATCAAGTTAATTACAAATTGATAAATCATCAATAATATTTTCCAAAGCAAAGCTAATATTAAAATGATCACCAGTAAACTCTATTTTCTTTTTTTTAGGTAATTTGTAAGAAAAATAGCAATCCATATTGGGGATATATAAATGACCAGAATCACTCAAAGATTTCTTCACTTTTAATAAATAGGACCTGACAATTTTAATATTATTATTGATTGCATCTTCAGTAAAAATGGTTTTATTAACTATATCTAATACAAAATTACTAGATTCAAGCCTTTTTGAAAAAGCAACAGGGCAAATCTTGTATATCATTTCATAATTTTGATCAAATACAAGATCGGAAATGACTGTCCCAAAAGAGTGAGAAATTACTCCAACTATATTTCCATCAACATGGAATATACCTTTTAAAATATTTTTAGAATAATCACTGTTTAGTATATTATCATAATTTATATCAAAAACAATGATTCTGTAATTGTTAAATAGCTTGAAATAAGATAACCAAAAACCAGAAGTAGTATAAAGTCCGTGAATTAAAACAATAGTATTCTCTTTTTTTCTATTAAAAACAAACTTATTTACCATCTTTAATAAATAGAATTTTAATTTATGTCTGTAATTTTATTAGGATCATGCATCAATACATTTTCAGACCTAAAAATCTTAAATATTGTTTTATAGAAAATCAATAAATCCAATTTTAATGATATATTATCTACATACCATACATCCAATATAAACCTTTCATTAAACTGAAGTACATTTCTTCCATGTATTTGAGCCCAACCGGTGATCCCAGGTAACACGTTATGGCGACGTTTTTGTTCTGAAGTATAATATGAAAGATATTCTACCAATAAAGGTCTTGGGCCAATTAATGACATGTCTCCTTTTAAAACGTTCCATAATTGAGGTAGTTCATCAATAGAGAATTTACGAAGAATTTTACCAATCTTAGTCATTCTTTCTTCATCTGGAAGTAATTTACCATCACTATCAACCTTATCATTCATTGTTTTAATTTTTACTAATTTGAAGATTTTTTGATTTAAGCCAGGTCTTAATTGAAAAAATAAAACCTTTATTGATCTATTTGAAATCATCAAAGCAAAAATTGATAATAATGTAAATGGAAAAGAAATTATTAATATTATTACTGAAAATAATATATCAAAAAATCTTTTTACAAAATTTGTGTAAAAAAACTTCATTTTAAAAGCAGGGTTTTTTGATAATTAGTTTTAGAAAAACTTTAGAAGAAATATTTATTTATTTTTAAGTTATTACAACTCTTCTACTTAATATATTTACTAAATCATACCCATCCCATATAAGGGAAAAATCCATTGTCCTCCCTATTGGGACAATTCTATCGACTCCTAAAGGCCTATTATTCTTTATCCATATTTCAAATTCATCTTTTTTAAATCCTAAATATCCAATTGTCTGGTATTTTCTGCTTATAACAGGAGTAATCTCAATAAGAGTTGAAATAACAACTTCATTAAAATAACCACAATTGCATTTATATGAGTCAATATCTTTATGAATAGAGCTGTTTTTAATACGCCAAATTAGATTTGATGTTTGTGGTTCTAATTCAATATCGCCATGTGAAATTGACTGGGTATACATCATTGTTAGTTTATCTACTGAAGATATTGGCTGTAATTGGTATTTCTTTTCATCTAACACTAAATGTAAATTTTGCCAAAAGATATCTTGAGCAAATTTAACATCTTCCATTGAGCCTATCCAATAAATTGTTTGTGGCGAGGTGCATGCATTTTGGTCAAATAAGAAAGTATCGTTATAAAAATCTAACGCTATTTTTGATTTGTCTTGAATTTTTAAGTAAGAATTTGCATTGATAATAGCAATAGAATATCTATCTGAAAAAGTTACCTCTGTAGATTTAGATGAAATAGGAAATTTTCGGATCTCATTAATTGTTTGATCTCCCCCCCATATTATTCTGATATCACAAATTTTCGAGAAAAATGCCGTAGCGTTACTTTCACGATTGTATTTTACAACAAACAATCGATTTGGAAAAAAAGATTTATATTTTTCAAAAGTTAAAACTTTCTTTATTGCATTAACAATAATACTTATCTGCTCGAAGTTATTTGATGGAACCCTTACGATGTTTATGTTGCCAGTAAGCAAACCAGCTAAAAGGCTGTAGGCAAAATTAACCGGTACATTTCCTGGAGCTACGTGGAACAAAATTCCCCTTCCAATCTGAAGTTTAATATCCGCATAGTAGCTCATTCTTAAAACTTTAAGATTAGCCTCCCTACAGTAAAACGCAAAAGTTGCTACATCAGGATATTCACGTACAAAAGGTGAATTCAAAAGTTGTTTTGAAATATCTGACAAAAAACAAAGAGTAACATCTGAAAAAACATCAAATGAACTTTGATTTAACAAATCAACTATGTCAAATTTATTTCCTATTAAGAAATCAATTTCTTCTAAAGCTTTCTCCATAAGTATCACTGCAGCCTCTTAATTCGGCATTTTTTAATCGTCCATTTATTTTAAAATATTTTCCTTTTCTTCCGCATTTACAATCATCTTCACCAAAAATTATACCCAAGTCTTCCGTTAGAATCGACTGACCTGGATAACTTATTGGTAATAAGGAGAGCAATTGAATAATTCCTTCTTCTCCATGTCTACTTACTGAAAAATTACTTGAATTTCTTATTATTATATCTGAATATTCTGAAGTATGCAGATAACCTTTCTCACATTCCATATGAATAGTCCCTGTTTGCTCTACCATTCCATAATAGTCGTGGACTCGAGTCAAACCACATATAGAATTTAACTGAGCCTTAAACGTAGAATTGTCAACCGCCTCCGAAATTAATTTTTTCCAACCACCCCCATGTATTAATACTGAATTGCTTAAATTAAATTTTTGAGGCGATTTTAATAATTCACGGTAAAAATGCTGGTATACAATAAAGGTGAAACCAAACATGAATATTGTTTTAGATTTATTATCCTCTAAAAATTGATTGATCCCTTCTAGATTCAAACTCATATCATCGTTCAATGCAAATACTCTTTTGGAAGCGAATAATGAGAATCCTGTAATACCTGCCGCGCGGGCTGAAAATTGATTTCTATTTTTTACTGTTGCTTCACAATCAATAACTATCATTGGAACTCTAGTGCTTCCTATAAAACTAGAAACTATTTTACTCAAAACTCGGGTTTGTAATGACGATGTTTGTTTGTCTAAAAATATCTTCGAAAATGCAAATCCAGTTGTGCCAGATGATGTCATTGTTTTAACCACTTGATCTTTGGAAACACTTAACAATTCAAATAATTTGAACAACCGAACAGGAATAAAAGGCAAATCTTCAATGGAGTGAATATCTTGTTTTCGATAATTTACAGACGACATCATCCTATTAAACTCTAAACTGTTGTTACAGTGATGTTCGAATAACTCCAATATATGCTTTAGGAAAAACTCCTGCTTTGATTGTTTATCATAAGTATATAAAGGAATTTGGGGTAAGTTCAATTTTTCTATACTTTCCATATATCAATCTGCTAATTTAGAATATAACGTTTTGCCTGAGGCATTTTTGGGAATCTCCTCAATAATTCTGATATCTAACACACTAAAATGAAGCCCTAATTTTTTTATAAGAAATTCTTTAACCAGTAAAGTGTTTCCCTGATTTAAAATATAAATAACAAGTTTATTATCATTTCCCATACATGCAGATTGAACACCAATATCAAAAAGCAATCTTTCAAGTTCATCCAGATTTACCCGATTGCCAAAAATCTTAATAAAACGTTTAATTCTTCCTACAATAAAATAAAATCCTTCATCATCAAATAATGCAATATCACCTGTAAGTAAACGATTATTATTTTCGTTGCCACGAATGAGATCATTTTTACATTCGGCATATCCTAGCATTACATTAGGTCCTGAGTATACTAATTCTCCTAAGGTTCCAGGCTGGTTAATAATATTACCATTTTCATCAATGATTTGAAATTCTCCATTCGGTATAGCTTTTCCTATACTTCCTAGCTTCTCCAGATTTAATTCTGGTGTTAAATAACTTAGCCTGGCTGTACCTTCCGTTTGACCATACATTATAAAAAATCGAATTCCATTATTTATCGAAAATTGTGCAAAGTGTTCTATAAGTTCATTCGACAACTTACCTCCTGCTTGAGTAAGCGTTTTTAATGAGGGTAAATCAGCATTCAGAAGCCTGAATTTTTTCAGTATCTCGAAAGTATATGGAACTCCGGAAAGCGAAGTAACATTAAAGTTTGTAAACAGATCCCAAAACCTGCGTTGTGTAATACTTTCCATAGTTATTACAACAGAGCCTCCTACAAATAAGTGAGTATTGATAATAGAAAGTCCAAATGAATAATTTATTGGCAAAGTACTAATTGCGGTTTCATAAGAATCCAAACGTAAATATTCTGCAATTGAAGTAGCATTTGAGATTAGGTTCTGATATGATAACCTTACCAACTTAGGGCTTCCAGTAGTACCGGAAGTTGACAAAAGCAATGCTAATTCATTATGTAATGTTAAGGTACCTTGATGATTACTTTTTAATAAGGAATAATTTCTTAACCGATGTTCAATCAAATAATTTTCAAATTGTACCTCTTTTGTAGAAGGCGTGAATATATAATCTGGATCATATTCCAGAACCAGTCTAATCAATAGTGAAGAATCTGATTGTGAGTCTATCATTATAGGAACCACGCCCCTTTTAATGGCATTGATATAAAAAAACACCGATTCATATTGATTTTGGCATAAAATTAACACCAAAGATCTAGATGTGATACCTGAAAAAATAAGATCACCATCAGAAAGTATTTGCTCGACCTGATGTTTTTGTCCATTTTCTTCAATGATAGTCCCTTGCGGGTTAAATAGTCTTATATTATTACTCAAGGCATTCATCTTCTTTTAGTTCAGATTATAATTTATTTTTTCAAGAAAAATATGTAATAGACTAGCGCTATTAACAGTTTAGCTTAGTTTAGTCTCAATCTAAATCTAGTTAAAAAGTCGCCTGTTTATAAATCTTCACTTGCGTCTAAAGTCCTACTCATCTTTCCATTTTGCAAAAACTCTTCTGAATTAACTTTTCAATTGGCAATACCCAAATATGTAAAATATATACAGATACTACTTAATTAAAATCAAAGGATAATTTTAGACCTTAGCTCTAAAAGCAGTTGTTGATTATATAAATCGTACTCTTGAGATTTCATGGCATGTACAAATCAGAATATGGATTATCAGTACGTATATCCAAATATCGCAATGAATCATTAATTGCCAATTGATGATTACCAAAAAATCCAACTACATGATGAACATATGGACCATATACAAATTTACGTTCCCATTTTGACCAATCATCTACTTTTAGATATGTATAATTCCCGCCAGTTTTGGGACCATAAACAGATTGTCCGTAACCAACGAAACAAGAATAATCTCCATGATCTCCGTCAAATCTAATAATAGTCAAGTCTCCAGTTTTGAGACGATAATTACCCTCTCCAGTCCTAACTACAAAACCAGGTTCAGCTTGATCTTTTAACTGCTTTGCAAACCCCATATGCCATAATAATTCTGAATTATTGTCATTTGGATTTTTCATTGTTAAATCAGTTAAAAAGGCAGGTGATTCATTATTTAATGCACCAAGAGCCAACAGGGAAGTTATTGCACCATGAATATCACATTCATTTGTGCAAGGTAATCCATGGTCATACAAATCACCAAAGACAAACCATGGACCAAAACCAAATTCTCTGCGTACTTCATGCCAACAGTCACTAGCTATTGCATTACATGAATAACGATTTGCAATTTTCATATAGCCAAGCTCAATTGCAGCTAAGATTTTTTTATCTGGGACCCTTGAAAGATCAATTGTTTTTTCAATTTCAGAAATTAAATTATGTATATCTTCCTCATCTTTTTTTAAAGTGGTCTTAATTGTATCAATAAGCTCAATTCCAGTTACAGGTACAACTTCAATTCCAAACCTCTCTAATAATTCACCTTCATTCACCATAAGGTTTACAAATTGTTGAGGTCTAACACTTACTTGAGCAATTCGACCAGAACGAAAATTTTTAACGATGCGAGATGTATTAATAAATTGCTTAAATCCAACTGAAAATTCTATATCATCAATATGACAATTTTCAATATAACTAAATTTAATACCATACCTGCGCAATACTTTCGATGCGGCGAAAACACCACATTGCGAATCTGTTTGACGATAAATATCATTTTCATTATCAATAAAATCAGAGGGCGCCCATAGTAAAACAGGAATATTAAGTTCTTTGGCTAATTTAGCTATCGCTTCTTCTTGACCGTAGTTGCAAAAAATAATGACTAGTGCTTCGACTTTGCATCTTTTAAAATAATCAGCAACATTGATTGCATCCTGATAATCTGTCAAATATTTATTATTAGATTGTAGAATTTCTCTACCATTTATATACTTGTTTTTACGAGATGGGTCTAGATCTTCAGTACTAAAATATTCTACGTTTTCTAAATCAACGAGTTCTTTGATTTTATTTGAAATTGTATTTTTATTGTTTTCTGTTGCCTTATTTATCCATGTATCTCTTCGAGTATACGCTACTCCAAGTTTCAATTTTGAAATATTAAAGTTATACATGTATTTATTTTAATTTTATATAGTTGAATTCGCCATTAAGATTGACTCAGCAATTTGCTCTGGTAAAAGACCTGCTTGTTTAAGCATAAAATTATAATCTCCTGGATGTAAAAAAACATCATTAACCCCTAAAGCAAGATGAATAGTTGAATTTTTATCTTTGACTATGCATTCAGCAACACTTGACCCTAAGCCTCCATAAACATTATGCTCTTCTACAGTTACTATTAATCGATCTTTTGTTGCACATTTTTTTACTATTTCTTCATCTAATGGCTTAATTGTGTGAGCATCATATACACTAACCGAAATTCCTTTTTGCTTTAATAACTCTGCTGCTTTTAATGAATTATAAACCATAGTGCCGGTTGCTATAATCGATATACCTTCGCCTTCTAATAGTTGATTAAATTTCCCTATAGTATAATCTACATCATTTTGATACACTACAGGATGATTCGAACCTCCAGTCAATCTAATATATACTGGTTTCTCGGTCTGTAATGATGCAATTAGTGATTTTGCTATACCTAAGCCATCTGCTGGAGAAAGAATTATAATATTTGGTATAGATCTTAAAACTCCAATATCCTCTATACAACAATGAGTGTTACCTAGTGGACCTTGAATTAAACCGCTGGCTAAACCAACCATTGTTACTCCGATTTCCGAATATGCCAAGTCAACTTTAATTTGGTCAAGACACCTTAGTGTTTGGAAAGGAGCAAATGTTGTAGTGAATACCTTATAACCGTTATCTGCCAAACCTGCTGCTATACCGATCATATTTTGTTCTGATATCCCTGTGTCAACAAATTTCTCAGGAAATGTCTTTCTAAATCGATCTAATCCTGCTGATGTAGACACATCCGCAGTAACTACCATCAAATTTTCTAATGATTTTGCGATTTCAAACAAAACCAGTCCCAAAGTAGGTCTTGGGCCAACTATCGACCAATTCTTTATACTTTTGTTAGTTATTTCAATCATTATTTCTGTTTTAGTTCCTCTAATCCTAAATTATAAAGATCCTTTGTCATAACACCATGATGCCATGAATTATTTCCTTCAGTAAATGAGAACCCCTTTCCTTTAACTGTTTTTGCTATAACAATCCTTGGTTTGTCAGATTCATTTACTAATAATACTTTATTAAGTTCTTCATGATTATGACCATCTACTTCTACAGCTTCCCAGCCAAAGCTTTCGAATCGTTTGACAAAATCTTCAACCTTTGATATATCATTGTTCGTGCCAGTTTGTTGAAGCCCGTTATTATCAATAATTGCAGTTAAATTATTTAATTTAAAATGTGGCGCAGCCATTGCCCCTTCCCACACTGAACCTTCATTACACTCGCCATCACCCATAAGCACATAAGTATGATAATTTAGGTTTCTTCGCTTAGCAGCAATTGAATGTCCAATAGCTACAGCTAGTCCCATACCCAAACTCCCATTTGTAAATTCAATACCCATACTTTTATTTCGAACAGGATGGCCAGGCAGATTAGTGAGGTTTTGGCCATATGAATGTAATTCTTCATCTGAAAAATATCCAAGATCACTTAAGATGCTGTAGTAGCCAAGAATACTATGGCCTTTACTAAGGAAAAATCTATCTCTCAATTCCCATTCTGGTTTACTTACATCATATTTCATTACTTCATAATATAATGTTACCAATATATCTATACTAGAAAGTGCCCCACCTAAGTGAGTAGCATTGGGGTTTTTTGAATTAGCAATTTCAATGCATTTCTTTCTTATTTTTTTTGAAATTGATTCTAAAAAATATTTTTTCTCCGGATCTAACATATTATTTCTATATAATTAAATTATAATTTATCTTGGCTTATACTTATCTAAAATTTCTGGAATTGTAAATACCCAATCTGCAGAAGTAACAACAACTCCGTCTATTAAACCTTGAGTTGAACATTTAGCAATTCCACGTCTCCATGAATGTAGTTGACATTCCATCATAAATTTCATACCTGGGACTATTCTCTTTTTAAATTTAATATTATTTACATTTAGAGAATTCGTTATCATCCCCTTATTTCCCGGCAATGTTAAGAAAGTTAAAATTGCTAAATGTGAAAGTGCTTCTAATTGTAACAATCCTGGAACATTAGGCATTGTTGGATAATGCACGGGGAAAAACCATTCATTAATAGTATAGTTTTTAAATCCCTTTGCATATTTTCCAGGCACAATTTCATCAACATGATCAAGGAAAAGATAAGGATAACGATTTTGTTGAAATTCTTGTATTTGAATACAATCCAACGAAAATTTTTCAAACTTATCTCCCTCAATTAAAGTATCGTAAGTTTCCATTTTATTTAATTATTTAGTATTTCTATTTGATATTTCTTTAATATTTCTATGCCTTTAAAGTATGAACCTAATTCAACAACATCATCCATTTCGAATTGTATATTAAATGCTTCTTCAAGTTCAGATATTAGCCCCATATGCCCTACCGAATCCCATTCAGGAATAGATTGGTATTCAAGTTTATCAACATCTTCTTCTTTTACTTCAAAACTATTTACAAACGCTTTTTTATACTTTTCTATATTTTCCATATTGTTTAGTTTTTAATTATGTATTTGATTATAAAAATACTGATTATTTTCAATTTATAGCATTTTAAGTTATTAAGAAAATACAGTTTTGTTTTCATTGCCCTTTGTAATTCTCGCTGGATTTCCGATAACAGTCATTTCGCAATCAACATTTTTATATACGACTGCACCCATTCCTACAATTGCCCCATCATTAATATTAATATTTTGTTTTATTGCACAATTCATTCCTAAATAAACCTTAGATCCAATCATTGACCCTCCTCCAATATTAGCAGTAGTTGATACTACTGTATGTTTCCCTATATTTATATCATGTCCTACACAACAAAATGGTTGAATTAGGACATTGTCTTCAATTACCACATTAGCGTGTATCGAAGTATATTCGCTGATAATTACACCACTATTTATTTTTACTTGTTCAGAAATAATTGCACTTGGATCGATTAATATAGTCAATTCGATATTATTTTGAATTAATTTTTCATAAAGTTTCATTCTTATAATTGGCTCACCAACAGCAATTACAGCCTGTTTATCTTCATTAATTTCTACAAAATCTTTAAGAGAAAATTCATCTACCTTTAATTTATTATTTAAATTAGTAATATTATCATTTATGTAAATTATTGAACTCCATTTATTACCCATAATATTAACTCTTTTGGCTATATCATAGATTTCACGTCCTAATCCACCCGCACCATATATTCCTAAAATCATTTTGGTAATTTTTTATAATTATTGTAATCAGTTTTTGATATTAATAAAACATTGAGAAATTATTAAGTTAATGTTAGAAATCTTAAATGTAGAAATTAATTGCAAAGATACATAATTAATTATCAATATTTTACAAAATTTGAATCAATTAATGTCTATACTTTTGAAAAATGGTTTAAAATTAAATTAAATGTATTATCAATATTAAAATCTTTTGTTAATCGCTTATACCCATTATTCCCCATTCTAATTCTAAGTTCCTTATCATTTGAAAGACAATTTATAAAATTAATAAAAGTTGTTAAATCACCATTTTCACAACTAAGTCCGTAGTTGCCTTGTTCGGCTTCTATACCAACATCTGTATTTTTATCTACGCCAAATAGAATTGGCATTTTATTATTCATATAATCTAATATCCGAGATGGATAATTAGGTATAGTAAATGCAGGGTTTAAAAAAACAAGTCCAACATCACAACTTCCCAAAAGTGAATTATACTCTACTTGAGGTAGATGTTCTATAAAAAGCGCATTTTCTGGCTTGTTTTTTTTGAACCAGCTATATATGCGATGACTTTCAGTACCAGAACCAATAATTACAAAAAATGCTTTAGTATTTGCTTTTGAAACTCTTATAATATCTAATAA
>Ga0207940_1000483_pt1 | contig 13393 bp, 9 predicted proteins | sample LakMenEpi06Jul12_FD_150676 | JGI IMG/M metagenome (GOLD analysis project Ga0207940, IMG submission 150676) | Freshwater microbial communities from Lake Mendota, WI - 06JUL2012 deep hole epilimnion (SPAdes) | ecosystem: Environmental > Aquatic > Freshwater > Lake > Epilimnion/Euphotic zone ... | reverse complement strand
TGTGCGTATGACGCCGCGTGGCGGGCAGGTCTACACACATGTGCAAACTATTCGAATTCGTGGTATTATTTTTATTATTATTATTATTATTATTATTATTGTTATTATTATTGGTAGGGTTGTCATTGGCGGCTGCGACGCGGAATGGACGACGCGACGTTCCGGCGGGAGCGCGGCGCGTTCCGGGCGCATCCGGTGCAGCGCGCGCGCGCGCCCGACACGCGGCCGTTCATTGTCAAGTACCGCCCGGAATCTTTGGAACACGTCGTGGGCCACGAAGCCATTATTGCCCGTCTCGTCGTGTTTGTGCGCGCCAAGAACGTGCCGAACTTGCTGTTTGAAGGCCCGCCCGGCGTCGGCAAGACGACGTGCGGCGTCTGTCTCGCAAACGAGACGCTCGGCATCAACCAGGCCCGCGCGTTTCTCTGGCTGAACGCGTCCGACGACCGGTCTGCGAGCTTTGTGCAGACGACGCTCCGCGAGTTTTTGCGGCGCGCCATTACGTTGCCCGCCGGCTCCAAGCGCATGGTGTTTCTCGACGAAGTCGACTCCATGACCCGCGAAGCGCAGCTGCGCCTGAAACGGCTCATGGACTCGACGGGCGACGCGGCGACGTTTCTGCTGGCGTGCAACGACCTTGGCAAAGTCGAAGAGCCCGTCCAGGCGCGGTGCGTGCACTTTGCATTTGGCGCCGTGGCACCTGCCCTGGTGGCGCGCGAGATCCGCAGAGTGGCGGCGGCCGAGAAGCTTCGTCTCGACGACACGGGCGTGGCGGCCATTGTGCGCATCACGGGCGGTGACGTGCGCAGGGGCCTCAACGCATTGCAGGCCTGCGCCCAAATGCACGCCGACGAGGTGCTGGACGAAGCAGGCAATGCAGGACCAAGCGAACAAACTGGGGACAAGGGCGGCGGGGCCAGGGCCAACAGCGGGCCAAAGGGCGGGCCAAAGGACGGGGCCAACAGCGGGCCAAAGGGCGGGGCCAACAGCGGGCCAAAGGGCGGGCCAAAGGGCGGGGCCGCCAGGGCCGAGGTCGAGGCCAAGGGCGCGATTTTGGACGGCGCCGCAGTGTGTCGACTGTGCGACATGCCCGACACGGACGCGGTGCAGGCCGTGCTGGCTCTGTGTGTGCGGGGAGACGCGTTTGGCGCGTTTGCGGCAGCAGACGCATTGGTGGATGCCGGGTTTGCAGTGCACGACGTCTTGCGCACGTTTCACGACTTGCTGCAGCCCGGTGCGGGTGGTGGTGCGGCCGACGGGGGGCGCGCGAGCCAAGCACCTTTGCCCGCCGCGGCACGGTACCGCGCGTTTGTCCCTGTTGCCGAGACGCTCGGGCACGGCCGTCGCGGTACCGGTCCCGCCTGCAACGTCTCGTCACACACCGTGCACGTCTTTACGCGCCTCCAACTGCGGGCGTGCGTGGCGCGCATGTGCGTGGCCTTGGGACCGACGGCCCTTTGACCAAGTCCAAAGCGAGCCAAACGCAAGCCAAACGCGAGCCTCAAGCGAGCCAAACAGGATGGGCGATTCGGGGGATAAACCCTACATTACATCCGTCCTCAAAAGTTCACGTGTGTTTGCGTGCATGTGTATGTGTGTGCATGTGCATATAAGCGTGTAAGGCGCATGGTTTCACTCGTGCTGTCCTTGCAAGCTACTGCATCGCGGCCTCGAGAATGGCCTCGTCCAACATGACTTCGTCAAACGCGCCAGAGCGTGCCTCACGGTACCGCTCGAGCGACACGTCCAAAGCACGAATCTCCTGCTCCAGCTTGTCCAGTGCCGCCGCCGTCACGGCCGCCGCCGCCGTAGCACCGTCTTCGGCCTCGACTCTGAGGCGCCGGCGAAGCATGCAGTGTGCCAAGTGCTTGTCCAGACGCGCCGTCAATGCCGTCGCCCAAACCGCGCAGGCGCGCACGTGGTCTTCCTGTGACTGCTCCAGACACTCCTCCAAGTGCGCCACCGTGAGCGCGCGTATCCCACTACCGCACGGCGACGCAGCCGGCACGAACGCCGGCGCGCGCGGGTCCAGCATGCTCGCCGCCACTCTCTGTGGCTCTGGCTCTTGGTCGTCCTCTCGGTCGCCCTCTTGGTCGTCGTCTTGGTCCGTATCTTGGTCGTCCAAAAAGCCGCCCCTGCAGCGCCAGTACGTGCCGTCTTGCTGTTGTGTCTGTCCCTCTCCCTCGCTTTCCTCGTCTTCCTCCTCGCTTTCCTCGTCGGCAGTGCACGGCAAGTCGTGCAGGCCAGAGAGACGCAGCGTGGCGCCCGGCTGGCACACGATCCCGCGACTCCCGGCCTCGCAATGCACTCCGTAGATAAAGTTCAAATCACCCGCGATCAGCGTGACGGACGCGTCGCGCCGCAAGGTGCCATACTCCAATGCGCCGCAAGCGTCTGCGCCCAAATCCACTGCGACATCTGCACTCACATCCCAGCCAGAAACGGCAAGGTCTTGCACGTCAAACAAACACCGGCGAATGCTCGCGGCCCGGCAATCTGCCGGCGCGACCGTGCCGCGCACACGCAGCGCCGCCGCACTCTCCACCACGCAGTTGGCGTAAACGACGCGCGCGTTGGCCGTGCGCGGCAGCACCGTCGGAGTATGCAGCGCGAGGCAAGGACCGACCATGGGTGCCGGACAATCCAGCTCGGCGCCGACGCGGCACGTCACGCCGTGCGTGCTGTGGCACACGAGCCCGCCGACGGCCACGCGGCCGTCGACCGTGAACTTGGCACCAGCCGTCAGCGTGACTGCGCCAAGCCGGACGACGTCGGCGCCGTATGTGGCGCTGTCGCAGTGAACCTTATCGCTGCCGCCGCCTCCGTGCACAAGCGTGTGGCCGCGCACCAGCAACGGCTCTGCCGTGCTGCCCATACGCCAGCAGTCCACATCAGACTCGCCGACTGGCGTGGACGAGCAACGAGCACGGTCGTGGCCGCCACCGACCGTGTCCGCCGCCAGTCCAGGCATGGTCGGCCGGACGACAATAGCGGCAGTGCTCTCAAACACGCACGTCCCGAAACGGACACGCGTGCGGCGCGCCTGGTCGAAGCCATGACGACTGGCGCCACTTGCCCGCATGCTTTTGGCGACGAGGAACGGGGGAACAAGGAACGAGGAACAAGGAACGAGGAACAAGGAACGAGGACGCCGAGGACGCCGAGGAACGAAGACTCCGAGGCCGCTGGTTTGTTTCCAACACACGAAAGACAGTACGAGTTTGTGTAAGCCGACACTATTTGCCTCCGACTCTGTTGACCCAATCGTTCAGTCTGCCCCAACGCAGCGGTCCAGAGCCTGGCGACAAAAAAATTATGACGACGCAGGGTAAAAGAGCAAACACTGCCTCACGAAGCCTTTCAAAAAAAAATTGGACTCGCGGATCCGGCACACACTCATATCATGCAGCGATCGGCGCAAACGTATGTGGCGCATGGGCACTCGGCGCACGTGCACTCGGCGCAAGTGCACTCGGCGCATGTGCCAGGGCACTTGTGCGAGGCGTGCGGAGCCGACGTGACGCAGGCCCACACGAGTCGTTTCCGGCTGACCGGAGGTGATGACGAATTCCACAAATGCGTCCCTGGCATGGTGTGCGCGAGCTGGGGGGCTCCGATGTGGTACTGCATGCACATGATTTCGCGCAACTACCCGGAAGAGCCGACAGTTGAGCAGAAGCAGCAGTACTTTGAGTGGTTGGTATCACACCGCCACACCCTGCCGTGCTGCTGCTGCAGGTCGCACTTTGCACAGCACCTGAGTACACACGGCCTGCACGGCCCGCATGTCGTCCCTCCTTCTTCAAAGGCCGAAGGCTGGCGCGTGGAACCGTGGAACGTCTTTGACAACACTGGCACGTTCTTCAACTTCTTGTGCACGCTCCACAACAACGTCAACGCGACGCTGGGCCGCCCGAAACTCACGAAAGACGACTTTGCCCAGCTGTACGATTTTTACGGAGCGAGCCAGTGCGCCACGGCCGAGAACTACGGCCGGGCGTTTGTCGTCGTCCAGCCAGGTCCGGAAACGACCAAAGTGCACGACAGCATCTTGACGCACAAGAAATTGGTCACGCAAGGGTGCCGCCTTCTCGGCATCGTGAACGCGCCGCAGGGCACCTGCCTGGACGCCACGGCTCTTCCGCCTCGTGCGGCTCCCGCTCTTGAGCCTCGTGCGGCCACGACTGCTGGGGCAAGTGCGGCCACGGCTGTTGAGCCAAGTGAGGCCAAGTGAGGCTGCGGCTGAGCCAAGTACGTGAGGCGCCGGCAAGGTTGCGGGGTTTTTTTTTTGGGGGGAGGGGCAAGCACGAGAGCCCGCTCGCTATTCCGCATCCAGCGCGGCAAGTTGCCGGCGGCAGGCGTCGACGGCGTGCTTCACTCTTTCACAGTTGGCCGATGTTGCCAGGAGCCAGTGCCGCCGGAACCTTTTGTTGTCGACCTTGCACGCCGGACGCTCGCAGGCCACGCAAAAGGCCGTGAGCGCCTGCCGCAGCGCCGCAGTGCGTTCAGCAGCAGGCACGCCGCTTACGTCGGCCAGCTTGCTCAAGTGGGCGCTGATGCGTGTGCGCGCCGCCTCGTCTTGGCTGCATATGTTTACGTGATGGGTGGTGGGCTTTTCCTGCTGCTGGGTTGGTGTTTTACGGTTTGGCGCATCTAGAAGACAGCGGCACTCGGGCCCGCACGCCGGCTCGCCGGTACGCACAGAGACGTCCCAATCCGACGGCGCGCACGCCGCCTCGCTCACGGGTGCCAGCTCGACAAGGTGCAGGTTGTGCATCGCCCACATCACGCACCCAACGGCAGCGAGTTGCGGCTGGGCAGACACCCACGAGCTTTGCATAGTCATGGCATGCAGGGCGGCCAGCGTGCTGCTTTGGAGCCGCCGGCACCTTGGTGCAATGTGCTCAGTGTAGTACGAGGCAAAATGCCAGGCGGTGGGCAATGCGAACTCGTGCTGCAGCACCACGCACACGCGGCGCTCTACGGCCAACAGTTTCACGCGCGAGAAACCTCCGTCCGACTGCTGTGCAAGGTAGTAAGCGTCCACGGGCCATATGTTTTCCATTTTCGACGCCAGCAGCATGCACGCCGCACCCACCGCCTGCAGTCGCTTCCGTTTCACGGGCGGCGCAGTAGTGCACGCCAGCCGTCGGTCAATGAGCTGCACCGTCAACAGCATCGTGTCTGGCCCGACGGAGCACTTCCACTGGACACGGCACAGCCCCCACAACCAGTCCATCAGAATGCGACGCATGTCTGCACTCACTTCCGTGTGCACGTCGGCTGCAAAAGTGCACGACGTCGCCAGCGGTTTTTGCGCGCGCACCCAGTTCCGGTGCACGCGCCTCACGTACGGCCTGATTTCTTGTGCAAATGCGCACGCGGGGTCCCGCGCTTGGTCGCATGCTTCAGCCTTGGTTCCATACTCCGCCCCAGCTCCGGCCCTGGTCTCACGGGTCCCGGTTCCAGCTTTGTCCTTTGATCCAGCCTCGGCATGCGTCTCGATGCCAAGACGCGTACTGGGCGACGGCGGTTGCCCGGCCAGCTCACATGGAATTGTCGTCGTATCGTCGCGCGTCGGGCTGTGTGCTCGCAGCGTGGTTGCTTTTGCAGTTGCTTTTGCAGTTGCTTTTGCAGGTGGTAACGCAGCTGCTTTTGCAGGTGGCGGCGCATCTACGGCTTTGCGCGCCCGTGCGCTGCGCCGTGTGAGCGTCACCACAGATACGCAGCGGCGCATGGACGGCGCGGCCTGGAAGCCTTTGCGGCATGTCGGTGGCGTGGTTTGGTGGCTTTGTCCTGCCTCTGCCTCTGCCCCTGCCTCTGTCTCTGCCTCTGCCTCTGCCTCTGCCTCTGCCCCTGCCCCTGCCCCTGCCCCTGCCTCTGTCCCTGTCTCTGCCCCTTCGTTGGCCATCTTTGCCGCCGGCGTGAGCTGTGGGACGTTTTTGCACTGTTTGCTACTGGCCGCGGCAAGGCTTTGATGCTCCTGCTCCTTTTGCTGCCTTTCCATCACGAGCACCAGATTCTCGCCACCACGCGACGAGAGCGCGGCTTGGCCTGGTGCGGTAACGCACGCGCACCGGCTTTTGAGATTCGTGCGTTCCCAAGTGCGCGTCTGCGTTTCACATGTACGGCGAGCTGTGGTGGCGTGCGCAGGTGGCGTGCGCAGGTGCGCGTGTATTTTTTCGCACATCACTTACAAAACAGAGGCATCAAGGCAGGGCCGGGAACACAGCAAGGGCCACGCCGAACAACAAAAAAATTGCGAGCTGTGAAAAAAACAAATGGCGGGTCGGCGCGGCAAATTTGTGGACGGGCTGCTGCAGCGTGTGCAGGAGAACTCGGCGCCAAGCATGATGGCGGTGGTGTTTGAGAACCAAATGGCCATGGCGCGCGGCGTCCGGTGCGTGCTGAAAGTACCCGTCGCCCTCACGGGATGTGCGCCGCCGACGAATTGGGCGGCGTTGTGTCCTGCCATGGCAACGGTCGATGCCGAGTCGCTGGCGCGCCACACAGAAGCGGCCGCCAGTGGGTATGTCTTTTACGACGGGTTCGACATTTACGCCACGGAGCGCGAGGCGCGGGACACTCGGTTCGTGGAGCCGCTGGTCACGCGTCCGAACCCTGTGTACGAAGGCGACTGTTTCGACCAAGCATTCGAAGACCGCGAGGTGTTTCACGCGCCGACCATCGTGTCGGTCGCCAGCACCGGGTCGTCCAAGCGCACTGCGGGAACCGCTGTAATAGCAGCAGTCGAATCGTCCGGCTCACGGCTGCTGCTGCTGCATGGTGGCTCAGCGGCGCCTGGCAGTGCCAGTCCAGACGCGAATATGCCCACTGCACCTGCCTCGCCCGCCTCACCCGCATCGCCCGCATCGCCCGCCTCGCACAGTACCGAAAACCAAGAGTGGTGCTGTTGAGATGTTACGCAGTTACACGTACGCGGCCAGCATGAGCGGCGAGTCGGCATCCCGCTGCCCGCTGGGCTGACAGGGCCCGCTGGCCTGACAAGGCCCGCTGGCCTGACAAGGCCCGCTGGCCTGACAAGGTCGGTGACCAGTTTGCCGCGTGTCGTCTGCAAGCACGTACGCAAACAGGCACGACTCGGTCGCCTCGTCGCCGTACTGGGTGCATGAAAACGTCGCGTGTGCCGTGAGCAGCGTCGTCGCTGCTTCCGCGGCTTGGCCGCAGAGGCCGAGAGAGCCAAGGAACGCGTGCACTGCGGCCGAGTGTGCGGCGCCGTGCAAGCCTTTGCAGTCGCGCAGCCATCCAGCTACTTCTGCTGCGAAAACGGGCAGACGGGCCACGCCCACCGCGTACATGCGCCGGAAATGCGCGCGCGTGCCGGCGTCTGCGCGCCACGGGTCACCGAGCGCGATTCCCAGCTCTCCGAAGTGCCAGAAATCTGCGGGCAGCACCGTGTACCTGCATGCGTGCACGACGACGCGGTGGTACACGAGAAGCGCGGCCAGCACGTCGCAAAACGACACGGTACCGGCCAGCGACCAGGCCAGCGACCAGGCCGGCGACACGGTCAACGACACGGTGCCGCGCGCGTCCGCCCACCCAATGGCCGCCGGCCGCTGATCCACAATGCAAGGCCTCTGAACCTCTGGCCTTGCAACTTCTGGCCTTTGTTCCGTGGCCCCTTGCTCGCGTACTCTGGCCGATGCCCGGCGCCCTCTGGCCTCCAGCCTGCGTGCCCTGGCCTCTCGCACACACAACGGTGCCCCGGGCCGGACGGGTTCGGCCTTGAGCAGGGCCGGCTCGGTTTTGAGCAAGGCCGGCTCGGCCGCACGCTGAGCTGGCTGGGGCCCGAGCTGCGCCACCTCGGCCGCAAATTGGGCCGGTTGTGCCGCGATGTGGGCGGGTTGGGCCCCAAATTGAAGCTGCCCTGCTTCGAAGCCACGTCCCGTGACCCCTTTCTCTGCAGGTTCGAGCGCCACCTTTGCGAGCAGGCCGTCGACGTCAAAGCCCATGAACGCCAGTGCCGCACGCAACTCTGCACGGCGCGCGTCGTGCGGCGCCATTGCCTGGTACTGCCGTGCCGAATCGGCCGCGAAAGCCGGCACCCCTTGCACGCGCGCGTCCGGCACGTGCAGTGCTTGGAACGAGAGCCCGAGCGTGCACGGCCACCGCAGCACGCGGCCGTCGAATGCAACGACGCCGAACGCGCCGTACGCATAAGCCCACAGCTCCCCGCACGTCGGCCTGGCGCAAGCCCGCACAGGGGCAGGCGCACAAGCTGGCGCATTACCAGGCACAGGTGCTGGGGCAGGTGCATGTGCAGGTGCAGGTGCAGGTGCAGGTGCAGGTGCAGGTGCACCCACCAACTCGGCCGCCGCATCGGACAAGGCCGCAATCGCCCGCAGCGTCGGCGCAACAGTCGCGCTAGATGCTTTGACGGCGTGCACCATTGCGGCGGACATGAACGTGCGCCGTCACGCACCGACTCTTTGTGTTGTCACTGGCATGCCGCGTGGCTTTTTTTTTCTCGTGCAACCAGACGCACGCGGCTGCGCGTTGTCTTGCGTTTTTTTTTTCACACGCACTTTGTAAAAGCGGCACATGTCGCAGGTGTTGCGGCCGCTTGGCCTTGCCGACATGCCGCCCGCAACGGGCCGCGGCGGGTTTCGCGTACGGAAAAAGGTACCCAACGGTTACGTGCTGAGCACTGAACCCGTCGGCGAAGGCGCGCACAACGCCGTGTACACGGCCACGCACCCCGGCCTGCCGCACCAGCAAGTGCTGTTTCGCGTCAACACGGACGAGGCCGACACGCCCGAAGAGCACCGTGCCCTGGATCGAGAAGTGGCAGGGGAAGTGGCGCGCGGCATCGAGTTTGCCGTGCACGGCATCGCCCCGCTCCTGTACGACTACGGGTACTGTCCCTCGACGCGTACCAAAAACGGCTACTACTGGCAAGTCATGGAACAGTACGACGAGTCGCTCCATGCATACCTCCAGCAGCGCGGCCAGCGCGCCTGCGCCGACATGGACTACATCGAAGAGCTCTTGCTGGCCAAGCTGGCGCTCATGATCCAAGCCGGGTCGTTCTGCTACGACATTCACCCCCGCAACGTCGTCGTCCTGCACGCCGACTCGCCGCACAACCGCGACGGACACGGGCATGGCCACAGGCACAACCCTCGGCACAGCCCCAGGCACAGCCCCAGGCACAGCCAGGGCCACAGCCCCAGGCACGGCCAGGGCCACAGCCCCAGGCACAGCAAGGGCCAGCTGCGCAAAAGCAGCAGAGGGCGCCGAATCGTCAAGGTCGCGCTCATTGACTTTGACGACACCTTTTGCATCCGCAAGGCGCGTCTCAACCCGCCACCCACAAACACAAACGATCACGAGGACGACGACGAGGACGACGACGAAGTAAGCGATGCAGGCGATGCGCCGGCCAATGGAGTGGCAGGTCCTCCGGCTCGTCGACGTCGACCCGCGTACTTTATCGGGCTCAACAACTTGCTGGTGTGTGCGCTGCTGGTGTTTGGGAGCAACACCAAAGAACACTGCGGCGTGCCCATGTTCCGCGCCAAAATACTCGGACTGCTGCGCGGCGACACCAAGTACGCCTTGCCGGACGGCGGTCCTGTAGACATGCGGCGCGTGCTTGATTTTCTGTCCATTTCGACTGCCCAGGGACAAGACTCGCTTCTGGACATTCTGCGTCACTGGAATCCCAAGTACGGCGAGCACGCCACCGCGGAACAGTTTGTGACGCACGTCCTTGGACCGAACCGCTGAACGTTTCGTCTGTGCGCCGCGCGGCACAGCCAACTTGCCGCATGGGACCAGGACCAGGCCAAGTGCGGGCCTGGACCAAGCCGCCACGTACGGGCCTGGACCAAGCCGCCACGTACGGGCCTGGTACGTGCCTGGTACGTGCCTGGTACGTGCCTGGTACAGGCATGGTACGTGCCTGGTACAGGCATGGTACGTGCCTGGTACGGGCCAAAGGGCCAAGCCAAGTACGGCAAGTGGTGGAGATATTTTTGCGCATCAACACACAAACACAACCCGGGCCGCGTGCGTGCAGAAAGAGCACGAGGGAACAGGAGCACCGGCAACACCGAACCCAAAAAAAAACACGCACGCATGGCGCAGCCCGAGCCCGTCGCCCCGCAGGCGTGCGGGTCGTACAAGGCAGTGTTTACGCTGCGTAAACGAGCGTCCGACGGGGTCACGCAAGTCGACCAACCGCTCTCGTTCAGAGTGCTGGACTTGAGGCCGCAGGCAGTCAAGGCTCTGGAAAATTTCAGAGCTACGCCGTTTGCAGTCAGCCAGGACAACGTCGTCGTCATCCAGTCCGTCTACGAGTGCCTGTCCGAATATGCCAAACGCCACCTTTCTCTCTTGACGTACTTGCAGGTGCACGCCGCGGCCCGCAAGGTGCCTGCACCACATCGCACACAGCTCGGCAAGCGGCTCGCGGAACTCCAAGACCTGCACGTCCGCGTCACCGAGACCGACGCGCGCGCCCAGACCGTCGAGTTTGCGCTCATGAAACACGCGGCCGACATGCACGAGCGGGTCAAGGCCATGCTGCAAGATATGGACAGCGTCGCCGACTTCAAGTACCTCGTGCGGGACGTGCTGGACCGACTGGGGCCGGTGCCTGCCGTGCGTTTCGTGTGGGACCCGACAGACGCGGCAGCCCAGCTGCTTAAAATCGGCCAGCTCGGAAACTTGGTTGGCACGTGCAAGGACTGGGTGCGCCGCGCGACGGATCGTGCCGTGCCGCTGTGCATAAGCCTCGTGCCGCGTCGCCAGCCCGTTCACAACACCGACCAGTGGCTGCAGATGATGGCGCAGCGCCACGGCGGGTACCCGAACCAGACCGTCGCCCAAATCGTCGCGGCAGCGTTCGCCGACGACTTTCCAGACGACACCGCCGACGTCAAGTGGCGCAACGGCCCGCGCAAGCAAGGGTACGCGTGGGTCGGCAAGCTGGTGCTGGACGTGCTGCGTGGCCTCGAAGTCATGCATGCCAGCGGGTGGGTGCATGCCGACGTGAAAATTGAAAACGTCTTGTACGACGCCGCGACGCACACGTTTGCCGTCAGCGACTTTGGCATTGCGTTCCTTTCAGCCGTCCCTCTCCCGCCTCCGTCTTCGTCTTTCGCCCATCCGACCGCCGCCGAGGCCGCGCAAATTGCCGCAGCAGCCGAGGCTGAAGCAGTAGCCACTGCCGCGGCCGCAGCACGTGCGGGGACTTTTGATTCTTTGCTAGGCCAAGACGAAGACGACGACGGTGACGGAGGCGGAGGCGGAAGCGGTGCAAGTACGCAAGACGCCCGATTCGCCACACGCTTGGGTGAATGGCTCCATCAACTGGCGTTTGCCGGCCAAGTCGTCGGCCAGACCGCCGAAGAACGCCGCAAAGCCCCCATCACCAACTTTAACCATCTCTTCCTGCACGCCATGCACCGCCATACGGTTTCGCGTGGCCTGAAGCTGCTGCGCGTCGTGACGCCGCAAAACGTCCATCACTTTCGCTGTTTCCTGGAAACGTTTGCACCGGCACAGGATTTTTACAACGTCGCAGGCCTTGTGTGGCGTCTCTTCTCCGCCATCAAGTCGTCCGGCCAAGTATTTCCCGGCACCCCACTAGCAGATCTCATGGACTACCGGCGTAACGAGTTTATCTCTGGCATGTTTCCACCCGCCAACGACCCCGCCAACGTCGCGGCGGCCTGGCCGTACGTTTTCGTCAACGGCACAATGGCATGGTGGAAAGACTTCCGTGAGCAACATCCACAAAAAACGATCGTCCTGCAATTCCACACGTTTATGCGCCAGCACAGCTTCTACTGCACGACGCACGCGCGCGCGTGGGACGCCGCCGTCCGCCTGGCATTCGGCACTTCTTGGACCGTGCTGCACAACAAACCCAACGACGCGGTCGCGCGCGAAGTGCTGGAATCTCAACTCACGAAGCAGGGCAGCCTTGGGTCTTTTGTTCGTCTGCCGAAGCCAGCCACCCGTCTCTCAAGCGGCTTCAAGCCGCACACCCCGCCGCAGTATCCGCCGGTCAAACGGCCCAGCAGCGGCATCAGCACCAGCAGCGGCATCGGCACCACCAGTAGCAGCAGTAGCAAGAGGAGTGGGGGTGGAGGTGGAGGTGGAGGTGCAGCTTTTAGCGGCGGCAGCAGTACCAAGACGAAACGCACCCATGCAAGCAGGTCGCGTACACAGGGACCACAGCAACCCGGTCTGGGGAAAACCCGAGACACGGCCACGCACTCGCAGGGCCAGCAGAAACTCGCACGTTCTCGGCAGAAACGCTCGCCCGGTTCAGCCCCTGGACCGTACCGTGCGCGTACCGGCCGTCGCAGCAGCAAGAACGAAGGAACGAGGGCACGTGCACATCAAGGTGCGGGACGGCGCGGCGCCGCGGCACGCGATGCTATGACGAGCCGGGCGCAAGTGACAAAGACGAAGGCGACGACGAAGGCGACGACGACAAAGGCGACGACGACAGGAATGAGGAGGAGAAGTGGGCGGGGGCAGGGGTCGGACCGCGCACCGCAGTCGTGCGTGCCCCGGCGGCAACGAGCACGCGTTTGACGTATTTGGACGAAGCAAAGTCGAGCGCGCACCGGCCCGTCCGGTCACGGGCGTTCGGATCGGCTTTGGCTTCGAGCAGCATCTTGAGCACGCGCGGATTCACAAGCCGCGCAGCCAAGCAAACTGGCGGCGGCCGCGACGCAAAGTCTCGGCACGGCGCGTCGGCGTTTGCGCGGCATGCCAGTAAACACGCCACAGTCTCGTGGTTGCCGTGGCGCACCATGGCATCCAGCGTGCGGCTCAGCGCTTCACACTCTGGCTCGTTGCGGGCGCCGATGCACGCCTTGACGTCCAGCAACAGCCGCACGCACCGCGCGCTGCCGCGTATGAGCGCCGTCTTGGCAATCACGTCGAGGCGCTCGTGCTTCTCGTACGCCACCAACACGTTCAGAGCGGCGGCAGAGTCTGTAACGACTGCCGCCTGCAGGCTCGTACGCAAGTACCGCCCGCTCCTGCACTGCACATCGGCTTTGCAGTCGACCAGCAACTGGACGGCGTCCACTTGGTCGTTGAACGCCGCAATGTGCAGCAACGCCGCATCTCTCACACGCGTTTCGTCTTGACTGAGCCACGCGCGCAGCTCGGCAAGGTTTCCACGCTGCGCCCACTCCCACGCGCACGCAGCATCACTTGCCGAATCGCGCGCCATGTGCACAGACCTTGTTCTCTTGCTCAGCCGCAAGCGTTTTTAGATGTTGCCGCCGACATTGTGCAGCCGTCTTGGCCGCCTCTGCTTGACTTGGCCACGCGCGCCCAGCGCAACCCGCACACGCGCCAATGTCACTCGCCCTTCTTTTTCAAGTTTTTTTTTTTGGGG
>Ga0207940_1000481_pt1 | contig 13407 bp, 14 predicted proteins | sample LakMenEpi06Jul12_FD_150676 | JGI IMG/M metagenome (GOLD analysis project Ga0207940, IMG submission 150676) | Freshwater microbial communities from Lake Mendota, WI - 06JUL2012 deep hole epilimnion (SPAdes) | ecosystem: Environmental > Aquatic > Freshwater > Lake > Epilimnion/Euphotic zone ... | reverse complement strand
AGAGCTTGCTATCCAATCGGGTGTTCCTCGCGGCAACACTTTTATTGTTGATAATGGAGTCGTCATCGATTTAGTTAATCACGAGGCAGAAGTTGTAGGTGCTGTACCAGTCGGTTTTGTCTTTGTTGATGGGCAGAGCATTGGTGACATCACTGAAAGTTCACTAAAGGATCGAAGAATTCTGGGCGAAGAAGGTTTTATTTCATGCGTGGTAGTTATCGATTCGCAAAGCGGAAAAATAGTTGCAGGACCCGATATTCACGCCCGTGGCTTTAATGAAGATGCTGCAATGTTTGATGAAGTCAAAATGAGAATTGAAAAGGCACTTGCAATAGCAGTTGCAGATGGCAACAACGGTACCCATCAACTGTCGCAAATTGTGCGAAAAACTATTGGAGGCTGGGTCGGCGGAGAACATCGCCGAAAGCCGATGATTGTGCCTGTCGTTATTGAAGTTTAAGCAACGGCGCGCCTAGTAGGTTCACAATTGTTCACCCTTTACGATCGGGCGTGTGGCCAAAAGAAAAAAAGCAAAAAGTAAGACTGGAGCCGTAGGCGGAGCTCTTGGTCGTGGCCTTGCATCCATTTGGCGTTTCATTGCTAAATCTTTGGGAAGTGCCGTTCGCTTTGTAGCTCGAGGTGCTCGTGATTTAGATCCTGCTCACCAACGCGATGGAATTGCTTTTCTAATTTTAATCTCTGCCCTTGTCGCGACAGCGGGTACCTGGTTTCACTCAGACAATATTGTCGGCAGAGCGGTGTATTCAGTTATTTATGGCGGGTTTGGTCAAATAGGTTTCTTTGCACCAGTTGTGCTTCTGTATTTTGCCTTTAGATTATTTAGAGTTCCAGAGGATTCAAAGGCGACTGGTCGAATCATTATTGGAACTTTGGCATTACTGCTTTCCTCAACTGGATTAGCCCACTTGCTCAATGGCTCTATTGGCACCGGGGCAACTGCGATGCGTGAAGGTGGCGGCTGGCTTGGTTATGCAGTTTCAACCCCACTTGTAACTCTGATGACTTCGGTGTTGGCATATCCTGTGTTATTCATTGTTTTTATTTTCGGAATTTTGGTGATTACAGCAACTCCAGTAAGTCAGGTCTTTGCAAGAATTGCATCCGCAAGCAGCTGGATTTGGTCTAAACGACCAGAGCGTTCTGAAAAGGTTGAAGTAGATTTTGAGATTACCGACACGCCTCCCTTTGAATCACCAGTGGTTGCGCAATGGAACACACCTGCTGATGATGAGGAACTGGATGAAGAAAGCTTTGATGAAGAGTTTCCGGTAGAGGAACCATTTGCAACGGTTCCTCCAGTAAATGAAAACACTGTGGCGGTGAAGCGTCCTGAACAATTGTTGCTGACCGCCGATGTGAAGTATGAACTTCCTGCTCCAGATCTATTGCGAGCAGGTCCTGCCGCTAAGGCTAAGAGCAAAGCAAATGAAGTTGTAGTAGCTGCGCTGACTGAAGTGTTCCTACAGTTCGAAATTGATGCCAAGGTAACTGGTTTTATGCGTGGCCCGACTGTGACCCGCTATGAAGTCGAACTTGGAAACGCGGTAAAGGTAGAAAGAATTACAGCGCTGTCTAAGAATATTTCCTATGCTGTTGCCAGCAGTGATGTTCGAATTCTTTCCCCGATCCCTGGAAAATCTGCGGTCGGAATTGAAATTCCAAATGCTGATCGAGAGATTGTTGCTTTAGGTGATGTTTTACGCTCAACAGTTGCGGGTCAAGATTTACACCCAATGCTTGTGGCCTTAGGTAAAGATGTTGAAGGCAATTTTGTCTGCGCAAACCTTGCCAAGATGCCGCACCTTTTGGTGGCAGGTGCAACGGGTGCCGGTAAGTCATCCATGATTAATGCGATGATTACCTCGATCTTGATGCGCTCTACACCAGATGATGTTCGCTTAGTTTTGATTGACCCTAAGAGAGTAGAGCTCAATGCCTACGAAGGTATTCCACATTTAATAACTCCAATCATTACTAATCCCAAGAAGGCTGCCGATGCTTTGACTTGGGTGGTTCGAGAGATGGATCTTCGTTATGAAGATCTTTCAACCTTTGGCTTTAGACACATCGATGATTTCAATAAGGCGGTTCGCGCGGGCAAGGTAATCGTTCCCGAAGGCAGCGATCGAGTTGTTGAGCCTTATCCATATTTATTGGTAATTATTGATGAACTTGCAGACTTGATGATGGTTGCCGCCAAAGAGGTTGAAGAATCAGTTGTGCGCATAACTCAGCTTGCAAGGTCAGCTGGAATTCACTTGGTTCTTGCAACACAGCGCCCTTCAGTAGATGTTGTAACGGGCTTGATCAAAGCAAATGTTCCTTCACGTTTGTCCTTTGCTACAAGCTCGCTTGCAGATAGTCGAGTTATTTTAGATAGCCCTGGTGCTGAAAAACTCGTGGGCCAAGGCGACGGTCTCTTTATTCCTATGGGTGCAAGCAGAGCAATCCGAATTCAAGGCGCCTATGTATCTGAACGTGAAATTGAAGCAGTTACAAGTCATGTGAAGAAGCAACTTAAGCCGCGCTATCGCGAAGATGTGACAGCGCCAGTTAATCAAATGAAGATGGTTGATAAAGAAATTGGCGATGATTTAGATATTTTGTGCCAAGCAGTAGAACTTGTTGTTGGAACACAATTTGGTTCCACGTCAATGCTTCAGCGAAAGTTGCGTGTTGGCTTTGCAAAAGCTGGTCGCCTCATGGACTTGATGGAGTCTCGCGGTATTGTCGGACCTTCCGAAGGTTCCAAGGCCCGCACCGTCTTGGTGAAGCCAGATGAACTTGATTCAGTGCTAGCAACGCTTCGGGAGTATTAATTCTGAGTTAATGGAGGGTTACTGAGAAAGTTTCACCCCTTCTGTTCACACCTGCACCTAGTCACCCTAACCCCGAGCGACTTACACTTAGACCTCACCCTGTCCTGTATTAAGGATGTCTAATGTCACTTGGATCAATGATTTCTAAGGCGCGTAAAGATGCTGGCCTTAGCATCGATGATCTTTCGGCAGCCACAAATATCCGCGGAACTTTACTTCGCGAAATGGAAGCAAACAATTTTTCTCAATGTGGTGGCGAAACTTACGCGCGTGGGCATTTAAGAAATATAGCAATCAAGCTAAATGTTGATCAGCAAATTTTTCTGACCGCATTTGAAGATGAGCAGATGCATGTAGATCGAACCATGCAAGATTTACTTGTTGAAAACAATGTCATGCGTGAACCTAAAGAAGCCCGAAAAGTTTCTTGGAAAGTGTTAGTCACAATTTCAGTGGCTTCATTGTTTGTGGCCGGCCTTGCTCAAATTATTGTTTCTAACAACTCAACGCCAGATATTCCTGTGGCAATTGAAGAGTCACCAACCGCTTCTGCATCACCAGATGCAACAGTTGCAGAAGAAACACTTCCAACTGATGAAGCCACAATTTCAACTGGCCAAGGTGTCGAAGTGATTGTCGCTGCAACTCGTGCAAAGAGCTGGCTCTTTGTGTCAGATTCATCTGGCCGAGTGCTTTTTAGCGGACAGATCGCTACAGGTGTCACGAAAACTTTTTCCTCAGATCTGACATTAAATCTGAAAATTGGCAATGCAGGGGGAGTGGATTTGTCAGTTAATGGCAAAAAGATCGATTCTGTGGGAGCCGATGGCCAAGTCGTTAGCGTGTCGTACGGGGTAGATTCCTAATTCACTATTGCACTGTAAGATTGTGCAAATGAAGCGCACAGTTGCAGTTGTCACTTTAGGGTGCGCACGAAATGAAGTTGATTCTGAAGAATTGGCTGGACGTTTAGCAGCCGATGGCTGGACGCTTGTTGATGATGTTGAATCAGCTGAAGTTGCCTTAGTAAACACATGTGGATTTATTGAATCAGCCAAGAAAGACTCAGTTGACGCGCTGCTAGAAGCCAATTCGCTCAAAGGCCATGGAACAACACGCGCGGTAGTTGCCGTGGGTTGCATGGCAGAGCGTTACGGAAATGAACTAGCCGAGGCCCTTCCTGAAGCGGATGCAATTTTAGGTTTTGATGACTACAAGGATATTTCTGCACGACTGCAATCAATTATTGCTGGCGAAAAACACAAGCCACATGTTCCTCGTGATCGTCGTGCATTACTTCCGATAGCACCAGCTGAGCGGGCCGATGCCAGAGAAGTAGAAGAGTTTTCTCGAAAGCGTTTAGGTAATGCTCCATGGTCACCTTTAAAGATTGCATCTGGTTGTGACCGTCGCTGCTCTTTCTGCGCAATTCCATATTTCCGCGGTTCATTTGTGTCGCGCCGTCCAACTGAAATCATTTCTGAGGCCAGATGGCTTGCTGAAAACGGCGTCTCTGAAATGTTCTTGGTTAGCGAGAACACAACTTCTTACGGTAAAGATTTAGGGGATCTTCAGTTAATGGAGAAGATTCTTCCCGAAATCGCGGCGCTGCCAGGTGTAGAGCGCGTTCGACTTTCATATCTGCAACCGGCAGAAATGCGCCCAACCTTGCTGCAGGCGATGATTGCAACTGATAAAACCGCTCCGTACTTTGATCTTTCCTTCCAACACACGAGCCCAACAGTTCTGCGCCGCATGCGCCGCTTTGGTGACACTGAAAAGTTTTTACATTTAATCAGTCAAATTCGCGCCCTATCACCAGAGGCTGGCATCCGCTCTAACTTTATTGTTGGGTTTCCTGGTGAAACACAAGAGGATTTCGATGATCTAGCAAACTTTATTACTCAAGCCAAGCTAGATGCAGTGGGTGTCTTTGGTTATTCAGATGAAGATAAAACTGAAGCGTTAGATTTAGCAGACAAGGTTGATGTCGATGTAATCGCACAACGCGTCGAAACCTTGTCCGCCTTGGCTGATGAGATGGTTTCTTTACGTGCTCAAGCGCGAATTGGCGAAACTGTAAGAGTTTTAATTGAGGATGCCGAGCTACAAGAAGGCCGCGCTGCCCATCAAGGTCCAGAAGTAGATGGAACAACGACTTTTATTGGAACTGATTTTGCGGTGGGCCAGTATGTTGATGCAGTAGTTATCGATTCAATGGGTGCAGATTTGGTGGCTAAACCTCTATGAAGTTGCCAGGGTTTATAACGCCTAATTTCATCACTGTCATGCGACTGGTATTTGTTCCAGTTGGCGCTTACACCTTGTTCAAAAATGGGGGAGATGACACCACGTGGCAGTACATCTCATGGTGTGTATTTTTTGCTTTGGGAATGTCAGATGTCCTAGATGGAAAGCTTGCTCGCAGCCGTGGAACGATTACAGAGTTTGGAAAGTTTTTAGATCCAGTTGCAGATAAGTTCATGATCGGTACTGCCATGGTCTCACTTTCAATTCTTGGCCGAATGCCTTGGTGGATCACAATTGTTATCTTGACCCGCGAAATTGGAATTACAATTTTTCGATTAGCTGTAATCAAACGCGGAGTGATTCCGGCTAACAGGGGTGGAAAGATCAAAGCTATGATGCAAGGCTTTGGCGTCGGCTTCTACGTTTTACCTCTGGATGAGAGTCTTTATTGGTTCCGTGATGGTTTTATGTACATAGCCATCGCGCTCACTATCTTTACCGGCGCTTACTATGTAAAGTCTGCCTTCACAACAAAGAAATAGAAACGAAGAGAGATTACCCATGGCGCTTCCAAACGAGATTCTTGGCTTTGCCGCCGAGATCGTTGAGCACTTGCGCCAGCGCGGAGAAACAATAAGCACTGCAGAATCTTTAACCGCAGGAGCTGTAAGTTCGGCATTGGTCACAATCTCGGGTGCATCGGATGTTTTCGTTGGTGGCATGACTGCTTATCGCGATGAAATCAAAGTTTCACATCTTGGAGTCGATGCTGCAGTAATTGAAAAATATTCAGTGATCAGCGAAGAAGTTGCTATTGCTATGGCCAAGGGAGCGATTAAATCCTTTGGCACCACGTGGGCGATTGGCACCACCGGTGTGGCAGGACCTAACCCGCTAGATGGCCATCCAGTTGGCGCGGTCTGGGTTGCGATCGAAGGACCCATCAGCCAAACCATCGAACTATCTTTGTCAGGTGAACGTGAATCTGTGCGAAACGCAGCTACATCAAGCGCGATAGCCACCTTTGCCCGTATCCTTAGACATCGAGCATAAAGAACTCGTCGAAACTTTGACACAAGAGAGGGGAATGACAATGGTTCTAGTACGTGAAGCAGTTGGTCAGACCCTTCGCGCTGCCCGCACTTCGCAAGGCCGCACACTTCGAGATGTTGCCCGCGATGCTCGTGTTTCTTTGGGATATTTATCCGAAGTTGAACGTGGTCAAAAAGAGGCCTCCTCTGAACTGCTTAACGCAATTTGTACAGCGCTAGGTCTGACACTTTCCGGAGTATTTTCACAAGTTGCTTCAGAGCTCAAGAGCCGTGAGGGCGTCACTCTCACTGTTGTCGATGCCGCTTAACAAGTACGCGCCACAAGTAGCAACTCATCGCCGTACACAATCAGCAATTCTTCAAGCAACTAAAGAGCTAATTGCAACTACAGGGCTGAAAAAAATGTCCATGATTGAAATCGCAGATGCTTCGCAAGTTTCACGCGCAACTTTGTACAACCACTACCGTGATAAAGAAAGTGTTTTGTCGGCGTTGTGTGAATCTGAAATGGCGCGAATAGTTACGCTTGCTCAATCAGCAGCGAATGCAACAACCGCATTAGAGTTAATGTCTCGAGAAATTTCGCAGGATGTGGCACTAGCTGCAATCCGTCGCAATGATCCAGAAATTCTGACGCTTGCCTTTGCTGCACAAGATCATCTGTTGTGGAAAGCATTTTCGGTAGCAATAAGTCACATCGTGGGGGATCAGAACAAGAGCGAACTAGTAGTACGTTGGCTACTGGGACAAGCGTTGTCTCCACTATCGCCAGATCAATCGCGCTCTCAAGCACAAGGTATTGCTGGCATTGCGAATCTCTGACCTACGCGAGCGAATCACTTTGTCTTTTGGTGATTCATGGGCGCCATCTTTTTCTTCAGATATCGCATTGTCTGAATTAGGTAGCAAGAGTGTCAATGAAGCTTTAGCTGCCGGGTTTGAGCCAGATATTATTTGGAAAGCGGTGTGCAAGGCCCATCCAAACGAGACCGAAAAGTACAGATACTAAAATGCCGATTAACTCCCATCGATATACGCAAGATCTAAACAACCCGGCACTTGTCCTAGTGCATGGTTTGGGTTCTGCTGGAACAATTTGGAAAAGCCTGGTTCCAGAATTAATAGAAAGTTTTACGGTCTATGCCATTGATCTTCCAGGACATGGCGAAGCACCGCTGACCGAGAATGAAGCAATGGATCCACCTTCTCTTGCACAGGCGATCGTTGATTACATGATTTCTCAGGTGGGCGTTGAAAAAATGCACGTTGCCGGAAATTCCTTAGGTGGGTGGATTGCCTTAGAAATGGCCGCGGTTGCTCCCGACAATGTTTTAAGTGTTACAGCTTTAGCCCCAGCAGGCTTGTGGCATGAACAGCCACCACGAAAGTTGCCACCAAGTCTTGATGCGCGAATCCTTGCGAAAATTTCGCAGCACTTCATGAAGACCGCGTATCGAATCCCATTACTTAAGGCAATTGGATACAAAAAGATTACACATTTGTGGCGAGAGTTAAGTTTTGAATCTTGTCGCGATTCAGTAATTGCAATGGCTAAATCAAAGGGATACACGCCAATGTGGCATGGTGCAAATGGACGCAGGTTTGAATCGCAGGTACCTGAAAAAGTTAAGCTCTCAGTGGTTTTTGGTGATGCCGATTTGATGTTGCCAGAAGAGATCGCACAGGAAAAAAGTGTTGCGCCTAAGCATTCAAGATGGATTGTGGTCGACAACTGCGCGCATGTAATTATGTGGAACTATCCAACTTTAACCGTTGAACTGATCAAAAAGACTGCAGTGATGGCGTCATAAGGACGCCTTAGCAATACACCTCTAGCACGTGCGGGTTCTTTTTATCCCCACTGATTAATTGGCATTCAAATCTCTGCGCAACAATCTTTTGTAATTCTTCGGGATTCATTGGTATCTGCGAAGCCTTTAAAATTTCATGAGTAACTTCACCACGGGTCTTTTTTGACATGTGTGTGATTACCTTCTTAACGCCAGCAACATGGGTAAAAACTTTGATCTCAACGGTAATGGCAACGGGGGATTGCCAGACAGTTTGATAAGTAGATGAACGACAGTCGATGATTAATTCGGATTCAGCCCCATCTAATGCCTGTGCAACTTGAGCAGCCATCTTTTTGTTATTGATTTTTTCTTTGTAAAACTGGATTGGATCCATGGGCCGCACGACCCCGTACTTGGCCGAAATAATGGCGATCGAAGCTTGACCGAGCTTCTGCTGCGCCTTGTTCAGGTGAGCCCACCCCAAAGCGGCGTAGAGAACTCCCGTATAGACCTGGATTGCCGGGCCTGGGGTGGGGGATTTCTTCTCCGAAGGTGGCAACAGGATCAACACTGGCCCAGTATGCCCGTGGCGACACGCTGTGGCCTTGTCAGTGGCCCCTGATACCTTTCGAACAGATGTTCGGATAAACTTATCCCGCACAGCCAGAGCGGTTCCAACCTCCGCCCGCATGCGATCCACACCTTGTGTGGGGGTCAAGCGGTCCGTCGTTGGGTCTCCGTACCTTCTGGGCCAGACCAAAACGTTTTTGCATAACGCAAGACGTTCTATCGAAAGGAATGTAAGTGGCTACTGAAAAAAGTAATAAAGCTAACGATGCAGCACAAGATAAAGCCAACAGCGAACGCCAAAAAGCGCTCGACACAGCCCTAGCCCAGATCGAACGTCAATTTGGTAAAGGCTCAGTAATGAAGATGTCAGAGCGACAGAACACAGTGATCGAAGTTATTCCAACTGGTTCAATTGCACTCGATATCGCACTTGGTATTGGTGGACTTCCACGCGGTCGTGTTGTTGAAATTTACGGACCAGAATCTTCAGGTAAGACAACTCTTACTTTGCATGCAATTGCTAACGCGCAAAAGGCCGGCGGTATCTGTGCATTCATCGATGCAGAGCATGCATTTGATTCAGAGTATGCAAAGAAGCTTGGCGTTGACATTGATGCGCTGCTTGTTTCACAACCAGATACTGGTGAGCAAGCGCTAGAAATCATGGACATGCTTATTCGCTCAGGTGCACTTGATCTAGTTGTAGTTGACTCAGTTGCAGCACTTGTTCCTCGCGCTGAAATTGAAGGCGAGATGGGCGACTCACATATGGGTCTACAAGCTCGTTTGATGTCTCAGGCGCTTCGTAAAATTACTGGCGCACTTCACCAATCAAAGACAACTGCGATCTTTATCAACCAGCTGCGTGACAAGATCGGTGTCTTCTTTGGTTCCCCTGAAACTACAACAGGTGGAAAGGCGCTGAAGTTCTACGCCTCTGTTCGTTTAGATATCCGTCGTATTGAAACCCTTAAGGATGGCCAAGAATCTGTCGGTAACCGTACCCGCGTAAAGGTTGTTAAGAACAAGATGGCTCCACCATTTAAGCAAGCTGAATTCGACATCATTTACGGAACTGGAATTTCACGTGAAGGTTCATTGATTGACATGGGTGTAGATATTGGCATCGTCAAGAAATCAGGCGCTTGGTACACCTACGAAGCTGATCAATTGGGACAGGGTAAGGAGAATGCTCGTGCATTCCTCTTGGATAACCCAGACCTTGCAAATGATATTGAGACAAAGATCCGCGCACACTTTGTTCCGGTCGAGGTCGATCCAGCACTAGTTGCTGCTATCGATGAGGCCGCCGCAGAGGTGGATTTCTAAGCTCCAATGCTGGAGTACTCCAAAGTTGACCACGAGGCTGACCCTTACTCAATCGCAAATACCATCGCATTAAATGCTTTGGTTGCGCGGGCCAAGAGTAAGGGTGAGCTTCTGGCTCACCTAAAAAAGCGTGGAGTCGAAGATGATGTTGCACATGCAACAATCTTTCGGCTTCAAGAAAAAGGCTTGATTAACGATTCCGAATTTGCAAAGGCATGGACTCAATCTCGCCATACCTCAAAGAAACTATCCAAAAGAATTATTGCTGGAGAACTTCGCACTAGGGGAGTAGATCAGCAAAGCATCGATGAGGCTTTGGATGAGATTGATGATGAGTCTGAATATCGCACCGCCTTTTCTTTGGCAATGCGTAAGTACAGCACCATGAGTCGTTTTGAAGCTGAGGTTCAGATTCGCAGAATTCAATCTCTCTTGCAGCGAAAAGGTTTTTCCTTTTCAACTATTTCGAGAGTTATTCGCGAGTTAGGTATTCAGTCAGACGAGCAGCGGTAGCAACTACTGCAGCAGCATGAATGCGGCCTGGTTGACGTCCTAGACGTTCAATTGGGCCGCTAATGCTTACGGCGGCGATAACTTTGCCATTAGGCGCACGCACCGGTGCAGACACTGAGGCAACTCCAGCTTCACGTTCACCAACAGATTGCGCCCAACCGCGACGACGATCTGCCGATAGTTGCGCCGCGGTAAAACGCGCATTAGTTAAACCGCGGTGAATCTTTTCTGAATCTTCCCACGCCAACAAAATTTGAGCCGCAGAACCTGCCTGCATGGTTAAGGCCGCACCAACAGGCACCGAGTCTCTAAGTCCTGAAAGGCGCTCTGCCACTGCAACACAAATGCGAAGATCTCCTTGGCGGCGATACAACTGAGCACTTTCACCTGTTGCATCACGTAGGGCAGATAATGCAGGGGCTGCGGCAGCCAATAAACGATCCTCACCTGCAGCTGCGCCTAGTTCGCCGGAACGTGGTCCTAAAACAAAACGTCCGGTTAGATCTCGGGCAACTAAGCGATGAAACTCAAGGGCCACAGCCAATCGGTGGGCGGTAGGGCGGGCTATGCCAGTTGCGGCCACCAGCTCTGCAAGTGAATGCGGGCCAGCCTCTAATGTGCTTAGAATTGACACCGCTTTGTCTAATACGCCAACTCCGCTATTCTTTGTGTTCACAGAGTGATATTAGCATCTCAGTATGTGAAATATCAATCTAGAAGCAATTGAGCACTAAACAAAGGAGCACCAGGGCCGTGGGTAAAACGTTAGCAGAGAAGATTTGGGCAGAGCATGTTGTTCGCTCAGCACAAGGTGAACCAGATCTTGTTTACATTGATCTGCATCTAATCCATGAAGTAACAAGCCCACAGGCATTTGATGGCTTGCGCCTTACCGGTCGCCCTGTACGTCGCCCTGACTTAACAATTGCTACCGAAGACCACAATGTTCCGACAATAGATATTGATAAGCCGATTGCCGACCCTGTGTCAAAGCTGCAGGTCGATACCTTGCGCGCAAACTGTAAAGAATTTGGCGTTCGCATTCACTCGCTGGGAGATAAGGATCAAGGAGTTGTTCACGTCGTTGGACCGCAACTTGGAATCACTCAGCCAGGCATGACTATTGTGTGTGGAGATTCCCATACTTCAACTCATGGTGCTTTTGGTGCGCTCGCTTTTGGAATTGGAACATCAGAGGTAGAACATGTTTTAGCTACACAAACTCTGCCATTGCTACGCCCAAAGACGATGGCAATAAATGTTGAAGGCTCATTAAAGCCAGGCGTTACATCGAAAGACATTATTCTTGCCATCATTGCGAAAATTGGAACCGGTGGCGGCCAAGGCTATGTCATCGAATATCGCGGAAGTGCAATTCGTGCCTTATCGATGGAATCCCGTATGACGGTTTGCAATATGTCAATCGAAGCGGGTGCACGTGCAGGTTTAATCGCACCAGATCAAACAACATTTGATTACATCAAGGGCAAGCCACATGCACCTGAAGATTTCGATGCCGCACTTTCGTATTGGAAGACCTTGTTTACCGATTCAGATGCACAATTTGATGTCGAAGTTAATTTGAACGCCGATGAACTTGAACCATTTGTAACGTGGGGAACTAACCCAGGCCAAGGTTTACCGCTCAATGGTGTTGTGCCTAATCCGTCAGATTTTGCAGATACTGAAGCGCGAACCGCTGCAGAGCGCGCGCTTGTTTACATGGGTCTAGAAGCCGGAACTCCTCTCAAGAAGATAGCGATTGACACTGTTTTCTTGGGCTCTTGTACCAACGGTCGTATCGAAGATTTGCGCGCAGCTGCCGATGTTTTGAAGGGCAAAAAGATTGCATCAACTCTTCGCATGCTGGTCGTTCCTGGTTCTGCGCGAGTTCGACTAGAAGCAGAAGCTGAAGGTTTGGATAAGGTCTTTCTTGAGGCAGGAGCTGAATGGCGAAATGCTGGTTGTTCAATGTGCCTCGGCATGAATCCAGATCAGCTTGCAGTTGGCGAGCGATCTGCATCAACTTCAAACCGAAACTTTGAAGGCCGTCAAGGTAAGGGTGGAAGAACTCACCTGGTTAGTCCACTTGTAGCAGCAGCAACAGCGCTGCGCGGAACTCTTTCTTCACCTGCGGATCTGTAAGGAGCATCTGATTATGGAAAAATTCATCACTCATGTTGGAACTGGAGTTCCACTACGTCGTAGCAATGTAGATACTGATCAGATCATTCCTGCTGTTTACCTGAAGCGCGTAACGCGCAGTGGTTTCGAGGACGGCTTATTTGCAGCCTGGCGCAATGATCCCGAGTTCGTGCTCAATCAACCTGCTTACAAGAGCGGAACAGTTCTGGTAGCAGGTGCCGATTTTGGTACAGGTTCATCACGTGAACACGCAGTGTGGGCGCTTCAGAATTATGGCTTTAAAGTTGTTATTTCTAGCCGCTTTGCAGATATCTTCCGCGGTAATTCGCTTAAGGGCGGGTTGCTAACAATCATCCTTGATCAATCTGATGTAGAAGCGATGTGGGATGCGATTGAATCCGATCCAGCAACCCAGATCACTGTAGACCTTGAAAATCGTGCAGTTTCTTACGCGGGCAAGAGCTTGCCATTTGCCATCGATGACTACACGCGCTGGCGTTTAATGGAAGGTTTAGATGACATCGGTTTGACCTTAAAACAAACTGATTTCATTGACTCTTTTGAGAAAAATCGTCCAGCGTACAAACCTGCAACCTTGCCGATTCGTTCTTAGTTAGCCAAAACAAGCGTAAATTAAGGTTTTTTTCTAAGGGTGAGATCACTTGTGTAAAACTCTCAATCATTGATTTAGGGTTTTCTACGCATAAAAAAAGCATTTTTCGCGCTTTTTCAATAAATAAAAAAATGCGACACGCGCATTTCAATAACCGCATCACCCCTTGTATGCGCGTAAGTTTATGAACACGTTAGGCAATGGCTTAACATTTACGCGTAAATAAGGGGATTTCAATGAATAAGGCCCAATTCATTGCTGCGTTAGCACCACACTTCAACGACAGCAAGAAGGAAGCAGCT
>Ga0207940_1000476_pt1 | contig 13449 bp, 12 predicted proteins | sample LakMenEpi06Jul12_FD_150676 | JGI IMG/M metagenome (GOLD analysis project Ga0207940, IMG submission 150676) | Freshwater microbial communities from Lake Mendota, WI - 06JUL2012 deep hole epilimnion (SPAdes) | ecosystem: Environmental > Aquatic > Freshwater > Lake > Epilimnion/Euphotic zone ... | reverse complement strand
AAAGCTTTTGGAGTGCTTCCTCCGCTTTGGTCCAAGGCGGCGATAAAGCCATTTCCATTTTTAACTTGATCGATCATTTGCTGATTCATATTCACCCTTTCGCGTAAGGGGCTGATTGTAGTGGTATTAAAGTGGATGCATTTGGCGAAACGACGGTGCAAAATTTATTTGCTATTGGAGAATGTGCATCTACTGGATTACACGGTGCCAATAGGCTCGCTTCTAATTCATTACTAGAAGGGTTGGCTTTTGCTAAATTTGCTGCACAGCATATTACGCAAAGGACAGATACAATAACTGATGCAATCACTGAGCCAATTACTGATTCAGCGCCGCAAATGCAAGTAACAGCTTTTCATCCTCCAATTTTAGCGATTGATGCAGCTGCCATCAAAGAAGTGGTTAGTAAGTACGCAGGTGTAAAAAAATCTACCAAAGGCTTGCAAATAGGGCTTGGTATGATACAAGAATTGATACATAATGCTGTTCCTGTAACATCTTTTTCGGTAAAAGACTTTGAAGCGAATTGTATCTCAAATGTGGCGCTACTTTTGTTTAAAGACGCTGCCGCACAACAAAAAAATATAGGCGTTTTTTACAACGAATCTATAGCGTAATGTATATAAATATCATTACCCAAGGTTTGGGCACTTATAACCGAAAGGTTTTTACTATCTGCTAAATTTTTGTGCTCAGTTCCAATAAACGCGTGCAGGCCACCAGCGTCCAATAGTAATTTTGATCCCATAAAATAATGAAGTTCATTGGCCCAATTTTGTTCTAATAAAAAGCTATTAAACATAGCACCGGCTTCTACTAAAACATTATACATTTCTAAGCTCAATAATTTCTTACCAAGCATTTCTAAATTTACCTGCCCCTTACTATTAAAATCAATTTCTACAATATGAGTATTGTGTGGCAATGCTAGACTACCATCTACCGCACTAGGGGCTGTTACAATATAGATTTGTGTTTGGGACCTTTTATAAAAGATAGGATGTCCGTTATTTGTTGCTTGTAGTAATGAGCCTGTTCTGTCAATAATAACAGCATTTATTTCTGCGGCTTCTTTGTCAACAATTCTGCAATTTAAAGTAGCTTGGTCTTCAATCACTGTTTTAGCAGTACTTACAATAGCATCTACCTGATTTCTAATATGCGCATGAAGGTAGGCTCTACTTTGTTCATTGGTAATCCATTTAGAAGTACCTGCATGGTCTGCAATTTTACCATCAATTGTGGCTGCTATTTTTACAGCAACAAATGGTCTTTGTTTTTTTTGATTGGTAAAAAATACTTTATTTAATTCGAGGGCTTCTTTTAGTTCAATCAACTGTATGTCTATTCCTTTTTGTTTGAGTAGCTCAAATCCGGATACTTTCGGATTTGGATCTAGTGAGCCAACAAAAACCTTTTTTATACCCGTTTGTACAATCAAATCGGTGCAAGGAGGGGTTTTCCCATGATGCGAACAGGGTTCCAGGGTTACATAGAGGCTACATTTTGTTAGATCCGGGTTGTGTGCCAAGGCTTCCTCTATGGCGTATACTTCGGCATGTTTGCTGCCCCATATTTTGTGGTAGCCAGTGCCAATTACGGCGCCCTTTTCATCCACAACAATAGCGCCCACAAAGGGATTGCCCTTGATGTCTTTATGATTGGCTTTTTGGGCTAAACTTAATGCGAATAATACGTATTCTTCTGGTGTCATCGCTTATCTTTGCACCTCAAAATTAAAGAAATCAGTCCATGTTTACCGGAATTGTTGAATCGGCTATTATCTCAAGCATCGATGTTCAAGAAACAGGCTGGAAACTTGATGTTACCAGTGCTTCTGTGGCTGCCCGTGTTAAACTGGGAGATAGTGTTGCCATTGACGGCGCCTGCTTATCGGTAATTGCTATTAACAATGATACGATGTCATTTTTTGTATCTACAGAGTCTATTTCTAAAACAATTATCAAGTATTATGTAGCTGGCAGTAAGGTTAATATTGAGCTGCCTTTACAACCCACTAGTTTTTTAGGTGGGCATTATGTGCTAGGTCATGTAGATGATACGGCACTCGTACAAAATATTGTAGTGTCTGATACTGCATGGTTTGTAACCATTGCTTTTGAGCCTTCTTTTTCTAAATATGCGGTGTATAAGGGTTCTGTTACCATTAACGGTGTTAGTTTAACAGTCAACAAAACAGAAGGCAATTTGTTAGAACTATGTATTATACCTATCACACTTGAAAAAACCAATATGAGTGTATTAAAAATTGGCGATAGGGTAAATATTGAATTTGACATTTTAGCTAAATACACCGAAAAGCTGTTATCAAAATAAGTATGAATCATTCTTTTAGTTCTATAGATATTGCATTAACTCATTTTACAAATGGAGGACTACTTGTTGTGGTAGATGATGAAAGTAGAGAAAATGAGGGCGATATTGTTTTTAGTGCGGCTGCTTCTACACCCACTAAAGTAAATTTTTGTGCCAAAGAAGCGAGGGGTCTTATATGTATTGCTATCTCAAAAAACATTGCCCAAAAAATAGATATACATCCGGTACCTAGTAATGCAAAAGATGCTTTTAGCACTGCGTTTCATGATTCTATAGATGCTACTCCTGAATTTGGTATCACTACCGGTATTTCGGCTAAAGAAAGATCTATTACTGCTGCGTTAATTGCTAGTGATGATAGTAAGCCAGAGAATTTTATTAAACCCGGTCATTTATTTCCGGTGGTTGCCAAAGATGGAGGCGTTTTAATAAGACCTGGACATACCGAGGCCGGTGTTGATTTATGTTTGTTAACGAATCAACCAGGCGCTGCTGTTATTTGTGAAATTATGGATACAGATGGTAATATGATGCGCCGTGATGGACTCTTTGAATTTGCGCGCCATCATCAACTTCCTATTATTACCATTCAGCAACTTATTGATCACCGAAAAAAGATACAATAACATGGAACTTATTTCGGAAGCGCAACTCCCTACAAAATCAGGAAATTTTACCATCAAGGTTTTTAAAAATCCAATAAGTTTAGTAGAACATTTTGTGCTACAAAATAGTGAAAACGAAACCGTAATACCCATGGTGCGAATACATTCCGAATGTGCCACCGGTGATATTTTTGGAAGTTTACGTTGCGATTGTCAAGACCAGCTACATCAGGCGCTTGAAATTATTGCAGCCAATAAAAATGGCGCCGTTATTTATTTAAAAAATCAGGAAGGGAGAGGTATTGGCATCTCTAATAAAATTAAAGCGTATCATTTACAAGAGCAGGGTTTAAATACCTATGAGGCCAATGAAGCTTTAGGGCTTCCGGCAGATGCTCGCAATTACGATGATGCTACTGCTATTTTAAAAATACTAGGGTATACATCAATTACACTTATTACCAATAATCCATTAAAGGAAGCTGCTGTGAAAGCTGCAGGCATTACATTTACAACGCATCATGTAAATTCTGCTACCAATGAGCACAACCAGGCTTATTTAAATGCTAAAATAAATATTGGACAACACCACATTAAATTATAAATCATGATTGCAGTAGTTCAAGCGACTTTTAATATAGAAATAACGGATTTATTGACGCAGGGTTGTGTAAACCAACTCAATGCTACGCAAACGCCGTATGTACTTTTACAATGCCCAGGTGCTGTTGAGCTTGTTGGTTATTCAAAAAAATTAATGGACACCAAAAAGTATGATGCCATTATTGTGATTGGTGCTGTGATTAAAGGTGATACGGATCATTACGAATATGTTTGCCAGTATGTTACAGAAGGTATGGCTGTGCTCTCTACCCAGTCTGCTATCCCACTTATTTTTGGGGTATTAACTACGCAAACCGAAGAGCTCGCTTATGAGCGCGCTGCCCTTGATAAAATGAATAAGGGTAAGGATTTTGCTGATACGGCTGTGTTTATGATAGATGCTTACGCTAAGGCGTAACAATTTCTTTACATTAAGATAATATGGGTTTAAGCATTTAGTAGGACAAAAACTGCAGTTTTACCACTACTAAAATACCTTATATGTATATTGTACTTGATCAGCAAAACAATCCTATTGCATTACTAGAAAACATGATGATCCTCGATTACAATGACAAATCTGTTATTGGTATTATTATTGGTGATTGTTTTTTTGGTAAAAAAAACCATGTGATTGGTAAAATATTTAATGATCATGCTTATTTGGTAACTGGTGAAATTATAGGGTCTGTTACGCGTAACCAAAATTATGTGAGTACTGCCCCAACAAAAGAACAAGTAGCTGCTGCTTGGGATATTTTAGCTGGTATTAGCAAACATACTTCTGACTGGATCACCGAAAAAAATAAATGGGCCAGTATATCTTTTAAAGAATCACTATCTTAGGTATCTCTAAAGTTTTTCTATGTTTCGGATTATTCTAGTGCTTTTGTGTTCACTACAATTAGCTACTGCTCAAAATAAAAAGGTTTTATTTATTATAGCGGATGGTATACCAGCTTCTGAATTAGAAAAAGCAAACAAGCCAGCATTTGACGCCATTATTAATAAGGGGGCTTATTTACCTTGTTATGTAGGTGGAGAAAAAGGTGGACTTACTCAGTCGCCCACTATTTCTGCGGTTGGCTACAATTCACTACTTACGGGCACTTGGACCAATAAACATGGTGTTGTTGATAATGCTATCAAAGATCCCAATTATAATTATCCAACTATTTTTAAAGTATTTAAAGAAGCCTATCCCAATAAAAAAATTGGTGTGTTTAGTACTTGGCTTGATAATAGAACCAAATTGGTTGGAGATGGCCTCGCGCAAACAAATTATTTGCATGTAGATTACCACCGTGATGGATATGAATTAGACACCCTTCAATTTCCACACGATAAAAAGGCATGGTATATTCATTTAATTGATGAAAAAGTAGTTGCCGAAGCTAGCAAAGTTATTAAAGATAGCGCTCCAGATATGTCTTGGATATATCTAGAATACACCGATGATATGGGACACCGTTATGGCAAAAGCCCTCAATTAGATACAGCCATTTCTATGCTGGATAAGCAAATTGGATCTATCATGCAAGCAGTACATTTTAGAGAAAATAAATTTAACGAAGAGTGGCTTGTAATTATTACCACCGATCATGGCAGAGATGCGCAAACAGGTAAAAATCATGGCGGTCAATCAGATAGTGAGCGTAATACCTGGTTAATCATGAATAAAAAGCCTGCAAAGGAAATTGTAAAAACAGCCATTGTAGATATCTTCCCTACAATTGCAACTTATTTAAATATCAAATTGCCAATACCTGTTGCTCAGGCTTTAGAGGGTGTTTCTTTACTCCGAAAGTAGACGATCGCCAATACACCTAAAATTGTAATTAAAACGCCAATTATCCAGGCGGTATTTGTAAAAAATGGCAGCCAATTAAATCCTTTGGTACCATAATTTTTATAGAGTAGCACAAGCATACTTCCAAAGTATCCCAAAGAATCGGACATATACATCAAATACCCTAAGTTACCTTTGTATTTAAAAAATGCAATCCATCTCTCAAATAGGATGGTATGAAAAATGAGGTAGGGGAGATACATTAATAACCCCATGAGCACCATCCAAATTACAGGACTGATGAGCTTTTCATTAAATAAATACGTGCTTATTAAAAATCCGATACCCGCAATTACACAAAGTGTTAAGGATAGATAAAATGCCTTCTTATTGTTTTTAAGTAAAATCATGGAGCCAATAACTACCAAAACCAATATAGCGGTTGGGATTTCTGCAAATACAAGTACCCATGGCGTTTTAAGGTAACCAAGTTCTGTCCATAATTCTACCGCAAAATTGTCTCGTAAATCTCTAAAAATGGTGAGTCCTACATAAACGGCAACTACTAAAAAAATACCAGGCCAAAAGAGTTTAAAAAACCGTTTTCTGTTGTCGGCATCCATGGGTACCCTTTCTGTTCTTAATGATATGTCTTCTTGATTTGGCTCTGGAATACAGCTAAGCATCCATATGCCAATAATTAAAATTGGAATAAAAGCAACTGCTGCAAAAAATGGCATCCAAGTTTCAGCAATATTAAATTGTTGCATAACAAATAGTCCAACAGATTTTACAATGCCTGAAGCAATCATAAATGAGCTTGCCATAAATGCGCCTAATATTTCTGTAAATTTTCGACCTTCTAAAAAGCTAAATACGACACCCCATATTAGGCCTAGTGGTAGTCCATTGATTAGCATAAACACTGCGTTGTACGGATATGGAACCAATCCAAAAGCTAATAAAGACAAAAGGGCAATCCCCATCAAAACAATGAGTGTTAAAACTCTTTTTTTAGGTTCTAGTTCTGCAATAAATTTAATACCAATAAACTTAGAAATTACATATCCAATAAGTTGTAAAATAATTAGCGCTACTTTATAATCTACACCAAGTAGCTCAAGCCCTTTATAGGTTCCCGCTGTAAACGGTTTTCTAAATGCATACATGCTGCAGTATGTTAAAAAAGCGGCACTACTACAAAATAATATGAAGGCTGCCGGTTTTGTTTTATGGAGGTATGCTGTAATTTTATTGTTCTGCAACATTTGTATTTTTTATTGTAGTGAAATGCCTACCCTATAAGGATGTTCCTCTATTGCAAAATCAAAAGCCAATGCACAGGTGTCTAATGTAAATCCTCCTTTAATTAAGCTGGCAATTGGGTAGTTTGTATGGTGCGCTTCTATAAAATTTACCGCTTCAACTAAATCAGCTTCATTGTAATTATGGAGCCCTTTGATTGTCCAAATATTTCTAACAATTGTTTCTGCGTTTAGTGTAATATTTTGTTGCGGATACGTGGATCCAATAAATACGGCTGTGCCGCCAATACTTAGTTGTTTTAGCAGTATATCTATGGTAGTAGGTTCGCCACTAAAATCAATAAAACAATCAATTTGTAATTTGTTATAGGTTAGCCAGTTTGAAAAATTTTGGAAACTATTGATGGTATCGAGGTGAACCGTATGTGTAGCGCCAAATGAAGTACTCATTTTGAGTCTTTCATTTTCTATGTCTATTGCAATAATATTTTTTGCCCCTTTAGATTTTGCCATGGCACATGCAATAACGCCTAGCATACCTGCCCCTGCAATAACTACGTTTGCGCCTTCTATGTTGCCTGCAATTCTGATGGCTCCAGCAGCAGTAGCAACTGCACAATTCACAATCGCTAATGCCGGTAGCGGTAAGTTAACAATGGGTTTAACAATGGGTGTATGTGGCCTTAAAATAATGTATTCACTAAGTCCGCCATGTAAGTGACTGGTTTTTGTAATTTCTTCGTGTCCATATTTAAACAATCCCGCTGCTTTTTGTGGTATCCCTTTTAAAGACATGGATTCTAAAGGATCGCTTGCATATATGGCCCAGGTAATTAAATCGCCAACTGCAATATTATTATGTCTACAATCTATTTTTGGGGCCTTATTACCAAAGGCAACAATGGTTCCACAAATTTCATGTCCTAAAATGGTTGGATTTTTTTCTTTTCTTTTACCTGTGTAGGTTAGTATATCAGATTTGCATAAAGTAGTATAGGCTACTCGAACTAATATTTCATAGTCTTGAAGTGCTGGAATTTCTGTTTGATCTAATTTTAATAACATAGTCGTGTTATCAAAAAAAGCATATCTGGATGTGGGCATGAGATATAACTATTTATTAGAATTTGAAAAGAAAGGTACTCCCCTTTTTTTACATACATGTAAACTTGTATTACCAAATTGTAAACAAATATTCGCAATACATCACATTAGCATAACCTTACCTTAACATTCTCTTTATATAGTCCGGGTACTTTTGGTTCTCGAAAAGAAAACTAAAACCCTGTTTATGAAGCAATCAAAAAGAACCCCCTTTCGTTTACTGATTTTGGCTTGCACATTTTTGTGTCTAGCATTTCAGTCTAACGCTCAAACCCTTACTGTATCTGGTAAAATCACAGATGCGGTAACTCAAAAAGCTATTGAAGGTGCTACTATTACTGCTGGCAAACTAAATGCTATTTCTGCTGCTAATGGTACTTATACTATTAAGGCAGATAAGGGCACGAAACTTGTTGTCGTATCAGTTGGCTACCAAAATTTTAGTGTTACCGTAAATGGTGCCACATTAGATATTCAATTAGCAGCCTCTACTGATAACTTAGAAGATGTTGTGGTAACAGCACTTGGTGTTAAAAAAGAAAAAAGAAAACTAGGTTATTCTACACAAGATATTAAAGGTTCTGATCTAGTGAAAGCTAGAGAAGTAAACCCAATTAATGGATTGATTGGTAAAGTAGCTGGTTTAACGGTTGGTATTAACCAAGAATTATTAAGAGCACCAAATTTAGTGTTACGTGGTGGTCGTGTTAACTTAATAGTGGTAGATGGTGTGCCTATTAACTCTGATACTTGGAACATTAGCCCTGATGATATTGAGTCTTACAACGTATTAAAAGGCCCAGTTGCCTCTGCGTTATATGGTTACAGAGGTCAAAATGGTGCGATTATCATCAATACTAAAAAAGGAACAAAAGATAAAAGAGGATTCTCTGTAGAATTTAATAGTTCTACTCAGGTTCAAAAAGGATTTATTGCTTTACCTAAAACACAGGACGAATATGGTCCTGGTGATCACGGCCGTTATGCGTTTGGTGATGGTTTAGGTGGTGGAACCAACGATGCAGACTATGACGTTTGGGGACCTAAATTTGAGGGTCAATTAATTCCTCAATACGATAGTCCTGTAGATCCAGTTACTGGAAAGCGTTCTGGTACACCATGGGTTGCACGTGGTAAAGACAACTTAAAGCGTTTTATTGAAGCTGGTGTGTTAAACACAACCAATATCGCTGTTGCTTCTTCTACCGAAAAAGCTGATTTACGTTTTTCTGTAGGTAATACTTACAATAAAGGTATTATCCCTAACACGGGTTTAAATACTACAAATATTAATTTAGCTTCTACCTTACGTTTCAATTCTAAATTAACCTTAGATGCGAACATTAACTACAACAAACAATTTTCTGATAATTTCCCGGATGTAGACTATGGTCCTAACTCTGTAATTTACAATATTACAATTTGGGGTGGTGCAGATTGGAACATTGATGACATGCGTAATTACTGGCAGCCAGGTAAAGAAGGTGTTCAGAGTATTTATGCCGAATATCAAAGATACCACAACCCTTACTTCATGAGCTATGAGTGGACTAGAGGTCATTACAAAAATGATATTTATGCTTACACTAGCTTAAAATATAAGGTGAATCCTTTTGTGGATTTATTTGCTAGAACTTCTGTTACTACCTATGATGTATTAAGAAATGAAAAAATGCCTTTTTCTGCTCACCCTTATGGAAGAGAAGAAAACAAAGGTGATTATAGAGAAGACAGAAGATCACTTTTTGAAAGCAATTCGGAAGTACGTGCCGATTTCAAAACACCTGTTGTTGCCAACTTCTTTAAGGCAAGTGGTTTTGCAGGTGCTAACTTTAGAACATTCAATTACAATTCATCATTTACAACTACGAACTACTTAAACGTACCTAACGTTTACACATTTGCAAATAGTAGAAATCCAGTGATTGCTTACAATTTCGCATCTGACATGCGTGTAAACTCACTTTTATACTCGGTAGATCTTGAAGGTGGTAAATATTTTAACTTAAACGTTACTGGACGTACAGATAAATTGTCTGCGCTTAAAAAAGACAATAACACGTTCTTTTATCCTTCTTTAAACTTAAGCACTGTTTTAAATGATTATGTATCATTACCTAGTCAAATAAACTTTTTAAAATTAAGGGCTTCTTATGCTAAAGTAAGAGGTGGTGGTAGCTTTGTATCTGATTATATTGGTGCAACGCCAAACAATGCCTTTCCTTTAGGATATGGTCAACAATATTCATCTACGTATGGCGGTCCTACTTATACCTATGCCGATGTGTATTCTACTGGTATTGGTTACAACAATACTACACAAGCATCTTTCACAAATACACTTGTTGATGCAAACGTTCAGCCAGATGATAGAACTTCATTTGAGTTTGGTGTTGAAGCAAAAGCATTTAACAACAGAGTTGGTATCGAAGCGTCTTATTACCAATATACCGATGGTCCACAAATTTTCTCTAAATCTATTTCTCAAACATCAGGTTACGCTAGTTATGTAGTTAATGGAACTAAAACACAGCGTACTGGTTGGGATGTAACCATTAATGGCGCGGTTATTAAATCTACAAAAGGTGTTTCTTGGGATGCAACGCTTAACTTAGGTGCATTTACAAATAAGTTTAAAGAATTACCTTCTGGTTTATCAATTTTGAACAATTTCTATAAAGTTGGATCAAGAACGGATGAGGTTTGGTTTAGAATGATGGCTAGAACTCCAGATGGTCAACTTATTAATGACGCTGGTGGTCGTCCAATTTATTTACCAGTTGCTCAGTACGTAGGTAATTCAAATCCTGATTTAGTGTGGGGTTTAAATAACAAATTAACGTACAAGGCATTTACCTTTAATTTCCAAATTGATGGTAGATTAGGTGGTGTAATGGAAGATTATGTTCGTAAAAAAACTTTCCAAGGTGGTCGTCACATAGAAACTATTCAGGGTAAAATGGGTGAAGCGCGTTACCAAGATTACAAAGGTGTTAAATCTTATGTTGGTGATGGTGTAGTAGTAGCTTCAGGTACCCCTGTATTTGATCCAGTAACTGGAAGAATTACTAATTATAACCAGTTAACATTTGCGCCTAATACGACTAAAACTTTCATACAAGATTATATTAGCCGTGTGCATGGTAATCCAGAACCAAATATTATGAGTAAAACATACATGAAGCTTAGAGAAGTTATGTTAACCTATGAATTACCTCAAGCGATGGTTCAAAAATCAATATTCAAAAAAGCAACTGTTTCTTTAGTAGCACGTAATTTACTCTATTGGATGCCTGACACTAGATTTAATGATGTTGATATTGATCAATATCCTGGTGAATCAAGTATTGGTTTACAAACACCAACTACAAGATCTTACGGTATTAACATCAACTTTATATTCTAATCCTTCAAAATAATTATTATGAAAAATATTATTAAAATATTTACATTCATCCTTTTGATAGGATCATTAGGAGCATGTAAAAAATCATTTGACTCATTGGAGGCAGATCCAAACAGAGCAACAAGTGTACCTGCAAACCTTATCTTTAACAACGTTTTAGGAGGTTTAAACAAAGGTGCCTTTAACGGTACGCAACGTGCCAATCAGTTTTATGCTTGTAACTATGATTATTATGGTAACAATGAATACAACTGGACTGGTTATTCATTTAACAACTACAATATTTTAAAAAATATTGTAAAAATGGAACAAGAGTCTACAAAGTCTGTTCCTTCTCCAAACCCGTATACGGCACTCGGAAAGTTTTTAAAAGCGATTTATATTTATGAATTGACAATGAACCTAGGAGATGTGCCTGTATCAGAAGCACTTAAAGGTTTAGAAAATGTAACGCCTAAATATGATTCTCAAAAAGATGTATTTAAAGCGATTTTAACTTACCTAGAAGATGCCAATACAGAAATGGCAACGGTTGTTACCAAAAACTATGTATTAGCAAATGACTATTATTATGGTAACAATTTAGCTAAATGGCAGAAAGCTGTGAATGCGTTTAAGTTACGTGTATTAATTCAGTTAAGCAATAAAGAAGCGGATGCTGATTTAAATATCAAGCAAAAATTTGCAGACGTTATCAATAATCCAACAAAGTATCCTTTGTTTGCAAGTGCTGCAGATCAAATGCAATTCGTTTACAATGCGCAGTTTAACAAGTACTCTACAAGTCCGGATAACTTTGGTTTTGACGCCACTCGTTACAACATGGCTGCTACTTACTTAAATACACTTGTGTCTTTACAAGATCCAAGAACATTTATGGTTGCAGAGCCTGCTGCTGCTAAAGTTGCTGCTGGTGCTGCTCCTAATTCTTACGCCGCATTTGTTGGTGCAAGCAGTGGAGAGGATTTAGCTACCATGAGTAAAAATGCAGGTGTTGGTCAATATTCTTTTATCAACAGAAAGCGTTACTATCAAACCTATACCGCAGAAACTTCAATTGTAATTGGTTATTCTGAAATGTGCTTTAACATCGCAGAAGCCATGAATAGAGGTTGGATTTCATCTGCAAATGCAGAAACTTGGTACCAAAACGGTATTAAAGCATCTTTAGCTTTTTATGGCGTAAAAGATGGTGTTAATACGGTTACTTTCCAAAAGCCAGGTGGTGGTTTATTTGAATCTGTTAATTACGATGTTAACTTTTTGTACGATACCTACTACAATCAAGCAAATGTTAAGTACAAGGGAAATACAGTTGATGGACGCAATCAAATTTTACTTCAAAAGTATTTAGCGTTTTACATGAACTCTGGTCAAGAAGCATATTTTAACTGGAGAAGAACAGGTGTTCCTACATTTTTAACAGGTGCTGGTTCTGGTAATAGTGGAAGAGTTGCTTTGAGATATCAATACCCAACTGCAGAAAGAGCAAACAATAAAACAAATGTTGAAGCTGCTATTTCTGCTCAGTTTGGTGCTATCGATGATATCAACGCAAAAATGTGGATCATCAAATAATGCTCATAAGTTTGGTTAAATAAAAAATGAATTGTGGCAAGCAATCGTTTATAGCGAAGTCTTTACAGGCTTCGCTTTTTTTAGTATATTTATAAATAAATTTGTTCTGTTATGTTACCACAAAAAGCAATTGTAGTAGGTGCAGGTATTGTAGGATTGGCAACTGCTAGGGCGCTCGCCATTAAAGGATATAAGGTTACAGTTATTGATAAAACCCAGGAAGCTATTGGTGCTTCCATCAGAAACTTTGGGATGCTTTGGCCGGTTGGTCAACCAGATGGTGGTTTATACGAAAGAGCTAAAAGAACCAAGCAAATTTGGATGGAGTGTTTAGATGGCATGAAACAGTCTTATAATCCTTGTGGAAGTATTCATTTGGCTTATTTTGATGACGAATGGGCTGTGCTAGAAGAAATGCACGAAAAGTTTATTGCAAACCAGCGTCCAGTTCATTTGTTTACCCCTGCGCAAATTGCAGAAAGGTTTTCAGGGATTAATCAGCGTAAATTAATAGGTGGCTTATATAGTGATGATGAAGTGATTATTGATCCACGATCTGCTATTAAAGGATTACCTGCTTATTTGACGGCAACTTATGGCGTCGAATTTATATGGGGTACGGCTATAACGGGCGTTACAAAACATAAAGCCAATTCATTTGATAAAACCTTTGAAGCAGATATTATTTGTGTATGCTCTGGTGCCGATTTTGAAACACTTTTTCCTTCAGTATTTGCTGCACAGCCCATCACCAAAAGCAGG
>Ga0207940_1000473_pt1 | contig 13493 bp, 12 predicted proteins | sample LakMenEpi06Jul12_FD_150676 | JGI IMG/M metagenome (GOLD analysis project Ga0207940, IMG submission 150676) | Freshwater microbial communities from Lake Mendota, WI - 06JUL2012 deep hole epilimnion (SPAdes) | ecosystem: Environmental > Aquatic > Freshwater > Lake > Epilimnion/Euphotic zone ... | reverse complement strand
CGCCAAGGTTGTGTGAAATGAACAGAACTGCAGTGCCGGTTTCGCGGCGAAGTTCACGCACTAAGTCGAGCACTTCGGCTTCTACGGTTGCGTCAAGTCCTGTTGTTGGCTCGTCCATAACAAGTAGACGAGGGTTGGATGCAAGTGCCATAGCAATAACAACACGCTGTGCCATACCACCGGAAAGTTGGTGCGGATAGCGGCGCATCACACTTGGTGCATCAGCAATTTGAACTCGCATAAGTGCGGCTTCTGCTTTTGAGAAAGCTTCTTCTTTTGACGCACCACCCATTCGAAATACTTCGGCAAGTTGGTGACCAATGCGGATGGTTGGGTTCAACGCAGAAATTGGGTTCTGATACACCATGCTGATTGAGGATTTGCGAAGTTCGCTGACCTCGTCATTGCTCATGGTGGTCATGTCGCGACCATTGAACAGAATTTGTCCGCCAGCTATTTTGCCGTTTCGTGGCAAGTAACGCATTGCAGCAAATGCAGCGGTGGATTTTCCGCAACCAGATTCGCCTACAAGTCCGTAAGCCTCGCCAGGGGCGATGCTGAGCGAGACACCACGAAGCACTTGGCGGTCAATTCCGCGCACGGTGTAGTCAACGCGTAAGTCACGAAGTTCAAGAATTGGTGTGTCGCTCATATTTCAAATACTTCCAAGAGTGCATCAGAAATCAGGTTGATACTTACGGCTAATGATGCGATTGCTAGCGCAGGAAACAACGTTGGCCACCATGTGTTGGAGAAAATAAGCGCCCAGGTTTCGGCTACTTGGGTACCCCAGTCGGGCGAGCCTGTTTCGACTCCGGCTCCAAGGAAAGACAATGTTGCCACTGCAAAAATTGCGTAACCGAGACGGACCGTGAATTCAACAATCAATGGCGGAAGCACGTTCGGAAGCACTTCACGAAACAAAATGTGAGGCGTTCGCTCGGTGCGAAGACGCGCTGCTGCAACATATTCAAGTTCTGCTTCGCCCAGCACCGCTGCGCGAACCGTGCGAGCAATATTTGGTGCAAAAATGAAACCGATAATGAAGACCGTGATTACAGGGGAAGATCTACCGACTGAAGCAACAGCTAGCAATGCAATGATGATCACTGGGATTGCTGAAATTGCCTCAAGAATTCGCATGACGATCATGTCAAAGATGCCCTTGAAATATCCTGCGGCAAGACCAATGGTTGCGCCAACGATTGTTCCGAGTGCAGTTGCTAAAAAAGAGATGACAATGATCAACCGCGCACCGATGATGACGCGCGAAAAAATGTCTTGTCCAAGCTGGTCAGTACCGAACCAATACTTGCCAGATGGAGGCGCATAAGTCGCTTCGAAGTCCATTTCATTAACGCCGTATGGTGCCAGAGCGCTTCCGAAAATGGCACACAGTAACCAGATTGAAAGAATTGTCGATCCCACAATGAACGCCTTGTTTTTCCGAAGGACAGTAAATCGCTCGTTGCGAATCTGTTTTTCGGCAGAAATGGTTGCGTTAACGGGTTCCATACTTATTCACTCGTCCTTTGACGGATGCGCGGATTGAGAACAGCAAAAAGAATGTCGGCAAGAAGCTGGAACGTGATGATGACGGTTCCCGTCAGAATGACTGCAGATTGCAGCAACGGGAAGTCGCGAGCGCCGACTGCGTCGAGCAGCAAAGAACCAAAACCTGGATAGTTGAATACCAACTCAACAGCGACGAGTCCGCCGACGAGGTAAGGGATTTGTGATGCCACTACGGCAATAGTTGGGAGAAGCGCATTTCTTAAAACATGCTTGCGCACTGCTGATGCACGCGAGTGACCCTTAAGAATTGCGGTTCGCGTGTAGTCAGATTCAAGCGCTTCAACTACGCCAGCGCGAGCGATACGAGAGATGTAGCCAAAAAGGACGAATAGCAAGGCAACTGAAGGAAGGATGAGGTGATAGACGGAGGTGATGATTCCTGTTTCACCTTCTTCTGGAAACGCAGATACGGGAAAGACTTGAACCGCTACACCAAACAACAGAATTAAAATTACCGACCACACGAACTCGGGGATAACGGCTGCGGACAAGCCACCTACCGTGATCAATCTGTCGGCGAACTTGCCGCGCTTCATAGCTGCAACGACGCCCCCGAGGATGCTGATCGGTACGATAATGATGAAGGCAACAAGGGCTAATTGTGCCGACTTGGTGGCTGCTGGTGCGAGAAGTTCTGATACCGGAATTACAAACTGCGTGGAGATTCCTAAGTCACCCTCCAACAAGTCTTTGTTCATATTGAAAAATTGAGTTACCAGTGGTTTGTCGAGACCCTGCTCTTGTCGGTAAATCTCTACAGACTCGGCAGAAGCATCGCGACCAAGTTTTTGGCGGGCGACATCTCCTGGAAGAATCTTTGTCATAAAAAACACAATGACGGTGACCACGATGAGCGTGACTAGAGACAACGCGATACGTTTGGCGATAAAGCGAAGCATGGTTTCAAATACTAATCAGTGAGTGGATAAATAAAAAAAGAGCGGGTTGCCCGAGGGCAACCCGCTCTTTTTACTAATTTCAGGCAGGACGAGCGTTGCGGAGGTCTAACTGACCCATTGCGTTGTACGCGAGCCCCTTAACCCTCTTGCTTGTCGCAGATACACGTACTTCGTTGTAAGCAACGATGTACGGAGTCTCTTCAAGAGAGGCCTTCTGGATCTTTGAACTGGCGGCCTTCTGCTTTGCCGCTGTCACTGCGCTTTGCCATTCCGTGATTGCTGCGTCAAGGGCTGGGCTATTGACGTGAGCAGCATTCCAGTCGCCTTCTGAGTGCCACTCGCGAGCGAGGTACTGGTCAGGAGTTGGTCGGCCGCCCCATTCGGCAATGCCGAGGTTGCATGCAAGCCACGAACCGTTGTTTGCAGGAACTACGCCCTTCTTGGAAGTTGCTGGTACGTATGTGTAGAACACAGCCGCGCCACCGTCAGAACCATCAATATTAAGAGTTACGTCGATACCGATCTCTTTAAATGCAGTCTTTACGTATTGCGCAAACTTGTCATTGTCATCACGCTGCCAGGTGTGAAGGTCTACTTTGAAACCGTTAGGAACACCGGCTTCTGCCATCAGCTTCTTGGCAGCGGCAATGTCTTGCTTGCGCTGTGGAACTGTTGTGTCAACAGATGCCTTAAATGAGTCCATAACGGAGTCGTTGGCAACTTCGCCTGCACCACCGAGAACACCCTTGATGTAACCAGCGCGATCAAGAGTAAGTGCAGCAGCTTTACGAACTCGCTTGTCCATGAATGGACCAAAGTCGCAACGCATGTGCATGTGGAGTCCGCCACATGTTGCCACCTTGGTGACTTCATACTTAGCCTTTGGTAACTTCGCTGCTTCTTGATTCAAGAGCAACCAGATTGAGTCAAGTTTTCCCGTGAGCAATGCAGGAATCGCTGTTGCTGCCGAGACGTACTGAGTCATTTCAAGCGTGTCCCACTTTGGAATGCGGGCCTTGTCGTAGTAGTTCTTATTTGCCTTAAAGATGGTTCGTTCGTTGATCGTGTGCTTGGTCATAATCCAAGGGCCAGCACCGTTCATTTTCGTTGTCCACGCAACTCCACCGTCTGCACCTTTTTTAATAATGCACAAGCCATACGAAGCTGAACCAACATTGGCTGGGAAGTTCGCATTTGGGCCCTTCAGGTCAAACTTGACCGTCGTTTTGTCGACGATCGTTATCGCACTGACTCCTGAAAGAATTGCCGCTGAACGTGATTTGTTCGCAGGATTCATGTGGGATTCGAAGGTGTACTTAACGTCTTCGGCAGTTAGAGCCGTTCCGTCATGGAACTTCACATCAGTGCGGATCTTAAATGTCCATGTTGCAGCTCCATTGGATCCTTTCCAGCTTGTAGCAATTGCTGGAAAGAGTTTGCCTAGTCCGTCGACCCAAATCAACCACTCGCCAACACAGCCGAGAATTCCCAAACTGCCACCACGGGTTTCCCAAGGTGCTGCTGGTGCTTCTTGTTGCTGGTAGGCAATACGCAGAGTCTTTGCAGTTGCTGCTGATGCAACTCCTGCACCTAGTGCGCCTGCAACTGGAAGTGCGGTACCAGCTGCTGCTGCTGCTGCACCTTGAATGAAATGACGACGCGAGACACCAGTCTTCGCAACGCCATTTGTTGTTTCGTCAATAATTGTCATTTTTCCCCCATAGGTAGATGGACTAACGCTCCAGAAAATACGTTCCTGAAGTTGGGTAAACAATAGGCAAACACACTGGCGTGACGCAAGCCCATCTGTGGATAACTTTTTGCCCTATTTATAAGGGTTTGCTGGCCCCAGTGGGGAGATGGTGTCGATCCGGGGTTGCCACCACGACGGGCGGGGGTCGGGGTGACGAGGGATCGGCTTGAGTATCAAACTGCATTTGTCCCATAATTTGTACACTGCATTCGTGGTACACCCGTTCGGCAACCTTGCATTCATGTCGATGTCACCAAAATTTGTTCGGGTGCGTTAAGTATCTGTGAAGTCTGAACCATTCGTTGTTTTGGTGTCCGATCGTGACGCAACTGTTGGGATTGTCTCGGCCATGCTGTTGTCATCGGCTCTTGCAACACAACGCACAACGTTCGACGCAAGAGTGCGCGTGTTGGTTGAACCCGAAATCATTACCGGTTTAGAAGCTCCAGAATTGCCCGAAGAGATTCGCAAAATTGAAGAAGTGGCGGTCAGTGCCTCCACGCTTGACATCGAGAACGCAAATCTTATTGTTGCGTTTTCAGGCATGGATCTCGTGAAGATCAAAGAACTTCGCGAGAAAGGCGTGGCAGCTCCGGCCGTGAATTTGTGTCAGTTTGTAGACAATTTGGAGGCACTAACCATTCAACCTGTATTGCCATCAATCGATGTCCGCGATGTAGTTATCGGTGCAGCACTGCAGTTTGGCTTTGGCGGAGGATCCTCAACCTGCGGCATTTGCGAAGCAAAAGAGGGGGACAACTTCGCCTATTGGCTCAATATCGCCGACACGTGCTCGCGTTTCGCGCAATCGGTGCACGAAATGCGGTCTTAAGTCTTGAATTAGATAGCAAGCAACGCAGATGGCGTAATGCTAAGCGCAACGCTTAAGCGCACGATGGTGTCAAGCGCAGGAGAGAAGTGACCGTTTTCAATTCGGTTGATGGTCTTGCGATCAACACCAGCAACTTCAGCAAGTCGTGCCTGGCTCAAGTCGGCATCTGTGCGCAATTCAAACAATCGATCAGCAAGCACTTTGCGCATGTCTTTTACTTCACGCTTCAAGGTTGCTTCGGTTGCTTTGCGAACGATTGTTTTTGCCATACCCAAAACGATAATCAATTTGCGGACAGAAGTCCGAACTTTGGATCAACATTTTGTCAAGACATAAGTCATACATACATATAGGGTGACCACATGCGAATCGGGGTGTTGACTGGCGGCGGGGATTGCCCAGGTCTTAATGCCGTCATCAGATCCATTGTGCGCAAGGCTGAAACCCAATTTGGGGCTGAAATTATTGGGTTTTATGACTCTTGGGACGGAGTAATGGAGCAGCGTTATTCGTTGCTAAAAACCAACGATGTGCGGGGGATAGCACCCAAGGGCGGAACCATTTTGGGAACGCGAAGAGGTGGGCCATTCGACACATCAGACGGTGTTGCCAATGTACAACAGGCTTTTCGCGAATTGGAACTTAGTTCCTTAGTCGTCATTGGTGGCAATGGATCGCTCACTGTCGCATCGCGACTATTTGAAGAATTCGGGCTGCCAACCCTTGGTGTGCCAAAGACCATCGATAATGACGTGGTGGGCACCGATGCCACTTTCGGTTTCCAGACCGCAGTGCAAATAGCCACCGATGCCATCGATCGACTGCACACCACTGCGGAAAGCCACGATCGCATCATGGTGGTGGAGGTCATGGGCCGAGATGCGGGATGGATTGCGCTTCATGCAGGCATCGCCGGAGGAGCAACAGCCATCGTGGTGCCGGAAGCCCCATTCGACATTGTTGAGCTGACCGAAATTGTGAAACGTCGCCACGACAATGGTCGCTATGCATCCATCGTTGTAGTTGCCGAAGGCGCGAAGCCGAAAGCTAGAACGTTAGAGATTCCACCACCAACCATGGACAAGAACGGTCATGCCTACAACGGCGATGTATCGCGAGTGATTGCCAGCGAACTTGAGGCGCGGACGGGTTACGAGTCGCGACTCGTGCAACTCGGTCATGTGCAACGTGGTGGAACACCAACTAGTTATGACCGTGTACTTGCAACACGGTTTGGACTTGCGGCAGTTGATGCATGCGTGAACAAAGAATTTGGGCAGATGGTGGTTCTGCGCAGTGGCGAAATAAAGCGCGAGTCGATGAAAGTGACGAGTGGGAAAACGCGCACGATTAATTTGGATTTGTACAACGATGTGGCTGCATCGTTTATTGGCTAGCGCAAATCGTTAGATCAGTGAGGCGGACCGAATTGACGGTCGCCAGCATCGCCAAGGCCTGGCACGATGAATGCGTTTTCGTTCAAGCGTTCGTCAATTGATGCAGTAACAATGTGCAAATCCATTCCCGACTTTTCTAAGTAGGCGATTCCCTCTGGTGCAGCAAGAACGCATGCAATGGTGATTGGTTGCGGAGCTCCGCGCGCAGCTAACAACTTGCATCCGTATTCAAGCGAACCGCCGGTTGCCAGCATTGGGTCGAGCACGATGCAATGACGGCCGTCAAGGCGTGATGGAAGTTTGGCAACGTATTCGCTTGGCTGATGTGTTGCTTCATCGCGCTGCACTCCAACTACCGCAATGTCTGCATCGGGCAGAAGCTCCATTGCTGCAGGAAGCATGCCAAGACCTGCGCGAAGAATTGGCACCAGCACAGGGCGTTGCGCAATTTTGATTCCGTCGGTTTCAGCCAACGGTGTAGTCACGCGGACTTTTGTTGTTGGTACGTCGCGCAATGCTTCGGCAATGACCACAAGCGAAAGTCTCCGCATCTCTGCGCGAAAGAATTGATTGGACGAATTTTGATCGCGAAGATGGGTGAGTGCTTCAGCGGCAACTGGGTGATTGACAACGGTGACTTTTACGGACATATACCTATCTTTGCCGATGGGTAGAGTTTTGACCAATGTCGAATCATTTGCGAATTCAGCTGGCTCACAGTCCTGCAGATGCCGCGTTGATTTCGCAGGTCTTTGATGAGGTGTGGTCGGTCAAAACCATGGTTTCCCCAGAGATCATCGTTGCGTCATTGCATAACGGGGCCTATGGGTCGGTGGTGTGGGACGGCGAATTGCCCGTGGCGGCCGCGTTTGCCATTGTTGGGAAATCGATAACCCAACAGCCGAGCGAATTGAACCTGCACTCGCATGCGGCCGGGGTAGTTCAATCACATGCTGGTCAAGGCATTGGCGCACAGTTGAAGTTGCACCAGTGGCAGTGGGCGCGCGAAAACGGTTTCGCCACCATTACGTGGTCGTTTGATCCGTTGGTGCGTCGCAACGCTTGGTTCAACATGGTGAAACTTGGCGCGAGCGTTACCAACTACTACCAGAATTTTTATGGCGAGTTAGATGACGGAATCAACGCAGGCGAACAAAGTGATCGCGTTTTGGTCCGCTGGCAGGTGTTGGCAACAGATGAGCCACAATCGTGTGAAGTGGTCGCAGAGCGAGAAGGCGACATTGTCATCGCCACGCCAAACGATATTGAACTGATTCGCAAGACCAATAAGGCCGAAGCCCAAACGTGGCGTGCTCGTCAGCGTGCTGCGTTTGAAGAAGCCATGAGCAATGGTTACTCGGTGCGAGGATTAAACGCAGAGTATTCGTACGTCCTGAGCAGGAGTTAAGTCATGATCCGCAGAATTGAACTTGTGCGTGCTCACATCAACTTGGTATCGCCATTTCGCACATCGTTTGCAACCGAAGTGGATCGCAATCTGCTGTATGTACGTGTGGTCGGTGACGATGAAGAAGGTTGGGGGGAGTGTGTTGCAATGGCTGCGCCGCTCTATTCATCTGAATATGTAGATGGTTGCGAAGAGGTGATGAAGCGATATCTCATCCCAATGATTTCTGCATCAACGACCGCCGAAGAATTCGTGCAGAAATCTGCCGCGATTCGCGGCAACTTTATGGCCAAGGCCGCAATTGAAGCGGCGTTGTTGGATTATCAATTACGTCTAGCCAACATGTCGCTTGCAAACTTTCTTGGTGCCACGCAAACCAAAGTTGCATCGGGGGTTTCGGTTGGAATTCAGCCAACAATTGATGACCTGCTTCGTGTGGTCGCCGAATATCGCGCCGATGGGTACGTACGTATCAAATTGAAAATTGAACCAGGTCTAGATATCGATCGCGTGCGCGCGGTGCGCGATGCTTTTGGCCCAGACATGCTGCTGCAAGTGGACGCCAATGCTGCTTACACCGTTGACGATGCAGCGCATCTTGCCAAGCTTGACGAATTCAACTTGCTTCTGATTGAGCAGCCATTACCTGAAGAAGACATTGTTGGCCACGTTGAATTGAGCAAGCGTGTCGGAACTCCAGTTTGTTTGGACGAGTCCATCACTTCGTACGACGTTGCGCGTGGAGCACTTGATATCAATGCGTGTTCCATCATCAACATCAAGCCAGGTCGCGTTGGTGGCTATTTGGAATCAAAGCGCATTCATGACTTATGCCTGTCGCGTGGAGTACCCGTGTGGTGTGGCGGAATGCTGGAAACCGGAATCGGTCGTGCTGCCAACCTTGCGCTCGCCGCACTTCCAGGGTTCACGCTTCCGGGCGACACATCTGCATCGAAGCGATACTTCACTCAAGATGTAACAACACCATTTGAATTAGTAGATGGTTATATCGATGTACCCGACACTGTGGGTATTGGTGTGCGACCAATTACAGACGTGCTTAGCTCAATGACGTCGCGCGTCGACTCGTACACAATTACGAAGTAACTGTTACGCGTTCAGCGTGACGATGACGGCAGTTTCGGGCTGGTCTTTGTTTTTCCCGAAATGTTCGGAGAACCACAAGTAGATCGCAAACATCTTGTACGTGAAGCCATATTTGTGGGCAACGGCATCGCGCACGGTTTCGGCTTCGGTGCCACTGACAACCACTGCGGTTCCATGCACAACCGGTGAGCCGGCAATTATTCGGCCACGAATGTCGCACGGCTGCACGGTGACAGATTTGGTGTGGGCAAGGCGTTTCGCTTTTCCGGCGTTGGCGTCAATAGTGAAACCAACCACGTTTGGTCCAAGATGGGCAAGTGAGGCAACCCACACAGGAGTGGCAACTGGCGTTCCATTTTTTCGTGTCGAGACAAACGAGATGTATTTCGCCGAGTGCACTGCTGAGATGTCTGATGTATTCATGTTCTGGTCGGAGTGACAGGATTCGAACCTGCGACCCTCTGGTCCCAAACCAGATGCGCTACCAAGCTGCGCTACACTCCGCTAACTGCTTCATCCTAGCGATGACAAGTGAAATAACGGCGAGAGAAAACTTATGCGCGCTTTGCGGCGCGAGCCAAACGACGAGCAGTTTTGCCAATCGGTTGCAAGTGGCGATGGTCAAGGTCGCCAATTTCGGTGCCATTTGAAAAACGCACGCGATAGCGAAGCCAGTTGAATCCGTTGGCCAAAATGACCTTGCCCTCAGTGCCAACGGGTAATCCATCGACCTCGGCGGTGAGGGAGACCAAGTCGCCCATCTTCAGGTTGATCTGGCCCTCATGGGGCGTTGCGAGTGCATGGGGTTTCCACGAGGCTGTCACGAATGCAAAGGGTACACTTTGCGCCCTGTGAAAACCATTATTGAGACCCTCGAGGGCAACAAAGTCAAAGTGTCGGTGGAAATTGACGAGGTCGAGTTCGACCGCAATATTGACCAGGCATTCCGCAAAATCGCGCAAGAAGTTCGCATTCCGGGCTTCCGCCAGGGCAAGGCACCACGCCAATTGCTCGAGGCACAGATTGGCACGGGAGCTGCGCGCTCACAAGCCATTCAAGATGCTGTTCCCGAGTATCTCTCGCAAGCAGTTCGCGAACACAAGATCGATCTCATTGCGACACCTTCTATTGAAGTGACGAAGGGCGAAGTCGAAGGAGTCGTTGGATTCGACGCAACATGTGAAGTTCGACCAGTTGTAACTGTTGGCGGTTACAAAGGATTGCGCGTAGAGCTTCCATCTATTGAAGTGAAGGACAGCGAAGTAGACGATGCAATTCGCAGTGAGCAATCACGTCACGGCAAATTGCAAGATGTTGACCGCGCAATCGCAAAGGGCGATCACGTTTCGCTTGACCTCAGCGGTGTGCGTGAAGGTTCGCCGGTTCCAGGACTCAATGTTGAAGATTGGGCTTACGAAGTTGGCAAGGCTTGGGTGTCTCCAAGTTTCGATGACAAGTTGATTGGTAAAAAAGTTGGCGACAAGGTGGAATACACCGAAGCACCAAACGGCACCACCGAAGAAGCCGAGATGACTGTTGTTGTGAAGAAGGTGCAAGAGATGGTGCTTGAAGATCTCACCGATGAGTGGGTGTCAAGCCATGTTGCAGAATTCGACACGGTAGACGCATGGAAGTCCGCGTTGCGCAAGCGCCTGGAAGACATGAAGTTGAACCAGGCTCGCGGCGTATTCGTAGACCGCACCACAACGGCTCTTGCCGAGTTGGTAGAAGTTGATTCGCCAGAAGCGATGATCAACAGCGATTTGCAATCACGTGTTCGTGGCACTGTGGAACAGTTTCAGGCACAAGGTATTGCGCTTGAGCAATGGTTGTCGGCAACTGGTCAATCAACTGAAGCATTCATCGAGTCGCTACGTGGCGAATCAGTAAAGGCTGTGAAGATTGATCTTGCATTGCGCGCAGTTGCACTTGCTGAAGCCTTTGAAGCTGATGCAGACGACCTTGAAGCTGAACTTTCTCGTATTGCAACTCAGGCTGGCCGCAAGTTGGCACAGGTTCGCAAGTTGTACGAGCAAAACGATGCAATTGCAGAACTTGAAGCACAGATTCGCAAGTCAAAGGCTGTGGACTGGTTGCTGCGCAATTCAACCCTTGTCGATGTTGACGGAAACGCAATTAGCGCTGACACATTGTTTGGTGAGGAAGACGGCGAATAAGCCTCAAACTCGCGTAAATGCGCCGAGCAGTGGGCAAGTGCCACACCTAATTGACGCAGGGGCGTGAGCCCCCGCAACTATCATCGTCTCCAGAAGGTTCGCCCTGAGGAGATGCACCATGCGTGAAAATAATGTGATGCGGAATTACTACATTCCGAGTGTCACCGAGACAACTAGCCGTGGTGAGCGCACGTCCGACTTGTACAGCCGCTTGTTAAAGGAAAACATCATTTTCCTTGGCACGCCAATTGACGACACCATTGCCAACTTGATCTGTGCACAGCTCATCCACTTGGAGAGCGAGAACCCAGACAAAGACATCAACATCTATATCAATAGTCCAGGTGGCGACATCACGGCATTGTTCGCCATCTACGACACCATGCAGTTCATTAAGAACGACATCGCCACCATTTGCTTGGGCCAAGCTGCATCTGCCGCCGCAGTATTGCTTGCTGCCGGCACGAAGGGCAAGCGTCTTGCGCTTCCGCATGCGCGAGTGTTGTTGCACCAGCCGTACGGTCAAGTTGGCTACTCTCAAGTCACCGACTTGGAACTTGCCGCGCGCGAAATTTTGCGCATGCGTGAATTGTTGGAACAAATTTTGTCGAAGCACACAGGACAGACCATCGAACGTATTCACGGAGACACCGATCGCGACTTCACGCTTGAAGCACAAGCTGCACTCGACTACGGCGTGATTGACGAGATTATTACTAGTCGTGGAATGACCGACCGCTCCGGCCCAATTCGCTGAGGACCGGTTAACTACTCATGGCAAAGTTTGGCGACACCGCAGAGTTAGTGAAGTGCTCGTTCTGCGCAAAGTCGCAGAAGCAAGTAAAGAAGCTCATTGCTGGCCCTGGCGTATACATCTGTGATGAATGTATTGACCTGTGCAACGAAATCATCGATGAAGAGTTCACACAAACTCCAACAGTCGGTGTTGAAGAGCTTCCCATTCCACGCGACATTCGCGCGTTTCTCGATGAATATGTAGTTGGGCAAGACCAGGCCAAGAAAGTTCTTGCGGTTGCAGTGTTCAATCACTACCGACGCATTCGACATAAGTCAACAAGCACTCGTAAAGATGAAGTTGAATTACAAAAGAGCAACATCTTGCTGCTTGGTCCAACTGGTTGCGGAAAAACGCACATGGCCCAAACGCTTGCCAAATTACTCAACGTTCCATTCGCTATTGCCGATGCAACCGCGCTCACCGAGGCGGGATATGTCGGTGAAGACGTTGAAAACATTTTGTTGAAGTTGTTGCAAGCTGCCGATTTTGACGTGGCTCGTGCAGAAACCGGCATTGTCTACATTGACGAAATTGACAAGGTTGCCCGTAAGAGTGAAAATCCGTCAATCACGCGTGACGTTTCGGGTGAAGGTGTGCAACAGGCGCTGCTCAAGATTCTTGAAGGCACCGTTGCTGCTGTTCCACCACAGGGTGGAAGAAAGCATCCGCATCAGGAATTCATTCAAATTGACACCACCAATGTGTTGTTCATCGTTGGCGGAGCATTTGCAGGCCTCGATTCCATTATCGAACAGCGCATTGGTCACAAGGGCGTTGGCTTCCATGCCAATGTGCGCTCAAAGGCCGAAAAGGACCCAGGCGAATTGTTTGCCCAAGTGCTTCCAGAAGACTTGCAAAAGTTCGGCATGATTCCAGAATTCATTGGTCGTTTGCCAATGATTGGTGCAGTGCACAGTTTGGACAAGCAGGCGCTCATTCAAATTCTTACTGAACCAAAGAACGCATTGTTGAAGCAGTATCAAAAGTTCTTCGAATTTGAAGACATCGAGTTGGAGATCACTCCGGATGCCATGGTGGCAATTGCCGATCAGGCGTTAAACCGTGGCACTGGCGCTCGTGGATTGCGCGCAATTCTTGAAGAAGTGTTACTCAACACCATGTACGAATTGCCAGGCCGTACCGATGTGGCAAAAGTGATTGTGGACGTGGACTCAGTGGTCAGCAAAGCCGACCCAACCATCGTTCCTCGTTCGACACGCGTTGCTCGACAGCGCCGCGCTGCTTCATAGTCCTAACCTCGTCGCTATGAATTATGCAGAAGCGCTTGTCTATTTAGACGAGCACGCAAGCTACGAAAAAACTGGGCGAGTGGAATCTCCATCGCTGGACAATATTTCTGCGTTTATGGATGTGATGGCACATCCTGAATTGAATTATCCCGTAATCCACGTAACAGGAACCAATGGCAAGGGTTCGACCACGCAGATTATTTCGAAGTTGCTGATGGCCCATGGTTTACATGTCGGCACCTATACAAGCCCACATCTTGAGCATTTAACTGAACGTATTTCTCGCAATGGTGAGC
>Ga0207940_1000471_pt1 | contig 13504 bp, 9 predicted proteins | sample LakMenEpi06Jul12_FD_150676 | JGI IMG/M metagenome (GOLD analysis project Ga0207940, IMG submission 150676) | Freshwater microbial communities from Lake Mendota, WI - 06JUL2012 deep hole epilimnion (SPAdes) | ecosystem: Environmental > Aquatic > Freshwater > Lake > Epilimnion/Euphotic zone ... | reverse complement strand
CCAATGTGGATGCGCAAGCCTCTAAGGCCCTTCTGGGAATGGACCGCAAAGTCTACGACGTAGCCCAGGACCTCAACGTACAGGGCGGCACCGGCACCGACATACTGCGGCAGGTTCCCAATGTGGCGCTCGATATGGACGGCAACGTGCAGCTTCGCGGCGACGACAACGTAACCATCTTGATTGACGGACGGCCCGCCTCTTTACTGGGCTTCTCGGGTACTAATGCCTTTGACCGACTGCCGGCCGGCAGCGTGCAGCGCGTAGAGGTCATCACCAACCCCGGCGCTCAATTTGACGCCCAGGGAACCGGCGGAGTTATCAACATCGTCACCAAAAAGAACCGCGAACTGCCGCTCAACGGCAGCCTCATCGCCGGCATAGGGACCAACGCAAAATACAATTCCTCGGCGAGCCTTTCCGTGCCCCTGGGCAAGGTCCGCGTCTTCACCAGTCTGGCCTGGGACAACCGCCGCAGCTTCTCTGGCGGTACGGTAGAGCGCATATTCCAATTCCCAGATACCGCCTACAGCCAGCGTCACTGGTCCTACGGCACCAATTTGGGGGGCGGACCCAACGCCCGTTTTGGAGTCGACATTCCCTTGGGCAAGCAATGGTCCGCCAACCTTTCGGTAGGCTTAAACCAAGACCAGCGCAGCGAGTCCGACAGCACGTCCTATGAGAACAGCAGCGCCGCCGTAAAGCTCAATGCCGTGCAGCGAAGCACTGGCGACCGCAGCTCCATTAACGGCGACGGCGCCCTGAGGCTCGAGCGCAAGTACAAGACCGAAGGCAACAAATGGACCGTCGACCTCAACTACTCCGACCGAAGCCGCTCGGAATGGAACGACAACACCTTCTCTTCTGACATGGGCTACCCCGAAATTCTCACCTACGGAGGGGTCTACCTGCAGCGGTTTGAAACCAATGAAACTACGCAAAACTGGAACTTCCAGACCGACGCAGAGCAGGTGCTTAACAGCAAAAGCAAGATAACCCTGGGGGGGCGAAGCACCTACTTTGCCCGCGACAACCGGCGCGACGCGATGTACTTGGCTACGATATTTAGCAGCTCGCTTCAAGAAGACACGCTGCGCACCCAATCGGTTGACCAGTCGCAATGGGTACATGCCCTTTATGCCACCTACGGCTACGTATTCAGTCCCAAGTGGAAGGCGCAGGCCGGAATGCGCTACGAGGTGGCCAACCTCGAATTCACGCTAAAATCCAACAGTGTACTCAATTTTACCTATCCGGGGTATTTTCCGAGTGCTTTTTTGACCTACAGCCCCAAAAAGGGATTGGAATTTCAGGCCAGCTATGCCATGCGCGTCAACCGTCCCGGCGAGGAGCAGCTCAACCCCATAATCGACTACTCCAATCCGCAGTCCTTTCGCAAGGGCAATCCGCTTTTAATGCCAGAATACACCCATGCATTTGAGCTCACCGCCGGCAAGTACGCCAAATGGGGCTCTGCAACCCTAAACGGATACGTTCAGCACACTACCAATATGTTCTCGCGCTTCGTAGAGGTAGATACCACCGGAATCGTTACGGTTACCTATTCCAACTTCGACACCCGAGATCGCTACGGTTTGAGCGGAAACACCTCGGTCCGCTTTGGCAAAACCCTCAGTATTCAGGCCTCGGGAGATGCCTTTTGGTCGGTCATTAATGCCCAAAACCTGCAGGCAGGTCTGTCTCAGTCTGGTTTTGGATGGTCGGGGCGAATCAACTCGATGTACAATCCCACCTCGAAGCAGCAAATCCAGCTCACCTTTAACCAGTGGGGCGCCGGGCCCACTGGCCAAGGTTTCTTTAAGGGAATTCAGGCTTGGGACGTCGGCTACAAAGTCGATGTGGTGAAAAACAAGCTTTCTGCAACGGTCCGCCTGAGTGACGTGTTCAACCAACGACGCTTTCGCATCGAGCAGCACCCGCCCTTTACCGACATCTACTTTATGCGCTACCGCGAGAGCCGCATCGCCTTCTTGACGATTCAGTACACCTTTGGCAAGCCCGACCGAAGCGCCCAACGCGGTGGCCGTGGAATGGGCGGTGGCTCAATGGGCGGCGGCGAAGACATGGGCATGTAAACTATTTTGCCCTTCACTGGTTTTTAATGTATGCCTCGCATCCTCAATCTTCTTGCACTCGGACTCCTCAGCGCCCTCTCGGCCTGCGGCCAGTCCACTAAAAATTCCGCCCCCGTGACCCTACTGCCTGCCGCTCCTGCCCAAGCCGGAAACGAAACCCTTATTCTCGCCTCTGGTTGCTTTTGGGGAACCGAGTACTTCCTTAAGCGCATCGATGGAGTCCTCTCCACCACGGTTGGCTACACCGGAGGCCATGTTGAAAACCCCAGCTACGAGCAGGTCTGCGGCAAGAGAACGGGGCATTACGAAGCCTGTCTCGTGGAGTACGATCCAAAGCGGACCACTGCCGAGGAGGTTCTTCGCACTTTTTTTGAGACCCACGACCCCACGCAAGCCAACGGGCAAGGTCCTGACATAGGGCCGCAGTACCGCAGCGCGGTTTTTTACCAAAACGACGCACAGCGCGACCTTACCCAGTCGCTTATCGGTCTTTTGACCGCAAAGGGTCTTGATGTGGCCACCGAAGTTTTGCCCGCTCAGGCATTTTATTCGGCAGAGGGATACCATCAGGATTACTACGATGTGAAGGGCGGCACTCCCTACTGCCACGGCTACCGCAAACTTTTTTAGCAGACTTTTTTAGGCGGACTTTTTTAGGCGGACTTTCCTGCCGAAAGTTGTTCATAAGTCATAGGGTTTAAGGACCCCTAAGCCCCCTTCTTTTTTGTAAATTCGTAGGCATGCGTCCGCTACACTACGACTTAGAACTTCACCTCGCCTTCCTGCTTTTTCAGCAGGATAGCCTGCATGTTCCGGGCCTAGGTGTCTTCAGTGTGCGCCGCTATGGGGCCGAGATCCAGCTCCCCGCAGGCCTTATTTTGCCTCCTGCCCGCCGCCTGTCTTTTGCGCCCGAAGCCCAGGGAGACTCGAGTGTTCTATTGGACCACCTTTGCAGCATCGAGGGCTTTAGCCGCGCTGAGGCCACCGAAGCAACAGACCTTTGCGTCGCAGAATGGAACCGGGTTCTGGACCGAGGCGATCGCCTTAACCTCATAGGCTTGGGATCGCTGCGGCGCAGCGACCATGCCTGGGTTTTTAAGGCCAGCATCGATGCTAACTTTTTGGCCGCGTCCTATGGTTTGCCGATGTTTCGAATGGACTTGCTGCAGTCTGCCGACCTGGCTCTTTCAGCCCATTCTGACCCGGCAGCTCCACGCGTTCGCTCTTGGTACGCTGCGGCCATTGTTGCCGGTGCCCTTGGCCTTGCAGCCGTCGGAGGCAGCAAAGACGACTTTCGCGGCCTGGTTCAGTCCGCCTCCCTGCGGTCCGATCTGGGGTCCTGGTGGTCTTCTAAATCTTCCTTGGTTCAAAATTTTGCGGGCGACGCCTCGTCATGGGCCAGCGAGCGCTTTAACTCGCTGATTTCCTCAGAGAAAGGAATCGAAGGCCCAGCCGCCGAACCAGAAGTCACAACCGCCAATGCTAAGCCAGAGGCCAAGCCAGAAGCCAAGCCAGAGGCCAAGCCAGAAGCCAAGCCAGAAGCCAAGCCAGAAGCCAAGCCAGAGGCTAAGCCAGAAGCTAAGCCAGAAGCCAAGGCTGAACCATCAGAGGGCTATGCACTCATCGTCGGAGCCTTCTCTGAGAAAGCCAATGCCACAAAGTTGGTCGAAAGCCTTCGCAAAGCGGGCTACCCAGCCAAAATGGTGCAATCAAGCGTTGGGCTCAACAAAGTTGCGCTGCGCACTTTCGCCAACGAGGATTCCGCCCGAAAGGCCAAGACGGAGCTGCGAGCAGACTTTCCGGCTGTTTGGATTTACCGCGAATGAAGGCTATACCCGCCTCCGCCTCGCTCACGGTAATGACTGAAATCGTCTTGCCGAACGATACCAACAACCTTAACAATCTTTTTGGGGGCCAGCTGCTGAGTTGGATGGATCGCTGTGCAGCCATTGCGGCCCACAGGCACTGCCGTCGCACGGTGGTAACGGCCTCGGTAAACAATGTTTCGTTTAAAGAAGCCATACCCCAAGGAGCCATCGTAACGCTCGAATCCAAAGTATCACGTGCCTTCACCAGCTCGATGGAAGTTTGGGTCGACGTGCTAATGGAAGACCAGCGCGGGAGCGGCAAGCAAACCAAGTGCAACGAGGCGATCTATACCTTTGTTGCCGTAGACGACAAGGGTCGTCCTATCCCTATTCCGCCCCTAATGGCCGAAACCGAAGAAGAAATTCGACGCTTTGACGGGGCCCTTCGCCGCCGCCAACTGGCCTTAATTTTGGCCGGTAAGATGAAGCCCGCCGACGCCCACGAGCTTCGGTCCCTCTTTCTACCCCCAGAAAACGCTTAAAAGGCCCCCAGCCAAAAGGCTAGGACCAATCAGTACGCGCATCCAGTACTTGGGCAAGTAGTCCTGCAGGTTGAGGAGCTGCGGAGTGGCAAAAACAGCCAATACCCCGCTGGTGGCTGCGTCGGGATGGGCAATCCGCCAAACAACCGCAACCAGGATGCCCGACCAAGAGAGGTAGAGTCCGTGACGCTTGGACCGCTTGGCCGAAACCGCCGCTCGAAGGGTTTGCGGAATAGCCATTAGGAGCCAAAAGGCCAATACCGCCTCGCCAATGCTGGGCAGGGCCCATTCCAATCTTGGCTGCAGCGGAGCAATCCAGGCTAAAAAAGACTCGGGTCCGCCAATGGTCCAGCGGTAGGTCGCGATGGCGGCGGCAGGTACTAGCCAGCCCATAAGGAGCTGCAAAAATCCCCTGCCCGAGCGACTCGTTCCCCAGCCGATAGCCCAAAGGCTCACAATAAGAAAGTAGGAGAAGCGCACGTTCCAGAGCAAAAGGAGTCCGGTGATGAATCCCAAATTGATTCGGCGGGTCAGGGCACTGCGGTCGTCCGAAGACATTTCGTAGGCCAAGGCCATCCAGGCTGCTGCCGCAATGGAGCCGCCCACGGTATGCCACTGTATGCCCTGGCGTCCGCTGCACAGGGCAAAGGCTGCGGCAAACCAAAGCCATCCAAACAGGTAGTTCATCTTGAGGTATCGGCTTCGGTAGACGAGAATGTAGTTTAAAAACCAAGCGCCTAGGCCCGTGGAGAGGGCCAATACGATTGAAATGGGCTGCTGCATTAGCCTGTTTAAAACCATGGAGAGCAGTGCAGCGACGGCAACTAAAACGAGGGCAACGCCCGGATGTGCATTGCGAAAGAGGAGTTTGGGCATGTAGTGGCGCTAAGTTACCTTTGGGCTTCTCAAAAGTACATTGCTATGCCGCTGCGCTCCCTTTTTGAAGGAATAGGTGATTTTTTCACATGGACATTTAAAATAATGCCCCTTATTGGACCTGCAACCAACGTTGTGTTCATGTCTCTTATTGCCGGTGGCATTATCTACTGGCTTCGCGAAATGAGCAAGCACGAGAAGCAGCAGAACTAAGCGAAGCTTACTTTTTTGCCGGTAGGCCGTAGATCGTTCCGATGTCGCGGCGCACTTGCTTCCCCTCAAAATTTATCTGGTCTGCGTGCGCGTAGGCTCTAGCAATGGCCTCCTCTGCGTTGGCGCCCATTCCCGTAACTGCAAGTACTCTGCCTCCGTCGGTGACCAATTGACCGTCGCGCAAGGCGGTTCCGGAATGAAAAAGTAAGCTGCCCTCTGAAGCTAATTCAGAACCTAGTATGGGCAGGCCCTTGGGGTAATTCCCCGGATAGCCCGGCGAAGTGAGTACCACGGTTACCGCGGTTTCGGACTTTACTGCGACGGGACGGGTGTTGACGTGGCCGCGGGCGGCGTCGATCATAAGGGCCAACAGGTCTTCGTCAAGGCGGGGCAGAACTGCCTCAGTCTCGGGATCTCCCATGCGCACGTTGTACTCAATGACTTTGGGGCCTTCTGGCGTAAGCATGAGTCCGAAGAAAATAAATCCGCAGTAGGGAATGCCCTCGGCCTGCAGCCCCTGGATAGTGGGACGAATAATCTCGCGATGAACGACGCCAAGCACTTCGGGAGTAACAAAGGGAACTGGGCTGATCGCCCCCATTCCGCCGGTGTTGGGGCCCGTCTGGCCTTCGCCCACTCGCTTGTAGTCGGTGGCTTGGGGCAAGAGCAGGTAGTTCTCGCCGTCGGTAAGCACAAAAACAGAGAACTCAGGGCCGGTAAGGTGCTCCTCAATGACCACGCGGCTTGAGGCAGGGCCAAACTTGGCCTCCCCTAGCATGGAATCAAGCTCCTTGAGGGCTTCCACTACATCGTCGAGGATTACTACTCCCTTGCCGCCCGCCAGACCGTCGGCTTTGAGGACGTAGGGGCCGTCGTAGCTCAAGACGTACATTTTGGCCGCCTCGAGCTCCTTCTTGGTGAAGCTTCGGTAGCCGGCGGTCGGGATTTCGTGGCGCTGCATGAATCCCTTGGCAAAGTCCTTAGACCCTTCGAGCTGGGCCGCTTCGGCCTGAGGGCCAATAAAATGAATGTGCTCAAGGTTGGGATGTTCCGCAAAAAAGTCGCCCAGCCCAAGAACAAGGGGTTCCTCGGGGCCCACAAGAACGATGTGAATATCCTCGCGGATGCAAAAGTGAACAATGGCGTCGCGATCGCGCCAGTCCAGGTCGACGCAGGTTCCCAATGCTGCCATGCCGGGATTGCCAGGAGCGATAAAAAGATTGGTAAGTAGCGAACTCTGGCCAATGCTCCAGGCAAAGGCAGACTCCCTACCACCCGAGCCAAAGATGAGTACGTTCATAAGGCAAAGGTCGGGCTAGGGCCGAGAATACCCAAGCGAGGGCGATTCCCGAATAGTAGGGGAAGAAATTTTGAAGAAAGCGGCGAAAAAGGCAGTATTAAGTGTACTAAATACACCACCGATTTCATTTATTAACCTCTGATTTACAATTATTTAACTAAAACTAGGGTTGGCCCGCAGACTTCGGTTTTTATACTAACTTGCCTTCCGTTAATGGTACTTTTTACTATAAGATATTCCGTCACAATGAAAAAGAGTTTAGTTGGTCTGCTTTCTGCGCTGCTTCTAATCCTAGCCCCAACAGCCCAGGGTCAGGTTAAGAATCAAGAAATTCAAGGATCCGTAGTAGAATTTGGTGTCGAAGCCGCCGTTCCCAACGCAGTAATTAGCCTCGCCTCGGGCGGCAAAGTGCTCGCAACCACCGATGCCCAAGGAAGGTTTCGCATTACCGCGGCTGCGGGAGCCAACCTGCGCGTCAGAGCCCTTGGATACACCGACATGGTCGTTGCCGCTCGCGATGGAATGCGCGTAGCGCTCCGCGCGGAGACTACGGAACTCGACGAAATCGTTGTGGTTGGTTTTGGTACGCAAAAAAAGAGCAACGTCACCGGATCCATCGCTCAGGTTAAGGCCAAAGACCTCGAAAGCATGAGTCTTTTTCGCGTGGAGCAGGCCCTTCAGGGGCGAACCGCAGGAGTTCAGGTAACCCAAAGTTCCGGCCAGCCTGGAGCCGGGAGCGTGGTCCGCATTCGCGGAACGGCATCGATTAACGGGTCCGACCCGCTTTATGTAGTGGACGGTGTGGTTATCGGTGGCGGCATCGACTACCTGAATCCCAACGATATCGAAACGATTGAAGTGCTTAAGGATGCCGCGTCCGCAGCAATTTATGGGGCACGCGGTGCGAACGGCGTAATTATCGTAACCACCAAAAGCGGCAAGGGAGCCGCTGGGCAGATGAACGTAACAGTGTCGGGATACCGTGGGCTGCAAAACCCTTGGCGCAAGGTTTCGGCCCTGAATGCCACCGAATACGCCACCCTTCAAAACGAAATGGCCGGTGCGGCAGGTCAAGCGATTCCCTACTTAGACCCCCGCTCCCTCGGTGAGGGAACCGACTGGCAGGACGCGGTATTCAACCGCAACGCTCCCGTGGAGGCCCTCGACGTTAGTATGTCGCAGAGCAGCAAGGACGGCAGCTATTTTGCCTCGGTGGGCCGCTTTCGCCAAGAAGGCATTGTTGCTCCAGGGCGTTCCAATTTTGAGCGGATTACGGCCCGACTGAATACCACCAACCAGGTACACCGCGCCATCAAGGTGGGAATGAGCACGGCCTACACCCACAACACGAGCCAGTCCGTGGCCGAAAACACCGAATTTGGTTCGCCCCTCGGCCGAGCCCTGAACATGGACCCCCTTACGCCAGTCTACGAGACCAATCCCCAGCTTCTCAGTGGGTCGCCCTATACCGTGGGCGGAGTGCTGCGCCGGAATTTGGTCCGCGACGAAGGCGGAATTTATGCCGTTTCACCCCGGGTAACCAGCGAGGTGGTGAATCCCCTGGCGGCACTGCTTACCAACACCAACGTGGGTTGGTCCGACAAAATCGTTCACCAGTCCTATGCCGATTTGAACCTCGGCGGCGGATTCTCGGCCCGCAGCAGCATGGGCATTGATTTGGCTTTTTATGGCGGCAACGGCTTCATTCCGGCCTACTACCTGAACGCCACCAACTTCTTGGATACCAACTTGGTAACCCAAAACTTTAACCGCGCCTTCTCTTGGATGTGGGACAACACCTTGAACTACAGCAAAGACTTCGGTGCCCACCACATCGATGCGGTTGTAGGACATTCCGCTCAGGAAGTCAACGGCAGCTTCATGGGAGGCAGCAAACGCGACGTGCCCACCGACGAATTCGGCTTTGCCACCATCAGCTACGCTCGCAATGCAGAGAGCGAGCGCGTCTACGGAGGCAAGTGGGAGCGCTACGCCATCGAATCCTACTTTGGCCGCGTCAACTACGACTACGACGACCGCTACCTCGCCACCGTGATTTTGCGCGGCGATGCCTCGAGCCGATTCGGACCCAACTTCCGCTGGGGTTACTTCCCTTCTATATCAACGGGTTGGAACCTCCACAAGGAAGCCTGGTGGTCCTCTGATCTGGTAACGGGACTCAAACTTCGATTGGGCTACGGAATGAGCGGCAACGACGCCGCCGGCTCCCTGGAGTACGCCGCGACGATTTCGGGCGGACGCAACTACAGTTTTGGTTACAACGAGTTCATGCAAAACGGTACCTCCCCCAGCCAGATTGCCAACCCAGACTTGCGTTGGGAGCGCGTCGGCCAAGCCAACCTTGGCGCGGACATTCGCTGGGGCAAGTACCTGTACACCAACATCGATTTATACCACCGGGCAACCTACGACATGAAGACGCGTCCGGTGCTCCCCGACTACGTGGGCAACGATGCCCCCACAGCCAACGTAGGCCGCATGCTCAACATGGGCATTGACTTTGAGGCCGGATACGATCGGAGTTTTAGCCTCGACCGCAGCATTCGCATTGCGGGCAACGTGAGCTACCTGCGCAACGAGGTGGTTTACTTGGGCAACGAGGGCGGCTACCTTCCTGGCCAGCGCTGGGGTCCCCAGGGTCTTGAAATAACCAGGATTCAAGAGGGCTTGCCCATCGGCTACTTCTTTGGCTACATGGCCGACGGGGTGTTCCAAAATTCCGCTGAAGTCGATGCGCACATCAATGCCGAGGGCGGACTCCTTCAGCCCGACGCAGTAGCGGGCGACTTTCGCTTCAAGGACGTCAACAACGACGGAATCCTCGATGCCGACGACCGAACCATTATCGGCAACCCCACTCCGGACTTTGCCTTTGGTGCAACCCTGAACGCTCGCTTTGGCGGCTGGGATGCGGTGCTCTTTGTGCAAGGGGTGGCGGGCAACCAGATTTACAACGCTACTCGCCGCTACGACCTACCCTCGGCCAACATGAACGCTTCGGCCCTGGACCGCTGGACCGGAGAAGGAAGTTCCGACCACTATGCCCGCCTGACTGCCCAAGATAAGAATACCAATTTTGCGCGCAGTTCCAGCTTTTATGTAGAAGACGGGAGCTTTCTGCGCATTAAAACCGCCCAGATTGGCTACACCCTCCCTGAGGCATTGGCTGCAAAAATCGGCTTAAAGCGCTGCCGCCTGTACTACTCCGGCATCAACTTACTCACCCTGACTAAGTACCGCGGCTTTGATCCCGAAATCGGCAACGGCTTTGGAGTTGATCGCGGAATTTACCCTCAGGCTCGCACTCATTCTATTGGATTTTCAACCTCTTTGAACTAATGAAGACGAATTACTTTTCTTTGATTGCAGCGGGCGCTCTGGCCTTGTCGAGCTGCGGACGCGATTTTTTGAATGTTGACCCAATTGGTCGCGAACTTGAAATCAACTACTACCAGAACTCAGGCCAGGCCTACGAAGCCTTGGTAAGCGTTTATGACGTGCTCCAATGGAACGATCAGACTGGCTTTTCGGTCATGTACTTGCTTCAAACCATAGCCTCCGACGACTGCCATGCCGGCGGCAGCGACGCTAGCGACCAGCCCTCATTCGTAGCCTACGACAACTTCACGCTCAACCCCAACCTGGGGCCGCAAGCGGGCCTTTGGCGCAAAAACTACCGTGGGGTCTACCGAGCCAACCTTTTTCTAGAGAAAATCGAGGGGGTGCCTGGAGTTACCGACGAGTTTGTGCGCCGCACCAGCTCAGAAGCTAAGTACCTGCGCGCCTTCTTCTACCTCGACCTGCTTCGCTTGTTTGGTTCGGTGCCCTTGATCACCAAAACACTGAGCCCTCAGGAGTACTACGAAGTGACCATGGCTACTCCCGAAGAAACCTTCGCCCAAATTGAATCGGACCTACTGGCCGCCATTCCCAACCTACCCCTTCAGGTTGGAGGTTCCGAAAAAGGCCGCGTAACGCAGGGTGCCGCCAAGGCCCTTCTTGCCCGTGGCTACCTTTACATGAACGTGAAAATGGATCAGGTTGCCCAGCTCACCGAGGAGGTTATTCAATCCAATGCCTATTCCTTGACGCCCAACTTTGCGGATATTTTCACGCGGGCCCAAGAGCACGGAGTCGAGAGTGTCTTTGAAATCGCCTATTCCGAGAATTCCACCGTGGGTTGGGAAGTTTTTGGCAGCGGCTACGGTGAAGGCAACGTGGGAGTTCAGATGTGCGGAATGCGCGACTTTGACGGCCCCGTTTATTCTCCAGGCTGGGGCTTTGCTCCAGTGAGCCAGGAACTCTATGATGCAATGGCCGGAGATCCGCGCCGCGCCTCTACGATTATTACTGCCGACTCACTTGCCGGAGCGAGCTACGCCCCTGGCTTTCAAAACACGGGATTTTTTGTCTACAAGTACGCACCCCGTAAGGAAGCACTCTCCGCCGACGGAGAGCCCGCACTCAACTGGGGCACGAACGTGCGCTCGATTCGCTACGCAGACGTTTTGCTCATGGCTGCTGAAGGCCTAGCGCGAAGCGGCGGCAGCGAATCCACTGCACGCGGCTACCTCAACCAAGTCCGCCTGCGCGCCGGACTCCAACCCATTCAGGCCAGCGGAGCTGCCCTGCTCGATGCCATCGCCTTAGAGCGACGCTTGGAACTTGCCACCGAAGGCCACCGCTTCTTTGACCTGGTCCGCACGGGCAAGGCCGCCGAAGTCCTAGGGTCTAAGGGCTACCAAAGCCCCAAGCACCAATGGCTACCCATACCCCAAACCGAACTGGACGCCGCACAAGGCGCCCTCATTCAAAACCCCAACTACTGATGAAGACGATTGCCCGATTTTTATCGCTAGCGCTGCTAGCGGCCTTTGCTGCCTGCCAACCCTTTGAGGAAGACAAAACTCCGCTTGGAGCTTTGCCAACGGCTTCGTTCACGGTAACCATGATCGATTCCAACACCGTACAGCTTCAAAGTACGGCCACGGGTGAGCCCTTTATGTACCGCTGGGAGGTTTCTAACGGCGCCCTTGCCGAGGGAGCCGAAGCTACTGTAGAGATCGCGCGCGCTGGCACTTACACCGTCAAGCACTTTGTCTTTAACCAGGGCGGAATGGCCGTGGATTCCGCCGAGGTAGTGATCTACCGCGACCTTGTGCCTCCCTGTACCGGAATGATGGAATACCTCTCTGGCTGTACCGAACGCACCTGGAAGCTGGCTCCCATTGCCGGCTCGCTATGGGTAGGGCCAGTAGACGGCAGCCAGACCTGGTGGGCTATTGGAGCCACCGCGGCCACTGACCGCCCCTGCGCATACAACGACGAGTGGATTTTTAGGGCGGACGGAACCGTGGAATACGACACCAAGGGTGACATTTGGGCCGAAACCTACATGGGCGCAGCCGCAGACGGCTGCTCGCCCGAAAGCGTACTCACCGGCACCAAAGCAGCCTGGGGCAGTGGAACGCATGCGTTTGCACTGATTCCGGCCGGGGGTTCCGTGGCGCGCGACCAAATTCAGATGCTCGGTCTTGGAGCCTTCATAGGCCTGCCCAAGGCAGCCAACGGTGCAGAAACTTTTGTCCCCATCAGCTCCATAACCTACGACGTCCTGTCGGCCAATGAAGACGCCGCTACGGGGGTTCGCACCATGGAAATCGAGGTGAATTGGGGCGGCGGACTTTGGAGATTCACCCTGCGTTCCAATCCCTAATGAAGGTGTTTAGTTTAATCCCCCTTGCCCTTGCGGCAGGATGCGCCTCGGCAGATCTTCCGTTTTTGGTTGCCGAAGACCTGCGCATTGCCGAAGGGAACAGCCCACGAGAATTGGTTGTCGGCTTTGAACTCAGCGAGCCTGCCCCTCGGGAAGCGTCCGCACGGGTAGAATTGATTGGGCAAACTGCCACAGCCGGAGAAGACTTTAGCCCCTACGCTGGTATAGTTAATTGGGAGAAGGGCCAAAAGCAAGCCGAGATTCGAATTGAAATTTTGGGAGATACCGCCCACGAGCCCGACGAGAGCCTTTGGGTTTCGTTTTCAGAACCCAGGAACATGCTCCTGCCGAATCCGTTTTTTACCCTGAATCTAGAGAACGACGACGCGTATTCAGGAGCCGACAGCGGATTCGTCAGCCCGACGAGCTACCCTGGCTACAGCCTAGTTTGGGCCGATGAATTCGAGGGAAGCGTTCTGAATTCCGAGTCTTGGAACTACGAAACCGGCAACAGCGGCTGGGGCAACAACGAGCTTCAGTACTACCGCAGCGGCCCGAGCAACGTTCGCCTTGAAAACGGCCGAATGATTATTACCGCCCGTCAGGAGTCCTTCAGCGGCGCCGAATACACTTCTGCGCGCCTTACCACGCAAGGCAAGCGCGAATTCCAGTACGGGCGAATCGACATACGCGCCAAACTCCCTAAAGGCCAGGGTATTTGGCCGGCCCTTTGGATGCTCGGCGCAAACATTAGCCAGGTGGGTTGGCCTGCCTGCGGAGAGACTGATATTATGGAACTCATTGGCCATCAGCCCAATAAAGTGCATGCAACGGCGCACTGGGGGGCGCAGGGCGCTGGGTCAACCTACCGTACCGGAACCTTCACCAAGCCCCAGGGAGATTTTTCGCAGACCTACCATGTTTTCAGCTTG
>Ga0207940_1000470_pt1 | contig 13506 bp, 9 predicted proteins | sample LakMenEpi06Jul12_FD_150676 | JGI IMG/M metagenome (GOLD analysis project Ga0207940, IMG submission 150676) | Freshwater microbial communities from Lake Mendota, WI - 06JUL2012 deep hole epilimnion (SPAdes) | ecosystem: Environmental > Aquatic > Freshwater > Lake > Epilimnion/Euphotic zone ... | reverse complement strand
CACCGAAGCAACGTGCGCCGTGTTTCCGGCGGCCGCCAGCGACAACGGCGTGCGGCCATTCGCGTCACGAATCGCAACGTCTGCACCGGCGTCCACGAGAACCTCCACCACGGCCGCGTTGCTGTGCAGTGCCGCGGTCGCCAGTGCAGTTTCGCTGTCCATGTCCGTCAGGTTCACTTCTGCTTTTGCGGCGACGAGTGCTTTGGCACAGTCTGTGCAGTTGCGCACCGCAGCAAAGTGCAGCGGCGTGGACATGTGATGGGTCACAGCGTTCACATGGGCCTTGATCTCCAGCAGCAGACGCATGCCGTCGGTATTCCCGCATGCAGCAGCTTCGTGCAGGGCGGCGTAGCCGTTCGTGTCTATTTTCCCAGACGGGTCAGCTTTTAGGTCCATCAGCACGCGCATCAGCGACGTGTGCTGGTTGAAAACGGCGTGAACCAAAGCCTCTGCGTCAGGGCGAGCTTTTGCATCCACCAGCAGGTGCACCATGGCAGCGTCGTTGTTCTGCACGGCGCCTTGCATGGGCGGGGCATATTCCACGTCGTCGCAGGCTACAGGGTGCACATCAGCTTTTGCCTTCACGAGCGCCGCCGCCGCGTCGCAACTGCCGACGCACGCGGCGAATGCAAGCAGTGCGCTCGGACTGCCTCGGTGCGCATTTTCGCGGAGAAAGGTCGCCCGAGCATCTGCGAGCAGCGTCTCCAGCACTCTGCCCCGATCATTCCACGTCGCCACCACAAATAGTGGAAGCCAGTTGATCTCGCGGGCAGTGCCGCCCACGGCTTCTTGGGCGAGCAAGCTAGCCAGTTCCGCATGATGGCCTTCCTGCGCGCACCGCCACAAGCGACCTTGAAGCGTCGCGTCCGCATCTGCACCTCTCCGCACGTCCGGCTGGACACACACCCGCTTGCGCGCTGCAGGTGCGTCCATCTCGTGCCGTCTTCTCTGTGAAACGCACTCGACCCTGAATCTGGCGAAGAAGAGAAAAACTAAAAGGTATGCGTGCAACGGTACAGACGGATCGTTTGCGGCCAACGCATTTCTGGCGCCCGACTCGTACTATGAACCAAGGTGCACTTGGGGTTTTTTGTGGACGTACCAGTACGTCTAGGCGTTGTACAACCGTATCCGAGGCAAGGCGCACAGTTGCCTTCTGCCAACGTGCGCGCAAGCGTATACGGAGCGGTTTGACCACCCCAGTGGCACGCAAACGCAACGACAGTATCACACTCGAGACTCGCTCCAAAACAAAAACACGCAGAGACACCCACACATTCACACATACACAATACGCAGTTGAACGCGCTACGTAACACGCGCCATGCCCACCGTCCGCGCACCACGTCCGGCTCGCGGCGTGTCGTCAGAGCCGCGGATGCCGCCGCCTCCGCCGCCGCAGCCCACGACTGTTCCTTCGGCGCTGCATGCGCACCTGCAGCCTACGACGCTTCTGGCTCCGCCTTTTGCACCGGCATCGCCTTTTGCACCGGCATCGCCTTTTAATCCACTCTGTGCAGCGGCGCTTGCACCGCCGTCGGCGCCTGCAGACGTGCGATACACCTTGGCCGCTTCAGAGTGCGTGCAGGTGCTGTTTGGCACGCCCCTTGTCCCGTTCGAAGGCCACAGTGCGGTCTGCAGTGCTGCGGTGGGCGATGAGGGCGCGGCGCTTATTCCGTGGCCCGCAATGGTGGAAAACATGGTGCGAGCAGCGTACCCTCTGCAGGCGTCTGCCGGCGGCCCCACGCGCGAGGGTCACGAGGCTGTGGCGACTCGCGGCTTGGACGACAGCGACAGTGGTGCACCTGGTGGCACTGCCCTTGCTGTAGACGGTGTCAGTGCCGGAGCCATCGCAAGTGGCACCGGTACTGGTGTTGATGCCGGTGCTGGCGCTGGTGCTGGCGCTGGTGCTGGCGCTGGTGCTGGCGCTGGTGCTGGCGCCGGTGTTGGCGCCGGTGCTGGCAGCAACGGCGACGCGGAGATTTGGCAGCTGCTCGAGATGGGCTACCGTGTCAACGAAGTGGCAGACTTTCTGCGCGTCGCGCCCGTGCACGTCCGGCGAATGTGCGAGCTGCTGTCGCGCACCGCGGGGTTCGTGCACCGTCCGCGCGCCGTGACGCAGCAAGTGCAGGCCAAGGCTGACGCCTTGGCGGCCGCATTCTTGCATTTTCGGCTGCGCCACGTGCCCCCAGGGTTCTGCGGGCTGGTCAAGATGTCTCCGGTCCACTACACCTACGTCGGCGAGGGCTTTTGCCTGCGCTGGCCCATGACCGCCGGCGAAACGCACTCTTGCCGAGTGCGCGAGGGTGTCTGCGCCATTGCTGCGGCGCTCCAGACTGTGGACGCGGCCTGCATGTCGCCTGCCGGGTTGCTGTTTCTGTTGCTCCTGCGCCAAGCGTGGAGTGCGGTCGAGGCCCCAGACGGCGCGGTCCAGGCCCCAGAAGGCGCGGTCCAGGCCCCAGACGCCGCGGTCGAGGCTTTGGTCCAAGCGCCTGTCCAGGCCCCGGCCCAGGCAGGTCCAGCGGAGCCGCACGCGCCCGCATGCGCCGCGTGCGCGACGGCGCATGCGCGCGCGGTCGAGGCGGCGCGCGTGGCGCTTGTGAACTCAAAGGCGGCATGGAGCGCACGCGCCGCCTTTGCGCAAGACCCGCACATGTCTCTGGACGCCATGAAGGTGCACGTCCGTGCAGCAGAGACGGCAGCGGCCGCAGCGACTGCCGCAGCCGCAGAGGTGGCGGCAGAACTCGAGCGCCTGGTCACAAAAGCCGTCGACGCGGTGCCGCTTTTCGTATCCACAACGCCCCAGGAACAGTCTGCATACCAGGACGCAGCGATCCACCTGCTGGCCAGCCCTTGCAGTGTGAGCCAGCAGCTCGCCGACCTGCGCACGGCGACGACGCGCGCGGCTTTTGCTGCGGCGCGTGAAGCGTTGGCTGCGTTCACGGAGCTGGTCGCGCGAACCGCGGCCGTATCCGATGCAGCGGCATCAACGGCATCAGCGGCATCGACGGCATCAGCGGCATCGACGGCATCAGCAGCAACTGTGTAATGCGCGGCGGGCACCGGTCTCGCCAACCTGGTCTAGGTCGCACCGACCCGCTGCGGGTGCGCTCGTAGCAAGCAAGCATCAACGAGTGGCTTGGTCCGTGAAGTGTGGCGTGCGGCGCACTTGGACGGCCGATTCAGCCTAGATTCTTTTTTTTTTTGGAAGCCTGTTGAAGGAATTCTGTTAGTGGCGGTCGCAAAGACGTGCGAGGGCTTTTTCCAAGTTTGTGTTTCGCGTGCCGTCGGCACTTTGTGTGCTGTCGGCATCATGGGCGGCGATCTGGAGCACGCGCCATATACGCTGGTGTCCCCTGTCTGCCGCCAGATCTGCGGCGGTGCAGTAGTCGTACCGCCTGCGAGTGCCCACGCATGCCTTGGCTCGCAGAAGCACGCACACCGCACTTGCGCACCCTGTCTGGGCCGCGTCCATGAGCAGCGTCTGCCCGCACGAAGTCGCCCAGTTTGTGCGGATAATCTCGCGGTCCGCCTCCAGAAGCACTTGCAGGGCGTCGGCGTGCCCGTGCAGCACGGCGCCGCGCGCCGGCGGGAACATGCTGGGAGGGTCGTGCGCGGTCGCCTTGGCCGCCAGCAGCACGTGCAGCACGTCCACGTGGCCGTGCTGGGCCGCGAGAAACAGTGGCTTTTCATGGGCCCACAAGTCGCAGTCCACTGTGGCTTTCGCGCCGCACAGCAAGCGGACCGCGCCAATACTGCCGTACCGCGCGGCCGCTTGCAGCGGCGTCGCGAGATGCCAGCTGCAATTCATGATGCACGCGCAGTCGCACTCGAACTGATTCAGCCAGACGTGCTTGTCTTGCCGGCACAGCGTCGACCTGTGCTTGTCGCGCCTGCAGAGCGCCGACTTTTGCTGGCGCGGCAGAGACAGCAGCAGGCACACGGCATCCAAGTGGTCGTTGCGCACGGCCAAGTTCAGAGCAAGCTTGCGCTCGCCGGTGGTCCGCACATGCAAGCGGAGCGCCAAAGTGTCGCCGCGCTGCGCCGCGTCCCACAGACGCATGCGCCGCGCGCAGGCAGCGTTGCGCACCGACACTGCAGCACCCATTGGTCCAAATGACCCGTCAACCCTGTTGCGAACCCGCTGACCCTGTTGCAAACGCGTCGGTCCAATTCCCTGCGGACTCGTATGTCCTGCGGACTCGTTTGTCCCCCCTTGCGCCATTTCCGCGTGCGCCATTTCCGCGTGCGCGGTGTGCACGCCGTACGCGTCTCGCCTACCGCAACGCGGAACCCGGCAAAGTGCAGGCCGCGCCATGCAGGCACCCATGCTAATGGTCCACGGACTTTTGTATTCAAGGCTTTCGTATTCAAGACGTTTGTGAAATACAAAGCGTCTGAAGCCGGGTGGCGTGAAACAAGCAAGAACTCAAAAAAAAAGGCCGTACTGGGAGTTGAACCCAGGTCTCGAGAGTCAAAGTCTCGTATGCTCTACGGGCGCGCGGCAAACCGTTGCAACATACAGCCTGGCAGACACTGCCTGTACCCGCGAACGGACCTACAAAACGTTCGAAAAAAAAAAATTATTTGGATTCAAGTATGCTGTTCGTAAGCAACCTGTTCGTAAGCCACCATTCACAAGTTCTGCGATTCGCCGCGGCAACGTTGTGGAACAAAAACACGCGTTTCGGCGGTGAGTCTTTGCCCTTGCCCTTGCCCTTGCCCTTGCCGTTGCCCACGCGACGCCGTCATGAGCGCGCTTGGCCGCACACCCGAGTCCGCGCATGCCGAGTCCGTGCATGCCGAGTCCGTGCATGCCGACGACTTTGCGGCGGCGTGGACGGCCGCGCAGGCGGGCATGCCCGTGCCAGAGACGCTTCGGCTGCACACAATGCAACTGGCCAGCGTCATGGGCGTGGCCGCACGAAACGGACACGCATCATGCCTTGCGGCTATGCTGCATTTCGGCGCAGACCCTGACGCGCGCAACGTTTTTGGGTACACGCCGCTCATGGCCGCCGCGCAGAGCGGCAGCGCCGCGGCGGTGCAGGTGTTGTTGGACGCCGGCGCTTCGGTGCACACGGACAACCACAGCAATGTTTTTTTGCCTGTAAAACGCACTCCGGCGTTTCTGGCGGCGCGTGGCGGGCACGTGCAGGCGCTGCAGCTGCTGCTGTGCGCCAAAGCGCGCGTGGAGACGCCGGCGTTTGCTGCAGTCCGTCAGGGGAACTTGGACGCGCTGGTTCTACTGTTGCGCGCGAAATGCCCTGTGAACACCCGCAGCACTTCCAACTACGAGCTTCTTGCGTGGGCGGCGCGTTGGCGCAGGGTGGATGCCGTACGTGCAATGTTGCGCGCCCAGCCGGATATTGCGGTCGACACGAGCGCTCTTGAACAGGCGCTGAACGCGGCCATTTTGTACGGACACGTGGACACTCTGGAAGCGTTGCTGCACGCCGCGGCGCGTGTGGACTTGACCCACATCCTGTCGCCCTTGCTGAGCTTGGCGACCAGGACTGGCTTTACCGCTGGCGTGGCGGTGCTTCTGGCGGCCAAGGCACAAGTTGACACGACACTTGATTGCCTCGGGTACTCGCTACTCGCCCAAGCCGCTACAGCCAGGTCGCCGCCCATTATGCGCCTGCTGTTGCGGGCCAAGGCCGACATGGAGAAGCACATGACGCACGTGCACTATTCCACGGCGCTGACGGCGGCTCTTGGAAACCGCGCACACGCGGCGGCGCACTTGCTGATTCGGGCCAAAGCCGCAGTCAACGCGCCCACTGCGCTCACTCCGCCCGATGCGCTCAATGCGCCCGATGCGCTCAATGCGCCCAATGCGCAGCAGTACACGCCCATGGTCGCAGCCGCGGAAAAGGGCAACGAGAGTGTTATGCGGGCGATTCTGGCAGCAAGAGGCGATGTGGACGAGACGAGCGGGCCGGAAGGGGCGACGCCGCTGTTTGCCGCTGCCGGTCGCAAGTCCATCGCGTGCTTGCTGCAGCTGCTGCAGGCCGGCGCCGACGTCGACAGGCCCAACAACGTTGTCGCGCAGACGGCACCTTCCGATGTGCCCTGCACGCCCATGGGCCGGGCGGTGTTCTGTGGACGTGCAGAGTCGCTGTGGCTGCTGCTGAGCTACAAGGCGTCGTTGCACGCGGCCGCCGCGCGCGACGGAACCTCGCTGCTGCACATGGCAGCCCGCCACGGCGAACTGGCCACCGTGAAATCACTGGTCAGGGCCAAGGCGCTTTTAGACGGCGCTGGCACCGTCGTCCGCACCGACCGCTTTGCAGAATCCGACCGCCAAGGCAGCGGCTTGGACGACGAGGGCGACGTCTATGACGACGAGGGCGACGTCTTGGACGAAGAGGGCGACGTCTATGACGACGACGACGAGGACGACGTCTATGACGACGAGGGCGACTTTGACCGTAAGGGCGACGCAGCGGCGGAACGCATCGTCGTGGACGGCACGGGGTGGTCGGCCTTGCACGCGGCTATTGCGAGCGGACACGCGGCCGTTGCAAAGTATCTTGTGCGCACGGCGCCTGATTTGGTCCACACGCCTTCAACGCGGGCGTTTCACGGCGCGCCCGCGGGTGTTACGCCTTTCGACCTTGCCCTTGCGGAGCTAGACGAAACCCTCCTGGACGCGTTGCGGTGCGCGCCGCTCTCCTAACCGACTGGTGTTTCACATAACCGACTGGTGTTTCACATAACCAACTGGTGTTTCACATAACCAACTGGTGTTTCACGTAACCAACTGGTGTTTCACGTAACCAACTGGTGTTTCACGTAACCAACTGGTGTTTAATATTTTTTTCTTAGGAAAGCCGCGTGCAGCAAAAGATGCAAGAAGCCGTGGCCAATCACCGAAGGAGCGTGTGGGGTGCGGCGCAGTCGGGCAATGCCGCAGCCGTCCGTGCCCTGTTCCGCAAAGCGCGGCACAACAACTTGCTGGACTGTGCAGAAGGGTTTTCGCCGTACATGAAACAGGCCCTGTGCGTCGCAATTGCCAACGGCCACGTTGACTGCGTAGCAGCCCTGCTGAAAGCCGGGGCTTGTGCGACGGTCCACGTGACGGATGGTGCGGGCCCTGTGCAAACAGCCGCAGCCGCAGGCGACGTGGACTGCTTGCACCTGCTGCTGCACGCGCGTGCGCAAGTGGGCGCGCACCGCCCGCAGGATCTCGTATACCCGCTCGACACTGCAGCGGCACACGGCCACGTCGGGTTCGTCAACGCGCTCGTGCGCGCAAGAGTCAGCGTGCAAGAAAGTCACGCCGCGCAGCATGCCGCGTATCACAACCACGTCGGCATACTCGAGCTACTCGCAAGCGTGGGCGTCAACTTCAACTTGCAGGGCGCGTGCCGCGGCAAGTTCCAAGGGTGGTGCCCGATCCACGCAGCGGCCCGCAACGGGCACGTCGAAGCCGTCCAGTGTCTTTTGCGCCACAAGGCAGACGTGCACGCGGTGACGAGCAGCGGCCTCACAGCCTTGCACATTGCAGCGCGTCAAGGCTCGGCGCGTCTCGTTGGTTTTTTGCTGGAAGCGGTGCGCACGGACGACCCGGACCGTGGCGTCCATGCCAGGACACACGTGGGAACCCAGCCCTTGCACGAAGCAGCGGCAGGCGGCCACGTGGACGCACTGCGGCTGCTGCTGCGCGCCAAGGCAGATATTCACGCGACAACAATGAGCGGGCGCATGCCGCTGCACGAGGCCGTACATCACAACTGCACGGCAGTTTTCAGCCTACTCGTGCGGGCCAAGGCCAACGTTGACGCCACGTACTACAACGGCATCACGGCCTTGCACAATGCAGCAGTGTCTGGTCTAACCGCCAGCGTTCAGATGCTGTTGCGCCTCAAAGCCGACGCCCGCGTGCGCGCCGCGAACGGAAGGTCGCCGTGCTCCTATGCGGCAAAGCGAGGCCACATGGACATTGTGCAGATGCTCCAGCACGCAGCCGCACAGCCGTAGGCGATCGCATGGCCGTAGGTAGGCCCAGCGTGCATGACCCGTGCGCTTGTCGGGCGTCGGAGAAGAACGCGTGGCGTCGGCGAGCGAGCTGAGGGTTTGGCTTGTGCCAAGTGACGTGAGCACCACTAAATTTCAACCAAACGAACCGATCTCACATCCCGGGTGCACGTGTCCCTCCAAAGGCCTTGCAAGGCCTCGCGCTAGTCATCACGGGCCTCGCGCAAGTAGCCGCGGGCTTCGCACAAGTAGCCGCGGGCCTCATGTGCCTCGCGCAAGTAGTCGCGGGCCTCACGGGCCTTGGGGGCTTCGGGGAAACGCGGGCTTCGCAAGCCTCACGCTCGAGTACCCGCGGGCACGCGGAAAGACGTCGGTGTAGGCGCACAAGAGCACGTGAATCATGTCCGCGTGGCCTTGTCTCAGCGCTTCCTCCAGGGGCGTGCAACAACGAAGGGTGCAACTCGATTTCACCGCACCGTGCGGGTGCGGGTGCGGGTGCGGGTGCGGGTGCGGACGTTCGCAGCAGCACCTCACGTGGCCAAGAGAGACGTCGGCTTTGGCCTTGAGCAGCATCTTGGCTGCTGCGACGCATCCGCTCTTTGCCGCATGAAACAGCGGCGTGGCTTCACCCTCTCCGGCAAGGTTCACTGCGGCTCTGGCGCGCAGCAGCAACTTGACCACGGAGACGTGCGCTCTGCCGGCCGCTACCATGAGCGGCGTGCGGCCCACATTGTCGGTGCCGTTGAGGCGGCCGGCATTGTCGGTGGCGTTGACGCAGCCGACACCGTCCGTGTCTGCGTCCAAGAGGAGCTTGACAACTGCAGCAGACCCCGAGTCGGCCGCCAAGTGCACGGCAGTAAGACCGCCGGGAGTGGTCGCCTTGTGCACTTCTGCCTTGGCGCGCAAAAGACACTCGACGGCTTCGACGTGCCCGCTCCTCGCCGCATACAAGAGCGGGTGAGGGTGGCGGTGGTTGAAATCCACGCCCAACTGTGCAAGCATTTCCAGAATGCCGACCTGGTTCTCGCGCGCAGCCACAATGTCGGCCGACGAACCGTGCACGCGCCCGCCGAAACGGACGAGCTCGGCCAGTATGTGCACGTGTCCGTGCGCCGCCGCAATTTCCACTGGATGCCCGTACTGTTTGGTAGTTCGCACGTTGACGTTCACGCACGCGCGCAAAATGATGCGCACGCACTCCAAGTCGCCCGTGGCAACGGCGTAGTGGATCGGTTGGTCAAAGCCAAACAGCGGCGCGTCTGCACACGCGCAGGCATTCAACAGAGCCTCGATGCAGCGGTAGTGGCAGTTGGTGATGGCGAGGCGGAGTGCCACCTTCACATCACCGTTCGGGTCCCGCCTGATCTCGACGGAGTCGGACGGGGCACGCGTGCGTCGTAGCGCAGCGCGTGCATCGCGCAGCATCGCATCGCGAAGCGCCGCAAGTGCAGCATTCAGCGCGGCGACGTCGCCGCGCTGCGCCGCACGATACAAGTTCTCCGCGGCAACTTGCCGCGCGTGCATTATAGACAGGTGCAAACCCAGTTGCGACCGCGCCGCGTCACGCACGTCAGCAACCGCCTCGTCACGCACGTCAGCAACCGCCGGCCGAAAATACTCCCACGCGGCGCGCCACATGCGGCGGACAAATGCCACTGCCGCCGCAACAGCCATTTGCACCGACTTGCCGCCGCTTCACTTTTGCAGCGTGCCGCGTGAAATCTCTTTTTTGCCGCGCTTGTCCTGCGGGTGCACCTCGGCTCAAAGACCGCTGGGCACGGGCCGTTTATTTTTTGGACACAGCAGATCCCAACCCACAAGGCGCACGGCCCATACGGCCCGTACGGTGAAGCGGTTGCGCCTTACGTCCTCGCATGTGCGCCAAAAGTTGCACAGGTAGTGTAAAAGTAGTGCAAGCAGTGTAACGGGAGTGGCGGCGAACACGTTGCAAGAAGCGCGCACTTTTCTTTGGGAGCCCTGCACGACCGCCAGGCCGAGTGTCATGTGTGCACTCGTGCGCCATGCATTTTTGCGAAAGGCATTTGTGCACGGCGCACCTGTGCACGGCAAGTTTCGCAGGCAGTTTCGGTGGACCGACGTGTATGCATGTATAGTTGCGGCGTCCACCGTCGCCCATGCGTATGCAGAGGCATGCAAGCAAAGTCAACTGTCCCGCTCCCACAAACACCCGTGCGGCAAGGATGCCGATCTGTGGACCAAGATTTGGTCTGCAGGGTCGCAGCAGGTGATTCCAGTGGCAGTCGGTGTGTTTTACGGCGGCATTGAAGGCGTCAAAGTCGGCATCTTGGCTCCCGTCGTTGTGCCGTTTGGACTCTATGTCTACATGACACGCGGCGAGAAGGACGAAGCCATTGCGCCGCACGAAGTACAAGAGGACACGGACGGGGACGCTGAGGACAAGGACAAGGACAAGGACGAGGACGAGGACGAGGACGAGGACGACGACGAGGACGACGACGAAGACGGCGACGAGCGGTATGACTGCTCGAAAGCGAATTGGCGCGCATGATCGTCTGTAGTGCTGCAGCTTGCCGCGACAGCTGGTCTTTTGAAACGCTTTTAGCATCTTGTTGCGCACGACCCCGGCCCTCTTGGGCCCCCTTGGCCCTCTTGGGCCCCCTTGGCCCTCTTGGGCCTTGTGGCCCCGCCGGTCATGATTCGCTTTTGTTGAAGCATTCTGACGCCACCTTCCAAAACTGCACGGCCAAGTCGGCCGCATGGCACGTCTGTTTGAGCTCTTTACGCATGGCCGACTCCTCTGGGCTGTCAAGCTCGACTTGCGCGTCGCCTAACTTCTTTCGCGCGGCCTCGAGCTCGCACGTGTACTCGGCGGTCCACTGGTGCCACCGATCGCTGCGTCCTGGCTGCGAAGTGTACGCGCGCAACTTCATCTCAAGCAGCAACACGGCGTCGGTTTGCAATCGGATCTCATTGCGAAGCCGGCTGTCCCGTTCATATCCTTCATTGAGAAGGCGACACTTGGCATACGACATCCATGAATATGACGCTTGCGCACTTTTCAGCGCGTCCTGGAGACGGCTCGACATGTTGCTCGACTCCGCGGCTTGAATTTTGGCAACGGGGGCCTGCAGCTTCCACAGTTTGGAGCGCGCGTCCTCCAGCGCCTTGGTAGCACCTCGGCATGCGTTTTCGGCCTCGCACAGAGCCGTTTCACAAGACGCAACGTGCGCGGCAGCATGCTCAGCCGCCTTCCGCAGCGTCTCGGCCTTGCTTTGCTGCTTGCGCACCACGCCAATGAACGGCCGGGCTTTCACGTAGACCTCGGCCGCAGTGCGCGCATCAGTTGCCGCTTGCCGCGCGCGTCCAAGCTCGGCATTGCACAGCTGTTGCTTGTCCGTGCGCTCGTGGAGCAACTTCTCGAGGCGGTCGCACTCGGTATCTGCAGCCTGGAACTCTGGCATCAGAGGCAGCGTGCCGTTGCGCGTAGCGCGGGTCCGGACCAGTCGGTGCGTTTGTCTCTTGTCCCAGTATGCGGTAAGCGCCGCATACGTCTCCGAGTCCACCGTCGCTTTTGCCAGAGTGTCACTGTCGGCGCGACACACGCGGCGCACGCGTGCACTCATCTTGGCCAAATCGGCGAACGGGTCGTCTGACATTAAAATGCCGCGGACAGGCGAAAGCTGGAGGAGAAGCAGTCCAGCGACGCGCACCGCACCGGGCGCAGCAAAGGGCGCAGCAAAGGGCGCAGCAAAGGGCGCAGCGCGGACCCACACACACACACACACACACACACACTGCGAAAAAAAACAAACGTAAACATTTTGCCATAAAGGCCACACAACGCCACAGTAGGTCTACGCCACATAGGACTATCGCATGCAAGTCCGTGGACCACGTGTTGGCACGCGCAACAGTTGCACGTGCACGGAACTGCTGTGAACACGATCCCTTTCGCTCGCCGCACAACCACTTAGCACGTTGCCCTGCTCCGCTTCATAACTGCGCCGTCTTCGTCTGCCTGTTCACGGACCTCTGTAAGCGCAAAGAGAAAGCGCAACGGCGAAACCACAAAGTGCAAGCGAAAGGCGAAAGGCGAAAGGCGAAAAGCGAGAGGCGAAAGGTGAAAGGCGAAAGGTGAAAGGGCAACGGAATGCCGTACGGCGCCGTTGCCGTTTGCGGACGCAGGAAAGGTTTTCCACGTCTTCCAACAGCGTCTGCATGTGCACGATCTTATAAGGGGTATCCGCGTACAATATATCTTTCTTTTGTCTGTTGTGGGCGCGCTAGAGGACCAAATGGACGACTTGGCGGAGCTCGTTGCAATGCGAGACGTCGGCGCGCTGACGTACTTGCTTGGCCGCATGGTGAGGCAGGTGGCCGATTCTAAAGCCGGCGACGCGGGAGGCGCACCAGGCGCAGGGTGCGCATCAGCCGACGCCGAGGCGTTGGGCAAAGTGTGCGAAGCACTTTCGGGCCTCATTGGCCGCACCGTGGACGGCGTGTCAATTGACGCTGCGACGGCGTTCATACAAGCGAGCGGTCTCAACGTCGTCGCGGACTTGCTGCAGCTGCACGACGTCCTTGCGCCGGAAACACTCGATGCGGCGCTGCTCCTGTGCTTGTGGACGCGCTGTCGCCGAAGCATGTGGGAGCCGATGGGAACCAAGCGCCCGCACCAGTGGGTCCGTGTGGCCAAGGCCCTCCTGTCGGCGACCGAAGCGGGCGTCTGGTCTTTCTCAACGTCTGGAGACGCGCAGACAGCGGCATCGACGCAGGCAGCGGCATCGACGCAGACAGCGGCATCGGCCGCGCAGGCAGCGGCATCGGCCGCGCAGGCAGCGGCATCGGCCGCGCAGGCAGCGGCGGCGGACTGTGCACAGTCAGCGCGACTCGGGCGCTTGGAGGCGCTTGCACCGCGCGGCATTGCGGGCTTATTTGCCGATTTGGCCTATTACTGCCAAGCCGTCGTGGCCGACGGCGCGGTGTGCGAGTGGGCCGCAGCGCAGGTCCAAATGTACGGTGCGGGCAGTGCGGGTGTGGTGGAGCTGCTGGTCAACCTTGTGCAGGACAGCAGCGCGACCAGCAAGCGCAACGCGCAGACGTTGGAAGATGCGGGTGCATTTGCACGCGTGCTGGAGGACGTTGTCGGAGGCAAAGTTGCGCCTGCCGAGACCGCAGACGTTGTGCAGGCGCTGGTGAACGCTGTCATCGCCTGTGCGGATGGTGCCTCTGCAGAGAACCACATGTGTGCACGCTGGCTCAAGAGCGGATTTGCTGGACGGGTTTGGGATTTCTGCAACGGCGCCGTCTGCGACGAAACGCACGTCGCAGGGCCGGTATGCCAGGAGCTGTGCACGCTGCTCGGGCAGGGACTGAGGGACACGGCGCAGGCCGCCGTGAGTGCGGTACAGGCGGAAGGGCACCAGGCCTTGGCATCGGCGCAGCAGGCCTTGGCACAGACGCAGCAGGCCTTGGCATCGACGCAGCAGGACTTGGCATCGACGCAGCAAGACTTGGCATCGACGCAGCAGGACTTGGCAT
>Ga0207940_1000464_pt1 | contig 13669 bp, 10 predicted proteins | sample LakMenEpi06Jul12_FD_150676 | JGI IMG/M metagenome (GOLD analysis project Ga0207940, IMG submission 150676) | Freshwater microbial communities from Lake Mendota, WI - 06JUL2012 deep hole epilimnion (SPAdes) | ecosystem: Environmental > Aquatic > Freshwater > Lake > Epilimnion/Euphotic zone ... | reverse complement strand
ACCCAAAGTCAAAAATCGATTTTGCAAATCGAATTCTGATTTAGAGCTTGAAAAAAATTTGGGATGGTCCAAAAAAATTGGGATGGCCAGCGCAAAAAAAAAATGACGTCATCCACCAAATATTTTCGAACAAGGGTTGTTTTTTTTGAACAGGGCCTTTTGACCAGCGCCGCCACACCAGGCGCAAGTCACTCGCACACCGCCTGGAACAGCGCGGCGTTGTCCAGGGCGGCGTCAGCGGCACGCCACACTTGGTCTGCATGCGTCACAAACAAGTCGTTGTGCGTGGCGTTGTGCAGCACAACCACTTGCGGCGCAACAGGGAAACGCCCTTCCAAGTGCTGCGACACGGACGGCGGCACAATGACGTCGGCGGTGCCGCGCACGACCGTCACGGGACAAATCACGAGGCGCGCCCACGCGCACGCGTCAAAGTTGTCGTGCACGAACCACCGGAACGGGACGTACGGGACGCGCGTGGCCACCACGTCTGACACGCTGCTGATTGGGCCGAAAAGCAACGCCGAGTGCACGAGTGCCGGTCTCTGGCTTGCCGCAAACACGGCCACGGCGCCGCCGAGCGAGTGGCCCACAAGCACCAAAGGTTTGCCCCGCGCGGCATGCCCCGTCATTGTGAGATGGTCCACGAGCTTGACCGCGTGCTCGAGCAGCAGTTCCTGGCTCGGAGCCGCGCCAGAAGGGTCGCGCGCGTAGCCGGGATACTCGGGCGCAAACACTGCCCAGTTGCGGCGCGCAAAGCCGGGACCAAACATGAGCATCGCGTCTGCGGCGCTGGACGCGTTGCCGTGAAACACCACGACGGACCCTTCTTGCCCTGGCTGCGCGCGCGCCAAGTACCTCAGCACCGTGCCCGCCTGTTTCTGGCCGCCGCGACCTCTGTTTGCACTTGGGCCTGCCCCTGCCCCTGCACTTGCACTTGGACCTGCCCCTGCCCCTGCCCCTGCCCCTGCACCTGCACCTGCCCCTGCCCCTGCCCCTGCACGTGGGCCGGCTGCTGGCGCAAGGGGCACGGTGTAAGTCTTGACGCCGAGACGGTGCAGCGCCCCGCCGCGACTACCGCCAAACACGTTTTGGAAATCTTCTGTCGTCGACACTTGGTACAGCAGCTTTGCTTCAATGGCCCGCATCCCTCTACGCAAAAGCACAAACGCTGCAAACAGGAGCACAGCCACAAGCGTGACCACGACCCATTTGCGCACGCGGCTGCTTTCCTGACTCGCGAGCCCTGCAACCGCCGCGACGTTGGTCACATCTGGCTGCGTCCCCGCCGCACGCGCGCTCATCCACAGCCGCTTCTCGGGGAGCAAGTGGGTGCTGGCGGACATGGTCTGGGTGTTTTGTCACCGACCCGCATAATCTTCTCTCGTACACCCGCACCCGTCCTTGGTTGCACTGGGCGGTGGTAATGATGCAGCCGCAACTTCCCGGCACATGCATGCGCAACGCACCGCAACGCACGTGCGCGGCCAAAAAAAAATGGTCAAAGGTGCGAGTGCAAGGTGCGAGTGCAAGGTGCGAGTGCAAGGTGCGAGTGCGTGACATTTGTTTTCGAAGGGGGTGCGTTGCCAGACTTGGTCGCCATTGTGATTCGGCGGCGGCGGCGGCGGTGCAGATGAATTTTTTTTTGTGCTCTGCATATTGAGGGCGAAGACTCTCACAAGTCTATAACCCGCGCCACCCCGGTGCGCGGTGATGAAACTTGTGCGAGCGCGTCCGCGGGACACATAGGTTCCCGGAACAAAGAGGTTCATGGAAAAGCAACACACACTCCTGGCTCCAGAAATAAAAACTGACGGCTTCTTGTGCTTGCACTGATACAGGTACGTCGACGGGGACCGCTGCTGGGCACTTTGGTGTTCGCACGTTTTGTCGTCTGCTCGCTTGCTTGCTCGCTCACATGTATGCCCTTTCTCCTCCATCTGCATGCTGTCTGGGTCGTTTGCTTGTTCCCTCTCTCCCCTCCCTCTCTCCCTCTCTCTCTCGCTCTCTCCCTCTCTCTCTCGCTCTCTCCTTCCTTTCTCTCTCTCTCTCTCGCTCGCTCTCTCTATCTCACTCTCGCTCCCCGTCATACTCTGCGTCGCACTTCACTCTGCGTCTTGATCTATGGCCTTTACTCACACTGATTCTTCCCCTGCTTTGTCGTGCATGCATGTATGTGTGTCCTCCTCCCTGTTCCTCTCCTGCTTCTTCTCGTGTCTCTCTCTCTCTCCTTGTTGTCCCTGTTCATCTCCTGCTTCTCCCTCTCTCTCCTTGTTGTCCCTGTTCATCTCCTGCTTCTCCCTCTCTCTCCTTGTTGTCCCTGTTCATCTCCTGCTTCTCCCTGTTCATCTCCTGCTTCTCCCTGTCTCTCTCTCTCTCTCTCTCTCTCTCTCTCTCTCTCCTTCCTACTCCTTCCTGACCCTCATGTCTCTGTCCCTCTGTCTCCTCGTCTCTCTCCCTCTCTGTTCCCTCTGTCTCCTCGTCTCTCTCCCTCTCTGTTCCCTCTGTCTCCTCGTCTCTCTCCCTCTCTCTCTCTCTCTCCTCCCTGTCTCAACCCCATGCTTCCTTTGTCTTGTCCGCCTGCGCTCGTCGCATGTTCATGCTCCCCAACCTTGCTTGACGCCTCTTGCGTTTGTTCGCTTTTGGCGTGGCGTCGTTCCGGTTCGCATACTCTGCTGTGCGCGTTGTGAAAAAATTGCTCGGACTATGTGTGCAACGCCTGCTTTGATTTGCGGTGGCGGGTGGTGGGCGTTTGTGCGATTGCACGTACGTTTCAACACGGCGTCATGTTGCACTGCCGTTGTTGTTGGCCGTTTGGCCGACGATGACACCGTTGACCCCCACGCGGACACTCACACCTTGCACTCTGTGCTGACCTGCATCGCCCACACACACTTGCACTCTGCATTGCGCACCTTGCATTTTGTGTATCGTTGGCTCTTTCGCTGTGGGTTCGCTTGCTCACGCGGGCACCCTGCACCTTGCATCTTGTGTATCGTTGGCTATCGCGTGTCGCGACTCGCCTGTGATCGACTTTGCTTGCATGTTTGCTTGCATGTTTGCTTGCATCCGTATGTGCGTTGCACGCCCCGTTCGTGCGTCTGTTGCTGTTGTAACGGTGAAACTTGGGGGTGCGCTGTGGCACGTACGGTGTGTATTGGATGTTGGGTTCGACGATGGGCGGTTCTGATCCGTCCTGTGCGTCGCGACGCCTTTGGTTGGCGTTGTTCGGGCCGTGTGTGTTGAAAAAAAACACGCGCACGGCACTGTCCATTTTTTTTTGCCGACGTCGCGCGTGTGTTGTTGCGATTGTCTGTTGCGTTCGTCTGTTGCGTTCGGCTGTTGCGTTTGTTTGGTGCGCAAGATGTTCATGTGCGAGTTTGACGAGGCGGTGGTCAAGCATGCGCGTATGCGGGCGGCAGAAATGGGCGTGTTGCCGAATTCGTTTGCACGGGGCGAAGGGGCTGTGGTGGGGTTCATTGGCGAGGCGTGTGTCAAGCAGGCGCTGCGCGCGCACGGCGTGCAGAGCATGATTTACGACAGTGCGGACTACGACCTTGTGGCTGGCGCAAACGACACGAAGCTCGAAGTCAAGACTATGCATGTGAGGAGCGCGCCGAATCTGGATGTGACGGTAAACCCGGTTTTGGCCACGTCCAGGTTGCAGCGCGCCGATCTGTACGTGTTTGCGCGCGTCGCGTTCGACGACGTGTCGCGTCTCGAGCAGGGCGGACGTGCGTACTTTTGCGGCGCGTTTCCTTGTGCGCAGCTCACGCAAGCGGGCAAGCTGCGCAAGCAGGGCGACGTGGTGAACGGGTTTCCGGTGCGCCGAGAATGCTGGACGGTGTTTAGTTCAGAGTGTCTCTCGTGGCAAGACATGGTCGGCAGCCTGCAGTCTGCCAGCGCCAAGGCGCAAGTCCAAGGTGCAGATGCGCACGTCCAAGGCGCAGACATGCACAGCGGCGAGAACAAAAGTCGAGGAGGGGCGGTCGTGAGCGACACGGACTGCGCGCCGCCCATGGCCAAGGTGCCGCGACCCACGGGCCAATCCTCCTCGTCCGGCACTGACGGGCCCTTGATAGGCGCCGCAGCGCAAACTGCAGAGAGTGCGCAGAGCGGCACGGCGCAGAGTGCGCAGGGCGGCACGGCGCAGAGTGCGCAGGGCCGCGATACGGAATGTTGCTTGGGAGGCGAGTCGTTTGCGGGGGCAGTCGTGGACGGCGGCGCGTCCTTCTTGCCGTCGGCCGCGCTGCCGTGCAAATGCCGTTGGGGACTGGTGTGCTACGCGTGCTGCGTGCGCAACGAAGAGCGCGCGGCACGCAGCAAGGCAGCGGGCACGCCAGAGTGCGCGGATGCGATTGCAACGGACCGAAAGTGTGCAGAGGCCGCCGGTCAGTAGCGGACAAGGGGGGGGGCACGCGCAACACAAAGAATGTGTCCGTTGTTCGTAACGTTTACTCGACGGTGCGTGCGCCATGCGCTTGCGCACCGTGCACCTGAGCGCCATGCGCTTGCGCACCGTGCACCTGAGCGCCATGCGCTTGCGCACCGTGCCCCTGAGCACCATGCGCGTGAGCACCATGCGCCTGAGTACCGTGCGCCTGAGTACCGTGCGCCTGGGCACCATGCGCGTGAGCACCATGCGCCTGCGCATCATGCGCGATTAGCAGTGCGGCAACGGCCGCACAAGCGCGAGAGAGCGGTGTGTGTGCATCTCTGTTGACGGCCGCGGTCCGGGCCTTGTGCTCCAGCAGCACGCGCGCCGTCGCGACGTGCTTGGATGATGTGCATGCATGGTGGAGCGGCGTGTTCCCGTTCAAGTCAGCAGCGTCCACGGACGCTTTGGCCGTCAACAGCACTCTGGCCACTTTGGCGCAGGCGTTTGCACACGCGCGTAGGAGCGGCGTTCCGCCGTAGCCGTCGAAGTAGTCCACCGGCGCCCGGCTGTCAAGCAGGAACTTGACCATTGCAGTTCGACCATTGGTGGCTGCGTAAAACAACGGCACGTCGAGTTGCGGGTACCGGGGTCCACGCAGGCGGAAGACTGCAGGGTCTGCAGAGACCAAAGAAGCCTTGTGCGCCAGCAGCAGCGCGGCCATTTCGACGTCTCCGCGCCTCGCCGCGGTGACGAGCGAGACGTTGTACAAAGGCGTGTAGAGAACGGTCGCATTGTTCTCGAGCAAAAAACGCGCAATGGGCACGTCTCCGCGGTACACTGCGCGGACGAGAGCCGTCCGGCCGCGTAAATCGTGGTTGTTCACATTAACCTTGAGCGCCACAAGACCTTGCACGACGGCCAAATGCCCGGTCGCAGCTGCTTCTCCAAGCAAAGTATACTGCCGCGGCAAGTCGTCGTCAATCATGGCCACGGCGTTCGCGTTGCGTGCAAACAGCAGCGGCAAGACTCGCGCGCTGCCACTGTACAACACCGCACACACCAATGCCAAAAAATCGCACTTCACGCCCACGTAGACTGACCCCATCAGACCGGCCGTCACGTCCATGTGTTCGTTGCGGACGCTCACTTCCAAAGCGCGAAACACCGCCGACTTGTCTAGAGCGCGGCGCATCAAACGCTTGACTTCGTCCAGGCAGCCCCGCTGAGCCGCCAACCACAGCGCCGAGTCGGCCATACCGCACCCCAAGCAAAGGAAAGCACAGGAAAGAAAAGTAAACGTACACTGACGGACGCTGCCAGGCGACTTGTGCCAGAAAACAAGGGGCGTTTGTGCAACGGGAGTTTTACGCAAAAGATAAAAGGAAACACCGTGAATCGCTGGTTCCGACAGATGAACCATGGACTGTCGTGCACGTACATCTATGGCACGGCGCGCTGCGCGGCACGTCTTACAAGCAGGGCCGCCATAGCCGCGTGGTTGTGGTTGCCTGCAGCAGTGAGCGGCGTCTGTTGGCCAAGCTGTGGACAAGTGTGGACGCACGCCTTGCGGTCCAAGAGCATTCGGACTATTTCGGTGGACCCGCTCTTGCACGCAGCTGTGAGCGGCGTGTCCCCGTTCCTGGGGATATCGTTGGCCTCAGCCTTGCTGTGCAGCAGCACTCTCGCCGTGTTGACGTCCCCGGTAGCGCACGCAATAAGGAGCGGGCTCTTCCCGGCCGCATTCGTGCGGTTCACGCCGATCCGGCTGTCCAGCAGCAGCTTGATCGTTGTCGCGTGTTCACCGGTGGTGTACAGTGTGTGAAACAGCGCCTGGGCGCATGCAGCATCATGCCCGACTTCACCGGCCCCGTGTTTCAGCAGCAGCGAAACGACGGCGTCTCGTGCCCCCTGCGCCGCAACACTGAGCGGCATGCACATGGAAGATGCCGCGCCATCTACGCTGTGCACGGCTGCTTTCTGGTCCAGCAACCATTTCACTACAGGCACGTGTCCCATGTTCGATGCGTGCCACAGCGCCGGCAGCGTGCAAGAGGGGCCGTTCAGGTCTGCCTTGCATGCGACGAGAACTTGCAGGACGCCGACTTGCCCGTACTCGGCCGCGTAATTCAGTGGGTTCGAACGCACGAAATCCAGTGCATACGGGCGACGCGCAACAAGCACGGCCAGCGCTCTCGCGCTGCCGCCGATAGCCGCAGAACGCAAATGTTCCCGGTGAGAGCACTGCACTGGATGCACTGGGAGCGCTTCCAGCAGGATGGCCGTCGTATGTACATGGTCGTTGCGCATGCTGACTCGCAAGGCCCACGCGACGGCTGCGTGGTCCACTTGTGACACCAAGCGTTCCACGTCACTCGTGCGGCCTTGCTGCGCCGCCAGCCACAACTCTTGAACCAGCACGTTGACCATGGCGTGCGCGTATTACAGGCACTAAAACACAGAACAAAACGGAAAAGGGAAAAAAGTACGCGCGCCGACAAAAAAAAAGTAAAGGCAGGGTATACCGCACGTGCACGTTTCGTGCCGCTGTGCGCGCGTTTGTACGCAGCACCGGAACGCTAACCAAAACAAAAGTGTTACGCACGCGTGGACAAAGGCGCGAGGTGCGTGCACCGAAAGGCACGGCGAGTGCGCGGCATGTTCGCGGCAAGTGCACAATAAAGAGTGCACAATAAAAGTGCGCAGCGAGCTTAGAAAGCAACCTTCCGCATAACAAAAAGTAGCGCGACAAGATGGCGTTCAACAAAGTGGAGCGACGAGGGGAAGAAATGGGGGCTGCGGCACAACAGGGGCGCGCGGTTGCTTTGGCAGACGTGCCCTTGCTTACAAAAAGCAGCCTGCAGATGATTGTGCACGTGGCTATTGCCAACGACCACTGGTATACGGTAAGCCAGTTGCTGCACGTTGCGATTACGGCGGACCAGGCGACGGCGGACCAGGCGACGGCGGACCACGCTCACGGCTGGCTTGTTGAGGAGTACTTGCCAGGCGGCGTCACGCCGCTCATTTGCGCTGTGCGCCACGGCAGCGTTCGTACTTCAGCCGGTCTCTTGGCAGCCAAAGCCAATGTGGATTTCGGCGACGTGATCTGCCAGCCACCGCTGCATCACGCCGTCCAGCTAGGACAGACCGGTGTGGCGAAACTGCTCCTGGATGCCAAAGCGACAGTGACTGCGATGAACAGCACGTGGACGCCGCTCCATTACACCGCCATCACAGGGGACGCGCATATGACGCAGATGGTACTGGACGTCGATCCATCTGTCCACGCGATAGTGCTCCGTTTGAAAGGCGGCAACCGTGTCGCGCCGCTGTGGTTGGCGGCGGCCAAAGGTCATGCCGACGTCGTGGCCGTGCTTGCGCGCACCAAAGCAGACGTGGAGTGCGCCAACGACACGGGCATGCTGCCGCTGGCCGTAGCTGCAAACCAAGGGCACGAGGCCGTCGTCAAAGTGCTGCTCACCGCCGCGGCAGACGTCAACGCCACGGACCGTGTGTCTAATCAGACACCCATCATGCTCGCAAGCGCCCGAGGTTGTGGGGCTGTCGTGCGGGTGCTTCTGCGTGCCAAGGCTGACGTGAACTGCACCGACTTCGCAGATCGAACGGCATTGGACTTGGCAGTTGAACGCGGCCACAAGCACGTTGCGGCGCTCCTGCGCCGCATAGACGAGGCACATGCGTCCCGCAAGCACGTAGCGGCGCTCCTGCGCCGCATGGACGCAGCACAGGAGCGCTGTGCTGCGGCACAGGATCGCTGTGCAGCGGCGCTCCTGCGCCGCATGGATGCAGCACAGGAGCCCTGTGCTGCGGCACAGGAGCGCTGTGCTGCGGCACAGGAGCGCTGTGCTGCGGCACAAGAGCGCTGTGCTGCGGCACTCTTGCGTCACGCAGACGCGCAGGAACCGTGCGCTGACGGGTGGTGAGGAACGTCGTTACTTTTTATGTACTTCCCGCCCCTCTCAACAGTCTCGACAAGAACAACAATCACATGTGCACGCCGAAGGCGCTTCAGGGCCGTAGCGTATTTTGCGCAGCCGCAGCGGCGGGCGAAGATCCGTGCATGCAGGACACAAATTGCCCGGACATGTCGCGCACGAGCGCCGTGTGCGGTAGCATGTCCCCTTGCTGATCCACGTGAGCCTTGAAGGCCAGCAGGAGCGCAGCCACGCGCAGGTACTTGCGGGGGTTGGTGCGCACATGGTCCGCGCGCGCACGGTGTGCTTGCGCACGGTCTGCTTGCGCAAGGTCCGCTTGCGCAAGGTCCGCGCGCGCAAGGTCCGTGGCCACGGGGTCGGTGGTACGGATCTCGCGCACGCGGATCATGTACAAGAGCGCCGTGTCCCCCGCACAGTCACGGTGGTTGACGTTCGCCTTGTGTGCAAGGAGCGCCCGAACCACGTCGACGTGCCCGCCGGCCGATGCAACGTGCAGCGATGTTCGGCCCATCCTATTCTGTACGTCGACGCCGACGCCGTGTGCAAGCAGCCGCAGTGCCGGTGCGGCGTGCCCGCGCGCACATGCCAGCAAAAGCGGCCCGGACCAGTCTTCATGCAACTGCGAGTACCGGTCCGCGACTGTAGCCGCGCCGTGTTCCAACAGCAATGAGACCATGTCCACGCGGCCCTTTACCACGGCCAATCCTAGCGGCGACCGCACCCTCACGTTGCCCGGGTTGCCCTCCACACAAGCCTTGCTGTCCAGCAGGAAGCGTGTCGAGACCATGCACCCGCGCTCCACGGTCACTGTGAGTGCCACCTGGCCGGAGCGGAACCGCGCGTCCACGTCGGCCTTTTGCGCGACCAAGAACCAAACAGCGCCAAGGTGCCCGTGCGCGACTGCGTGCAGAAATGCTGTCGTTGTTGCCTCTTGCAGAGTCGCACCATGATCCTTTCCATTGGCCGAAGTATTGCGCTTGAAGCACGCGATCAAAAAGTGCAGCGTGTGCACGCTCCCGCACCTCGCCGCCGTATCGACGAGATGGTAGCCGGGCAAACAGTTGCGAAACGACGCGAGCAGGATCTCGGTTACTCTCACATGGTCGTTGCTGACGCTGACTTGCAGCGCCTGCCGACGGTCCTGCTCATCTGCCATGCGCACATACCGCGCCACGCTGCGCTCGCACCCTTGCTGCGCCGCCAGCCACAGCCGTGTTGCCAAAGGCTCCGCCGCCATCTCCGGTCTGTATTTGCGCCAAAAAAAAAATGCGGCTCGTTTCGCCGCGGAAGCGTGCAAAGGCCCACGCATACCAACTTACGTGAGACGCCGCCCAATCAATAAGTAAATTTTTTTTCCGTTTCGTGCTCACCACATTTTCGCACCAAAACGCTCGTCCAAAGACTGGTGCATGGTGCTTGGTGCTGAGTGCACGGTGCATGGTGCAGGTTGCAGGTGCATGGTGCACATCTGTGCAAAACGCCGTCCGAAGCGTAAGCGTGGATTATGACTGATGGAGGCCGTCCGGCATCGCGGGGTCGACCTCGTACGGCTCGCCGGTCGCCGCCGCAAAGAGTCTCGCAAGCCGGTAGTTGCCGTGCTCGTGCGCAATTTGGAGCGGCGTTCGACCGTCGGTGCACCCGCGCCGTACGTCGGCACGGCACTTCAGCAGCACCAAAGCCACATCCATGCGGCCAAGCCTGGCGGCGATTGCGAGCGGCGTGCACTGGTCGCCGTCGACGTGGTGCAACGACGCCTTGTGCCGCACGAGCATCTTCACCAAGCGGGCATCTCCGGTCACAGTCGCCCAGCACAGCGCTGTCCGCCGCCGAGCGTCGTCTATTTTGCGCACGTCAGCGCCGTGTGCCAACAGCAATTTGGCCATTGCATACCTGCCTGTGCCTCCGACTTTGCACGCCGTTTGAAGGGGTGTTAATCCTCCCGTCAACTGAGGCGCGTCGACGTCGGCCCCGTGCTTGAGCAGCAGCAAGGCCGCGTCCGTGTAATCGCGCTCCGCCGCCAACACGAGGGGCGTATCTGCGTACCACCGCCGCCCCGCCACAACGCGGACCGAGTCGGTTCCCGCTGTGCGCATGGTTGCCCCACTCTCCAGTAAAAAACGCATCGTCGACAACTGGTTATTCTTGACAGCTCGCACAAGAGCCGTCTCGTCATCTACATCCAGATCGTTCACCCGCGCCCGGCACGCGACCAGCAGCTGCACGGCGCCAAGATGTCCGCTCTGGGCCGCATACCCAAGAGGCGTCAGATCCGCTGTCTGCGTGTCTAGATACTTGTCTCGACGCGCATCGAGCAAGTACGGACACGAGTCGCGCGCGAGTACCATGCCAAGCACCCTCACGCTGCCCCACTGCGCCGCAAGGTCCACAATGCTGAGTGTGTCGTCGTGAAGACGACGCAGTGAAGTGCACGAAAGCAGGGCGGCCGTTGTGGCGACGTGGTCGTTGTAGACGGCAACTTTCAAGGCGTCGTATCTGGCCTCGTCGCGCGCACGCGGTATCAGGTCCTCCACATCCCTCTCGTGGCCTTGCTGAGCCGCCAGCCACAAGTCCATTTCCAAGCACTCCCTTGTTGCGTACACACCCACACGTTTTATGCACGACCGCGCCCACGAAAAACACTTCCACAGGACACACGCAACGCTGCAAAAACGCTCGCCGTTGCGGCCGCAAGGCACGGCACAGTGCGGCCCGGCACGCCGCCAAAGAGCGTCGACGTGTGTTTACGGAGCGTGTGCGCAAGTACGCGGCAAAACAGGCTGATTCGGCTCGGCGGGCCGTAGCATACGGTACGACGGTACTACAAATTCGTAAACGTGACAGAAATACACAAGCGCAGCATGTCCCCAAACGCCCCGGCGTTCGCCGTGGTCAGAGTGGCGTGTACGATACTGCACAAACGCCGCAGTCAGCTACTGCGCAAACGCCGCAGTCAGCTACTGCGCAAACGCCGCAGTCAGCCACTGCGTGACGACAGTGCGCGGATCGCTCCTGACGTCTGGCTGGCCGCCGACAGGAGTACCGCCGGCAAGCACCAATACCCGCTTGGCCGCCGTGGCGCCGTGAGCTCTCGCGACTCTGTGTGCCGCAGTCAGGTGCACGTCGAAACCCTCGCCAGCAAATTGCGAAGCGATCAGCAGCAGACAAATGTCGGCTTCAAACTGCACCCAGTGCGCCGCAGCTTCTTGGCCTGTTGTTTCCTGTGCATGTGCAGTTGCACTTGCAGGTGCAGGTGCACTTGCACTTGCAGGTGCACTTGCAGGTGCAGGTGCACTTGCAGGTGCAGTTGCAGGTGCTGTTGCAAGGCGGTGCGCGAGGCAGAGCAGCGCAAGGTTGTGGTCGCCAGGCACGACTTTGGGCTGGTCGTTGTCAGACACACCCAGCAGCAGCTCGGCAACGGCAAGACATGCAAACTGCAAATCTTTCATGCCCGTGGCCCATTGCACAAGGTCGGTGAATATGTCGCGGCAAGTGCGGTGCGGTCGCACACGGTCGACTTGCACGCTGCCGAGTGCGTGGGTCAGTACAGCATAACCTTGCGGCAGGAGCCACTTCAGCGACGAAGTGCGCCAGCACGCAGCCCGGACTGTTTGCAGCAGCGTCCAGCCGCCCTGCTTCGCGCGCAGCAGCAGCAGTTTGCGCCGCAACACGGCCGCGCTTTCCTGCGCGTCTCCAGTCTCGGCGAGCGCGTCCATTCCTGCCATTTGTTCCCGCGCACCTGCGCGCTTGTTCCCGCGCACCTGCGCGCCTGTTCACACGCGTGCACACGTATGTATGCCGTGTGAAACAAAAACAGCTACGCACAGCGACGCAACGACTTGAAAGGACCGGATCGTACCGTTGCACTTGCACCGGCTTGCAGCGCACAAGGTCGTTGCTTTTACGCACGTCCACATTCGTTCCGACTGCAATGACTGCAGGTGCAATGACTGCAGGTGCAATGACTGCAGGTGCAATGACTGCAGGTGCAATGACTGCAAGTGCAATAACTGCAAGTGCAATAACTGCAAGTGCAATACTGTTGGTACTACGCCGTTGTAACTACACTGCTGTAACTACATCGTTACAATTGCGCCGTTGCAATTGCGCCGTCGTAACTCAGCGTTGCAACTACCTCGTTACAACTACGCTGTCAGTACTGCCTGTTGCACTTTGCGTGTCCTTTGCACGAGGTGGCTCGTGGCGACACGCCGACACACCAGTGGCCGCAATCATTGCACAGAGAGCACAGCGCCTGTTGCACCGCAAACACACTGTAAGTGCGCTACAATTGCGCCACAAGTGCACCGCAAGTGCACCGCAGACATGTTGTAAGTGCGCCGCAAGTGCACCGCAAGCGAGCCTTGACCGTCTGCGCGTGACTCAAAGTGTGTGATTTTTTGTTCGTCTGAGCAGCGGAGGATCCTAGAAATGTCGGCGGCAGCAGCCTCTGCCGCTGGCGTCGTTGCCGTCGGCGGCGTTGACGTCGACGGAGACGAGCCCTTGCGTACACCTGCATGCTGGGCCGGCACAGGAGGACGGGGCGATCGCGACGACGGCGTGCAGCATGCAGGGCATGAGTTTTCCTACGTCCGAGCCGTCCGTCAGACGAAACCGCCGCTGATGCCCCTCGACGCTATTTGGCGGTCGCTACGCCAGCTGACTCGCCAAGTCTTGCGGCACAAACGACGACAAGAAGAACAAGAAAAAGCACAAAAAGAAGAAGAAGAAGAGGCGGCGGCTGCCCTGTGGGCCATTTCGACAAGTAGCCGTGTGCCGGTGACTGTGAGACGTGCCGGTGTGTCGGCATCGCCCGCACTCCACTTCAGCATGGCACCGGCGTCTGCGGCCTACGGCAGTGTGTCAACAGTGGCTGCGGTTCACGTCGACATGTCGGACACGTCTTTAGCCCACGGCAGTATACCGGCGATGCTTGCGACCGTTCCAGAGTCTGTGCATATGGACGTGCCAGAGTCTATGCATGCGGACGTGCCAGAGTCAGTCCATGTGGACGTGCCAGAGTCAGTCCATGTGGACGTGCCACAGATGCCAGCGGACCGTGCGGACGTACCAGAGTCGCCGGCAGCTGATGCAGATGCGCCAGAGTCACCGGCAGCTGATGCAGATGCGCCAGAGTCGCCGTCAGCCCATGCGGACGTACCAGCGTCGCCGGCAGCTCCTGCGGACGTACCAGAGTCGCCGGCAGCCCATGCGGATGCGCCAGAGTCGCCGGCATTCCCTGCGGATGCGCCAGAGTCGCCGGCATTCCCTGCGGATGCGCCAGAGTCGCCGGCAGCTCCTGCGGATGCGCCAGAGTCGCCGGCATTCCCGGCGGATG
>Ga0207940_1000445_pt1 | contig 14034 bp, 26 predicted proteins | sample LakMenEpi06Jul12_FD_150676 | JGI IMG/M metagenome (GOLD analysis project Ga0207940, IMG submission 150676) | Freshwater microbial communities from Lake Mendota, WI - 06JUL2012 deep hole epilimnion (SPAdes) | ecosystem: Environmental > Aquatic > Freshwater > Lake > Epilimnion/Euphotic zone ... | reverse complement strand
ATGCTGCAAAGGCTAACACCACAGCAAAGTCAAAGTATGTTGAATTTCGTGATTTCGGGACCCCCGTGTCCTTAGGCGAAGTTCTTACTGTGGCTATGTTTGCGGAAGGCGAATTTGTAGACATCGTAGGACAGTCAAAAGGTAAAGGCTTTCAAGGTGTTGTCAAGCGTCACGGCTTTAGCGGTGTCGGCGAGTCAACGCACGGTCAGCACAACCGCGGACGTGCACCCGGTTCTATCGGTGCGGGTTCAGACCCAAGCCGCGTATTCAAGGGTATGCGCATGGGTGGCCGTATGGGCAATGACCGTATTAAAATTCAAAACCTTCAAATTTTGAAGGTCGATGCAGAGAAGAATCTGCTCGTTGTTAAAGGATCCATTCCCGGAGCGAAGCAATCGCTTGTAATTGTAGAGAGATAATGGAAATTCGAATTCTCAACCAACAAGGTGCGGAGACTGGCCGTATGGTCCAGCTAAACGACGAGGTGTTTGGAGTCACTCCCAACGACCACGCGATGTACCTCGACGTTAAGCAGTACCTAGCCAACCAGCGCCAGGGTACGCACAAGTCAAAGCAGCGTGCTGAAATCGCTCGTACTACCAAAAAGCTTCACAAGCAAAAGGGCACGGGCGGCGCACGTCATGGCAGCATGAAATCGCCACTGTTTCGTGGTGGAGGTCGTGTTTTTGGACCCGTTCCTCACGAGTACGGCTTCAAGCTCAATAAAAAATTGAAATTGGTCGCTCGTAAGTCTGCTTTAAGCCAGCTCCTTGCTTCAAACCAGATTTTAGTAGTGGATCAGATCACTATGACGGCAGCCAAGACTAAGGATTACGCGGTGATTCTTAAAGCCTTAGGTCTCGAAGGCAAGAAATCCACTGTAGTATTGGCCGAAGCGAATAATTCCATATATTTGTCGTCCCGCAATTTTGAGGGTTCAAAAGTGGTAATTGCTTCAGAATTAAGTACTTATTCTATTTTGAATGGTGGCACTCTAGTTTTAGTTGAGCCCTCGATTGCGAAAATTGAAACTGCCTTAACGGCCAAATAGTGATGGAACAGATTCTAATTCGCCCGGTACTTACCGAGAAAGCGACTGCCTCAGCAGAGACAGCGAATCGCTACACGTTTGTAGTCGATAAAAAGGCCAATAAGGTTGAAATTAAAAAAGCAGTAGAGCAAGCCTACAAGGTGAACGTAGAAAACGTTCGCACCATGATTGCGCCTGCCAAGAGTATTGTACGCAACACTAAGTCGGGCGTTCTTAAGGGACGTAAGCCTTCTGTAAAGAAAGCAGTGATTGAAGTTCGTGCTGGTGAAACCATAGATATCTACGCTAACCTCTAAGTCATGGGTGTACGTAAACTCAAACCGACCACGCCAGGACAGCGTCATCGTTCCGTAAACGATTTCGCAGTGCTGAGCTCTGTGGCTCCAGAAAAAAGCCTAACGATACCTAACAGGCGTTCCGGCGGACGAAACAACACCGGCAAGATGACCATGCGGTACGTCGGTGGTGGCGCCAAGCAGCGCTACCGTATCGTTGATTTTAAGCGTGAGAAATTCAATATTCCTGCTACGGTTAAAAGCATTGAGTACGATCCGAACCGCACCGCTTTTATTGCCTTATTGGTTTATGCCGACGGTGAGAAGCGCTACATCATTGCGCCAAACGGATTAGTAGCCGGTCAAACTTTGCTTAGCGGACCAGGTGTCGCTCCAGAGGTTGGAAACGCTATGAAGCTTTCGGATATGCCTTTGGGTACGATTGTTCACAATGTGGAGCTTCGTCCAGGTCAGGGTGGAATCATTGCCCGCTCTGCCGGTGCATTTGCCCAGCTTGCAGCTCGCGACGGAAAATACGCTACGCTGCGCATGCCTTCTGGGGAGAGCCGTTTGATTCTTACGGAGTGCATGGCAACTATTGGAACGGTTTCGAATGCGGACCATTCTCAGGTCGACAGTGGAAAGGCAGGACGCAGCCGTTGGCTCGGTCGCCGTCCACGAACTCGCGGTGTTGCAATGAACCCTGTAGATCACCCGATGGGTGGTGGTGAGGGTCGCGCTTCAGGCGGACACCCACGTTCACGCAAGGGGATTCCGGCCAAAGGATACAAAACACGTACTCCTAAGAAGGCAAGCAATCGTTATATCATTGAAAAACGCAAGAAGTAATCATGTCACGTTCGCTTAAAAAAGGTCCATACATCCATTTCAAGCTCGAGAAGCGAGTTATGGAGAACGTGGAGGCAGGTAAAAAGACTGTCATCAAAACATGGTCACGGGCTTCAATGATTAGTCCAGATTTTGTTGGACAGACCATCGCAGTGTACAACGGTAAAACGTTTGTGCCTGTGTACGTAACGGAGAACATGGTAGGACACAAGTTGGGAGAGTTTTCACCCACCCGTGTATTCCGCGGCCACTCTGGCAAAAAAGACAAAGGCAAAAAGTAAGAATCGATGGGAGCTCGTAAAAAAAACAGCGCTAATGCGATCAAGGAAGCCCGCCGCACCGTGGCTATGGCATCCTTAAATGACTGTCCTACATCACCGCGCAAGATGCGTTTGATGGCAGACCTCATTCGTGGAATGGAAGTAGCTAAGGCACTCTATGTGCTGAAGCACAGTAGTAAAGAGGCGTCTATTCGCCTTGAGAAGCTGCTTATTTCTGCCTTGAGTAACTGGCAAATTAAAAATCCTGATTCGTCGGTTGATGCGGGCCTTGTGGTTCAGAGCATCTCAGTAGACGGAGGCCGTATGCTCAAGCGCATTCAGCCCGCTCCCCAGGGTCGTGCCCACCGAGTGCGCAAGCGCTCGAACCATGTAACCCTTATTGTGGGTCGCATTGCCGAAGAAGTTTCACCAAGTTCTGAAAACGCCTAATCATGGGACAAAAAGCAAATCCTATTGGCAATCGCCTAGGCTACATCCGCGGTTGGGATTCCAATTGGTACGGAGGAAGGAACTACGGTGACAAGCTTGCCGAAGATGCCGCCATCAGAAAATACCTCTACGCTCGATTGAGTCGTGCCAACGTAGCTCGCATCATTATTGAGCGGACGCTCAAGTTGGTTACTGTTACTATTGCCACGGCCCGTCCTGGTGTCATCATTGGCAAGGGTGGACAAGAAGTCGACAAGCTTCGCGAAGAGTTGCGCAAACTGACGAAGAAGGAAGTTCAGCTGAACATCCATGAAATCAAGCGCCCAGAACTCGACGCAAAACTTGTTGCAGACAGCATTGCTCGCCAAATTGAAGGACGTATTTCGTTTCGTCGCGCAGTAAAGATGTCCATTGGCAGTACCATGCGTATGGGGGCCGAAGGCATCAAAGTTCAGGTCAGTGGCCGTTTGAACGGAGCTGAGATTGCTCGCTCTGAGAAGTTTAAGGATGGCCGCACGCCCCTTCACACGTTTAGAGCAGACATTGATTACTTCATTTCAGAGGCCCACACAACCTATGGCCGTATTGGCGTAAAGGTTTGGATCATGAAGGGTGAAGTATTTGGTAAGCGTGACCTCAGCAACGTACTTGGTGTTACCAAGCGCGCTGGTGTGGGTGCGGATACCGGAGCAAGTCCAAGAGCGGGCGCTCCCTCTGGAGGCAATGACCGCGGAGGAAGTCGTGATCGCGATCGCGATCGCCGTAAGCCTAGTACTGGCGGACGTCCCAATAGCAATAATAACAACAACCGTAAAGCGTAATCGTCATGCTTCAGCCGAAAAAGACTAAGTACCGCAAAATGTTCAAGGGTAAAATGAAGGGCAACGCTCAGCGTGGTGCCACATTGGCCTTTGGTTCGTACGGAATTAAGTCACTCGAAGAGGTTTGGATGACCGCTCGCCAGATTGAAGCCGCTCGTATTGCGGCAACCCGCTACATGAAGCGCGAAGGCCAACTTTGGATTCGCATCTTCCCAGACAAGCCAATTACCAAGAAGCCTCTTGAGGTGCGTATGGGTAAGGGTAAGGGTGCGGTAGAATACTGGGCCGCAGTTGTTCGCCCGGGTCGCATGCTTTTTGAACTCGATGGAGTTACGGAAGAAGTGGCGCGTGAGGCACTGCGTCTTGCAGCTCAAAAGCTTCCTGTAAAGACGAAGCTTGTGGTTCGTCGCGATTTAGTAAATGCTTAAGCCATAGAAAACCATGACTACTGCTGAACTTAAAAAAATGACGACCGAAGAGGTTGGTACCCGCTACCAGACCATTAAAACGGAATTGTTCGATCTAAAGCGCAAGCATCGCTTGAGCCCGCTTGAAAATCCAATGCGCATTGCTGCACTCCGAAAGGATGTCGCCCGCTTTGCAACAGAAATGACTCAGCGCTCTAAGAATTAATACGATGGAAAACCAACGAAATCTGCGCAAAGAGCGCGTCGGGGTAGTAACCTCCTCGGCTATGGATAAGACCGTAACCGTTAATGTTTCGCGCCGCGTTAAGCACGAGATGTATGGCAAGTTTGTCACCTTCTCTAATAAGTTTCACGCTCACGATGAAACCAATGATTGCAACCAAGGAGACACGGTTCGCATCATGGAAGTCCGCCCTCTTTCTAAAACGAAGAAGTGGCGCGTTGTTGAAATCATTGAGCGCGCTAAGTAATTAATCATGCTACAAACTGAATCCCGTCTCCGCGTTGCGGACAATACTGGTGCCAAAGAAGTGTTGGTGATTCGTGTGCTCGGTGGCACACGCCGTCGCTACGCCTCGGTTGGTGACACCATAGTGGTCACTGTTAAGGATGCCACTCCATCTGGAAACGCCAAAAAAGGTACCGTTTCTAAGGCGGTAGTAGTTCGCACTACCAAAGAAATTCGCCGTCCTGACGGATCCTACATCCGCTTCGACGACAATGCTTGTGTATTGCTCAATGCCAACGGCGAAATGCGCGGTACCCGCGTCTTCGGTCCTGTGGCCCGTGAGCTTCGCGACAAGCAGTATATGAAGATTGTCTCACTAGCACCTGAGGTGCTTTAATCGCCCAAGACGATGGCAAAATTTCACATTAAAACCGGAGACACCGTGGTGGTGATCGCGGGTTCGCACAAGGGCGAGCAGGGTAAGATTGTACGCATGATACCCAAGCAGCACCGCGCTATTGTAGAGGGGGTAAACCTTGTTACGAAGCACATTAAGCCGAGTGCAACCAGTCCCCAAGGTGGGCTTCAGAAAGTTGAAGCGCCACTTCATATTTCAAACCTCATGCTCCTTGATAGTAAAGGCGTTGCAACCCGCACGGGAATCCGTTTTGAGGCCAATGGAGTGAAAGTTCGTGTTGCTAAAAAAACCGGTGAAGTAATTAAGTAATGGAGCCAAATCTCAAAAAGAAGTACTTCGATCAGGTCGTTCCGGCCATGATGGAATTGTTTTCATACACCAACCAGATGCAGGTTCCCCGCATCCAAAAGATTGTGCTAAACCAAGGTCTTGGAGCAGCGGTTGCCGATAAGAAGCTTATCGAGTACGCTATCGAGGAGATGTCGACTATTGCTGGACAGCGTGCTGTTGCAACGAAATCAAAGAAAGACATTTCCAACTTCAAGCTTCGCAAGGGTATGCCCATTGGAGTTCGCGTAACCCTCCGCGGGGAGCGCATGTACGAATTCTTCGACCGCCTTTTGGTTTCTTCATTGCCACGAATTCGCGACTTTCAGGGTCTGAAGGATGGTTTTGATGGTCGTGGAAACTACACCTTCGGTATTACCGAGCAAATCATTTTTCCAGAAATTGAGATTGACAAGGTCAATCGTATTTCAGGGATGGACATCACGTTCGTAACCTCGGCAAACACAGACAAGGAGTGCAAGTCCCTCCTTCAGAGTTTCGGAATGCCTTTTAAGAAGTAAGCCATGGCAAAAGAATCAATGAAAGCGCGCGAGCGCAAGCGTGAAGCTCTAGTAGCTAAGTATGCTGCTAAGCGCGCGGCCCTAAAGGCAGCAGGCGACTACCTCGCACTGCAAAAGATACCAAAGAACGCAAGTCCAGTGCGTCTTCACAACCGCTGCAAACTAACGGGTCGTCCTCGCGGATACATGCGTCAGTTTGGAATTTCGCGCGTAACGTTTCGTGATATGGCCCTGAACGGCTTGATCCCAGGTGTTAAGAAGAGTAGCTGGTAACCCAACAATAGAACTATTACGTTATGTACACTGATCCCATCGCAGATTTTTTGACGCGCATTCGCAACGGAGCCAAAGCTGGCCACGCAGTTGTGGAGGTGCCCAATAGCAAGATGAAGGCTGAAATCGCTCGCATTCTTATGGACCAAGGCTTTATTAAGGGCTACAAGGTTGATGAAATTGGTCCTCAGGGACTGTTGAAGGTTGCTTTGAAGTACGACAAGATTTCAAAGCGCTCGGTTATCCGCGGAATTGATCGCGTTTCTCGTCCTGGATTGCGCAATTTTGCCGGTTCAACGGAGATTCCGCGCATCAAAAACGGTTTGGGTATTGCCATTGTGAGTACTTCACACGGCATCATGACCGACAAAGAGGCCCGTGCCCAAAATGTGGGTGGAGAAGTAGTTTGTTTAGTTTACTAAGGTTAAGTCATGTCACGAGTTGGTAAATCCCCCATCACCATTCCTGCCGGTATCGATTTATCGATCAATGGGAATGTCGTAACGGTCAAAGGAAAGCTTGGTACTTTGACCCAAGAAATCAATCAAGATATTGCCATTGAGCGCGAGGGTGACGTACTTACCGTAGTGCGCCCAACGGACCTTAAGGAGCATCGCTCCCAGCATGGTTTGTACCGTGCCTTGATTCAAAACATGATCACTGGAGTTTCGACCGGATTCGCTAAGAATTTGGAGTTGGTTGGAGTAGGATACCGTGCCTCTCACCAGGGACAGAATCTTGAGCTTTCTTTAGGTTACTCGCACATTTTTGTGATGCAGATTCCCAAGGAGGTCAGTCTTAACACCATCTCTGAGAAGGGTAAGAATCCCATCGTTGAACTTGCTTCGTTTGACAAGCAGCTTCTTGGTGCGGTCGCCTCTAAAATTCGCAGCCTGCGCAAGCCAGAGCCGTTCAAGGGCAAAGGAGTTCGCTACGTAGGAGAAATCGTTCGCCGTAAGGCAGGTAAATCAGGAGCTAAGAAGTAATAAACTATGGCAACAAAATCATTAACCCGTCGTGAGCGCATCCACTACCGTGTGCGCAAGATTGTTGAGGGAACGGCTGTCCGTCCTCGTTTGGCGGTATTCCGCTCGAGCAAAGAAATTTATGCTCAAGTTATTGACGACCATTCGGGCAAAACCATTTGTGCAGCGTCGTCCTTAAAGTTGGGTGTGCGTGAGGTAAGCGGTTCCAAGTTGGAGCAAGCCCTTCAGGTAGGCATCAAGATTGCGGAACTGGCCAAGGCCAACGGCATTGAGTCGGTTTCGTTTGATCGCGGTGGATTCTTGTACCACGGACGTGTAAAATCATTGGCTGAGGGCGCTCGCAAAGGCGGCCTGAATTTCTAAGACTGTTATGAAAGAAACTGCATCAAAAAAAGTTAAGCCCAGTGGCTTAGAGTTGGTGGATCGCCTAGTAGGGGTCCAGCGCGTAACCAAGACTACCAAAGGCGGACGTACGTTTAGTTTCACAGCGATTGTCGTTGTTGGAGACGAAGGCAGCATCGGAGGCTATGGTCTAGGCAAGTCTAAGGAGGTCAGCGAGGCTGTTACCAAGGGCATTGAGGATGCTAAAAAGAACCTCTACAAATTCCCCATTCTCAAAGGCACTGTGCCCCATGAGCAAGACGGTAAGTTCGGTGGAGCTCGTGTATTCCTTCGCCCTGCGTCAAGCGGAACTGGCGTAATTGCAGGTGGTGCTATGCGCGCTGTTCTAGAGTGTGTTGGAGTGCATGACGTTCTTGCTAAGAGCAAGGGGTCGTCGAACCCGCACAATTTAGTTAAGGCGACTTTTGAAGCATTGCACTTGATGCGTGATGCCCAGCAGGTTGCTAAAACACGCGGTATCGCACTTTCTAAAGTATTCAACGGTTAATCTACAAGCCCATGCCACGCATTAAAGTCACAAAGGTTCGTAGCACGATTGATCGTCCGCCCTATCAAAAAGCCACTATGGTCGCCCTGGGTCTTCGCAAGATGAACCAGTGTGTGGAGCACGAGGCAACCCCCCAAATTCTGGGTATGGTTCGCGCAGTGAGCCACTTAATTAAAGTTGAAGAACTAAACGCCTAAAAGTCATGGCAGCATTGCACGAACTCAAGCCCGCACCAGGCTCAGTTAAAACAAAAAAGCGCCTTGGGCGCGGAGAAGGTACTGGCTCAGGCGGCACCGCCGGAGCTGGCCATAAGGGTCAAAAGGCTCGCACTGGCTACAGCAAAAAGATTGGTTTTGAGGGTGGACAAATGCCCCTTCAGCGCCGCGTTCCCAAGTTTGGTTTTACCAATCCGAATCGCGTTGAGTTTCGTGCGATTAATTTGGACGTGCTCGAGCAGCTTGCAACGGCGCACGGAATTACCTCTATTGGTCCGCTTGAATTCCAGCAGTTTGGACTAGCTGGCAAGAACGACCTCATCAAAATTTTAGGTCGTGGTCAGGTGACTACCGCTTTGACCCTTCGTGTTCACAAGGTGAGCCAAACTGCTGCTGCAGCCATTGCAGCTGCGGGCGGCAGCGTAAGCCTACTTCAGGGAGCTAAGGAATAATGAAAAAGCTCATCGAAACCTTTAAGAATATCTGGGCCATCCAGGAGTTGCGTGACAAAATCACGTTGACTGCCGGGTTGATTTTGGTTTATCGATTGGGATCGAATGTGGTGCTTCCGGGCATTGATCCGAGCAGCCTTGATCAATTGCAGAACCAGGCCTCAGAAGGACTTGTTGGTTTGATCAATGCTTTTTCGGGTGGGGCCTTCGCGAATGCTTCGGTGCTTGCATTGGGCATTATGCCCTACATCTCTGCTTCCATCTTTATGCAGCTTGCGGGTTTAGCCATTCCGGCCATCAGCAAAATGCAAAAAGAGGGGGAGTCAGGCCGCAGAAAGCTGAATCAAATCACGCGATACCTCACGATTTTGGTAGTTGCCGCTCAAGCACCCGGTTACATTACCAACCTAATGTACCAAGGGGTTGAAATTACCCTCCCAACTTCGCTCTTTTGGTTCTCGGCCTGGATTACCCTGATCGCGGGCACCATCTTCGCCATGTGGTTGGGTGAGAAAATTACCGACAAGGGAATTGGCAACGGTATTTCACTGCTCATTATGATCGGTATTATCGCATCCTTTCCTCAGTCCTTTTTGCAGGAATTGGTGTCGCAGTTAAGCCCATCGGGTGGGGGTTGGATTGTCTTCTTGCTGGAGATGGTTGCACTCTACTTGGTGATTCTATTTGCCATTGCAATGACCCAGGCGGTCAGGCAGATTCCGCTTGAATACGCCAAGCGCGTGGCAGGAGGGAGTTCAAAGTCTTTAGGACGCAGCTACTTGCCAGTGCGAGTCAATGCCTCTGGGGTTATGCCCATCATTTTTGCTCAGGCTCTTATGTTTATTCCGTTGACAGTGGTTCAGTATGCGGGTATGACCGGCGAGGGCAGTACCTGGATGGTTACCTTGTTTGGAGACATTCAAGGGTTTTGGTACAATTTTGTTTTTGTTCTGTTGATTTTGGTCTTTACTTATTTCTACACGGCGATTCAAATTAATACCACTCAAATTTCGGACGATCTTATGCGCAATGGTGGCTTTGTTCCTGGAGTTAAGCCAGGGGGAGACACGGCCAAGTTCATTGATGATGTTCTTGCTAAGATTACCCTGCCGGGTGCGCTTTTGCTCTCTGCAATTGCAATTTTGCCCGCTATTCTAATGAATTTCGGAGTAAGCATGACCTGGGCTCAGTTTTATGGCGGAACCTCTTTGTTAATCATTGTTGGAGTGGTCTTGGACACGCTCATGCAGGTCGAAAGTTATTTGTTGAACCGCCACTACGATGGCTTGATGGATGGAGGCCGCATTCGCGGTCGAAACGCCGAATCTCTGTAGTCGATGTCAAAGCAGGATGCAATTACTCAAGACGGTACGATCACCGAGAACCTATCCAATGCGATGTTTCGCGTGGAGCTGGAGAATGGTCACGTCGTGACGGCGCACATCTCAGGAAAAATGCGGATGCACTACATCAAGCTTTTGCCAGGAGATCGCGTGAAGCTGGAGTTGTCTCCTTATGATTTGTCTAAGGCAAGAATTGTTTACCGTTACTAAATCAATGATTTAATCGCAACCGATGAAAGTTAGAGTTTCCCTCAAAAAGCGCAGTGTGGACTGCAAAATTGTTCGCCGTAAAGGCCGCTTGTACATCATTAACAAGAAAAATCCGAAGCTTAAGCAGCGTCAGGGTTAATCCAATATAAAAGAAGAATGGCACGTATTGCAGGTATTGACCTCCCCAAAAACAAGCGCGGTGAAATTGGCTTGACCTATATCTACGGAATCGGTCGGTCGAAGGCTAAGATGATTTTGACTCAGATTGGCGTTGATGTAAACATCAAGGTTCAGGATTGGAACGACGAACAGCTTCAGCTCATCCGCGATTTCATTACGGGAAGCATGAAGGTGGAAGGAGAGCTTCGCTCCGAGGTATCGATGAGCATTAAGCGACTAATGGATATTGGCTGCCAGCGAGGCATTCGCCACCGTTTGGGTCTTCCCTTGCGCGGTCAGCGCACCAAGAATAACAGCCGTACTCGTAAGGGTAAGCGCAAGACTGTTGCAAACAAGAAGAAAGTAACTAAATAAGAACTGAGCATTAGAAGCGATGGCAAAACAGAATTCTAAATCCACGAAGACCACTAAAAAGCGGAAGGTTATCGTAGAGTCGACGGGCGAAGCCCACATCAGCACTACGTTCAATAACATCATCATTGCGCTGACTAACACGCAGGGACAGGTAATTTCTTGGTCTTCTGCGGGTAAGATGGGCTTTCGTGGTTCCAAAAAGAACACTCCCTATGCGGCTCAAGTAGCTGCAGAACAGGCTGCAGGAGTGGCCATGGAGGCTGGCCTTCGCAAGGTCAAGGTTTATGTGAAAGGTCCTGGTAATGGTCGTGAGAGCGCCATCCGAAGCTTGTCCAATACGGGCATCGAGGTTACCGAGATCATTGACATCACGCCAACCCCGCACAACGGTTGCCGTCCGCCCAAGCGCCGCCGAGTATAATAAATAGTAAATAGAAGAACAGTTAGATATGGCACGTTACCGAGGTCCACTTACAAAAATCGCCCGTCGTTTTGGCGAACCCATCTTTGGTCCAGACCGAGCTTTGGATAAGCGCAACTACCCTCCGGGGCAGCACGGCTTCCAGCGCAAGCGCGGCAAGAAAAGCGAATATTCTGTGCAGCTTGCTGAGAAGCAGAAGGCAAAATACACCTACGGAATTCTGGAGCGCCAGTTCCGCATCATGTTTGACCACGCTTCCCGCTCCAAGGGAATCACGGGTGAGGTATTGCTCCAGCTTTGCGAGCGTCGCCTTGACAACGTCGTGTACCGCCTAGGTATTGCCCCAACTCGCCGTGCAGCGCGCCAGCTTGTGACGCATTGCCACATTACGGTTAACGGTGAGGTTTTGAACATTCCTTCGTACTCGGTTACGCTTAATGATGTCATCGCAGTGCGCGAGCGTTCTAAGTCGCTTGAAGTGGTTGCAAACAGTCTTGGCAGCAACCGCGCGGACCAATACCCATGGGTACAATGGAATTCCGCAATAATGAGCGGAAAAATGATCAATGTCCCAACGCGTGATATGATTCCTGAGAACATCAAGGAACAATTAATTGTAGAACTCTACTCGAAATAAGCTATGCCAATTCTCACCTTTCAAAAGCCTGATAAAGTCCACGTCATCTCGACGTCAGAAAATCTTGGACAGTTTGAGTTCCGTCCACTTGAGCCCGGTTTCGGTCTTACGGTGGGGAACGCCATGCGCCGTGTACTCCTGAATTCTCTCGAAGGTTTTGCCTTTACCAGCGTTCGCATCACTGGAGTGGAGCATGAATTCTCAACCATTAAGGGTGTTGTTGAAGACGTTACCGAAATGATTTTGAACCTTAAGCAGGTCCGCTTCAAGCGCCAAATTGAGGGCATGGAGGGAGAGACTGTTAAGGTTGTTATTTCGGGTAAGGACGCCTTCAAAGCAGGGGACTTATCTGCCTTTTTGACGAACTTCCAGATTCTGAATCCCGACTTGGTGATTTGCAATATGGATGCGTCCATTAAGCTAGAAATGGAGTTCACCATTGAGAAGGGCCGTGGATACGTTCCAGCTGAGGAGAACAAGAAGCTAGAGGCCAACCTTGGCACCATCTTCATGGACTCGATTTACACGCCAATGAAGAATGTAAGTTTTGAGGTAGAGAACTTCCGCGTAGAGCAGAAGACCGACTTCGAAAAACTGATCCTCAATATTGAAACCGACGGTTCCATCACGCCAGTGGACGCTTTGACGGAGTCTGCGCACATCCTCATTCAGCACTTCCTGCTCTTCACTGACGAGCGCATGCTTGCCGAGACAGAGGTTTCTGTGGAGGTCGAGGCATACGACGACGAGGTTCTCGAGATGCGCAAGCTTTTGCTTCGTCCTTTGACGGAACTGGAGTTGAGCGTCCGCGCACTGAACTGCCTGAAGGCCGCTGAGGTGGAGCTGGTTTCGGATCTGGTATCCTACACCAAGCAGGATTTGATGAAGTTCCGCAATTTTGGCAAGAAGTCGTTAACTGAGCTCGAGGAGCTGGTTGCACGTCTAGGCCTGACTTTTGGAATGGATATGATCAAGTACAAACTCGATAAAGAATAAGACATGCGTCACGGTAAGAAATTTAACCACTTAGGCCGCACGGCGTCGCACCGAAAGGCGATGCTCAGCAATATGGCGGCGTCTTTGATTCAGCACAAGCGGATTAATACAACCCTAGCCAAGGCGAAGGAACTAAAGAAGTACGTGGAGCCTTTGGTGACCCGTTCCAAGTCAGACAGCACGCACAACCGTCGTATGGTGTTCTCCTACCTGCAAAGCAAGGAGGCCGTTACGGAACTGTTCCGCGAGGTGTCGGTTAAGGTCGGTGATCGCCCCGGGGGTTACACGCGCATTATCAAGACAGGCCACCGCCTGGGTGACAATGCTGAGATGGCCATGATCGAGTTGGTTGATTTCAATGAGATTTACAGCAATGCCAAGAAGGAAGTTAAGAAGTCAACCCGTCGTGGACGCAGCAAGGTTGCTGACGCGGAGGTAGTTGCGGCGCCCGTCGCTGTTGCTGCTGTTGCGGAGGTGGCTCCAGAAGCTCCAGAGGCTCTGGAAGCACCGGAAGCTACCGAGGCACCAGAGGCTTCAGCAGCTCCCGAAGCGGATGAAAACAACGAGGAGAAGGAAGCGGAATAAGCCGTGAATTCTCGTAATTTGCAAAGGATAAGGGTCGCCTCTTATCCTTTTTTTGTGTCCAATACTTAACGCTTGATAATGAGTTCAAAAGCCTTTGTTTTACTTGCAGACGGTACCTTTTTTGAGGGTCTGTCGGTTGGAGTTGACGGCACTTCAGTAGGCGAAATATGCTTTAATACGGGCATGACGGGTTATCAAGAAATTTTTACCGACCCCAGCTATAAGGGGCAGGTGATGGTTATGGCATCGGCGCATATTGGCAATTATGGGGTAGAGTCCGAAGAAAACGAGTCTGCCGAGGTACAGATTGCCGGCCTGGTCTGCCGAAATTTTAGTGAATTGGCGTCAAGAGTCCGAGGCAATAGCCGGAGCCTCAAGAACTTTATGAAGGGTTCGGTAGTCATTGCCAACGTCGATACGCGGGCACTGGTGCAGCACATTCGCGATTTTGGCGCGCAAAATGCGGTGCTTACCACCGAACTGACTGTCGAAGAAGCGCAAATGCGTTTACAAAAGGCTCCCAACATGGAGGGTCTTGAACTCTGCTCTACGGTGAGCACCAAGGAGCCCTATACCGTGGGCAAGGCCGATGCGCCCTTTAAGGTTGCGACCCTCGACCTTGGAATCAAGCGAAGCATACTCCGC